>Ga0233450_10000010_pt1 | contig 182980 bp, 161 predicted proteins | sample 011ome_30_FD_189956 | JGI IMG/M metagenome (GOLD analysis project Ga0233450, IMG submission 189956) | Coastal salt marsh microbial communities from the Groves Creek Marsh, Skidaway Island, Georgia - 011501CT (spades assembly) | ecosystem: Environmental > Aquatic > Marine > Intertidal zone >... | reverse complement strand
CGTACAGAGTCGGTTATTTCTGTCGATGACGATATTATATTATCGGCAAATTTATTAGGACGTCTTTTTTATGCGTACGACCCTGAACGTATTGTGGGTACTGATATTCGCGGATATAATTCAGAGTCCCATTTAATACGTACAGAGTCGGTTATTTCTGTCGATGACGATATTATATTATCGGCAAATTTATTAGGACGTCTTTTTTATGCGTACGACCCTGAACGTATTGTGGGTACTGATATTCGCGGATATAATTCAGAGTTGAGTTATCTATTTAAAGATTTAAAAATAAAAGATATAAAAATGACGCTGACCAAAACCTGGATTATTGCAACTCGGTTTTTATCTTTGTATATGCAAGATTCAACTATGACCCATTATGTTGATGCACATCATACTTGTGAAGACATTATGATGAACTTTTTAGTACATTCCATTACAAAAAAGGACGCTGCGCACATTCCGATGCACGGAGAGAGACAAAAATTAACAGGATATCATACAGGTCTATCTTCAAAATGTTGGTTATGTGGGCTTTGGCCAAATAACAAATGGAAAAATCGGCGGTCAAATTGTGTGCGATGGGCGCACCAACATTTCAATATTTCAACCCGACTGAAGAACAAGTAAAAAAATATGAAAAGTAGACAAACATCGAACGCGTCACGATACGTTATATTTATCTCAATAGGGTGGTGATACAACCGTTCCAGTTTTTTGTGTATAACAGTCAATGTGTCGTGTTTAACTGTTCCAATGGTCGCGATTCTTTTTAATTCTTGCCAATCGAAAAAATATCTTTTGTGACCTGTCCTATGTGCAAATAATACTTGTGTACCATCCGTCAAGTATAAACGATTTTCTTTCTTGGTAATTTCAAATACGGTAGGATTAAACCCAACGTGCCACAATCTACCGTCATCTACTAATTCTATATGTTTTATAATTGTATGGTTACGTTCAGCAAGCGAACCTAATAAATATTGGTCTGAACTGATATCGGGTTCCTTTAGATTTTGTTCAATGAGTGCTTTTAGATAAGTAATAATATGTGTCCTATTACCCAAAATAATACCTGTATTATGTTTTAGCAACGGTTTGTCTAACGCTTTGCCTAATCTGTAGTCAATAGTTGATTTTTTTGTTGTTTTCGGTTGGGGGTATCGAAAGAACGACATTAAAACTTCAGGTGTCTTGAAGCGTGATTCGTCGCCCAATATGATTTTCTGTGTCCCGATTTTGTAGATGTATTCTAAAACATCGGAAGGCGAACTTTGTACAATAATATCGTATCCGTCCAACAAAACTACAAAATCATAAGATGATTTCTTCAGTTTGTCGTAAAACCTTTCTACTTTTAAAATGTTCTTCCATTTAGTGTTTTTTTCTACATGAATTATGTTTATTTCCCAACTATACGTTCTTGCTGTCTTAATCAGATATGTAGCTTTCGATATATCAGAGACGACCGTATAAATTGCAATCCTATTCGAACAATGACATGTTTTCAATATACATATGAGTATAAATAATGCCAAAATTCGCATATTAAGGTAATTATTTACGCATTTGAACTTTAAATACACATGTACAAGATTCGCTCGTGTTCGGCGGATTTACATTTGGGATTTAAATGCAAATTAACTATATCGAATATTTGAACACGTACTGTATTACGTATACACAATGTTTCATTTACTCACAGTCGCTACACATTCTGAAAATATGCACGAAATTTTATTAGAATCGGCGAAAAGATATAAGCACGATATAAAAGTTTTGGGCAAAAACAAATCATATACATCACACCGACAAAAAGACATTTGGGTGTACGAAGCGATTCAAGATATGCCCGCAAACGATATTGTTTGCTTTTGTGACGGGTTTGACAGTATAATATGTGCAAATTCAAAAGATATATTACACACTTTCCTAAAAAAAAATGTCGATATGCTTATTTCAATAGATGGAAAAGAATTTAATTGGAGTTTCAATCCTTTTTGGTGTTATGCTTATTCTCGGGTTTTTTCCAAAAAAGGCGATTCATACATAAACTGCGGCATGTACATTGGGTATGTATATTTTCTGAAAAAATGGCTTCACAAATGTATACATTCCGATATTCGAACAATGAGTAATCAGTATATTTGGTCAAAACATTTAAAAAATATAGAATATATTGATTCCAACAACGATATATTCTATAATGACATGCCAATTTTTTCGAAAGGGACATTAACTGTTCAAGACAACAAAGTCTATAACAATCATAAGCGTGTTTTAGTAATTTCGTTTCCCGGTAATCAAAGTGCGACTTCATTAATCAAGAAATTGGGCTATACGTCCAAAATCATTGTTGATAACAATTGGTCTCTGAAAAAAATATCGTTTTATTTCCACCATCATTACCTATTTGAAAAGGTTATGATCGGTCTTTTCGTATTTCTGGGCTCCTTTAATTTTATTTACGTCATGCCATTGTTTATATTTTTTATTTTAATATTTGCATTGTTTATATCTTTTAAACGAAAGATAAAAGCATGACATTTTAATTTAATCTTTGATTTTTGTAATTTCACCCTTTATAATTTTTAAAGTGATACACAAAACACAATCAATCAAGTTCTGTCCTTGTTTTATTTACTCCTGTACGACAATTCTACAATTGGGACGAGACGACTACAAATTGGCGTCTTGGGCCGCCCTGTATTCTCTTGCAATGTGTGCGCACAAATTCCAAAAATCATTGACTCTTTTTTGGTAACTTCCCTGACTTTTTTGACGATTTCTTTTTCTTCAGTGCACCACCCCCACTGCTCCCACCATCCCCACCATCGTCAGCACCTTCGTAATCTTCGCCTGCTTTGTGGTGATCCACTCCCAATGCCAATTTCACAGCAATTCTACCAAAAAGATAATACCAATACACGTGTATGATCAGCAACACCACGCACGTCAGACTCAACGCTGAATGCAACACATTGATCTCCGCATTCCAAGAGCTGTAAATAAACAATGGAAACCGATACAAGCGAAAGTAAGTCCACGTCGCAAAATTAGTAGCAAACGAAATTTCAGCAAAATAAAGACCAGCATCGGCATCCAGCCTCAAATTGTGCGACAGTCGAAGCACATCAATGACAATGTCCGAGGCGTCGTGTAAAAACAAAACGTACGCACCACCACGGTGGCAGTTCCAATCGTTGGCGTAGGACCACACGATGAGCAACAACGTCACGATGTGGTGGACATACATCAACACGTAGTCTTTGTTTCGGGAGTCCATTCCATAAAAACGATGTCGAAAGGCTGTCACAAACCATATGGCAGCTTGCACTTTGTACACGAGAGACACACGAGCGTCCACCGCATGTGGCGTGGTCGTCCACAAACCGTCTTCGTTGTCGGCAAAGAGAAAAATACCAGCGTTGAGTGCCGTCATCGATACGTGCACAATCAACTGCCACCACTGCTCGCGGGATTTGTTGGCTTGGCTTGCACCCAAGCCACGCTTACTTGCCACCCACATTGCGACGGGGTGTACGCAAGATATCATGGCCAAAGTTCCGGCGGCACTGACCATAAAGATGGTGGACAGACCACCCTCCCCGTGAACCCAGACACCAAAAATCGTGAGCAAAGCAAGGGTTAGGAAATTGTCCAAGGGACCAGTAAACTGTGTCATTGCGTATTTAAATATATATATATTATACTTGCGATCTACAATACTTTTTTTGGATTTTATAAATAATTATCATAAACAATGACATCAATGGAAATGTGCCCAAAATGCTTAATAAACTACCAACGACGGCCACAAATTGAATATGCACTGTTGAAGAACTTTCATACATGAATCTATTTGTTGAAAAGTAAAAAAGTCTTCTCCCTTGTCTCTTGAAGCGTCTCAAAGATGCTTCCGATACATGTATTCCAGTCAAATGACAAAAATTATACCACATAGATCCACAAAATTCTTGAACAATCACATCTATTTTGTAATTGTCCATGGTGTGTATAGCCTGAGATACTTTGATATCCTCCACAATACAAGAAAAAGACCAGGTTACGGGCATAATAAACCCACGTTTTACTTCGTTAAAAATACTTTCCACAAAAACGCTATTTGAAAGTTGGACACCGGAACTCACATTAAAAACAGGCAACGCCCCATTTTTAGTAAATATATAGCGTTTCGGGTCAACATATACACCGTTAATTCGTCCGTATCGCTTAATTCTATCTGTGTAATAATCTGAAAATCCTAAAATGGGTTCATACGTTCCATAGTCGCTTTCAATAAAGTCGCCAACTTTTAATTCATCAAATCGTTTTATTCCATTTGGAGTGCGTATGGTTGAATCAATTGGAAATGCATTCGCTGCAACAAATATACATACGATAACCCACATGCATTCGCACCACACATGCTTATATATTCGTATTTAAGAAATAATATTGCATACGAATATGTTTCTAACTTTGTTCAAGTGGTTATTTATGTACAACCACTTTCCTGGTCCAAATCTTCACAATATTACAGTAGTCATAAATACCTGGCACCGACCATTGCGTTTAAAGACATCTATAGAGCATTATTCAGATTGCACATCAGTGATAGACGTTCGTATTGTGTGGAGTGAACCAACACCCGTACCTGTCGATACATTTATTCATGATACACCCATAAAATATCATCGATATCGTACCAGCTCTATCAACAATCGATTTCGGCCAATACCTAATATAAAGACACACGCTATTTTTTCAGTGGATGACGATGTTTTAGTGAGTTGTGCATCTTTGCAACGTGCTATCGAAACCTGGTCAACGTCTCCTGATACCATTGTTGGTTTCGTGGCGCGAACGACGTCCGAAACGCTCGAATATCAACATTTTTGGTGGACTTGGTGGACAGGACGATACAACATAATTTTAACCAAGGCCGCAGTTTTTCATAAGAACTATTTGGAATATTATACAGACTATGCTCCCAAGCGTGCTTACAGGTGGATAGACGAACACAGTAATTGTGAAGATATACTGATGTCTTTTATGATTGCGAATAAAACGCGAATGTCTCCGATTTGGGTGTCTGGACATTATTACGACAGTGGTGCATTCGAAGGACTTTCAATGAAATTAAATCATAAAAGTGTACGTACAGAATGTGTACAAAACTTCACAAAGGATTTTGGATACAATCCTTTGGTATATTCCTACCAAAAGGTATACCCAGTTAGAACGCTGTGGCCTTTTGGACTTGCTTCGACATGGCTCGAATGGTTTTCGCCGATATGAATCTCCGGACATTGAATATTTTAGACTATCAGACGATGCACCACATTGTATGTGACCGAGGGTACTTCCACGGGCCGTTCTCAGTACTATTTTACGATTTACACGTCCAAAAATGGGGTAGGTATATATACTATAAATTAAATATGTAGGATTTCATTATTGTTTATATTTTGGACTTAGGTAATACAATACAGCAAACTGCGCGACAGCTCCCCACATTAATTCAGGCAGTGTATACACTGTTGTAAGAACCACCGCTACCGGCAACATCACCCAATGACAATCCAAAAACCATGTTGGCAACGACTCCAGTGTCGTTTTCAAATTTGACTGCCAGTGCCACCACATACTACCATCTATGCGGTCTTCTGGTACGCCAAGAGCATACAACACTGAGAATTTAGATTGCATAATATACTGTAGAGCATCGTTCAAATGTTCGTTTTTCATTACAAAAGTGTTTTGCGAGGTTTTTAAATTGTTGACGATAAGAGTCCATGAGGCCGTATGGGGATGATATGCTCCTTTTTTGTAGACGTGTTCAATTCGAGACACTTGAGTACCGTCGCTTAAAGTATCTCCGACTTTTATGTTGGATGGAAGTATTTCTTGCCCATTTGCATACAGATAATGTTTTGGGCTTATGTCTAATGTATTACTTCCTCCTATAAGTCGAAAGTAATGGTTCATCGCGTTTGTTTTATGAGCAAAGGCAATGATGGGTTCGAATTTGCCGTAATCATATTCAGCCAGGTCGCCTATTTTTAATTCGTCCATGCGCCGTGGCGACACACACATGCCGGCATCACAGGGATGTTGCACGCGTACAACAGAGTCGGCTGGGTGGCAATTAGTAGTAGCGCGAAGGTATTTAGAAGCATCGTGTTGCGTACGTTGAACGTAGCATTTGTCAGTGCATTTAATGTTGAAATGCTTCTGATGAAGTGTTCCGTTAGCAGTAAAGCCATCGGGCTGCGCTTCGATGGATACGCTTTCAAAGTGTTTGTGGTTCCTGTACAGAAATTTGAAGGCGTCATGTACGCTCCATTCTCTGTCTGTTTTATTGGTTTGCGGTGGGGGGTGAGCTTTGTAATAGGCTTGAATACGTAGGACGTCGTCGAGGGGAATGACGTTGGCGTAAATCCCGGAAGCGTGACTATGCGCAGCTCTGAGCAACAAAGGAGGCGCCTTGAGAACATCTGCGAAATCGAATGCCTGCACAGTCAAAAGACAGAGAAGACTGAGAAGTGGACGAAGCATGCACTCGAGGTTTGTATAGTTTAAATAGTGTAATTCGATAAGTTATCTTCGACGAAACATTTTTTTTACACTATAACAATTGCACTATCAATGCTGAGTCATGTACGATTATGATGCTCTGAGATTTGGTGTTGTGTGTTGCGGTTGCGTGCGCCTGCTTTATGAAGTCGTAGACTGGTACTTGCACGCAAGGTACCCTCTGTACATGTCGCTCGCAAAGCATCGCAAGATGTACGTTCAAAAAAATGTGGTCAAATCGTTCACACTCGCTTGTATGTTGGTGCCGTCTGTGATATTTGTAGTGTCTCCTATTTTGTCCATGAGCGTATGGCATAATAGCTACATCCACTGTTTCGCAGTTGCGTACGGGGCAAACGATTTCGTAGGGTTGATGTGCGTGGACAAGCTGCCGAAAACGACGCGACTGCACCACGTGGTCTCCACGTGTTTGGTGTTGACCAGTCTGGCTTTGGATTTCCAGGTTTCGCCGGTGGCCCAGTCGATGTTCGTGTACACATTTTTCGCGGCTTGTTCGTACATTGTGAACTTGCATCTGTCTGCGCGCTGGTTGTTTCCGCGTGGCGAACTGGTGCGGTTGGGTCAAGTGGCCGCCGTGGTGTATGCTGTGAGCTGTAGCCTGTCGTGGGCCTGGCAGTTGTGCTGGATATACACGACAGAACTGACCTGGTACCACTTTGTGTACATCGGGTTGATGCTGTGTATTGTGCGCGATGATATCATTCTGATCCAGTGGTTGACGAGTATTTAGTGTGTGTTGGTGTCGGTGAATGCCGACTTACTCTGCAATATTTTTTGGAGACACAGGTGTAGGAAAATCGACGTTTCTGACTCGCGTGAGTTCAGGTGTTCGCGCACGAATCGTGCAGCCAACCTTGGGTGTCGACAATATTATATATCGGAACGACAGAGATACGCTCCGCTGTTGGGATACGGGAGGCTCTGACCGGTTTGTCCATGTCGTGCCGCTGTTCATACGCAAATGTGACGTCGCCGTATACGTGTTCAATGCTGCGAAACCCCAAACCTTGGCAAACGTGCAGAAGTGGTACGATTTAGTCTGCGCGTCAGACGACCCACCCGGCGAGCACGTGCTTCTGGCTTTGAACATGCAGGACGACATGCCTGTGCCAAACTACTACGGCATGGACGTGCTCGATGGGAGGCGTCCCAAACATACAATGGACGAAATAATCCGGCGGTCTGAGCAACGCCGCACATCCATGAACATAGACCTTGTTCCGTCGCAGCGCGAATGTTGTTTTGGACTCTGTTGGAGATGAATATAAATTAGTTAAACACCTGTATATAAAGAGATGTGAATTGTGTATAATGGGATACCTACCCGAAGTTGTTCGTATAATTGCTGCACACGTCGGAAGCCCGGGTGGTGCAAAGGCCATCGGTACTGGGTTTTTCTTGTCGGTGGATGACAAACACATCAAGGAAGAGGGGTTGCTGATGACGAACGCTCACGTTGTGACAAATTCGCCTGTTGTTAAAATCATGACAACTTACATCGAGCATCAGGCTTTGCCTGTCACCGTGGTGGCTGTCAACCACGACCGCGACCTGGCACTGCTGAAAGTCGAACCGCAGGTGCAACAGTGGCTTAAACGCGTGCTGCAGGAGCGTTACAATCTCAACCACATACCGTCTTTTTCGTTTGGTGATTCGGATACGCTGCGTACGGGCACGGAGGTGCATGCTGTTGGGCACCCGTTGGGACTCATTGACCAGCAGTTCACCACGGGACGGTATCAAGGCGTGGTACACTTGAACAACGAGATACGCGGTTTGAGTGGCGCCACCATTAACGGCGGAAACTCTGGCGGTTCGCTACTGGCCACAGTGGAACATACAAATCATACACCTGTCCCGGGCATGCATTATTTCGTACCGTCCAAGTACGAGGTGATGGGCATCAATACGTTCAAACTGACCGGCGCCAACGTGGACGGTGAAAACGGCTTCATCCACGCGAATACGGTCAAACGTGTCCTGCCCACGCTTCTCAAACCGCTCGAAACGCGATACGCGCGCGAGAAAACGGTGATGGCCATGGTGAAAAACATGTCGGCCAAACAACTGCTGACGGCAACTCCCGTGGCTCACGCTGTTGCCGACCACCTGACAAGCGACGAACGCGACGTCCTTGAGAACAAGATGAGTGTCATCGAGACGGCCTGGGCAGAGCACAGTCTCGGCGGAAAGGTGAACGGGAGTCCGCGTTCTTTTCAATCTTGGCTGTGGCGGCATGTGGTCAAACCCCAAAAATTGCACCTACACAGAGGCGGCCCCGAACTGCTGTCCAAAGTGTTGACGTTTGCAGACGCGCAGGATTGGACCGGTCTGATGGAGTGGAAAGGCCGCCGGCGTTGGGCCGAAGTGCGCGCGGCGACGACCGACACACAAGCGCCCGAGTCAGCCCCTGCTGTAGTGCGCATTCTGCCGCCCGCGGCGACTCACGTGCATTCGCCGCGCATCGGAATATCCTCTCACCCCATCTATACCCCGGACCTCCTTGTTCACTACAAGTGTCCATCTGTACAAGGGAAGTGGGTAGCATCCGGCGGTGTGGTCGTCACTGACGTCGAACCGAATTCGCTCTATGCACAAGCCGGGGGCCTCGTCGGAGACATTGTCTTTCGCTTCGTGAACGAGAGCATGGACGCCAGTTTATCGTCGGCGGGCACGTGGTATTCGGAAAAACGCGACCTCCCGATGTCTTTGACCGACTTGTGCAACGACACGGACATCGGAGCAGAAATGACACTGCACGTGTTGCGCAAAAACGGCAAAGTTGTCGAAATTCAAATGAATCATCGCGAGCCGACGTACGGCGAACTGCCGCATATTCGCCAAACGTATGGCTACTGTGACGAAGGACGCTTCGAGGCCAAACAGAAGGCGCAGGTTCAGGGCATCGTGTTCTCACCGCTCAGATTGCAGCACGTAGGCATGTTCAAACTCGTTGACTATATGGCGCCCAATAAACGATTCGAATTCAAAATCGTCGTTGAAGCCGTTTCCCCTGAATCGCCCGCGTATGCTACGGAATCGGTGCACGCTGGAGCCGTCGTCACGCATATCAACGAAGAGCCCGTGGCGTCGTCATGGGAAAAGGTAAAAGAGCAACTGTCAAAACCGCACCAAGAGACGAATTGCTGGGTCATTGACACCGACTACAACGGTCAGAAAAATAAGTTTGCCATGGCGGTTCGAAAATCAACGATTGCTTAATATGCAGTATTTAAAAATCAGTTTTGCAAGGTGTATGAGCGAATTCGTACAAGGTCGGAGAAACACAGTAGGTATCCAAAACGCAATGAAACACACCGTTGGTTCTCTCAAGGTAGTCATACCCACAGGTTTAGCCGCACAAAAACCTTCAATGGAGAGGAGAAAACGCCGACGAAAACGCCGACTTGCAAACATCTTACAGGAATTAGGGTAGACAGCAGGAATTAGGGTAGACAGTTAGATGCTGAAAGTACGTATACAACACGTCAGAACAGTTCGATTCAGTCTGAAAGACGTACGTACCGAAGATGTATACGAAACGCTGGGCCGCGTCACCAACGGCGCACTGTATTTGTTTATGCAGAGGTGGTTTCGTATCGAGAAATATCACATCATTCAACAGCTTCCGCACACATGCGCACAACTGCATTGGCGCAGTCCACCGGCTCAGTTCGACATTTGGGAGCAAAGTCAACTGATACACATCAATGTCGGCAAAACGCACGCTATTCAATGCTACGTTCAGGCTCCTGACACGCCTTTGCAGCACGTTTACGACGCTGCAAAGGCGTGGGCGGCCGCAAACGACATACTTTGCGCAAACAGCTTCATCGACCACGAAACAGGCCAACTGTTAGACCTCTCTCAGATGCTTCTGGACGTGTACACACGAACCTTCGAAATTCAATAATAAACTTTTTGTATACTTTTTATATTGTTTGTATGTTTATAGATGCGCACTGTCGGTCTTCACCTTCTTTGCTGTGCCACCGTTGACGGTCTCCAACCTGCGCTTGCGCTCGCGAATGGAGCGCTGGTCTTGTTTGAGCGCCGAAGCGCCACAATGGGGACACCTTCTACACGCTGTTGGGATTTCAGCACCACAGGAAGGACAGGCCTTGGTCGGACTTTTCTTCTTCGCAGCCGCGGCGGCCGCGCCGTTGACGGTGCTGGAGGATGCGCCCGCGACCACTGGGGTATTCGCCGGCGTCTTCGACCTGGCACGGTCCTCGCACAAACTGGGAGACGCTTCGTCCATCGCCTTGAACGTGTCCTCAAACTCGGACGCCGATGGGCTGGCTGGTTTTGGAGGGGTATTTGGAGGGGTCATGCCCGTCGACTCGAAGAAAATACTACTGCCGTCATCTCCGCTCGACCCGGAGCAGGTGTCGACATGCTTGGGCTTTGGATCGGCGTCCAGCTTCGACACGACCTTGACCTTTGGCTTCGGCTTGGGCTTGAGCTTGGGCTTCGGATTGGCGTCCAGCTTCGACACGGCCTTGACCTTAGGCTTCGGCTTGGCCGGTTTGACAGACAGCGCATTGGCGCGTGGCCTGGGCGTAGCGAAGTGTGTTTTTTTGGGTTTCCTGGGCGTCGGTTTCTTGGCAGCTGCCGCGCCCCCCGAAGCGCCTGTAGGCATTCGGAAACGCGGTCGAGAGCCGACGTCCGGGGTCGACAGGATTTTGGTCTGAAGCTGAGAAACGCCGCGCCTGGCGGCGTTGAAAGCCCGATTAGACGCCTTTTGAGCCTCGCGCAGTTCTTTTGCGGTCTGTTTCAAAACCTGGGTGAACCCGGAGTCGGGCGTTTGGTGGGGATTAGGTGCGGCCATGTTGTGTTCGTGTTGTCAGACGTAGGTGTAACGTGTATGATATGTACAGCGCAGAACTTAGAGGTGTCGCCAAATGTCTTGTCTTCGCCCAGAATATCGCGACTGGAAATTCCACGGAACCACTCATGCCCAAGACGTCTGACTCTACACCGAAGAAATCTGCCGCGACCACCGGCAAGGAGCTTCGCACGGTACGACGCCCCATCAAAATAAAGAAAAACCCAAGGCGACGTCCTAAACCACCTCGGATGAAGATTTTAGGTCCGCATCATCTCACGAAAGCGCAATGGGCTGAGCGTTCCGCGGAAGAGTTGTCGGCCGCTAAATCCAATCAAAAGTCGTTGACTCGTGACGCAGAATTCAGCATCGAATCTGCGCAGGGGGGCGGGAAATCCTACACCGTGCGGTGCGACGCGGAGGGTTCGTGGTCTTGCGAGTGTCCCGACTACGTGTATCGGTACGCGACGTTTCAGTGTCAGTACGGATTTTACTGCAAACATATTGCTGTCTGCATGGACCGTTTTCTGAAATGAGTATAAATTTAATTTAATTTAAATTAAAATGGAGCAGACGCCCCAGCGGACTCAGCTCGTGGTCATCGGGTACCAGACCGGCACGGGAAAACACGTGGGTCTGACCTCGCATCTGATGTGTGAGTACCACGGCCGCATGTTTCGCGTGCCCTGCGTCTCACCAGATGTGCGGCGTGTCCCCCCGAGGATTGGAACCCGCATTCTCGTCGAGTACAGTGGAATGTCAGGCGGGCTGCCCGTCAACCCCACGGTTGTCAAACTAGTCGGAAAAAACTAAAGCTTTAGAATTCTCTATTCGGACAGCATTTCGGTGCAACCAGAGTCCACCCGTACATGACCATGGACACCCATTGAGACGCGATGGACACCCACATTTGCGCGGCACTGTGGTGACCCGCCACCGTGCCCCAGTTCGTCAGAATCATGGACATATACACAGCCCCGGTGGCCATGCTGCAATGAAACATGACTGTGGACGGGCTGTCTAACGTGTCGTCCGGCTCTGTGTTGTCCTCGTCGTCCGAGTCGGCATGGGTGAGCTCGTTCACGAGCGGTGCCCCTGACACGTCGCGCGTGCCCGCCGAGTAACACGACCACAGAAGAGAGAGCGCAGTGAGTGCGAACGCGAGCGTTTTCTGTTCGCCCGAGTACTGGTGTTCAGGGTTGCATTCGTCCGCCGAGACCGCGGACCAGCACAAATACGTCGCGTACGCGGACACGATGCAGGACGTGACCAAAGAACTGTCTGTGTCGTCGATGTTGAGTTGCGATACGGTGGCCACCACGATGAGCAACAATGTCACGGTGATGAACACGGTTTGGCGCGTGCAGTGCTTGAAAAAAATGTACATGAGAATGTTGGCGACAGCCACCGCCAACATCATGATGAAGCAGGTCATCAGTGCCAACGCGACCCAGTTGCGGTTCTCGTCAAAGTGGTCGCCGTACGCTCTGTCCGCAAAGTAGGCGTTCCAATGATACGCGGCGTCAATAAAGTACACGAGCTGCGACACGAGAAACACAGCAGACACCACACGTGCGAACTGCACATAGCCGTCTTGACCCACCATGGGGGTAAAAAACAACCCTGTCGTGAGAATCACCAGCGACAGTATTTTCACCCCCCACAGACCTGTGTGGAAGCGGCGCGAACAAAAACTGCCGAACATCATGAATAGAAACCACAGCATCATGCCCAGTGATATTCTGTACACAGCGTTCTCGCCCTTGCAAGCGGACACGTCGATGTTCGGAATGTCTTCGCATCCGATGTTGAACGAGTAGAAATTAAACTCGGGTGCGCCCCATTCCTGCAACGCGAACGCCACAAAGGTCATGACGCCAAAGACCAGCAAGTACATGGCGTTGGCGCACGCCGCCGGCATTTTACTATCTTTGAACACGCATTTCGTGAGTTGACATGCGCAAGACGCGGTCTCACAGGCAGCGCAGCAAAGCAGTGTACCCATAGAATATAAGAGAACCAACACGCTTTTTATAGTTTGATTAATCTACTTTGGTTTCGTCTGCTGCTTCAGGTTCTGGAATTTCTATTTCTTTGTCCTGCCACACGATGGTGTCCGTGTTCTCGAGCGCTTGTAAGCGTATGTACATTGTGATATATTCTCGCGCCAGCCACATGGTGTAATGTTCAATGATGTTCAACATGTAAAAGTATACGCCGCGCCGCCGTTTGGAGACGCGCCCCCAGTCCAGGCGGTAACCTTGCCACATATTCGGGAAGGCCGTGGCTCTGTCCATCAACATGAACACACCAGCATCCACGGCCAACCACATCGTCTGGTGCAGCGGTACCAGGAAGCCGACGCCGGCGCCGTGGTAGTACACCAACACGATTAGACACAACATGGACGTCAGATGGGTGTCAATCAACAGTTCAAGAGGCGACGTCCATGCCGTGTTGGGGTACTTGTTGCGCAACTTGGCCCACCGCACTCGACGACTCACGTAGTCGCTGATTTCGATGGGCCCGATGTTTTGAACCGCAACGTATTGCGAAATGGCGGTCTCGTACCCGTGGCGGTCGTACGTGAGACCTATCTCACCGTCTTCGTTGAGAAACTCGCCGAAATTCTCCAGGCCGCCTATTTCGTCCATGTGTGCTTTCGTGAACAGATTGCTCATGCCGTTCAGGCAGGTGCACACCGTGTTGTTGATGACGGTGTAAGGACGACCGTGCGCGGTAGCAAAGTACCATCGTTCAAGAATAGAGCCGCACGACATGGCACCCACTGCGGGCTTCGCCGACGTACCGGACACCGCCCACGGGATTTGATGCACCAGCCGTGCGCCCGACACACATTTATCCACCATGTCGTGCAACGCCGCGTCAGAGGCCACAATGTTGGCATCCGCAATCCACACCAGGTCGTGGTTGGCCACCTTGTAGCCCGTGTTCATGTTACACAGCTTGGGGTTGATGCCGACATCGTCCTCGCCCACCGAAATAATGGTCGACACGTCCGGGAACTCCCGTTGGAGTCGTTTGACGACACGGAGAGCTTCGTCGTTTTCGTCGGCCACACACAAAATCAGTTCGAAGGATGGATACTTGAGCGTAAAGTAGGAGCGTAGGTTTTCGTATAGTGTCGGGGTCGTACCGCAGAGAGGTTTCAGAATTGACACGCTGGATTTGGCGTAATACTCGCGTTTCAACCGCTCGTCGACACCCTCATAACGGGGTCTTGCAAGCATCGCGCTCACGAGAATACTGTGTGCCAATTGGAATGTCCAGGCGACCGCAACGACCAATACGCAAAACCAGCTGCTGAAAAGAAGACTCACAAACAAGGTAAAGCAAATAAAGTGGTAGGCTTTGATGCTCATCATAGCGGAGCCGGTTACCCCTTTATACTAAATATATTTACATATCTGTCAGTTTCAGCTCGGTATGGCGTGCTACGTATTGGTCCATGTTCTCGAGGTGTTGCACCAGACTGTTTCCGTCGCTACCTTTCGCGGAATACCACCAGCGCAGTCCGGTGCATACCTCCATGACACGGGCAATTCCGTCGAGAGTGTCACACATCGGCTTTAAGAGGTCGACGAATGACGTTTCGAGAGGAAAGTCTGTGGGCACGCTAAGCGAGGCCAACGCTCGTGAAAAATCGTCCCGCGTCAAGACACCTTCGTGGTGCATGTGGAAATACCCTTGGCACCATCCCTTCAAGTACCACTGCAGATAAGGCTTGGTAAGGGCGCCCGAGAGACTCACCGTAATGCTGTGCGTTGACGGGGCCAGACAAATGCCGTTCTCCGTGTAGGTTCGCGATGGTACGGATGGAGCCAGGTTGAGTCTGAGGCGTGGCTGCGACATGGCGGTTTTAATTAAATTAAATTCTCGAGCTGACGGCCCAGTTTTAATTTAAATTAAATTAAATTCTCGAGCTGACGCGAGTGGCCGATGGAACAGCAAATAGTTTAGACACAATATAAAAAACATATATACGGGGTACTTAACTGTGCAGTACTAATCAAATGTCAGAGAAACTTTATGTATTTGAAACCGTTTTGTCGAATGGTACTTGTGTTCGAGGGGGGGCAGGTCTTCCATATGATGAAACTTCGGGAGCGTATGGCGGACGACAGCGCAAAGGTGACCCGTATTGTCCCGGCCCCTGACAACACGCCGCGTCTCGATGTTGATATGTCCAGGAAGGGTGGCCAGGGGGCTGAGTCACTGCTGTGGGAACGGCCCCAGTCCCTACTGTACTAACCGTCTTTAAAGGGCAGACCATTGTCACCAAGTAAAATATTATGTTTTTTTTAGGGTGCAATTACTTGGTGAACTCAACCGCGTACGCGATGTTCACGTCTGTGCCGATAGTCACCCAAGGTTTCATGAAAATGTGACCAGAAGAACCTCCAGAACGCACAGAAAAGGAGGACAGCGCCGTCGTCGAGCTGCCCGTTGTTTCTTTGCCACCGACAAGCACATTGCACAGCAGGAGAGCACGTTGACCGTGTGCATTGGCGCTGGAATATCCGGCAGCAAAGTTGATATCGGAGGACAAATACAGCCCTTGTCCGTACGACTTGCCGTTAGATGTGCCTATGTTTTGAAAGCCCGTTCGTTTCGTGACAATTGCATCCAGGGCGCGCATGGGACACCCGTGGCTCAGAACAACCGTGTCAGAGGGTAGTCCGCGCTCGCGCTGAATCTGTTGCATGACGCTCAACAGCCGGTCTCCCTTCATGAGTGGTTCCAAATGGTACACCTTTTTCGTCCGACACGTGAGCTTCTTCAACTCACTCTGAAATACTTTAGGAAGGCTTTTCTCGTCCACCACGGGAAAACCTAACCCTAGGATGTTCGGTACTGCCTTCTTTTGCACGGTGTGCAATTCAACCATGCGTTTTACGCCAGTCGAGATGTTGGTCTGTTCCCCCTTGTTGAGGCCTGTCCAATCGAGAGTATAGGAGTGTGAACCGTAGGTGTACTTGGCCTGTTTTTGGTAGCAGTACGCTTCCAAAATGCCGTAGCACACCGATGCGGCCATCTCGGTCATGTTGCCGTGCTCGTCTTTGAAAAAGACGGTCTTAGCGCGCGTTTTCTTGAGCAGGTCTGGGTACATCACGTACCCAGTGTCGAAATCCACTCCGCCATCTGTGAAAATCTTCACAGTGCGCGACACCATATTTCCACCACTTTCCTTGTGCAACACGGCCGCGCCCACGACGAATCCTAGACGCTTGAACTGCGCGTCTGTGAACGGTAGCGGCTTCGGGACTGGTTTGGCGGCGGCGGTTGACTTTCTGACCTTGGTAGACGCTTTTTTAGCCGCTGACGCCTTCTTTGCAGCACGGCGTTTTCTGGCCAGCACTGCATTCCGTGTCATGGAAAGGACAGGCGTCCCGCACGACGAACATTTCTTCGCAGAACAGTGGTTAGAGTGGCCACAGACACATTTCTTCGCCAGTAAACGACGACCCTGTTTAATTACGGCCGGTTGGGCTCCGTAGGCGCGCGGGACGCTGGCCGCCATGCGCGGAACTTTGACCATGGCACACTTGGGCATTGTGTAAGTTCAATGCTGGACGGATGCCAATTTTAATTGTATTAAAATTACTGAATGGTGTCGCCGGGCCCAATTTTAATTTTAATTGTATTAAAATTACTGAATGGTGTCGCCGGGCCCAATTTTAATTTAAATTAAATTAAATTCTCGAGCTGACTCGAGCGGTGTCGCCGGGCCCAATTTTAATTTAAATTAAATTAAATTCTCGAGCTGACTCGAGCGGTGTCGCCGGGCCCAATTTTAATTTAAATTAAATTAAATTCTCGAGCTGACTCGAGCGGTGTCGCCTGGCCCAGTTTTAATTTGAATTAAATTAAAATGCTTTGTGGATTGTATATAAGTTCGACTATGAGTATCACCATGCAGCGCGAGTTTCGTGAGAAGGGGTACGTCATTCTGAAACATGCGGTATGTCCCGCGGCTGCCGTCAAAGAAATGCGTGTGCACTTCCCGCCGGACGCCGAAGAACCCGTGCAGGACTTTGGTTCGGGCAACGGGGCCGTCTTTCCGTCCACACCGGCGCTCAACGACATCACTGTGCACCCTGCCCTGTTGGAGGCGGTGCGTGCAATCTTGGGTTTTGACATTCGTCTGAAGCAATCTGTCCCGTGGGCCAAGTACGGCGTTCCGTCGAGCGGCACGGGGTCAAACAGCGACCAGCGCGTGCACATGGACTACGGGAACAACCAGTGGGACATGCCACAGCCCGGCGAGCCAGTCGCGGTGGCGGCGCTGGTGTATTATTCGGACACTGCTGAAACCGGAGGTGCGACTGCTGTCGTGCCACGCCAAGGCCTGAACGACCCTGTGTATTCTTGGCCGTACACGCATATGCCAGGCATAGGTGGAAACCCGTTTGTGAATCAAAAGAAAGAAGCAGAGGCAAGTATGTCCGGGGACTCTGCCGCTCTGCGCGACGAGTGTTATGCGCGCGAGATTGTGCCGCATTTCGAACCGGGCGACGTGCTGCTGTATGGTCTCGACACGTGGCACCGTGGAACGCCCGTGCACCGGGGCCAAGTGCGGTACGCGCACAACTTGTTGTGGGCCAAAGAGGGTGCCGACATTCAGCAATGGAATCCAGGGTTTACCAGCGCGATGTACTCTGGCAAGTTCGAGCGGTTCGTCAGTCAGTTAGAGCCCGCGCAGTTACAGACGTTGGGGTTCCCGAAGCCGGGCGACCCGCGTTGGGACTCGGCCAAGTTTGTGGAGGCGATGCGTGCGCGCTATGCGTGGTCTGGCCTCGACGTGATGCGCTACGTGCACTCTGCGCGGAAGCCACCTCCCGCTGTACCCGAGTATTGGTTGTGGTCTTCTTTGCGCCTGGAAACGTCCGGAGACCCGTTCACATTTCGTGACACACTGTGGCACATTTTCGCGCAGTTGGGTCTCTACGTCGAGATGCAGGACGCGCGATGGAAATACACGGTGGAAACAGTGTCACCGTATTACGTACAGGCCGAATGTCGATTCTTTGCGTCCGGGTCGACGACGTCGGTCGACATTCATCTTGTGGACGGAGACCGTCTAAGCTGGGTCACCATGGCTCGCAACATTCGGGCCATGGTGACCCCGACATCGGTGGGCACAAGCCTCCAAAGTTTAACGCGTACGCCGGCTCTCAGTCGCACGGCTTCACACCTGGACTCGGCGGTCGTCGAGGCACTCGTTTCTCCGTGCATGGACGCACGACTGTTCGACCTCGTCGGTTCGGGCGTCAACCCAGATGTGCTACTCGCAAGTCTTCCTGGTGCGCCGATGAACACACGACGCCTGTTACTCCGCGCACTCTATCACTGCACCGCATCGTTCGATGTGCGACGCGTCGAACCGTACGTACGCGCGCGTCCGCGGAATTTTCTGGAAGGCAGAGCGCACGACTGGGCAAATCGAATACTCAAAAAAGGCAAGTATGTTGCGCATTTGTGACCTATATAAATGTCGGAGTCGTTATATAAAAGAAAACAGAATGAGTCGTGGTTTTTTATTATGGATAGTCATGTTTGGTGTGTTCAACAACGTAGAAGGGTTACGTCCGTACAAGAAGGCAATGAACGGATACTGTAGTAGCGATTCTCAAACAAATTGCGGGAGTGTTCTGTTCCCGCGGGAAAACAACTTCGAATTTTGTAGGACGTCATGTCAGCTCGATGGCTATAACGGATTCACTTATAATTGGCGCACTAATCAAGGGTATTGTGAAATGGGTACGTATTATACAAGCTACCGCGGCACCTATTGTGGCCAGGGAGGCTCGTATGGCACAGGCAATACGAACAACAATGACTATAGCAAATACGAGTTTTACTGTCCAAGTGGGACATATAACACGAAAACGGCATGCAAATCTTGTACAGCAGGTCGGTATGTCTCTGGAGACAGTTTTGCGCGGACTTCTTGCACAAGTTGTTCGGCGGGGTACTATTCTTCGAGCAGTGCGTCGTCGTGTAGTCAATGTAGTCAGGGAAAGTACAGTGGTGCAGGAGCGTCCTCGTGTACCAGTTGTCCCATTGGATATTACCAAGATGGATACGACCCTTCGCATTGTAAGCAGTGTCCGACGGGACGAATTGGCGTGTCGTCTGGCACGCGAAAATGGTGGGATTGTCCAGCCTGCCCCGTAGCCTACTACCAAAACGAAAAGGCAAAAACCTCTTGTAAACGCTGTGCCACAGGAACGTTTGGCTCGTCCACGGGGTCGTCAACGTGTGACTACTGCGCCGTTGGTCGATACCAAAACCAAGAAACCCAGACGAGTTGTAAACTCTGTGCTGCGGGCAGGTTCCAAGTCCTAAGGGGTCAAACGGCCTGCACGGCATGCAATCCGGGTTATTTTGAACCGGACACTGGGTCACCAGTCTGCGATGCATGTTCTGCTGGGCTTTACCAAGACGAAATTGGGCAACAGGATTGTAAACAATGCGCCCAGAACCGATATCAACACCAAAGCGGTCAAACCATCTGCATTGATTGTCCAGAAAATACAACCTCGTCAGCGGGTGCTGTGAGTTGTTGTGGTTCTGGTTCATATTATGACCAGATACAGACCCAGAAATGCTATGCATGCGCGCCCGGATATTATGCTCCTGACGAATCCGTCTTTATGCACTCAGATTTTAACGACATATACAAACCCAGGGGACCGTTTACCACAGAGCTTGAATGTGTTCATTGTGGAGTGAACAAGTATCAAAACCAGCACGGTCAGACGTCTTGTCAGGACTGTCCAACGGGTTGGGTACAGAACGACAGGGTTAATAGTATAGCAGTGGAACCCTTGGGCGTCTCTGATAAATGTGTTGACATTGCCAAAGCCGTCGACCCGACGACACATACATGTCCCGTGGGGTATCAATACACGGATGCGCAATGCAATCTGTGTCCCCCTGGGCGCTATCAGAGCGAAACGGGTACTGATTCGTGCAACGCCGTCCCGAAGGGGTCAGCATTGAATTTACACGGTGTACAGACTGCACCGTCAGACGAATGGAAGTGTACAGAGTCAGAATATCAAGACCAGGTAGGCCAGACAGAATGCAAAAAGTGCGCAGCCGGGTACTTCAGCGACACAAAAGGTGCGGAGACGTGTACAGTTTGTCCACCGGGAAAGTCGAGCGATTCTTACTATGACAATAATAACAATTGTTATATCGATGAGTCGTTCAATGTGCCTGTGTGTGGCAACTGGGTAGGCACCAAGCCCGATAAAGTGAGTGTGTGTCAATCTTGTGACCCCGGGAAATATAGTCCAGGTGCGTCAACTCCGTGCAATGCGTGCCCGGTCGGGTACTATCAATCACAGAGTAGTTCCGCATCGTGCGTAGCGTGCGACGCGGGCACATATTCAGTGTCGGCAGCAGCGACAAGCGTCGACGTGTGCACAAACTGCGGCGCCGGCAAGTACAACGCGTACACGGGTGCGGGTGCGGAGAGTGCCTGCACCCACTGCGCGCACGGACGGTACAACCCCCTGCAGAAAATGTCGTCCAGTTTTGCATGTTTGTTGTGTCCGCACGGATTCTACCAGGACACCCCGGCGTCCACAGCGTGCATTATGTGTTCAGACACGAAGATGACCAATGACAGGGGTAGTGTAGACGTCTCCGACTGCAAAGAATGTCCTCTGGGTCAGTTCAGTGCGACTTATAAGTGTTACACGTGCTTTCCCGGTCGCTACAAAACCGGCGACACGTGTCAAGACTGTCCATCGGGCAAAATGAGCAACACATATGACGCACCCTCGTGTTCCGATTGTGTATACCAAGACGAAGTGGGTCAACAAGATTGCAAAGTGTGTCCGACATCTCACTACGTGTCGAACGGAGACTGTCGCCAGTGTCCAAGCGGTAGATTCACGGAAAGTCCGAACGCCGTTGAAACGTTCACGTTTCAACCGTGTATAGCGTGCCCGCGTGGTAAGTTTATGAACTCAGAATACAGCAGTTCCTTAGCGGAATGTGCCATATGTCCGCACGTGGGCACCACGTACATGTGTAGCGACGGTTACGAGCACATTGTTACCAACGACGCGCAAAAAAGCGTCCAAGAGCGATGCGAAGACACCGCGAAAGTCCTGAGAGATGTAGAGTTTTCGATTCAAGACACCATGAACGACGCAACAAAGCCGTACGGATGCTATCTACACAACTCGAATCTGTACGTGAACACAAATCCGACCATGCTGTATTTCCCTACGGGGTACACAGGATTCTGTCACGTGAACAACGCCCCGGTACTGGCTCGATTAGGCACATGCGACGGTGTGTACAATGGTCCCACGCAAATAGTGGCCGGTGGAAAAGTGTTCAGCGGCGCCGTTCAGACGATGGCAGAAAATAGGCGGCGCACCGCGCTGGCGTGGGACCCACTCGAGACGAGGGCGCCCGAGACCGACGCGTGTTTGCGCGGCCAGTACTTTTCGGACCCAGTGTGCGAAACGTGCGTGCAGGGGCAGTACTCGAATGTGTTCACCAAATCGACGGCCGACTGGAGTATGCACGAAGCCGTGCGCCTTGGAAGAGATATAGACGCTTACCTCATGAAAACGCCGACATTGTCGGTGGCGAGCGACGGCCAAACCGCGGTCATCGATTGGGGAGGCGCGAGGTTTGGCCTGGTGAATGCAGACACACAGCTCGACACCTGTCTTGACATCTGTGACAAAGACGACCTGTGCGACGCCGTCTCGTGGGCACCACCGTACATCAATGGTGATTACGTACACCAGCGCCGAGACACAAGAGAATTGTGGAATGTGAACACTGTGAAAAGATGGAAAGAGGTCGCAGATGCTAATTACAAGTGGGTAGAGCCGGATTTTCGAGAACTACAAGACGGCTTGTGGGGTGAGCAGAAGGACAGTGCAGACGACAGTGACGTATATTTGAGACTTTCAGGTGCGCTGACGCGCGTGACATCAGACGACCAAGACGTGCCGCTGGTGACCGAAGTCGCGAGTCAGTGGTGGACTGAGACATACAAAACGTCTTCCGAACCCGTCGACGAATGGTTATCTTTGAAGCGCGTTTTGACCGACGACACTGAGGACGGGAGATATGTCAATTCGATAGTGCATCCTGAACGTTTCAACGCACTGAGCGCCAGACCAAACAATGGCACACGGACGAAAGGCGCCTGCTTTGTGTCCCAAGAGGCACCACAAGAGAAATCGCGCGTCTACGTGCTGTACCAAGACGCCTTCGACACGAGCGATGCTTGGAGCGGCACCATCGCGGGGCTCCAGCCGAATACAGATTACCATGTACAATGGGACGTGTTGCGCGCCGGCCTGGCCAGTGGTAGCGCACGGGTCACAAGCGTGACGATGAACGGAGTGCCGCTCGGCGGCTGCAACCCCGCGACCGCGGACGACTATGCATGTGACTTTGTTCGGTGTCCGTCCTCCACAGCTGCGCCAACACCTGTGCAGACGAATGGTGTTGGCCACATCGTGGTCGAAGCCACCTATCAAAACGTCGCCATAGCATGTGATTGCGACCTGGACATCCACGACGGTCGTTGCGCCGACCGTCGCACGCAACCGCCGGGGTACACGGACACGAAAGCTGCATTGCGTTTCACAGTTGCACCTCCTTCCAATGACATCAGCATCACGACAGAGCCTGGATTTTGGCTCACGTGCCAACGCTACGGCAAGACCAAAATGGTGGATGACGATGCTGGACTCAAATGTCGCGCACATTTAGTGCACACCTATACGAAATCGAATTGCATGCTGTGTCCGGCGGGCAAGTTCAATGCGGCGGACGGTGCACGCGAATGTACCGATTGTCCGCGCGGAAAGAGCTCGACGGTGGGACAGAACAGGTGCGTCAAGTGCTCCGAGTGTGAACCCGGAGAAACTCTGACGTCGAACGGCTGCGCGTGCGAAAAATGTTCCCGCGGTAAAGCCTACAACGCAACGACGACCGCGTGCGAATCGTGCGAACCGGGTACGTACGCACTGGAGGGCGCGACTTCCTGTAAAGAGTGTATCCCCGGGCGGTTCTCGGCCTCGGTCGCGGACACCACTGTCCCATGTAGGCCGTGCGAATGCCCTTTCGGCCAAAAAATAAAAAATCTCGATGCACACGCGGACAGGACCTCCTGCGACGAGATTGAATGCGACGCGTGTCCCGTCGGTACTTTTCAGGACACTCGCAATCATATGGCGGTTTGTAAACCCTGTGGCCCACATCAGTACTCGGATACTACGGGTCAAACCGTGTGCGCGGATTGCGTCGGCTGCGCGACGGGCCACACGCGCCGTGTCACTGGCAAGACATCGCTCGGCGAGTGTGAGACATGCACTGTGTGCCGCGCTGGACACTATTGCTCAGACGACGACCACATAGAGAGGGAATGCCCACGCGGCACCTATCAAGGTACAACGGGCCAGACGACCTGCGAGATTTGCCCTCAGGGATATTTTTCCACGGTCGGCGCGAGCTCATGTTCAGCGTGTTTACCAGGCACATCGTCGGAAGCGGGGACGGGATACTTCGAACACTGCGTACAGTGCGCCGCGGGCAAGTACGAGTCCGACCACCTGTGCGTCGACTGTGCGCCGGGTAAAAACAGTGGTAACGGAGCTCTGCTGTGCTGCGACGCATGTCCACCGGGAGAGGCTCGCGAAGATAGTGCTGACCCAAATACATGCACGGCATGCACGCCGTGTCCAGTCGGCCATTCGTGTTCGGACGACGAAGAAATACCGTGCCCAGCCGGCACGTACCAAGACCAGACCGGCCAGACCACGTGCAAACTCTGCAGCGCTGGCCAAACGTCCACCGAAGCCCAAGAAACTTGCAACGACTGTGCCGTGGGGCACAAGTGTCCGGGCAACGGCGATGTGCAAACGCCATGTCCAGCCGGCTCGTACCAAGACGAGACCGGCCAGACCACGTGCAAACTCTGCAGCGCTGGCCAAACGTCCACCGAAGCCCAAGAAACTTGCAACGACTGTGCCGTGGGGCACAAGTGTCCGGGCAACGGCGACGTGCAAACCCCGTGTCCAGCCGGCTCGTACCAGAACCAACCTGGCCAGACCACTTGCAAGGCCTGTCAGGCCGGGCACATATCCGGGACAGCGGCAGCAACATGCACTCCGTGCGAAGTGGGTCGGTACTGCACGGACAACGTGCAACGCTCGTGTGCTGCGGGAACGTACCAAGACCAGACCGCCCAAACCGAATGTAAAACGTGTGCCGTTGGGAGCATCTCCGACAACGGCCAAAGTGCCTGTGACACGTGTGCCCTAGGTCATTACTGCCTCGACAATCTTCAAAGGCCATGTCCTAGTGGGACGTATCAAGACGAACCGGGTCAAACAACCTGCAAGACGTGCGCCGAGGGCAAGAACTCGGGGGACGGATCTACCCTATGTTACACGGCCGTGATCGGCAACGGCGAGGTCTGGGGGGTACGTGCTGACAACACATTGTTCATCAACGATCAGGAGGCGTCCGGCTTATGCAGATGTATTTGGTTCGACGGCGTCGTCTTCAATGTGGTTGGCGCCGGGAATAACAAAATCTTACAGAGGGAAGATAGCTCTGACGACGGTTGGACTAATACAGAAATACTGTGGACACAACCGTGTCCCGACGCGTATTACACCGGACTCCGGGACAGCGACCAGTGCACCGGGCCAGTGTATTGTTAGTTGATATTCGAGAGACTACAAACCATTTTGTAAAACAGCATATATAAAGGTCTTTCCATTTATTTGACAATGTGGCTTATTCTCGCCGCGTATATCCTACCGTGGGCGCTCGGAAACGAGTTAATCGCAGAGGTGCGTAACATTCCTGACCAGTGCGGTCTGGGCGATTCGGTGCAGTATTGGGTGAACACTGCCAACGCGGCTCGGGCGCAAACATTACAAGTGGTCGGAGGCGATTTCGTCCTGCAGAAACTCAACGTCAACGGGCAGACTTCGCTCACCGGCACAACGTTGACTACCTTGCGCTTCGACCGCTTGTTGGAAAACGTCCAGCTGGAGGGTACGGCCGGAGGCGCCGAGTCCGAATTTCAAAATCAGTTGAAATTGCGAGGCGGGTTTGCGCTGGACTGTCCGAAAGACAAGTGTGTGATACTCGCCAAAGACGCGACGGACGCCGGTGTCGTTGAGTTTCGCAACATCGACATCACTGTCAAAGGAACCTCGTTCATGAATCTGCTCAAGAGAATACAAGACTTGGAACTCAAATTTAATTAACGACCTACCAAAGTAAACGTTCACAAGAAAAAATGTTTTGAATACATATGCAAATTTAATCTACGAAAGGGCGTCTCAGCCGAGAAGTGGTAGGCCCTTACCATTGGAACATCCTCCCAGTGTATAAACCCCATTGCCGCCAGCACATAACCGATTTCGAATGCAGCCCTGTGCTCCGGCGCTTTGTCTATAGAGTGTGTGAGAGAGTCATAGGCTGCTACTAAGAACCGCTGTTCGAACCCGTACGGGCGCGCGCAGTGCAATTGACGCACAACGACTGACACATGAGAGGCAAGAAACTCATTCACGTCGACGAAGCGTCCATCACAGAAAACCTTGTCGGGCGCGGCGACCACTCCTACATGCTTCCACAGACGGTCGTTTAACGTGATGTCCGTGTCGTTCGTCGGTACCAGCAACAAGTCTCCGACACGTACCAACACAGGGTATTCCGTAATGAGAGAATCGTCAAGTGTTCCACGGGGCTTCGACCAAATGAATCCCATTTGCTGTCAGACACACGCTTATTTATACCGTGTACGTCAACACAACATGAAAGACGCATTCAAGTGTTGCTTCTGTCTGGACACGGTGCATCACCCCATCGTCATGTGTCACCAAACACATATGGCGTGTTTCGACTGTTTGTTGGAACAGCTCAGACTGGCGGAGGACACGCCAACGTGCGCCATGTGTCGAAGCTCCCTCAATTTGCGCTTCGATAGGTTCGTATCAGACATTGTGCCTACCAAAAAACGCAAACGGCCCAGTCGACACTACCAAGTATTTCTGCAATTGCTTGACCTTAAAAAAAAATCCAAATACAGAACGTTCAACAGGACTCTGCGTAAATTCGCCAAAGCGGCACAGTCCGAAGAAATTGTAGAACAAATGTCACAAGACATTCAAAACATAGTCGATGCACGCAGTTCGGCCAAACGCCTGAAGAAACAAGCCGTGTACGACGCAAACCTATACGCACATACTTCTATTTAAGGCGCGCGCATCTGAACACATGAATACGTACAAAGTCGTCATCGTAGGTAACGCTGGCACTGGCAAAACGAGCATACTCAACCGCTACGTCTTTGGCAAGTTTCACGACAACACGCCATCCACCATCGGTGTAGAATTCACACACAAAGACACGGACGACGACACAAAACTCACGTTCTGGGACACGGCCGGACAGGAACGTTTCCAATCTCTCATGAGCTCCTACTATCGTGGCGCAAATGCCATCATGTTTGTGTACGATGTTACAAACCGCGACTCGTTTCTCAACCTGGAACAGTGGTGGCGAGAATATGTAGCATACGGTGACGCACGAAACTGTGCCGCAATGCTCGTCGGAAACAAAACAGACCTTGAACGCGTCGTGGACAGAAAGGAGGGTACTGCGTGGGCGCTCGGAAAAGGGTTGACGTATTCAGAACTTTCGTCCAAAGATGGGTCGAACGTAAACACCACCTTTGATACTCTCATCCACAAACTCAAACAACTGCCCCAAGTACAAAAACAGAAGATAGAATTCCACAGCAAACCCAAACAAGACCGGTGCTGTTTCTGAGCCACGTTTAAATCAAAAAACTGAGACCAGTATATTTCTGTATAAATAACTACAAACATTCACCAACCCCCACATGCCCAAGTGTGTATACCGCCCGAGCAACGTCAAATCGCGCCTGACATGTCGCCGCAAACCCCGAAAACGCAAGCGCAAGTCAAAGCGCGCCCGCCTGAGAGGCATGCGCAACCTGGAACCCAAGTGGTTGGTGGGTCAGCCTCCGCCGCATCAGCTTGTACTGGCATACAAAAAAAAATTGCGGGCACCGAAGACGAAAGACGGCGACACAGAAGACGCAGCCGAGTGCGACGAAAGCATCGAAGCGTCCGAGGCGATTTTCGAGCTCGCGGACGCCCAGGAAGCCTACTCGAGCACCGACAGCGACAGCGATTCGTACAATCCACCCGACTTTTTGTGCGAATCGTCCTCCGACGACTCAGACTTGCCGGAAGGGTCTACCGACGAGTTAGATGCATAATCCCAATGCCCACCTGTTCTCGTTTTCTGGAGGGGACGTCGGACAACATGACCGCGAGCTGAGAGATTGAAGGAGTCCTGCGATTGGGGTACTGGAGACGCCATTGCATGACTTTGATGCGAGCGACCTGGTCGTAGTCTTTAAACAAACACATATATATACAATTATAATGGGAATTCGTTTATGTTATGTCATAAAATGTACATATTCTCTTCTGAACACATCAAGCCGCCACGCTACATTTATTAGTCACACGAATGACCCGATGTAACCGATCATCGATACAGGCAATGGTAGGCAGAGCATCGCCCGCCGGGCCATATTCTGCCGTAGACGAACCACGAACGGGCCGCCTCCCAAGTTGACACCGTCACATACCGCGCCGCGGCCGTTTCCGATGCGGTCTTTTATCATGTTGAGAACGTTGTCCAAACGCTTTTGCCGAGCATGATGGTAAATGGGCCGAAATATATGCGTGTCGGATTTCAGCACGTACCCGACCACTATAATCTCGTTCGTGCGCCAGAAGCCTTTGCCACTGCGCACTAACGGGTGGTTGCGCTCCCACAGGTTGCGACACGCGACTCTTACCGTGCAGGCCTTCCATGGGGACTCCCCAGGATTCCATACAATGTTGCACAAAAGTTTGTCCGCATAGGAAAGGAAATTCATCGCGTTTTAATTTAAATTAAATTAAAACGCGAGGGACGATGATATATTTTTTTTGCTGCGAGCTGGCACTTTTAATTTAAATTAAATTAAAACGCGAGGGACGATGATATATTTTTTTTGCTGCGAGCTGGCACTTTTAATTTAATTTAAATTAAAACGCGAGGGACGACGATATTTTTTTTTTTGCTGCGAGCTGGCACTTTTAATTTAAATTAAATTAAAAATATGTGGGTATATACACCGAACGGTGATCAGTAATATGGACGACGTCTTGGACGACGACTTGGATGCGCTCATGTCCGACGAGGGTGTCGAAACCGTGACGTGTCGATTCGTGGAGGGTGAAACGGTCGAATGGTATCACCATCGTAAATGGAAACCGGTCAAAGTCTTGTCCATCAACAATCTCATTTTCGACCAGGACGTCAAGAAGACCAAGTCCGAGTCGTTCGTTCGATACGGTTTCGACTTTTTCGTCAAGGTCAAGGCTTCGCGCAAAACCTACAACGTCTTGCAGAACAGCAAACTCTTGGCGTATACTAACACACACATTCACAAGGGTGGGCACTATTATGCCCGGATGCGTGACATGATGCGTCAGGAGCCGGCGCGCGTCAAAGAGCTTCGGGCGCGCCGAGAGCGTCAGAATCTGGCGGCGGTGCGTGCACTAGACAAGGGGCTCCAGCGCGTGAACCCGAACCGAGATACTTTGGCATTGAGAGCACACTTTTCGCAATTTGTCAAAGATACGACTATTCATAGTCAAAATATTAAGCCCAGTGGCGTGAAGGCCAGACACGGCGCAAAACGAAAAAAGTAACCGGTTCTTCCAGGAAAATTCTTCACAGGGCATTATTTTAATTTAATTTAAATTAAAACATTATAATACACCAACGATTGTTTCCGACAAGTACAAACCACTGTTGTCCCAAACACAGGCACGGAACACGTTTCGATAGCCGAGACCTGTCACAATGAACGCAAATACGTTTTACACGCTTGCTGACGCGCCGTACGGCGCGTTTGGTGTTTGTGAAGCACCGCAATCCGGGTTGACGACACTCAAGATTTCCTGTGACTCTGCAGTGGTGGGAGCATTGGTGGGTCGCAAGTGGAGTCGTGTCCAAGCTTTGTCTTCCGACTTCCGTGAGGCGTTTCCGGGCTACGATATCGACGTGTCGTACGATGGCGAGTGTTTCTCGGTCCTCGTGCCTAACATGGACGCTGCCATCGCCTACGTGGCGGACTCATTCGGCGACGAAGTCGCCATCGCCAACCACGGCATCGAGGTGCGCCCCGAGTTTGTGGGGCGTCTTATTGGCCGAGGCGGCCACAACTTGCGCACCATCGCAGCCTGTATTGCACAGCTGGACGAGTGCAAGGGTTGCAAATGCACCGTCTACCACGAAGATGACCGCTTTTGGATTCGCTTTCCGCCCTCCACGCCCGTGGAGCAGCGCAAGGTCGCGCTGGAGTTTGTGGAGACGCGGCTTTACGAGCACGCAGACTATCTTGAGGAGCAGCTTACGGAAGCCGACACGTCGGCTTCTGAGGCAAGTTCTGTGTGGTCGTCTACTTCGTCCGAGGCGCCGTCTGTGGCGTCTTCGGAATTCACTGACGATGGCGATTGGCCCGAACTCAGCGCTTAAAGTGAGTATTTAATGCACACAAAACGCGTGACGGAATGAACAGGGAAAGCCCGGGTGCAGTGTCTACCACCGCCAACAAAATAAGTGAGTTTCGCGAACTCGTACGTAAACAACCCTCCCCTAAATGTTATGAGGGGTCTATCTCAAAGCAGCTGGGACATCTATCTGTTATACAGAAACAAGGCCAAATGTCGACAGCAGAAATATCGAAAACCAAAGAGGAGATACTGAAATAACTATCGTTTTGATTAAGTAGAGCATTTGTAAAATCTGGTATATGAGTCTGCTATTTTGGTGTGAATGTTGTTGTTCTCTGACTTGCACTTGAGCCCGCGGACTTATGACACGTGCATGCAGGTCTTGCGCCGCGTGCACCGCGAAGCCGACCAACGAAACCTTCCCGTTGGCTTTTTGGGCGATTTCTTCGACAAGGTGCACTCGCAAGGTACATTGCCGGTCAATATTCTGAACGAGTTGATGCGATTTTTTGAAACAGAGTGGTCTGTCCCGATGATTATGATTCCGGGCAACCATGACTACTTTGATGCCGCGGAAACGGAGCACGGTTTGACGCCGTTTGCGTACGCTTCTTCGCACATTCGCGTGCTGGACGAGCCGACCATTATCGACAAACAACTGTGGGTGCCGTGGCGCCGTTCGCCTGAAACAATCGCGAGTATTCTCCGCGAGCATACCGATGTCGATGTAATCTTGGGACACTTTGACATTATAGGGTTTAAAATGTCGCATTCCCGCCTGTCCACAGAAGGCGTCCAACCTTCCGATTTCCCGGCGCATATTCCTGTGTACTCTGGACACTACCATACACCCCAGAAACATGGAAACATACGCTATTTAGGGTCGCCGTACCAACTCACGCTTTCCGAGGCTGAGGACACAAAAGCGCTCGTTATCATTGAGCGCGGCCGTGTGGTCGAACATATCCCCATCGACATTGGTGCGCGCCAATACAAGTGGACGTCGGCCCAACTCTTGGCGAGAGCGAACGAATTGCGGCCGAACGACAGGGTTTCCGTGGAGACGGATGGCTCGACCGCTCTCGGTGAGTGCATCGACACCCTGACCTCGCAAAATATTATCGTGCAGGTGAAACGTCCACACAAACCGGTCGAGACACGCATTTCGAACGGCGACAGCATGCAGCCGGTCGATTTATTGACGGAATATGCCAAGTTAAACAACATGGAACGAGACGGCAAAGCGTGGGCATTGTTGACAGAACGTTTGTCCACAGCGACCACGGCCCAAAAGCGCACGAAGACCGATGTGCACCCTATCAAAATGACGCTCGAGGGGTTTGGTCCGTTCACAGGCCCGCTGACGATATCACTCGAAGGACAGGGACTCACGTTGATATCGGGTGTGATCGGCAACGACACGCAGAGCAGCAACGGCGCTGGGAAATCATTGGCCACGGCGGGCGCTTGGTTGTGGTGTCTGACTGGAATGACAGACGGAAGACCTGCTCTTCCTTTCGACTGTGCGTCCATCGTAAACGAAGACGTGGGCAAAGCCTCGGTCACTGCAGAAGGCACGGTCGATGGCCAGACGTGGCTGGTGACTCGGACGACAACGTCGAAAAAACATTCTCTGAAAGTATACATAGGCGGCGAAGACACAACCCGTTCCACGCTGAACGGGACACAGCGTTATATATCTTCTGTATTGTTCGGATTGGACGTCTCAGGTCGTGGGTTATTCGCATGGTTGGTTCGCAATAGCGTGTGGAGTCAGCAGGTCGTTACTCGCTGGCTCGACGCAAACGATTCCGCAGCAAAAGCAGAAATTCACGACCTGGCGAACGTACACATATGGGCCGACTTACACGCATGGGCCAAGGCCAGCCAAAAGATTCACAAACAAGATTTAATATCTCTTGAACTCAAACAAGGTCATGCGAATCAACTTTATGACGCGGCACTCGACACACAGGTTCGAAATACGAGACTATCCGCAGAATGGGAAGCGCTACAAAGGCAAAAAATTGACGAGCGTGAGACGACGATTGCAAAGACACGTCAGTCATACAACAGATGTATTGCGAATATCATCGACAAACCGATGTCGGTAGACGAATCGAAACTCAACAGAAAATCCGGCGAGCTTGTAGACGCACGCGTGGTACTTACGCGCATGCAACAAAGACGCGAACAGCTGGAGTCCGCACTGCCCGTGCAATGGCAGCGCGAAGACATGGACTTTGAAGCCAAAGAAAAATGGGTGCGCGAACATCCGGACACTAAAACCCAACGCCACGCCACGCACGAACAACACTGTTATGCTGCTAAACACGCCAGGCAGGTACAGTTGGAGGTTGCGAAACGTGAATACAAAGCATTCAAAGACGCCGGTCTGTGCGCCGCCTGCAAAAGACCGTTTGACAAGGATGAAGGGCACCACGAACATTCCACGCAGTTACTCGCAAAACTGGACGAGGCGAAACGTGAATACGCAAACGCGAACTCCATGTACGTAGATGCGCAACAAAAACACATACACAGTATCAAGGCGGAGAAAAAATTGATGCAAGTGCGCGAGTTCATACAGAAAGGGCGCTCTTTGCAAAAGTTGTGCAAGAATATCGAACAGGCGCGCGATGTCCTGGACAATTTGGTCCTGTGCACCAGGCGGATGAAGGCTGACGTCGACAAGAAGAAACGCGCCGTGGCTATCTACAACGAGACCAAAACGCTCTGCGACGAACTAAAGTCGACGATGGACACGTGTGAGCGCCAATTGACAAATATGCGGCAGGAATCGAATCCGTACAACACTTCAGACGCACACGTTCAAAAACATAAAAAAGAAGTCGCGCTTGCAGATTTCCGCGTGCACGAGTGCAAAGAGGCTCTCACGCATTGGGGTTCCATAGTGCAGTGGACTGGTCCGCGCGGCATTCAAACCTATGCACTCGAACATACGGTCAAAACGCTGGAGATGCACACCACCCAATGGTTGAGAAAACTGTTCAACACCGAGTCGATTCGACTTTGTATGTTCTTTGATGACAGAGAACGGCTCCAACGCGTCATAGAATACAAAGACCATCACGGTGTGCTCTCGGGCGGTCAATGGCGGCGCGCCCAGTTGGCAGCGTTCATGGCATGGCGTGATACCGAAAACTTTCCGCTGTTGATTATGGACGAAGCATGCACATCGATGGATTTAGAAGGTATACATGCGGTACAGAACACTTTACGCGATTGGTGCGAAGAGGATGACCGTAGGACGTGCTTTTTCATTTCGCACGAACCCGAACAGCACCGTGACAAGTCAGTATACCACAATCACACACGAATTTTACACAAACGCGGTAGGTCGAGCATAGAAGACCATGTTCATTCGAAACGCCACAAAAAATAATATACAAACAAAATACGCGAGATTTCATTCACAAATAAATGTAACACTTAATTTTATTCGCGGTTGCACCCAGCACCCATCCACATCCATATGTTCGACTTTCATGCACAGAATGACATCGGTAAACGAGGGGAGGAATTGTTCCTCAGTCAACATCCAGAATGGTCCGCAAACAACCTGGCGGACAACTGCAAGCAACCTGACTTTAAGGACAACCACGGCCGCACCCTGGAGCTTAAATTCGACGTCTCAACACGAGCGCGACGTGACTCTAACGGGGTTCAGACGAACTTCTTCATGGAAACGGTTTCGAACGACCGCAAGAAAACGCCGGGGGGTGTATTTCGTGCCCAAGAAGAAGGTGTTCACTTTTACGTATACATGTTCGAACAACCCTTTCGGATGTTTGTACTTGACGTGCCTAAAACTGTAAGCCGTGTCAAAAAGCTTGTGGCTACGGGTTGGTACAGGAAATGCAGAATTAAGAATCGTTATTATTACACGGAAGGGTACGCTTTACCTATTTCAGAGTTCAAATCATGCATGGCCAATTTAAACCGTCTCACAAAACAACAACGTGCTCTCAAGAAATTGGAATGCACTCTACTTGTTTAGAGTACAATTGTATCGAAATCGGCCGATCTCGAGCGGGGTATACGTGCCGGATGACTACTGTGCTCGCACGTGGGCCACGACTGAGACCTTCTCGAGTACTTACGATGCCAAAACCCTATACGTGTTTTCGTACACCAGAGTCGGCGCGCACAGCCGTAAGCAACTGCTATGACAGGCACGAATAACCAAAACAAATGCAGCCATGTCGTATCAACTGCTTTGAGAGTGGACGAACTACTCTTCGTATAGTCTGAGGAGTTTGTAGCGTTCGTCTTCGATATATTTGGCTGCACTGTACCTAAAACTGCCGCGCGGTGACAACGCGGACACGACGGGGCCGGCGGCGGGGCCGGCGACGGCACATACACCGTTATAGTATCCGTTGTATTGCATATCTCGGCAGGCAGACTGATGTGCACAGTAGTGTTATGCGTTGCGTTCACAGCGTTGCTAATGTTGTCCGCAACGTATGTTACGTTCATGTGCACAGTAGTGGTATGCGTTGCGTTCACAGCGTTGCTAATGTTGTCCGCAACGTATGTTACGTTCATGTTGGACTGTATTTGAGTGTACGTGTCATTGGTGAACGTATCGTTGTTCGACGATACGTTCACAGCATTTGGTGGGAAAGACGGCGAAGGCGATGGGGACGAGAGTACGGGCGAAGGCGCGGACACAGCGGGTTCCTTTGGACATAACATCAGAGTGTACAACGATAAATTTAAAATGATAGTGCACATGTTTTGCGACGTATATTGAGTAGATTTATTATAGCCTCCTAAACTAAAATCTGAATATGATGTTCCTATGTCGAAAAGCCTGTTGGTTTTGTATATCGTCTGAAGCGATCGCTGTATATTTACGGGTCTTTTCTTTATCGTTAGGGCGACATACGCAAGCGACAATCATAATGAAAATGGCTGCCACTGAACCACCTACAATAAGGGGTAGGTTCGTTTGCAGAACCGAACTTCTGTCGGATTTTTTGGCGTGCGACAACTTGAGTCTCGCGACGCAACTTTGTTTTTGTTCTTCGGTGGCACACACGGGATTGTTCGTATTTCTGCACAAACAATTCCCGCATCGGTCAGAGACAGGCTTTTTAAACCCAGGGTCTTTGTAATACAACCCATCACAGCCCAGGCACTCGTTCATACCCCCACACACATCGCAGTCGTCCAGGCGATTGCCGTAGCAATCGCAGTCGTTTTCGGGGACGGCCCCGATACACATTTCGCGTGCACCATACGCTGGACAAGCCGTGCCTCCGTAGTTTGCTGGTGTTATCACGTTAATCTTTTTAATCTTGAACCCTTGTTCTCCGCACGTAGCATCGCACGGTTCGAATTGGTCATTGACGGTGTATGCACAATCAACAGGGCATTTGCAATCATTGTGCACACACTGGCCTTCAAAATCTTCGGGACATTCGCCCTCGGGTACACACAAGCACGGTGTCGATGTCCACGACGACAGACATGGTTCCCCGTCTCCAATGACGTCGTGGAGAATGGTTCGCTGCGTGAGCATCGCTCCGGCTTCTCCACATACAGATGTACAAACAGGTTGGCCCGTTTTACTTCCTACATGCACCGTTCGCTGAACACAATCGCGCTGAAGGGCGAACTGCACGTTTGTGCCTTCGTGTGGTCTGTACCCGATTGCGCCTTCGTGTTCCAGCGGAATGAAAAAGTACACGTACCCTCCTTGTTGAATTCCGTTGGACTCCAATGACTGACCAAGCGACAGACCATGTCGTAACGCCAAGGCAGAACTTTGTGTCTCAATGCCGGACACAAAAAACGTCAAATCGTCGACCACGTCAAATCTATAATGCGAACCATATTCTAAAACTTCCACAGGTGGTTCGAAGATGACGTTTCTGCTGGTCCCCTTCACAACGAACCGGGCACATGTGTTGCCTGTACACGTGTCTTCCTTATGTACTTTCGCCTCCGCGTCAAACTCACAATCGGTTTCAATCATGCAACCTCTACAAGTCTCGTCAGCGCACCGAGTACATACTCTGTCCGTAAATGCGGTCGGTGCTTGGGTTTCGTACTCGGGAGGTGACGCTGCAGGGTCACATAGAGACAACGCTGAACACTCTCTGTCCGACGTGCGGGCTACAGGCGCTTTGGATTGGTATTCGTCGTCCGTACATATTGTGAACAGTGCACATTGACGATTGCTTGTGTTCGTCGGCGCCTGCGATTCGTATTCGACGTCCGTACATTCTCGAATCGGGGCACACTCGCGATTGCTTGTGTTCGTCGGCGCCTGCGATTCGTATTCGTCAGCCGTACATTGTCGAGGCGTTTGGCAGAAGCGATTCCGAATGCCGGGAATAGGGGCTTGTGTCTCCACTTTGTCGCCGGAGCATGGACCTCTTATAGCGCTGCAAACTCTATCCGAAGTCGTGTTACCATCATCGGCGATGTATTGAGTCTGTGTGCATATTGTTCGGTTCATACAAATTGCGTCGGATAGGGCAAGATTGCCGTCGAGCAGGATGACTGCGTACTGTTCGTTGGTACACTGCGTACGCTTCGCACACACACGGTCTTGGTATTGATTGGGAGCAAACTCTTGATATTCGTCGTCAGTACATTGTGTTCTGGAACGACACTCTCTGTCTGATATTGCCACGGATACATTGAACACGACTGTGTTTGTATTGGGGGCGCGGATGGTTTCGTTTTTGAAAATATATTCATCCACGCCGCACACTGTCAAGTTGGTACACACTCTGTTGCGCAGTCGTGGTGTTGGTGTTGTGATTTCGTACTCTGCTTCTGAGCATTGATAAATCGGGTTGCAGAAAAGTCCGTCTTTCCAGTGGTCCTCGTTGCAGTAGGCGCATTCGTGCTGTCCGTGTTTTGAACAAGATATTCCGGGGCGCGGCACACCGCCATCACAGGTACACTCGACAACTTCACAGCATTGGTCCGGCGAGCAGGCAAAGTTATTACAAGTTGCGTTTGGTATGAGTTGTCGACTGTGTTTATCTTCGTAACACAAAGTAAATCTATCTTCGTCTGCGCACTGTTTTTTCGGGACGCAACATCTCTTCACATCGTCAGGTCCACACGATTCACCTTGGCAATAATCCGCCCAATCTGGGTTCAGTTGTGTACGAATGTAAAATTTCGTCCATGTGAGACTGGCATCGACATTCACGGGCGCGCCAATGGTCGGTGCGCGCACATATTCACCCGTACATAGGGCGTAATCACACTGGGACACACAGAGTCCCAGACCCTGCTTGAACGTTTTGTCTGCGGGGCAAGGACGGCAACACTCTGCAAAACTCTCAGTGGTACACGAACCTTGTATGTTAGATTCGTCGCATGTCTGGTCTTCGGAAACCAGGCCATTGGCATACGTTACTGTTGTCAATATTTGTGTCGGACTTCCGTTGACATCGACTGTTTCTTCGAATTGACGGGCGCGGTTGCATAATTCCGGATGACTCAGTTCATAGTCACTACAATATTGTTTATGGCATTTTCTCGTAGGGTGTGACGAATCACAAAAATCATACGCAGCACACGTTTCCGTGCCACAAAGACACGAACCCTCGCCGTTCGGACGCGAACCATCGGAGATAGCACAAGACGGGTTGGGTGTGTCCGAACATATTGCAAACTGTCCGTTACAATACTGCATGTTCTTGCAGAAGACTCTGTCGGTTCCCAGGCCGCATACGCATGGTTCGCCAAAATCATTGATTTCGCGACCTTCTGAGTTGAAACAACGCTGTAACTTTGTCTCCACGCACCCCCGACCAGTTCCAAAGTCCTCAGGAGGATTGTAACAGTACTGATTTACAGTGCACTCCTGAGAAAGCACCCCGGGTATATCACAACGACACGGCATATCAATGCTGAACCCCGAGCCGGCGGCAATGCACGGAGGAATGGTACACTCGCCGTCAACGCCACACACAGGCGCTCTGTTTGTCAAACACGTGTTGCCCTGTGAGCAAGTACAATCTTTCGGCTCCACGTGCTCACCGGTTCGTTGCTCACACTTGGGATGAGTGTCGCAGTAGCTGTGGTCGATGCAGTACGTCCCATACTGACATGCCGTTGTTCCCGTGCAAAAGCAATCAGCATTTAAAAACACATTCGCTTCGCACTGGTTAATGTACACAAATCCAGAATCGGTTTGGACCGGATACGTCTCAGGCAATATGTCGCAACGCTCATGTCCGGCTTGTTGATTCTGGCAGTAAGGCTCGTTGGTGCACAGCAACACCGTGGAATTGTCGGGCAACACCATCGCCCCTGCCACGTTGCTGGGCTCCAATGCATTGCCGTCGGGCGACGTCACGTCGCACCAACAATCAACGATGTTCTTCGTCGCGCCGTCTTCGTGTTCGCATTTGCCGGCGATGGAACACATGTGATTCCAGTCGCCGTGACAATATTGCTCGTTTCCGAGACACTCGTTCGTGTCGCACATGCACTCGTTCAGGTTTCGCGTGACACCGTCTCTGTATTTACACAATGGCAACTCGCGGCATTGGTCGTGACTCTGGAAACAATAACGTCCTGTTTGTGACCAGCAATCCACATGCTCGGTACACTTGCACGGCTGCGCAATGAGGTCAGACCCGTCGCCAATCGAACACAGGGCGGGTTCGGAACACACACCCTGCGTGCAATCCAGACCCTCGTAACACACTCGGTTAAACGTATTGCCACACACACAGTCGTCAGAGGTCGGCCCCTCGCCACACAAATGTCCAATGAACTCTACCGTGTTGCCAGGGCCGTCTTGGTAACTGGAACGACGGCCGTCTTTGAAGCTGGTACACAAGTCGTGGGGCGCGTAGCAGTATTCGCCAGTCGTCGCGCCTTCAGAGCACATAATGTCCCCACAGTGACACTCTTCTGCGTTCGGGTCAGTGCTATCCTCGTTACACGTAGGGTACTCGGAACACCCTGTGTCGCTGTCGCAATACATGCCAGTGTTGGCCGTCTTGTTGCACAGACCATGCGTCGTACACGTGCAGAAAATGAGCTCCATACCGTCGACGTGCGTATTTTCCACGAACCCGTCGGTAAACTCGCACGTCGGTAACGTGCACGTGACGCCGTCGCCCAAATACCCTGGGTTGCACGTACAGAAAAAACTGCCTTCGGTATCCGTGCAGCTCGCCTGCGCGTGGCAATTGTCAGTGCCGCGCTCACACTCGTCGATGTTGATACAATTGGCCTCTGCGAGCGGTACTTCCAATGCGTTGCGCTCGTACCCACTTGCGCACGTGCCCGGAGAACTCCCACCACAATTCTCGGCATGCTCGACACAAGGCTTGCAACTGCTTTGCGTTTTGAGATTTTGGTAGGTGAGGGCCGGGCACGCTTTACACTCTGTCTGACCGGTCGATTCTTGATATTGTCCTTCGGCACAAGAGGCACACGTGTCTTCGGACGTCGCAGCTGTCTGTGTCGATTTTTTCCCCGTTCCACACGCCGTGCACGTGCTCTCGGAAGTCTGAGCTGTTTCAGAAGACCACTTACCAGCACCACACGCCGTGCACGTGCTCTCGAAAGTCTGAGCTGTTTCAGAAGACCACTTACCAGCACCACACGCCGTGCACTGTGCATTCGTGTATAATCCGATGTGGCTTGACCATCTGCCTCTACTGCAAGCCGTGCACGTGCTTTCGGAGGTCTGAGCTGTTTCGGAAGACCACTTGCCCGCACCACACGCCGTGCACGTGCTCTCGGCGGTCTGAGCTGTTTCAGTAGACCACTTACCGGCACCACACGCCGTGCACGTGCTCTCGGAAGTCTGAGCTGTTTCCGCAGACCATTTTCCTGCACCACACGCCGTGCACGTGCTCTCGGAGGTCTGAGCTGTTTCCGCAGACCATTCGCCGGCACCACACGCCGTGCACGTGCTCTCGGAAGTCTGAGCTGTTTCCGCAGACCATTTACCTGCACCACACGCCGTGCACGTGCTCTCGGCGGTCTGAGCTGTTTCAGAAGACCACGTACCCGCACCACATGCCGTGCACGTGCTCTCGGCGGTCTGAGCTGTTTCAGAAGACCACGTACCCGCACCACATGCCGTGCACGTGCTCTCGGCGGTCTGAGCTGTTTGGTCAGACCACTTACCCGCACCACACGCCGTACACGTGCTCTCGGCGGTCTGAGCTGTTTCGGAAGACCATTTGCCCGCAGAGCAGGCTTTGCAGTCGTCTAATACATTGGTGCCGTCTTGATACCTTCCAGCGTCGCAGGGTGTACATGTGCGGTCTCGGGTGGTGGTGGGCGTCTGTACAACCTTTTCACCCGGATTGCACACGCGCCACGTTTCGCACTGGCCCGTGTCTGGAGTCGAGCTGAAGGTACCGTCAACACAATTCACGCAATTGAACTCCGGGTAGATGTTTCCTGACACGTTGCCCACAATTTCTTGGGAAATGTCGGCGTTCCATCCCTGGCCCACCGGACACGCCGCCGCCGCGCAGCTGCCCCCATTGGCGTCCGCCACCGACGCATCTTTATTATACTTGAATTGCGTTACGTCGCACAGCTCGCATGCCTGGTCAGCTGTATTGAACCCGTATCCTGGTTCGCAGTTTATCAACACACAAGTAGATGTAACGTCTCCGATACGTTGACGCTCATAGTTCTGTCGACAAGTGCCAGCAAATGCGCCACCACAGTCATCATTTGTGTTCACGGAACAAACTTTACACGTGCTCTCGGAAGTCTGAGCTGTTTCGGAAGACCACTTACCCGCACCACACGCCGTACACGTGCTCTCGGAAGTCTGAGCTGTTTCGGAAGACCACTTGCCCGCACCACACGCCGTGCACGTGGTCTCGGAGGTCTGAGCTGTTTCCGCAGACCATTCGCCGGCACCACACGCCGTGCACGTGCTCTCGGAAGTCTGAGCTGTTTCAGAAGACCACTTACCCGCACCACACGCCGTGCACGTGCTCTCGGCGGTCTGAGCTGTTTGGTCAGACCACTTACCCGCACCACACGCCGTGCACGTACTCTCGAAAGTCTGAGCTGTTTCAGAAGACCATTTACCTGCACCACACGCCGTGCACGTGCTCTCGAAAGTCTGAGCTGTTTGGTCAGACCACTTACCTGCACCACACACCGTGCACGTACTCTCGAAAGTCTGAGCTGTTTCAGAAGACCATTTTCCTGCACCACACGCCGTGCACGTGCTCTCGGCGGTCTGAGCTGTTTCAGAAGACCACTTACCAGCACCACACGCCGTGCACGTGCTCTCGGCGGTCTGAGCTGTTTCAGAAGACCATTTTCCTGCACCACACGCCGTGCACGTGCTCTCGGCGGTCTGAGCTGTTTCCGCAGACCATTTTCCTGCACCACACGCCGTGCACGTGCTCTCGGAAGTCTGAGCTGTTTCGGAAGACCACTTACCCGCACCACACGCCGTGCACGTGCTCTCGGAGGTCTGAGCTGTATCAGAAGACCACGTTCCAGCTGGACACGGGACACGTTTAACCTGACTTAGTTGACCGTACGCATTGGTTAGGTCATAAGTCGCATCGGTTATATGACATCTTGTCACGACTATGCCATTTCCATCGTCTTCAAATACCCACTTGCTGCTGTCAACAGTCTCGTGCAGCGTTTGCCAATCGTCCAACAATGTTTGAGAAACGCCTTGCGTATTCAATCTATAAAAATTAAAATGGCTGAAATCGCTGGGCAATGGGTTGACGTCCGTCCACTGTGGTTTCTGGAACAGTGGATCATGGTAAGGTAAAGCGTCGTAATTAAATAATTTTCGCTGTGGTGCTGACAACGGACTTTCGATATTATCCGTGGTAACGTAAGTCACGGAAATATACACAAAATCGACAGAACAACTACTATCAAGCCCACTTGTAGCATAGTATGAGCCTCCGGGTACTCCAGGCCGTGATGGATTCGTACAGTAGTGTCCTGCTGGGCAGGCCGAACAACTAATCTGTCCGGGGGCCGAACCCACCGGACTACACCAGTCATCTGTTCGGTCACTATTCATCAGTGTTTCGGCAGCACTGTCATATCTACATCCTCGAATTTCGACAGCAGAATCTTGTACACATGTGCCACCGCTTCCCTGGCACTCATTACCGTCACAATCGCCTGTACACAAGTCCATACCTCCATCTTCAGGGGAAGCGCGGTTCATTAAGTTTTCGAAATACCCCGGTTTGCACACGGCCCAAGTATCATCGCCTGTGAAATCGTTCTCGGTAAGCGTGTGTGAGTTGGGCGCATCGATGACACACGTATTCTTGAACACGGATGTCCCTCGCGGACACATGCTTGTTGGAGCCCCGCAGGACGAGCTGAAATCGTAACCCACGTACCAGCCGTCAACGAAGTTGGGTCCGGCAGCATTGTTCTGTGTCAACGAACAGTAACAGCGGCCATTTGACGGCCTGACATTGAATCCCAATATCAATCTACTGTCGATTTGCTTGCCATAACAAGCTTTTGCACATTCGTCGACGCGCTTTGCTTCGTCCGCGGCGCAATCTGTTGTACCGTCAGGGTACGTGTGCGTATCACCGAGCGACAAACCATTTCCACAACCGGCGTACTGGCGAAGTTCATTTTTCTGCGCAGTACTCAGTGCGTAATTGTAACCAACCTGATGTCCATCTTGTCGATTCCCGTACACAGAGGCTTCGCACGCACATGCTAGGATACACGCAGCTACAATAAACCACATTGTCAAATACACAAAAAGTCCTTTATATATGCTGTTTTACAAAACGATTCACGGCTTAACATATCTAACAATACACGGGGCCAGGACACTGGGCGCTGTCCCGGAGTCCAGTGTAATACGCGCTTGGGCAAGCTTCCGTCCACAGTATTTCTGTATCATGATAACCGTCAGAGCTATCTTCCCTCTGGTAGATTTTGCCATTGTCCGAAGAAACCTGGTTGAAGACGACGCCGTCAAACCAAAGACATCTACTTGCACCAGCTTGTTCCTGACCGTCGATGAACAATGTAGTGCCATGAAGCCTCCACCATTCGTCTTTCGCGGCGGCTATTCCTGGGGCGGTGCAATACACGGGGCCGCACTGGTCGCTGTCACGAAGTCCTGTGTAATACGGTTCGGGACAAGCTTCTGGCCACTCTATTTCTGTTCCCAAATATCCGTCGAACTTATCCTTCCTTTGGTAAATTTTGTTGTTGGTCAATGAAACGTAATTTAGGACGACGCCGTCAAACCAAAGACACCTACTTTTGCCAGCTTGCTCCTCACCATTAATGTATGGCACGTTATCACGAAGCTCCCACGTATCACCGTTCACCGTGATTGGCTCGTTTGCGAACGCTACGGATAGGAAAGTCGCGACGACAAGACACCACATTGTTTAATGGAGGTAAACACCTTTATATATGTTGTATTACAAATAAAATTTGGACTCGAATCTCTAACAATACGGGTATGGACCAGTGCACTGGTCGCTGTCGCGCAGTCCGGTGTAATGCGGCGCGGGACAAGCTGCTTCCGTCCACGAGATGCCTGTGCCGTAATACCCGTCGTACTGATCTATCCTCTGGTAAATGTTGTTCGCCATATTCACAAAATTGAACACGACACCGTCGAAAAAAATACATCTAGATAGTCCGGCTTGTTCCTCACCGTTCATCCACACAGTGTTGTCAGCACGTACCTCCCAAAATTCATTTTTCGCGTCGACTTTACCAGTGATGGTGCAGTACCTATCTCCACATTGGTCGCTGTTGCGCAGTCCGGTGTAATGCGGCGCGGGACACGCTTCCGTCCACGAGATGCCTGTGCCGTAATACCCGTCGTACTGATCTATCCTCTGGTAAATGTTGTTCGCCATATTCACAAAATTGAACACGACACCGTCGAAAAAAATACATCTAGATAGTCCGGCTTGTTCCTCACCGTTCATCCACACAGTGTTGTCAGCACGTACCTCCCAAAATTCATTTTTCGCGTCGACTTTACCAGTGATGGTGCAGTACCCATCTCCACATTGGTCGCTGTCGCGCAGTCCGGTGTAATAGGGGCCTGGACAAGCTGCTTCCGTCCACAGTATTTCTGTATCATGATAACCGTCAGAGCTATCTGCACGCTGGTAGATTTTGTTATTGCTGGCGCCAACCTGATTAAACATTACACCGTCGAACCAAATACATCGAGTTGCGCCGGCCTGCTCCTGATCGTCGATGAACAAAGTGGTGCCGTCGAGGCGCCAAAATTCATTTTTCGCGATGACGGGCTTGTTAAATGGAACGGCGGTGTACTCTGACCCACAGTCATAGTCGTCCAACGGAATTGCGACAACAGTCACGATTACACACAGTAGACACAAAACATGTCGTATCATATTCATTCGATGAGTAATGGTTTTATAGTTATTTATCGTCAAACTGCACGTGCATTCCAAGATGTGCATTCTTATTTTGTAAGTCTGTAAGCGCGCGCAACCGACAATCAAATGCGATGGTCGTGTTCTGCATCGTGGTTTTCCCTTGGTGAACTCGGGAATAGCGTCTATGTGCTGAAGTTCACCGTGCCAGTGTTGTGGCATCGGCAAATTCTATACCGTCCTCTAACAGGTCGACTGGTATCGCCACAATCAAGACCAACGAGGACGACTGTGGCGTTGGTACAGGCTCTGGCATGACATGTGCCGCCGTGAGATTACGTATTCGTCGGCGGTCGGCTTTTAAACGCAGACATACGAAGTATACTCCACAGACAGTCACAACGGTGACGATGACATAGGCGAGTACTTGTAATGATGTCATCGTTTGATAGGCATCTTGTGATTTTTTTCGCCAGATGGTGCGAGTTTAATTTAATTTAAATTAAAATGCTTTCACTGGCTGTGATTTTTTTCGCCAGATGGTGCGAGTTTAATTTAAATTAAATTAAAATGCTTTCATTGGCTGTGATTTTTTTTCGCCAGATGGTGCGAGTTTAATTTAATTTAAATTAAAATTGACGGTGTGACTCAGAAGTAATTGTGGGGACTATGCACAAAGGGTGGACTCGCGGCGTGCGGCTCTACGTGAACGGTCGGCCTGGCACTATCAAGTCCAGACGCGGCGACTTGTGGACGTTTCAATGCGATGGCGAGACGCGCACAACGAAAATACACCCGACCGACACCGAATGTTGGTACTACGACATCAAGAAACCACTCAACCGGTGGCCTGGCTACTTGTCGGTGATACTCCTTCAAAAAAGTTTGAAACCATTCGTGTACAAACGCGAGTCGTATGGTGCTTGGCACGGCGCGGCGACAGCACGCACCATTACGGTGGACTTACCGGTGTGGCAAATAGCAGGTACGAATCGGCTGCTGGTCGGCCATTTGGGCGAATATCGCGCGTACTCTAAAACTGAATTTAAACCGACGAGACGGTACCAACAAGACGTTTGGATTGGACAAGGAGAACCCGGTAAGAAATTCCGCAATCTCAAGGTTGCCGAAATAAACCCTCCACAAGAGCCGCCACGTAAAGGTTCTATACAACTGTATGCTATACCAAGCAGAGATGAACTGGGATAAATGTTGATCATTTTCTATACTGAGAATAACATAGACTAATATATTAAGACTTCCAAAATGGAAATTGCTGGCCACAGCAATTTGTCTAACAACGTGTATGCGAATAAATATACTGGGTGTGCTTCTGTAAACACCTCAGATTTTCATACGGTTCCACATCGTACAATACACTCTACACAAGTACCCATGGACGATGAGTCCCACAGCGATAGTGATGACGAAACTGTGCCAAACGAGATGAACGGCGCGATGGCGCCTTTTTTGGAAACGATTACGTACCAGGAGACACGTGACGCGTACGCCCGACGTCTCCGTCAAGTCCGGGATTGGTTCTTCCAAAAGTACAAAATCCCACAAAAACTTTTTTTCCGTAAATTTAAGAAAAAGCATTTGGAGGAATTTTCGCGCGAGCATGGACATTTTCCGGGCAGAGTGGATGGCACCGTACGTACACTGAAATCATTGTTTAACTTTCTCCTCGAGAATGGTGTCATCAAAAAGAACCGCTTGCGAAGGTTCAAAATGAAAAAGTACGTTTGTCAAACGCCAAGACACATGACCGACAAGCACGTGAGGAGCCTTATGAAGGCCACAAAGCGTCTCTTCGAAGATGAGCAAATTGAGGAGCGCCATAAAATATTCATAGGCGTCTTGCGATTCAGTGGTATTCGAATTAACGAAGCAAGACACTTACTCAGCCAAAATGTTATTCGACATGACGACGGCTCTGATAGCGACGACGTTTCTGATTCTGGCGGCGGTGAGCATAGCGAGGAAGAGGAAGTTTCGAGCGACTCGGAGTCAGGTGCCTCACATTCCTCAGACGACGAGGAGGACGAGGACGACGATGAATCCCACGACGATGAATCCCTACGGGCCCTACGCACAGCGTATTATGAAATGCATGACTGCAATCCACCTTTCCAAAAGAGGAACGACAAACAATGGTTGGTGAAACAAACAAAGACAGGTTCGGGGGAACGCCGCAAGAGCTCGGGTAAGGTCCGTACGATGTCAGTCGATTCCACCCCTCGTTCCCGATTTCGGTATTCGCTTTATGTCGGTCAACATGCCAAGAAAGGCAGTAGAAGACATATTAATTTGCCACAAAGGTTCGGAAAGGAGCTGTACAATTTCGCCCAGAAGATGAAGATCAGTTCGAAGAAAAAAAAATGGTTGTTCCAAGGGAAAGTTTACAAGCGCACGGCGCTGTACACGTATAAACAGGCCCTCAAGGACACGTACTCGCATCTCGCGGCTAAAGACCGTACCAACAAACTCAACAAAGACTTCGAAAACATGGACGTAACTGCCCGTGCCCGATACGAGCGCGCTGCTGTTCACGATTACAATAAACGATTCACCGAGGGCATTCCCATAACCAAACCAGGCATGCACAGATGGTTTAAAAAGATTGCCCAGGCGGCCGGGCTACCCCGTGAAGTGAGCTGTCATTGGGTACGGCATTGGTATTGCACCGACGCACTGAAGCGCGGCGTGCCCCTCAAAAACGTGCAACTCGTAATGGGACATAAGAGCGCTGCGACTACCATAGGCGTGTATACACGCGCGGACCCCATGGTGATCGTGGCAGATGAACACACATATGAATTTGACTGAATGCACGCATAATGTTTAAAAAACTTGGAATCTCTTCTTCAGGAATCTCTTCTTCAGTAATTGTGTCAGTTTATATTTTCTGAATCAGACCTTGCACCCATGTCCAAGCGCTCGAACCCAGACAAACATGACCCAAACCCCGACTCGCAGGCAAAACGCCCGAAAAGGGAAAATGTCACGCACGAAACAGATGCTGCACCCATGCCGAGCGCGAAGAGCCCGTCTAAGGCGCCGGGCACCGGGCGTGCAGACAAGCGCGGGGCCACGTCGAAAAAACTGGTGCGGTCTCTGACCATCGCCCTGTTTTGCGAAACGCTGTACCGAACCGGTACGTATCCGCATTCTGAACCACGACACAGGCGCGGAAAGCACGCGGAGTACTGGAAGAAACTGGAGTTTCTCGGCGTGCCTTTTCACATGTACTTGGGCAAGCGCGCCATGACACATATTCGCAATGCCGCGCGGCGCGGTGTGGACGACCTGTTTCTTCACGGAAAGGTCAACTTTGCACTGAGCATGTACGACATGCACAAGAAAGAAACCGGAAGTTTCACGATGTACATGGAATGGGACGAAGACAACTGCGACATCATGCGTACCGGAGCGGTATTTCGGAATCTGCTTCGTGCCGTGAAGACGGGCTGGAAAGAATACCCCGACGCGTCGAACCGTTTTCGCTCCATCAAAATCGCCATTGATGAATTTGACTACGACTTTGAGTCCGGCGGCTCCGACGACGAACCCAGTGGCAGCTTCAAGACGGATGTCATCGCCAGCCGTCAGTCTTTGGGCATGGCCGACCGTGGCGCTGCAGCCAGCGTTAGCGCCAGCGCCAGTGAAACATATGACCTACCCGTGCTCACGACAGCTGGCCTGACGGTGAGAGGCCGAATCAAGTTCGACCACTGAATACCGAAATGACCCTCGTGTGGATTTAATTTAATTAAAATTAAAAAGTTTGGCTCATCGTATAAGGCACGCCGACGTACAACCGAATGACCTATGTGTTTGGGTGGATAGCGACCGTGTTCTCACTGTCGTACAAAGTGCCTCAGATATACACATTGTACAAAGAGAAAAAACACCGCGGCCTGTCCATAACTTCGCTCGTGTGGCAAGCTATTGGGTACGTGTTCTACGTCGTGCACGGATACTTGTTACAGGACTGGTCTATATTCGCAATGGGGTGTGTTTCGGGTGTACAGTCTGTTATATTAATTATACTTTATTTCGCATACAAGGAAACTACAGAGGTATCTGAAACACAGCCTTCGACTTGAATTAAAAAATTATACTGTATATAAAGGCAAGCGTAAATCGTATTCGTATGTCGACGCCTAAGAAAGCGCGGTTCGGCCAATTCGTGCAACAACCACAAGAAGATGAGTTGAAGGTGCTCATACGCCGGCTTGCAAGATTAGAGGGACTCGGAGACGTCGACAGGGCCGTCCTTGCTGATATCGCTCGTAAAATCAGCCGTGGTAAGTTCTCATCTGCGGCTGATGCATTTCGAATTCATTTCATGAATTACATAGTCCAACTGCGTGTCGATTTCGACAAAACTGTCGACTTTGATAGAATACATCAGATTCTTCTTGAACGAGCGTCTTCCCGGAGTGCCGCCGCGCCTGTCAAAAAATCTCGGCGTGGCACCAAAGCGTGCGCGGAGTGTGGTGAGCGTTGGGGCGTGCGCAAAAAGAAATGTGATAATTGCGGATACAAATTCCCAGTCAAGTCTAAACCCGAGGAAAAGAACGACGGAGCGGCTGGAGCGGCTTCCATATCCTCTTCCGAACCCATTGAAACCGGCCCTTTCGCGCTGCGGGGTTTTTATCCTCTCTATAATACTGTGAAAGGCGCGAACGCCGCCGGAGATGGCTCACACCACGAACATCGTATCGACGGCACGCTTTATTTCATGCCGAATGGCGTGGCATTCTATCACGGTAACTATTCGACAGAGCCAGAACCCGCAGAGCCCGCGCCTGAACCCGCAGAGCCCGCGCCAGAACCCCTTGCCCCTGAGCCAGAACCCACAGAGCCAGAACCCGCAGAGCCCACAGAGCCTGCTCCCAATCCGCCTGTCCCTGAGCCAGAACCCGCAGAGCCCACTGAGCCGGCTCCTAATCCGCCTGATGGTGAGTCCAAGGAGTCTGCCGACGAGTCTAAAGAAGATGCGTTTGACAGTCCCGAGACACTCAATACAAGCGACCGAGTACTGATTCGCTTGAAACCAAAATGGCGCAAGAAGCTGTTGCAAGAAGATGGCCAGAGTTTTGTGCGTGGCGAATCCAAGATAAAAAAGGCCGTCCAGAAAACGTATGACATACTCACGAAAAAGAAGGTCAAATCGGATTTGCTCAGTTTTCCGGCGCGTTCTCTGAAGAAATGGCAGAATACGCAGATTCGAGAGGAGTGGAAGGGAACGCGGGATACGAAACCCCCACAAAAGTTCGACGAAGAAGACACATTGGTGAAAGAATGGCGTACGCGTCAACCCGAGAAAGCCGAGCCGTTACCAGTGTACTTACCGGAGGACGATTTTGAATTTCTAATGGAAGAGGTGAACGAGAGCAGTCTGGAAGTGTATTTGGAAGACGGCAACAACTCCGGGAATTTGAATGAGAGTTTCAAGTATCGTTCGGCGATTCCAAAAGAGTACATCGAATGGAAAAAGCTTCCCGATTTGGAAGAGGGAGAAAGCGACGAGCAAACGCGTTTTGCGGCGGCTTTGGATTGTTTGCACGCGTTTGGCGGCGAGGGTAAGCCGTTCGCCGATGATATGCAGAACATTCTACTGTTAACCCAACATTTGAAGAAGCTCGACAGTCGCGTGGCCAAACTTCGCAAGAAAATCGAGGCACGTGAAGAAGCACGCCTTGCCGCTTCGGGTGAGTTCAAAGACCCGGAAATAGGGCCGTTGAGAGACGAGTTGGATGCGGCTGTAGCCGCTGCGGACTGGGACAAAGACCCCCCTCTGGTTTTCGACCCTAATTTCGTGGAGCTAAGTGCAGAGGATTTGAAGGAGATGAGCGCGACTGACCGCGATTTGTATTTAGATGATGAGGAGACGCGTAGACAACTTATTATCCGTCAGTGGGCAGTCGCCATTGGCATGCTACAGATGCCAGATGGGCGTGCCCGCGGTCAAAAAGCCCAGCGTTTCGAGATTAAGTTCGAGGGCGACCCAGCATGGTATTTGGCTGTCGTTGTTGAGAACGACCCGTCGACCCAGACGATTCGGTACAAGTACGCGAATCCACCGGAGGACGGCGACGACGATTGGGTCAATCCTCCGCCCCTGGACTTCAACTTGGATACCTTTCGCTTGCTGGAGGAGTTGCCCGGCGACGACGAGGCCATCACTGAGTCCTCTATACAGAACGAGGATGCAGAACAAATCGCCGCGGACGAAGCGGCGGACGATGCTGAATCGTCCGAGGATGAAGACGAAGAAGCAGACGCGTGGATGGGCGACGATGTGTTTGTCGAATACGTCAATGCGAGTGGCGATTTGATAGTGGGCCAAGTTCAGGGCCGCAGATTGCGTGAAGATGATGTAGCACCTGACGTGCGCGTCACCGACCCGTACGAGTATGATGTTGATGGCGTGTGGGTGGGGAGTGAAAAGCTTTCGCTCCAAGACGGTAAAGAATATGAGACAGATGACGAGGTCGTGTGTCCAGATGGCCAAGTCCGTAGGATTGAATCAACCGATGCGGACTTGGCGTTTTTCGCGGATTACGCCGGGGATGATGGTGTCACTTTCGACGACCTCGATGAGGCCAAGCTCGCTGCCGTAGACGTGGAAGAAGGCGCGGCGGCCGCCGAAGAAGAAAAGGAGCTGCAAGTGGTGGACACAGAAAAAACGCACACATGGCGTGGGCGCACTGTACGTATCATCGACCCCCTGGAACCTTATGTGACACATATCATTGAAGAATTCTACGGAATCGACCTAGAAGAATGGCAAGACGAACATATTCGCGAAGAATGGAAGAAAACTCGTAACACCAAACCACCTACCAAAAGTCAAAAGTTTAATGAGTCTGACCCGTTGGTTATAGAATGGCGCAACAAGCAACCACCCGAATTTGAACCCCTAAAAATTAAACAAGATGAAGAGGGACATGTCATTGGAGACATAGTGACTGATGATGAAGGAACTATATGGAAATTGGTCAGATTTACAGACTCGGGTGCTGATTGGGAAGAAGTGAAAGCAGCAGAGCACGGGGCGGAAGCAGAAGCAACACCGTCAGAAGAAGCAGCAGCAGCAGCAGAGCACGGGGCGGAAGCAGAAGCAAAACCGACAGAAAAAGAGACGATGCCGTTAAACATCCCATATACAAAATACAGCAAGAAAGAATGGAAGCAGATGAAGAAGAAGAAGAAAGTTACAGTTAGGGTCAACAGGAAAGAATTAAAGGTGATAGAGAATAAAAAGAAAGTCGGCAAAGACGAGGAACAAATCGAACTCGTAGATTTGCAAGATGTCTCGTCGGGCGAAATATTCAGAGAACAAATCGCGGACGAGCTCGACCAAGAGCACTACGCGGTGGAGAAAGGCAGCGACGACGAAGTGGACGAAGACGAAATGGAAGAGGACGAGGCCGCGGAAAAAGAAGCAGACAATGCCGTGTCGTCGGACGACGGGCAAACGTCCTCTTCGGACGATGGTGAATCTGAACCGGAAGATGACATTATTGACCCGGAGCAAGAGACCGACGCGGAGCAAGAGACCGACGCGGAGCAAGAGACCGACTCCGAACCGGAAGCAGATTCCGACGAAGATTAAAAGGTATTTAACAAATGTTTATTCTTTATAAAATGTATAACGTGACTGTTATAGGTGAAACAATGTCGGGTAAAAGTTCGCTGTGCTATCAATGGCGCGGTGAACCGTTCAGTGAATCGTATTGTGCTACCATATTGGTAGAGCCGTGGGCGTTCGAAACGATGACACTGTACGAAATACCCTGTCATTGCAGAGAGCCCGTCGAGCGGTACTACGAGCGCGCTGACGTGTTTGTGCTCGTTGTGCGCGAAGATTCGAGCCAACATTTGAGTTATGAACGCCTGTCAAAAATGAACCGCGACGCTAGCTGGCTGATAGTGATGAATGGACCTGAACCATTCCCACACTGCCGTTTGTTTGCGCGCCATCGTGGGTTGCCCATGGCGTCCGTTGATTTGCGAACGGGCGATGGCCTGGTCAAGTCTTTGGAGACTCTTCGAGAGTTGACGCGTCTGCACCAACAACGTCGAATGCCTGTGACGTTGTTGGGTGAGGTGTATCAGTGGATTCCGACGTGTGTATGAGCTCGTTTGTCCCAACGAGCGGCGCACCCGGTCCAATCGTATCGAAGTATGCACCGTCGTTTGTATGCCGACGTTCTTGTGCCAAGAAGGGTATCTTTCCGAGTTCCGTTTCGAGCAAATGGAAGGGTCCAAATTCCAAGTTTTTTGTATACCAGTGTTCCAATCTGTATATTGACTGACCGTACATACTCTGCGACCATAAAATGTCAGCAGAATAGTAGTAACGCACCGCTTCTGCAATGTTCATCAGGTCCTTGGCCTGTGTTGAAGGCCATGTGACCAAAGAACGAGCAAAATGTCTGAGAGCACGTTGCGATACAATGAACATTGCCTGGGAACCGGTTTGCTTTTGTATACCTGTGCACAACATGCACAAATCAGCCATGCCCTTTGACATGTCCATTTGTGCAAGGTGCCATTTCGACTGAAGAATGTCGTGGTTCAGCGACGGCAGTTTCCACTTCCACAACGACAGTTTCGCTGCGCATTGCAAATGCAGTTTATGCTTCGCTCCGAATGAAGCGTGTGCTTCTTTGAACTTTTCCTGTGTCACACTTTCATGAGCTTCGTGCCCAGTGTACATAGCAAGTGCGAAACGCGGCAATATTGTTTCGATTTTCCAACAGGGCGTAACGATAATCGAATCACCGACGCTCCATTCAAACAACGGGTGCTCTACGATAGGTTGGGTGTGTCTTTTGCACAAATGACAATACAAACGATCGGCCTGTTCGATATAACAGGCCAGTTGTTTGCGTAAGTGTTGAGAAGATTCTTGTGTATCCAAAAGTTGTTGCACAGACATGCGTGTTCGCGTCGTATCTATAGCAAACTGCCAAGGTTCTGCGAATATTTTTTCGAACTCAACGGGACCACGAATATGTATATTCATGTGCCATTGGTAACGTTGCTTTTAAATACTTTCAAATGGTCGGTCACGTGTTTCACAAATGATTCATAACCCGTTTCCACTGTCTCGTGCAGTAGTCCCACAAACGTTTCGGGTCGTACCGCTGCTCGCATGGATTGGCACAGTGTAGTCATATCATGAGTCACAGACGTGTAACACGCGAACGGATTTGCCGCCGTGTTCCGTTTATGGATGCCATCGTCGACAATATAAAATCGTCCGTCCGTAGACTGGACAACAGAATCGACGGTAAGGTTACCGTGTACATATCCTATATCCTTATCGTACAAATGACGCAGCACCCTCGACACCTGGCCTAAACATTCGGTGCACAACGATTCCACGTCTGTTGCCATTTTGAGCAACGTGCGCAAAGATGTTGTGTACGAACCAGGCCCGTTTCCAAGCCCAATGTAATAACAATCACCAACATGCCACAAAAAAGACTTTTCGTGTTGGATAGGCTCAATAAAAAACGGCATCTTCTCCAGCATGTTGAGAGGTCGCGGTTCGAAATTGTCAAAACACCGAAAGCGCACAGGTCTCGGAGCAACCTGACGCCATTCCATTAGCATTGCGTGATTTTGGGTGTACGCTAACGACAACAGGGCCAAATCTCGTATGCTACGCGGTCGTTCTGAAATAATCCGACAGAGTTCATCGTTTTGCTTGGGGGTGAACATTTTGCATATACGGACTATTTATATACACAAAAAACGTACACAATGAAGTACATATGGACTTGTATGCTATGTCTGGTTTTGGTATCTGCTACATGTCCGCCGAGAGAAGCAACTATTCGCTGTTTCTACGACAAGGCTGACGCAGACGGCGACAACACCGTGACGCGAAAAGAACTCTCCAATAAAGTATTTTCGGCACTAAGCTGGTACGAGAGTGTGCCATTTAAAGTGTTCGGCGGCATCAGTCGTATCATGACCGACTGTGATGCCGACAGGGACGGCACCTTATCTGTTGAAGAATCGTTGAACGCGAACAACTGTATGGACACATGCTTTAAGCGCAGGCACACCAAAAACAAATTCAAGTGTTAACGTAGACTAATACATACATACTATTTTTCTGACACGCAGTCTATTTTGCATCTGTAACTCCCGTGCCTTTCTGCTCGCTTCCTTGCGACTCGCAAATGTACCACCAAAAACTGTACGATTGCGTACACGCACCGCTACAAAATACTTGCTCGACGGTGTTTTGAACACTGTGTACTTGTCCATGGTCGTGTTCTGCAATTTTGTGTGTTTAAATACTCTGTTTGTCGAAGAGCGGACAAAAGAGAGCACGGAGGATGCTACAGGAGTAGTTCTGGAGTGGGATTTTTGGTATATGAACCGCGTACCGAAGGTATGAGACGTGACCGTAGGAATTGGCGGAGAGAGAGGGGGCCGGAGGACTGATTCTCCAACACTGTTGTTGTTTTTTGGTTTATCACAGGGTTCTCTGAGTTCCTTGATAATCAGTTCAGAGATATTTTTAATTTAATTTAAATTAAAAATCACAAGTCTGACAAGGCGACGGGTTGCAGCGGTCACCGGTTTTAATTTAAATTAAATTAAAATCACAAGTCTGACGGGTTGAACCAGCGGTCCCCGGTTTTAATTTAAATTAAATTAAAAATCACAAGTCTGACAAGTCTGACGGGTTGCAGCGGTGGTCCCCGGTTTTAATTTAATTTAAATTAAAATCACTTGGACTTTGAACCATCACCACAGTCGCCATGTTGGGACGTTTACACTTGAATAGTATAGCCAATGGGGTACACAAATAAATGTTATACATATGTGTTTTATTGTTTTGCTGAGTCCGATGTATCAAGAATGCCGTGGTGCGTATCGCGAGTAGTGCGTCTTGTGGACATACACTTGCACATTCTGCCCTTTGGTGAATTTGTGTTGGTAGATGAAAAGAAAAACAAGACGCGCGCTATTGGTTGGCTACCATGCCATCACGCAAACATCGCCTACGAGCTGAATATGAAAAAAAATGGCGATATTGTGTCGATTTTAGGGATGCGTATGCTGCGCAACAAAAATCGCGCACCGGTCTCGGCAGCGGCCAAGAAAATTGCTGCCGGCACACTCGGACCCCCAGAATACACCAAAGAGCAGTACCTTGTACGGGCTGAGTATGCATACCAGGACCAGGCCACGTGGATCATTTCAATCCTGTACCCATACAAGCGTATCTGCAACATGAACATACGCGATGTGTTCCAATGCTTGGTACGTAATCCAGAATCTATTTGTATGCGAGGTTCACCCGCTTGTTTGCCGTTTCTGATGTACAACGAACAAAAAGCATGGGATTCGATTCAGAAAATGCTCAGAGCATTGTCAGAACCCCCGTACAGCGACAAACAGGGGTTCTCAGACCGGATGCAATGGCAAAGAGACACGCGATATTGCACAGCAGCCCTAGAATCGCCTGGTGAAAATATACACGGTCTTCAGTTCTACCAAAACATGTGGACCACACAGTTCGAAATAGACCAGACACGCACTTTACGAAATGCGATGGTGCCTGCAAACTGTCGACTGTGGCTCGGCACTCCCTGTCTTAAAGCATTAGTAGGGAGAAAAAGTGTCGTGAACACCCTGGAAGAAGCGTTTGCGCTTAAATGCTTCGTCTCGGTAGACATCTACATGGTCAACCCTCCATTTGACGAGCGTTATAGAACCGAGATGGGACTACCTGGAATAAAAACACTGGCCAAAGGTCAAGATGTAGCCGTGCCTTGGGCACACAGATGGGGCATTGACGCGTGGTTAACACTTATTGGCACGTATCCTGTCTCTTACATGTGTGTGGGACGATTAGACCAATATTCGTCCGGACGAGGCCAAATATTCAAACAAATGAAAGACGCCTCTTTTCAGTGCGAGGTGGGCCATCATTTCAAGACCAATAACGTGACCATGGTAGACACCGACGACGTCTTGGCCTTTGTACACAGCTTGAAATACCCCACTATACAGTGCTTTTCCGACTCTAAAACACCACTGGATATTGATACCGGTAGACGTTGGATTCGATATCCAACACGTATCAGAACCTTGACACAACGCGCACTGGTCAAAGAGCCGAGAGTCGCACTGTGTGAAGAATATTTTACATTGCAATTCAGAGTAGGAGAAAATGCATCTGTAATTACCCCACGTTATCTCATCACGCCGGTAGACGTAGGCGTGTATATATGTTCTGAAACTACAAAACCTTTCGACATCCACGCAGCAAGAACGCTGTGCAGACACAAGTTGTACGTAGTCAATTGTCAAGGTTCGCCTTTCGCTTGGGAACACGTGACGCCCACAACAATTGCGATATCGCCGTTTGCTTAGCACATATCCGGATTATGGTTACACAATTTGTTCAAGATATGTATAGAATGTTGAACGTCCGGCAAGACTCGTTTCATATCTCCGAGGGTAGCCGAAGCATCCACCAGTAAAGTTCTAAAGTTTGCCACGAACGCGAACAACATACACAACATTACGATGAGCAATAGAGTCGAGACAAAGCTTAAACACAACAATGTTTTGACCGTCCACGGAACACGCTCAATTTCCTCGTTCATTTGGCGATACATGTGTACACATTGTGAAATGTTATATACTCGATTAAAAAAACAACACTATATAAACGCCTACCACATGTTGGAATTATGTCCCGTCTTCAAAAGAACACCAGTATGGTTGCTACCGAAGTTGTTGAAAAGCAAATCGAAGAGATGGAGAACACTCAGACAGAGGTCTACGAGGCCCAGCACCCGGCTCTTGCGTACCTTAAACAGGTCCAAACGGCTACCGAAGAACGAGACCACCTTGACATGTATGTCGAAGTCGACCCGTACGACGAACGCGCTTAGAAATAAACCCATAATTTAACTATAAACGTCATTTTTTTTTGTTACACATGTCACTCGAAGTTATACTAGGTTCTATGTACTCTGGCAAATCTACGGAGCTGATTCGGCGCGTCAAGCGGGTGCAGAGCATCGGCATGCGCTGTCTGGTCATCAACCACGCGCACGATACGCGCGTGCAAGGCGATTTCATACAAACGCACGACGGTAAAACCCTTGCGGCTGTCAAGACCGACGACTTGCTGCTGGTCAACACGGTACCGTACGACACGATAGCCATCGACGAGGCACAGTTCTTTACGAATCTCAAGACGGCCGTCATGCTCATGGTGGAAAAGCACAACAAACACGTGATTGTCGCCGGCCTCTCGGGAGACTATCGTCGACATCCATTCGGCGAAATGCTCGACCTCATTCCCGTGGCCGACACAGTCGACTTTCAACGAGCATTGTGTAAACGCTGCGCACACCCCGGACGCCCTGCCTCTTTCACCAAACGCGTCTCAAGCGAAACGCAGACAATATCAGTCAAGTCTACATACCAAGCGGTGTGCCGGATTTGTTATACAGAGGAAAATTAAGATTTATGCGTTTCTTTGTTTGTAGGTGCTCATCTACACGACCAACTCCGCGGACATGTTCATGAGTTCCTCGACACTTTTGCCTGAATCGATAAGTTCGTTCATCACGTCGAGTGTGGCCCGTATCTTGTCGCCGTCCAATGCGCCCAATTTTTCAATCAACTCGCCCAGTTTACCCCAGACGTCTTTCTCGTCCCAGGGTTTCCACGAATCGCCACGAATCATCCCCGACAAATCCATATCAGAGAATAAATCAGCATTCGACGGCTGACCCTCTTGCGGTGCAATGTCCGAAATGTCGTCGGGAATATCCATGGGACTGGGTTCGACCCGTTGCAGAGCCGCACTCGCTTGTTTGAGAGACTCGACTTCTGCTTTCAATGCTCTGTTTTCTGCGACCAGAATGGGCGATTCTGCGACCAGAATGGGCGAGCGCGACGAGGCTGCAGCAGCGGATGAACGGTCACCATCCAGCAAACGCTGCTTGCATTTCTTGCACTTTTTGGCTGCATTGCCATTCATGACAGGCTCTCCGGTCGCGTCCTTGCATCCGTACTTGCAAGGACGTTTTGGTTCGGTAGGTTGAAACTGCTTGAACATCGATGCTATATGTATGGCTCTATAAATACAGTCGAATCGCGAAAGCGAATTTCGGTCATGGGTGCTCCAGCGCGAAACTTAATCGCCGTCCGAACCACTACGCTCGTCCGAGCTACTGTCGCAGCGAATACAGGTGTGTGCCTGCTGGTTCAGCTGAAACCCGTCTTGGCCGTTGCATCCCAGACAATAGGGATGTGTGGTATCCACGTCCTCCAACGACTCGCGCAAAGTTGCCAATTTTGACACGTCCTCTTCCAATCGTGCCAAGTAATATGCCGTCCACCATTCATCAGCCGCTGCGATTTCGCTCTGCGTTTCAGCTGCATGCTTTTGTATCATTGCGTAAAGGGCGCGAATGTCCCCCAACTGAGATTCTACGGCCGCCATACCCGCCGTCAATTCCGAAGAAAGTCGCGTTATCTTTGCAGAGTCGGTTTCGGAGGACGCGGCGGCGGCGCCCCGAACAGCGTGCGTCGAAAACATTTCTAAATGTCCACCTTATCTTTAAATACCCCGAGATTTAAAATAAGCAGTATAAGTTTGTTGTATTTACAGATTACAGATTACACTCTATGTTGAGACAATTTATAGCCTCGGAACCAAGAAGGAAAAAAGCAGCGAGTGGGCCACCTTTCTGTTACCAACAAGGCGAGAACGATTGTGGATATTATTGCTTGCGCATTGCCGCGGAAACGGTCGCAGGCCGGAAATTCAATGAAAAAGAAAGACGCGTGTTCCGTCGCGATTTTCTGTCTCTGTGTTTAATGTCTGGCGAGCGTCTCGAAAAGAGTACGGAGGAATTTGGCCAAGTGTTCCCGGACATGGGTGTCTACTTTACCACCGAGCAAGCCAACGAATACTCACCGGCCTCTGTCGTGGAGAAACTCGACGCCGGTGAAAAGGTACTCGTTCTAAACATCCAAAATATGACATTTAGTGGTGCAACATTCGTCAGGGGGCGGTATGGGCACAACGTATGTTGCATCGGACATAAGAATGGCAAACTTATATTCGCGGACAGTAATCGCCCATGTCGCAAAACCATGGACATATCACTATTGCAAACAGGGTACGAAGCACTCAAGGCCACGGAGGGAGCTGATGACGTGCTGGATGCGCGCCAAACAGTTCTGCGAACGCATCCGACTCATATTTCGGAAATGTTCTGGGTTACAAAACAACGCCCAGCCAAAAAGGCGCGCGTGCGCAGAAGTACAAGACGACGTTCATACAAATGATGAGATGACGTTAGGGTAAAATCACGAATAACAGATTCTTCGAGCAATTGGGACACTTTACCATTTTTTTTGGTTCGGTGTGCAGGAAATTGTGGTACATACGATGACCTCTGTACACATACTTTTATAGCGTCAAACAGTTGACGATTGTGTAGCAACAACTTCACGAAACACATTAGTGCTTCTTTACCTCCGCATTTTGACGGGCAACACTATTTAGGACATATCCCCATTGCCAAAAGATGCAGATATTCGTCAAAACGCTCACCGGAAAAACCATCACCTTGGACGTGGAACCCTCTGACACGATTGAAACAGTCAAGACTAAAATTCAAGACAAAGAGGGCATTCCGCCCGACCAACAGCGTCTAATCTTCGCTGGAAAGCAGCTTGAAGACGGCAGAACGCTATCAGATTACAATATACAGAAGGAAGCGACATTGCACTTGGTATTAAGGCTTCGTTAATACGTCAAATCAACTTGCAGAAAGAAAACATTATTTAAATTTTCCCGTCGAGCTCGTGCTGAGTTTTGGATACGAGCACCGTGCTTCACGCCATCCTCACGCCATTCTCCATATAATAAATAAATATATATTATCATCTGCTTCCTCACGTCATCCTCGTCATATTCTCATCTGCTTTTTTATACGAGTCTATACATCCAACGACACAGAGACCGGTTACGAAAGTTCCATTTTGCGGTTGATGTAAGAAATGCCCCCCCTTTTCCAATACGCATAAAAAACTCACCTGGAAAAAAGTGCTATGTTTTCACTATGACGGCGTCACCTTGTGGAAAGCAAAACGCCTCGATTGGCGATTGCGGGACTGTCGACTCATTTAACGCCTCGATTGGAGATTTTGGACTGACGCCCATCGAAAACGTCAAAAAATGCCGCACACACAATGTGTGCGGCATACTTAAACTCTCGTTACCTCTCGTTACATTGATTGATAAACACTGTTAAAATAATAATAAATCTTTATCATTCGGTCAGTCCAGTCCTAACTCACAATACCCACACTATAACCAGAACTTACCGGTTATGATTAAATACAGAAAACTGGTAATTAGTTACGTCGAAGAACACAACACATTTAAATTCGACATGATATATATCCTATAAATAGATATTGAGTCAGACTACTTTTTTTTAAATTTATTATTACAGTACAATCACCGCTGTTTCACCATGGTACGGTTCGGTGCGTATACAGTAGCACTACAGTATTTAGATTGAACCCGCTAAGTTTGTGATGAGAACAAAATGTACAGTAAATGTGAGAAAATAATTCTTGAATGTTCTTAAATTTGTTCTCATCACAAACTTAATTACCGTAATGAACCTTCTGGTAAATAGAAGTGCTTTTTTTCCTGTCCGCCCCTGTTTCCACTCTGTTATTTTGAGACCACTCGTTTCCCTTTGTCGCGGCTTTTTTTTTTGATTTTTCCCTCATGTCTGCAAACACTCCCCCCTCTTCGGTGGCTTCGATACCGATGCTGCCGGGTAGCCCAGGTAGCCCAGGAAGCCCGCCCACGCCCGAAGTCTACGACCCCACTCACGTCTCGGTCGCTGTCGACGACCAGACCTTGGAGTCCTGGGGCATCGAGTTCCTAAGCAGCTTCAACGTGTTGTTGTCGAATGCGAATGTGACGATAGCCACTATGAAAAACTTTGGCGCCGCCAAGTTCCAGACCTACGTCGAGGGCCGCCTGGCCAGCTTCGGGGGCGGTGGCGCGCAGCACGAGTCAGCCATGCTCGTGCTGATTCGCCACGCGGTTCTCACGTCTCCGAGCTTTACCGTGCAGCAACAACACTTCGCCAACGAGTTTAAGAACCTCGTCTGCAGGAAAATCGTTGTGACTGCTATGTCGTATAGCGTCGACAACTAAACGGAGTCTGCGCACGCAGCCCTATCCACCCACCATACATCGCGCCCATACGACACGCGTTCAGGCCACTGACGAATGTCTTTCCCGTGCTTCATTTTTTTGCCCTTCTGTTCTTCGAATGATATATAATATGTCTACCCACAAGTCTTGCAGTAGATACATACGTACTGTTATTCGCTGTTGCCTTATGTAAACTTTTTTCACCCTCCATACGTAGATAACTTTCTCCCGTTCCTCTGTATGTGTTACACCGAATACCCACCCACCGGCCTCTGCTTTGCAGACAGCGTCGAAGGCACACCAAAAACCACGCATCCATTTCTATCCCTTTCATACATAATTTCTCGTCGCAAATGATTTCTCGTCGCAAATGATTTCTCGTCACAAATCATTTCTCGTCTCACATACATATCACATGTCACAACATGTATGTTTTTATGTAAACCTTCGGTGTTAAGTATAAATGAAAACTTTAGTTTTATTGCGAGTATATATTGCGCGACGAATGACGAGTATTCCGCATGGATCAATGGGGCGCATTGGGCGTCATCCTCTTGGGCGTATCCACCCTCGTGTGCGTCGTGTGGCAATCCTTTTTCGCTTGGTACAGCGCAAAGCGCAACCGCGCATTGGCGCGATGGTATGCTTCGCAAGATGACATATATGGTGACATATTAGAATCATCGCAAATAGGTGATATCGATTGTCGCCGAGATGTTGAGGCGACCCTGGAAGGCAAATCCGAGAAATACGCTGAGTGCGATGCGATTCCGGTGTAGCAGTCGCGTCGTTTTCATCGCAACTTCGTGATGGATTCCACACGCGCTTCCGCGGTCGCCAATTCGGTCTTGAGTTGTTCACACTTTTCTGTTTGCTGTTGCAATTCGCCTTCCAAAGTACATTTGGAATCCTGCAGACGAGATTTCAAGCTTCGTAATTTCACAAGCGTGTCCAGAATCTTAGCGTGGTCTTCCACCAGCGTGTGTACCACCTTGCTCTCGCTCGCCTTCTTCAACATGCACACCGTATCGCTGCTCTCAAACGTCTCCACATATGTGCAAGCTGCTTCAAGTTCGTTGGATACTTTCTCAAATTCTTTCGTCATGTTGTCCCTGCAGACAGTACATTCAGTCCATTTCTCTTCCAATTCCGAAGCGTGGTCAATCGCGCCGATACGCGCTTCCTCGTGATGTTCGTCGGCCGTCTTCAACAAACTTTCCAACGTCGCTTTCATCGCCTCCAACTCGGGATGCAGACACACTTTCTTGCTCTGCACATCTATATCTGCATCCAATGGTCGTTTCGTCATCTTTCACAACTCAAAATATGACATCCAAAGTTATATCGAAATATGTGCTACATTTCTTAAAACGTCTGACCGAGACCCACAAATATTGCGCGGAAAGATGGGCTGCACACATTGCGCGGAAAGATTGGCATGTCGACCCAAAAAAAATTCGCGCAAAGATTGGCTACTGGGAAAACTTCAAACATCACATTGTAAATGTAATGCGCGACATGAAATCAGTCCCCATAAATGCCGATATTGCAATGTCAGAATTCTCATAATATATGTTTGGAACGTTCAAGCGAGATAGATCTCCACAATTTGCGAAAGCGTAATCGGCCACGACGATGTCGCACAGGTTTGCGCTGGAATCGTACGGAATCCCATGCTCATCGATACTGTCGACGGACTTTAAATTGACACATCCCGCGAACATGCGCTCCGGAATAACGGCAGACATCGGCAATTTTATATATATCAGGTATTCGCAATTCTCAAAACATGATTTGCCCCATATACCACCTTGACCAACGATAGTCAGCCTTGTAATACCCGTGTGGTAGAAAGCGCCGTCGCCGATGTTTTTCGTCTGTCCCAGGGTCACGGTCTCCAACTGGGCGAGTTCCGCAAACGCGTGCGCGCCAATGTCGGCCGATTCCCAGATGGCGAGCGATTGCAGAGGCGTTTTCGCAAACGCATGGCATCCGATGACAGCTATCGTGAATGCAACATGTGTGACATGTGTCCGAATAAAGCATCTGTCGCCGACAATGACATTGTGTCCGAAGCGAACATTTCGCACACCTGCGCCGCGGAAAACACTCGGGCCCAGCATCGTGTCGGTCGGCACAAACACGCTGTGCAAGGATTCACAATACGAAAACGCCTCTTCGTGCACTTCCAATATACCGACTATGTGGTTATGTGGCAGGTACAGAGTTAGAAGACCTGATTCGGTAAACGCACCCGGGTCGATGCGCGCCAGCGGTGGGCCGAACGTGACGTGCTGTAAACATTGCGTATTTACAAACGCGCCTTTTTCGATGACGGCGACGGCGTCCAGGCGAATATGCTTCAAGGCATCACAATACCAGAAAGCCTGGTGCCCAATTCGTAGAATGTTTGCACTCATTCGCACAGATTCGAGCTGACGACAATTTTCGAACATGTGGCCGCCAATTCTGTCTGCGGTGTACCGCTCTAAATTCGCCGCAGTCAGGTGCGAACAGAACTTGAATGCGTTGTCGGCGACACAGGTCGTATCGACGGTGTATGTTCCGTCGGCAGAGTATGTAGCCCGAGTGGAAGCACATATAATATCACCATCGAAGCGATAATTCATGTCAGCATCTTTGATGCCATCCAATCCCCGAAAGCAATTGCTACACAGATTTGCGTATACAAGCTGTCCGGCGGCGGGCAAATGTCGTCCGGGCACAGCGACCAGGGGCTCCCACCGCACTTCGTGTGGACGGCATTTCACTGGAACTTTGTTGTCCACGCTTTCGTCTACCACAATATGGAAAGCCCGTGTGTGGTCATAAACCTGGGCTTTTTCTGGTTTGGTATCTACGAAACCCGTGGCGTTTTTCTGTCTGTACCTGACAAACGCTTCCAAAGCCGCCATCAGAGTCGGGTACACGTGCTGTTGCCGCGGAGCGCCCGCGCGTACGAGAACCCACAGGGGAAAGCGCGGCTTGGCCGCCCGCGCAAATAAAACACACTCGAATCGCAGCTCCTCGACCTGTTTTTGTTCCAGACAACTGAAGACTCCTCGCCACCACAAAATCATGCTGGCAGGTTCCTGTCCGGGGCGTATACCATTGTAGAAGAAGGCCGGCGCGACACGCGACGCGCCACCACGCTTCTGTGCCTTCGCCTCTCCATTTCCACGCGTGTTATTACGCGCGGCGGCGCTAGCATGCGCAGATGAACCGGCGGATGCCATGGCTTCAACGACTGTTTCAGTTTTTTTCAGATCAAGTGTACAGTAGTTCGAGTCAAAGTTTTAACAGCAATTGCGCCGTCGCCCGCTCCGGGTACGGCCCGGCATGGCAAGAAAACTTTGCGCACCGCGGCGTCGGCGATGCAAAAACTGCTGGTTAGTTCTCGCTTGTGGAAGCGTGAGTAGACAAGTAGTTTTCCTGACGCCGCGTTGGATGTGCTGCAGCCACTTGAATAATTAAATCTACTGGCTAGCCAGTAGTGCACAATTGTGCGGCATTTTACAGGGGGCCCCTAGGTCGCGCTGACTATCAAGGCTATAACTCACGTGCGACACGCTCACGTGCTGACACTCCATTCCCAAAGACTCGGCTTCGAGAGTGAGCTGAAATTTGGGAACAAAGGCTATAACTTACATCACATTTTTGGGAATAAAGGCTATAACTGATGCTAAAATGTATCCATAGGGGTACTCAGCGATGAGAGAAAGATCAATCGGCATTACAGCACTCCCAACCTGAACACACGATTTACGTGCAGCCCCAGCGGACCCCTAATTACGCATTTAGGTCTATATCTCATCTTTCAGGCATATTTTGCGGATTGTATGAGGTATAGCTTAAGAAATGGGGGCTTACCAAGACGCCAAATTTGGATTTGGCGGGGTTTGGTTTCATCCGGTGCAACAGGCTTGTTTTCGCAAAGCTATATCCCACCTAACGGTGAACTATCTTAAAGTGGGATATATAGACCTAAATGCGTAATTAGGGGTCCGCTGGGGCTGCACGTAAATCGTGTGTTCAGGACGAGAGAAACCTTCGAGAGTGCATTACAGGATAAGAAGATTTTAGCAAAGTTGTCAATCATACAATTTCTTCTTTTTTTTCATCGAGTCTGGAGGAGCTTGCGACGACAACGCGAAGATGAGAAAAAGACTCGGCTTCGAGAGTGTCTCCTCCCTCTAAGACGTTTGCTGAACCTCGTAGACCAAGGCTATAACTTACATCAGTACTGTATATACTGTAGCACTACTGCATGAGAATTAGACTTGTAAAAGTAACCACAGATGATTCACCACACACCAAATCTGGCCTCGCGTTGAGAATAACTGATTCTGTCGCGCTGCCTTGCTGTTGCGCGCTTTCAAAGTTCGCAGGACTCGAGGATGAGCGCTCAGGCGGCCCAAGCGAACCCGCCGGCGGGTGCGAGCGATACCGCGTCCGGAAGTGAGAGCGACCATGTCGACCCGGACGCTGGCGTGGAATCTGATGAGCATGGCACGGTGATGCACTCACCAGTAGATCAGGGCGAATTTGAGTACGAAGGTGAACGCAATGCCCAAAACGAACGGCACGGAACCGGCGTGTGCACTTGGGCGACCGGCCCGGTGGCAACGTACGACGGACAGTGGTGGCACGACATGATGCATGGTCAAGGCACCATGACGTTTCGGAACGGTGACGTTTACGCAGGCGGCTTTCGATACGATTTGAAGCATGGTCAAGGCAGATTTACAAAACATACTGGTTCTGTGTTTGAGGGTCAGTATAAAGATGATGCCGCGCACCGTGGCAAAAAGACATACCCATGCGGAAAGTCTTACGACGGCTATTGGCTTTGGAATATGAAACACGGACAGGGTGAAGAGCACAGTGCAAAGGGTGACGTATATCGTGGGCAGTTTATGCGCGGCAGACGCCATGGGAATGGGTATATCAAGTTTGCTAGTGGAAAGGTTTTCACTGGGTTTTTTAAGAATGGCAGTATTCGCCAAGGAACCATGACCTACCACACAGAGTTTCCTAGCGCACATTTAGCGAAGTACACCGGCGCCTTCAAAGGCGGCAAACGTTCGGGCCAAGGCTCCATGAAATATGCGGACGGAACCGTCTATTACGGCGCATGGAAGCGCGACAAACGCCATGGACATGGGGTGTTGACAAGAGGCAAAGACACTGTGTATGCAGGATTGTGGGTTGAAGGAAAAAAAGATGAGAGGATGCAAACATCGCTTAGTATGTCTCATTTAGACGCACATCTGACGATTCTCCTCAAGGGCGAGCATGCAACCTGCGTTGATATCTCGCCGACCGATAAGCAAGTTCTCGTGCACGCCATGTGTGACCATCAAGTTTCATATGAACAACTACATGAGATCCACGAAAACGCATTGAGGATTTGGGATAAAGAAGTGGACACCTTTGACCATTATGGCCTCGGCCGTAATTTGCAACAGATGTATAACCTGCTGCCAGAGGCTCAACGGACGTTGCCGCTCAAACTATGCTTCGGTCATTACGCGCGAGGCCTACATGAGTATATACGAAACAACCACGAACTCCATCACGAAATAAGTGTGAACGAGTTCCTAAAATCGCTTCGCAAAATTCAGAAAGCTGAACAGCAACAGGCATCAAGTTCCTCAAGTAGTTCGTCGAGCTCCAGTGCATCAAGCTCTTCTTCTTCTAGTGCCTCACGAACGCGCAACGGTGACGCAGCGGCGCCAGCCTCCAAGCGGCGGAGAACCTGAACGGATTGAATACAGCTTCAACATTGTGTGTATAATATAATACCGCTGACCTTCAAATAATATATATATTATATTATATGTATTATGTATTATTATTATTACGGTATTATGATATTGTCAATATGTTGAAAAAAAATCATTTTTCCCCTATGTTTGCCGCCTCCCACTTCGCGATACGTGCCTTCGCAGCTAACAGGCGGCGTATCTCTTTCTCGACGAGTTCTTCGTTCTCGCGCCGGAACCCAGCCGAACATCTGTCGGATTTTTCGAAGACGATGGGGGGAGGCGCGGCCGTCGTCATCACATCCAGTGCATGCTGTGCATTCGCAACGTCGTGTATACAATCGTGGAAAAAGTCGCGAAGAGTCTCGAGGGATTTTTCGAGCAGCACGTCGTTCTCGTACCGGCGAAAATTCCTGCGGCGCATTTGTCCGCGAATATACCGCCGGTCCCAGCGCACGTTCTTGAATTTCTCCAGCATGTTGCCCAGCAAAAACTGACAATCAGTTGAGGCGCGCGCGTACGCCTCGACATCCCCGTCACGTTCATCGTTGTTCCACGCTGCAGCTGCGGCGGCGAGCGCGGCGGCGATATTCTGCTTCTCGGTGTCTGTGGCGTCCGCGCCCGCGCCTGCAGCTGCGTCGGCGAGCGCGGTGGCGCTCTTCTGCTTCTTGGTGTCTGTGGCGTCCGCGCCCGCGTCTGCAGCTGCGTCGGCGACCGCGTTGTCCTCGCGCTTGCGCTTCTTGTTATCGGACATCGGAGATAGCAAGTGTCCGTAGTTCCCCGCCCAGAATCCACAGTAACGTCTCACAGCAAAAGGATATTCCAAAGACCTCCTGAGATATAGCCTGGCTCTGAACTAGGAGTTTTTGCTCAAAATCCACGCGTGTTCAAGCCGACAAGGTTCTCCACACCAATAATCTGGTAGAATTAAACCTTGATGAGCGTCCGCTTATTTATTGAGAATGTTTAACGCTTTTCATTTTCTTCATAATTATTTTAGTTCATAGGTATAGCTTGGTTATACTCTCTGCATGGTACGGTATGAATGGTGTAAGAAAACACTGCCAATAGCGTCCTTGCATGATTACATTTATCCTGGGGTACCAATGTAAGGTAAATATATAAAGTCCATTTTGGGTGAAAGTATCAACGCGTTTTATACGTTTTGTGGTACGAAAAAAAAATCAAAAGATGCCTGAAAGATGTAACCGACGAGCCAGGCGCGGATGACCTTTCGCGCGGCAGTTGTCAGGGCCCAAGCCAAATTACATGAACCGGACTGACCGGCGCGGACTGACCTCAGGCCCCAAGCCAAATTACATGAACCGCGGCGGCTTCGGTTTCCCAAAACTCATCCTCCGCGCTAACTGCGACCCGCGCGAGGCGCGGCGACTCCACGCCGACGCCGACGCACGACCAACGCGATGCCGCCCAAGACGAATGAAGCGCAGCGTCCGTACAAGCGCCTCTTCGCGGAAGGCCATCAGCAGTGAACGTAGTACAGCGCTTCCGACCCAGAGATTTCCACGAATCAGACATTTCGATTTGGATTCCATTCTGCGAATTCTTTTTGTTGGAGCATGAGCCAACCTCGTGCCCTCTTCTCCGCGCCGCGTTTTGCGGACGCGGCGTCTCTCGTGAAGCTCGGTCAACTGCCTGACGAATCGCGTGGTTTGTTCGTACTCCCCCACGCAAACGTGCTCCTCGTACTCGGTGCCGGCACGCAGGGTTTCTTCAAAAAACAATTGTGTAGAATCCGAGACAGGGCCAAACAAATGCACCACTTTGGAAACGATGCACTTGTCGCTGACCTTGCAGGGGCGCTGGAGCGGAATGCGAGTGTGAACGGAATGCCCGTGCGTTTTGCCGTGGTGACGCTAAACATCACGTGGGATTTCCCGCATCAGTTCTCTTTCCACGGCACGCTCGTGGGGAACGACATTCCGCAGCGAAACAATACACACAGGCACACCGAGGCAGCATGGGACTTCGTCGACAGACGATTTCAAGAAGACATGGATATTCACTTAGTATTCGTAGGCGTGGGCATGACGCAGCGCAACGGAAACGGATTCCCGGCGTTTATCAAAGGCCTACAGACACACATGCGTATCAATGATGTGACGGTAGTAGACCCGTTTGCAACCAACTGGAACCGGCGCATCAAATGGTTGAGGAGTGAGACCAAATGTGCTATTCCAAGTAGTACCAGGATTTCGCATGTTCAAAAAGGAGCGAGCGATTGGCTGGAACAACTCAAATTGTTGCCAGGGTTGAACGTATACAGGGGGCCCGCACGCACGGAGTTTTTCAACGTAATACAGTCGAAAGCATGCCACTTGTGTGTCGCCAGCGCGGGCGACCCCTATGTGCTCCAGCTTGTGTTCGATTGGATAGCAAGGCAAAATGGGTTGAGGCGATACGAATCACAGGCACAACATGTGCGTTCGCGAAGCCAGCACGCGTCGGCGGCGGCGCAGGAGGACGCAGCGCCCCCAATACTCATTTCTCGCATCCACCCCGACGCGAGTGACGCCGTGCTGAAAATGGCGATGCCTGCAGAGAACCAGTACTGGGTAGGGCGGCAACTGACAAGAATCGTTGTAAATGCATCGGGAACAATCGTTGGGTACCTTGTCGGTACAGTCGAAAGGTACTTGGAACCGAGTCATTTGTGGTGTGTCGCATATGAAAATGGCCACAAAGAAGTGCTCGAACTGTACGAAGTCGTACTGGGCGTGCAATTGTATTGCGTGCGCTCACACGAGCAAACACCCGGTGGCCTAAATACATCATGTACAACGTATAATAACACATTTTATATAATTTATTTGTTATATATCATCAAATACATGACATCGACATGTATGTGTGTGTCATACCGAAATATTTATTTATAATACGTATGAGGCTCATATATGTTGCGAGATGTTGGGAAAAACGTAATATGGCGACGACGTACGGAGTTGAAGACTTGCGCAAATGAAGACCCGCGTGCCTGCTACTGGCTTGACTGGGTGGTGACGAATCCGGCCCACCGGGATAAGCGTTCCTGTATACGAGTTTTCACCATCTCTGAAAGTTTTTCAAACATCTGAATGATGATGGGGCCCGTCATGTTTTCGCTTGAAATGTCGGCCATGATAGCGGTGGCGGCGGCGTCGGGCAGCATACGGGGCGCATCGACGGCCGCTTTATGGAGGATAACTCCGACTTTGGCAACTACCTTGGCCAACGCCGCTTCCACGGCTGCTTTGTGAACCATGACAGCATCGGACACAACTTTGTCCATATCGTCACCTGAGCCAGGGCCTTTTTTCCAAATACTGTCGCATACTTCTTCTGCCATCGTGGTCAGCCAGTTTTTGGACTGAAAAACAGCGGCGGAGCTGCTCGACGAGGAGGAACTTGCATCGCCGTGCTTTGCGCGCTTCTTCTTCTGGTCATTTTGAACGCCATCGGCTGCTTTGCGCTTATGCTTCTTCGATTTGCTATCTTTCTTCGATTTGCTATCGTTCTTCGATTTGTCTTCGGAATCGGAATCAGTATCGGAACCAGAATCGGAACCAGAATCGGAACCAGAATCGGAACCAGAATCGGAATCCTCGTCCGACGCATCTATCACATCTTTGTAAGTTTGGAGACACGTGGCAAGTCTGGCGCGGCCGGCGGGACACTCTCCCCCCGCATTGCGTATAGCATCTTTGACATAGATGCAGGCACATTTCTGCAGATGCTCGGCCGAAACCTGCATATTAAACTGTGTCTCTTTTGCCACAAGGTCGCTGCAGTCTAAGAGACCGTTGATTCCGCGCACGGTCCAGTCGAAGGTCACATTGCCTTGCTTGTAATGAAACGCTTGCTCGCCGTCGGGAAAAGGAGGATGGCCCGCCTCCAGGCCAAGCCGGGGCTCCGGAACGACATCAACGCCCGACATAGTCAAAAACGAAGGTCGTGCTGAAATCTGATATCGGACACCTGAGTAACTGTATTCAGTAGTGCTACAGTAGCTACTGTACAGAGTAGCTACTGTAGCACTACTGTCGGTGTCACCGGATTCGTCTCCCAAGCGGATATTTGGTTTCTTTTGTCACAAACCCAATAGTAATTCCGCACAGTGAAGTGGGTTACAGCTTTAATTAACATGAATTGAGCCCAATATGTAAAATGCGCTCATCAATGTGTCTACGTTCTTTCGGCGCGGTTTCAATCGATTCGTATTGAAAAAACTGAGGTTTCCATTTCTTTCCACATGTCCGGTCAGGAAGACGCACACGCGCTGTCGCCCCCGTGCGTCGTGTGCGGCGCCGAAATCAAAGGCAGCGGGCACGACGCCGCCCCGGTCAGGGAAGGAAAGTGCTGCGACACGTGCTATCTCTCCTTCCAGCGCGTCACTGACCATCTGGCAGGACAGCGTGAAGCCCTTGCTCAGCCAAGCACGGACAGGTTTAGGACACCACTCGAAACATTATTTTGTGGCATTTGTCAAACTCACTCGGACAAAGGCATGGTCTTCCCGTGCTGCAACGGTTTCATCTGCTGGGAGGAAGGCAATCCCGACCGCCAGTGTGCTCTGCAATTCCGAATGTCGTTCGGGACAAAGACCAAGCTTGTCTTGCACCCGGACGGTACAATGACGCAAGAAGACCCACACCGATGTCCATATTGTCGAAGCCATATTCCGGTATCTTTCGCACCTGGGCAACTGACTGCCATGTTGCGAAAGAAAGCGGCGAAAGGCATCGCCTTTAACCAGTTTGCGCTGGCCAAGCACCTCATGCAAAACGTCGGCACGCCACAGGCCCACCGAGAAGCGCGCCAATGGCTGGACAAGTCTGCCGCGCAACACTTTCCGGGTGCCATGCACAGGCTTGCCGGCCTGAAAGTGGATGAATGGAGGCAAACAGGGGAAGAATCACTCGTAGACCAAGCCATCGACCTAGTGACGCGTTGTGTGGGCCAGCCACACATCACGGACGACATGCTCGTCCAGTCGTTGTGTCTGTTCACGCGCGAACTGTATATGACGCCCGATGTGCTGCCGAGAGACATGCGCCATGCACACACCATGCCGACTTGGCTACGGGCTACGAGAGCATGCAAAAAGAACAGGATTCCAGTGGGTTGTGCGAATTGCGATTCGAAATACATTTTGGGTATTATAAAGAACGGTACGCCCGGCGTGGACATCATTGGGAATCCGCGCAAGCCGGGGACGGACAATTGGTGCCCGTGCATGGCCGTGCGATATTGCAGCGAACAGTGCCAGCGTGAGCATTGGAAGAAGCATAAAAAGCATCACAAAATATACGTGAAAGCATAAAAAGGATTCAGTCTGATTCGTATCCATCATTTATTTATCTTTCGTATTTTTGTGCAATTGTATAAAACTTATTTGGGATTCTCCAATTTCACTTTTTTGGCGGTGCTGGGCGTGTCCGCATTCGGCGGCGCCTTACGCTTCCCGGCGTCGTCGCTCATTTCATACGAATCGGCATCGCTGCCCGCGTCGAGGGTGTGTTGTTCCGCGGGGGTCATATTTGAAGTCGCATCGTCTGAGTCTTCGCATGAGTCAGAATCTGAGTCGTCATCTGGGTCTAGAACAGCGCGTGCCGCGTCAATAGATTGTTTGGCAGCGACCAGGCAGTCGTTCACCGCCTTGCGCACCTTGAGCACATCCGCCAGACGCACGGCAGAATGGAATAGGTCTTGCGCATACAGACAGAACCATTCGAGGTTCGGGTCAGTTTTCTGTGTGGTCAAATCGGCTACAATTTGTGCCAAATCGCCGGCCTCGGTGAACGCTTGCTCGCAAAACCAGACGTAATCGCCGGAGCCCACCTTTTCCATCATTTTGGCGACAAAGGGAACCAGTGTATCATTGGGCGTCGTGACATTTGCGGGGACGCTGGCTTGGGCGGACATGTTTATGTATGCGTGAGACGTGTATGTCAGTGCAAGATATTTGTATTCCGCAACATTTTTCCAGAAATTTTTTTGGGGTGATTCTGTCCCGACTACCACTCCTCGTCAAACGTCGCGTCGAGCAACATCTCAAACTTTCCGTCCTGCTCGCGTCGAAACGGCGCCAAGCAGACCCGCGTGAATTTGGTCTTCCCGTCGCCCACGAGGTTGCTGTCGTACCAGATGCTGCCCAGGTGTCCAACCTTGAACTGTTTGCTGCCAGTTCTCAACTGCTCAGCGACTTGTCTGCTGGCGGCCTGCGCCCACCGCATGACCGCTGCGTGGTCAAACCCTCTCCCCCCCTCTTCCTTCGACGCCGTCATGACCGGGTTGAACCCCACTGCCACCCGGTTGCGTAGGAAGTCTCGAAACGCCGCGTCGGTGCCTTTGACAACTTCTTGGTGGAAAGACTCGGCGAATAGACGGGCTTGCTCGGCCATCAGTATAAAATCAGGAGTTTGTTCAGGACATAGCCTCAAATATGACCAAATATATCGTCTACAGTAGGTATAAATCCGCCTAACCCATTGGCTCCAAAGGCCATGACGATGCCATGTCATGTCCCATTTAATTTTAATTAAATAAAACTCGTCCATCCTGATGCTACCGATGCACTTGATAGTCTTGACGGGATGTGACCAACTAACTGTAGAAGTACGGTACTGTATGTCAAAAGAGAGCGCGCGTAGCTACAATAAGAGTAGTACCCGTAGATACAGTACGGGTGGGAAAGTTCAGTACTTGAAGGATGTAACGGATCAGGGGTCCCGGAGGGAGGCTATATCTCAACACACATAAACAATACCGTACAGGGCCCTGTATGTGCGCATGGATATGATGATGATGTCCACACCGACCGACAAGCATCGACGGAAAATTAAAATGTGCCCTCGAGAATTTTAATTGCAATTAATTTTTGTCCAGCGCCAGAGCCGCCTTGTTACTGTTCGGATTCGAGTGCACATATTTCGACGTCACCTTGAGATCCGCGTGGCCCAACATATCGCGCAACGCGGCCAGCGAGGCACCGTTGGCAAACGCATGCGATGCACCTGCATGTCGCAACCAATGTGGCGATGCCACAGACAAACCAGCTCTGACCAGCACTCGCTTGATACATTTGTACGTCCCACTGGACGACAACGGACCGCGCATCCCGACGAACAAATGGCCCGTCGTCGCCATGACCAGCGGCTTGAGTAGGCGCGTGCCGTCTTTGCCCAGCACGACGTCGCGTTCTTTCACGTCGCGGCCTTTACCGTACACATGCAACTTGAGCAATGTGGTGCCATCCTGCTGTGTCACCCAAGTACAATCTTTTGTCCCAAGTTGACGCGCCTCGTTTTTGCGCAGCATGCCGTAGTAGCACGCGGCCAACAACCCCACTTCGACGGGCCCGCGCGCGGCCGCAAACGCGCGCTCGACTTGGGCGGACGTCAAATAGCGCGTCGCGCCCGTCGCGGACACGCGCGGCGGCATGCGAAGATGTGCAGCGGGATTGGTGCTGATGTGCTGTCCCTGTGCCAGCGATTTGAAGAGCGACTTGATGGCCGCGACGCGAGGCTGGCGCGTGGACTTGGAGGTGCTCGCGAGCACGTGCGTGCGCCACTTGAGCAAATCCAGGTACCGCACGCCAGCGTACCAGCGCGCGCCGCGGAATTCCAGAAAGGCACACAGGTGGTCCACGTGCCGCCGGTAGGCGCGCTGGGTATGCACCGACTTGTCCTCCAGCCACTCGGCGGTGGCCTCGTCCTCCCAGGGGTGCTTATCCGCCCGCGCGGGCCGATAAGACGAGTTATCAGTACTGGCGGCCAGAGTGCCGCGCCGCGGCGCGCGGGGCGGGGTTTCGGCGCCAGCCCACTGCTGGGTGCGCGAGTAATGGCTTTCCGCGCACGCCGCCAACCTTCGGGCCGCGCGCAAAGCGTTTTCCATCGGGCCAGGGCCTTTCGTGTATGACCTAGTGCTACTGTACCGGTGGCCGAACTTCTCTGTGCATCTTCTGAGAGAAACGGGCATTAATACTGCGTGTGAATCCGCACGAACACTACTGCACTATGTATGCTGTCCATATGTGGTTATGTTACCAATATATATATTACGAAGGTACATATCTATAATCCATTTGGGGAGAAAATATCTCTCATGTACACACTCGACAACAAAAAGGGAAAAAGTGGGACAGTACAAAAAAACGCGTTCAATAAGAAAGATGTACCCGTTATTTTTATTTGTTGGATTTTGTTCCAAATCTCATCACAAGAAATGTATGTGTACATAGCCTCCAATACATCGTCAAGGTATAATCCCGCTTACTGTACTTTGCTGTCATCACACATACACGCAAAATGCGGAATTATTGTTTTGCATCTTTTGGTGCGAACTCAATGCTAACTCCCTATTGGTGATGAGTTACAGCTTCAGTTAAAACCGATTGTGGTGATTGGGTTCAACCCCCCCAACTGACACAATAAAGGATATCAAAAAACGTACATATAGCCTTGACTCAACGCGCTTCGGTTTCACCGATTCGGTTTCACCGATCGGTGCATCGTGTACTGGTTCACATCGCGTTGGTCGTGTGAACCAGTACTCCGGCACTGCGGCGACCCGCGACCCACGACCAACACGATGCAGAAGACGAAGAACAAAACGCGCAAGCGCCTCTGTGCTTTTTGCGGGCGCCGCGACCACAAAAATAAGAAATGCCCGCCACCGTGTGGCGTCTACTACTGCGACTCTGTGTGTCAACAACACCACTGGTCAGTGCATCGTTTGACATGTGCCTACAGATGCCACAAACGCCGTGCCAAGCATATCGTCCTCGAGGCGGCGCTGCGGGCCGAGGAGGCGGCGCTGCGGGACGGGTTGGCCCGGAACGCCGCGGCCATCGAGGCCGCCGACAATGCGAGGTCTGAGCATGGGCATGGGGCGTCCGCCGGCGAAAGTAAAACCGGCAACGACTCGGCCATCGAGGGCGCCGACTTGCCCACATTGTTCTTCGCGTCCAAGAACGGCCACACCGACATCGTCAAGCTCTTGCTCCAACTAGGGCGCGTCGACGTCAATCAAGCCAAGAATACTGGAGCCACCCCGTTGTTCGTGGCGTCCCAGGAGGGCCACACCGAGGTCGTGCGACTGCTTATCCTAGCAGAGGGCATCGACGTCAATAAAGCCACGAATACTGGAGCCACCCCGTTGATCGTCGCGTCCGAGAATAACCACGCCGAGGTTGTGCGACTCTTGCTCCAAGCACAGGACGCTAGGGGCATAGACGTCAATCGAGCCAGCAAGAAGGGGTTCACCCCATTGTATTTCGCGTCCCAGAATGGCCACACCGAGGTCGTGCGGCTCTTGCTCCAAGCATTAGGCATCAAAGTCAATCAAGCCAAGAATGATGGAGCCACCCCATTGTTCATCGCGTCCCAGAAGGGCCACACCGAGGTCGTGAAGCTCTTGCTCCAAGCAGAGGGCATCGACACGGACAAAAAGTTGAAGCAGTACACCCCCCTCTCCGTGGCAGAGATACAAGGCCATACCGAGGTCGTGAAGCTCTTAAATGCGAGGTCTGAGCATGGGCATGTGGCGGATGCCGGCGAAAGTAAAACCGTGGAACTGCCGCCGATGTCTGCCCAAAAGGCCAAATTCATCGAGGAAGCACTGGCAAAGATGGCGAATGGCGAGACCTCACTCGAGCTTGGGAGGCACCAAATTGGAGATGTGGGCGCGATTGCGATTGCGGACGCCCTGCCACAGTCCAAGCTGACCTCAATCTACGTTCACGACAACGAAATTGGAGATGTGGGCGCGAGCAAGATTGCGGAAGCCCTGCCCCAGTCTGAGCTGATCTTACTCTACCTTCGGGGCAACCAAATTGGAGATGTGGGTGCGAGCAAGATTGCAGAAGCCCTGCCCCAGTCCAAGCTGGCCGAACTCTTCCTTGTGGACAACCAAATTGGAGACGCCGTGAAGCAGCGATTGGAGCAGTGTAAGAATGCGGAGGGGAAGAGCATACGCATGTACCTATGAATATTTAATTTTAATAAAATAAAAATGTGTTCTGTCGATGTTTCGTCTCGCGATGGCACATCATTTTAATTTTAATTAAATAAAACTCGTCCATCCTGTGGCACATTTTTCGGCGACGAGCAAAGGCATGGCACATCATTTTAATTTTAATAAAATAAAACTCGTCCATCCTGTGGCACATTTTTCGGCGACGAGCTCACATCATCATGCCATGCCCCATTTAATTTTCACGGCGAGTGCTTCGACTGCGCCTTACGTACTGGAGGACGCGCCGACAGCCGAGTTTGCCCTTTTCCGCCAGTAAAGATGACAATCACCACGCGCACTTTTATGCACGAGTACTGTGGCACTCCACCCGTCCGCGGCCGATTTGTGGCATGATACCGTCCACGTGTAGGTGCGGAGTGTGTCCTGCTCCGGCGTCATCGGGTTGAGCTGCCGCTGGTGTTCTTGCTGGGCCTCACGGGCAGCCGCCGCACGCTCCTGCTCTTCGACGCAGTGGCGCACGTGCCGGAAGGACGCCGGCGGGCCCCCGAGCAGGTTCCACACCGACACGAGCCGAGTAAGGTCATGTCCCTGCTCGTGAGGGTCAAGGATGAATCCCACGCAAGCAGCAAGGCCGCCCAGGGTGACCCCCAGCCGGCGGGCGAAGTCGAGTCGTTCTTCCTTGTCCCGACACGGCGGCGCAAAGCCACCGTCGTCGATGCCTAAGAAACGCTTGAGGACACCCGGAACATCCGCAGTCTCTCGGAGTGCGGTCAAGTTCACGAAGAGCACCTTGTCGTCGGCGCATAGAACTTCGACAATGTCGGCGGGCGATGGCAGCTGAGACGCGCCGCCGTCATCGCCTACTCGCGCCCGCTTCGCCGTTCGGGCACATGACGGGCCATGAACAGTGCCCGCCGCCGTCGGCCCGTGCGCAAGCGGTGGGCCGCTCGGCTCCATGAATGCGACAAAGGAAACGCGAGGTTCTGGTCGGGCGCAGTGCGCGCGCTGAGATTTCTTTCTGGAGTACTGGTTCAGTCGATGCGCCGCGGTGAAACCGAAGCGCGTTGAGCCAAGGCTATATTCCAAGCAAGAACGTGTTGGCTCACACTCCACATTCTGTTGGCTCTCACTCCATTTTTCCAATTGTAACCCGAGAGCCTAGGCTATATATGTCCCATATACGAAAACACATTGAGCTCACATCATCATGCCATGCCCCATTTAAAGTTTAATGTTTAATCAGAACATTTATTTGAAAGTCATGTCATATTTAAATTTATTTATCTCACATTTACGTTTCGGAGCAGGAGAGATGTGGAAGCGCGTGTCGCACAGCTCGAAATGATCACTGGGGGTCTCAGCGAATCGTTGCTCGCGGACATCATCAAAAGTTAATAGATATGACGTCGGTAGGGCCATAATATTGATGGATATCGTTCACTCTTAGGGGTTGCAACTATATTATGTGACAACTATATCCGGTCGGTGTATCCGTTACAGAGAGTGTTTCGAGTATCGTTGCAAGGGTATTTCGCAGCTATGTTTGTGTATGTTCGTGTGGTTTGTGATATCGTTGCTTATGTGTGGTTGTAACTATATTTTTGTGTAACGATATGTGTGGGTATGTAGATGCTCGTTCGTGTCGCGTCGTAGTTGTTGAAATGTCGATTTCGAATGTCGTGTTTCTGATGTGACATGTGAAATAGTTACCCGTCATGTGAATATAGATGCGTAATCCGGTTGTGTTTCTGTTGAGGTATGTGTTGCGCTTGGTCCCCGATTACCAATGTGTATACTATATCATTGTTGTGGTTTGGGGTCGAAATACACGGACCGTGTTGGTATGAGATGTATAGTGTGCGAAGTGATGGTAACGATTCTCAGGAAACATTGCTTCAAAACTATCCGTTTAAGTACAAAAAAAGTATTGGATTCTGACGGTCCATCGCGTTGAATTTCACGCATAATCGAGAGAACAAACGCACATGTTACGTTTTCATAGACCAAAGCAACATTTTCCTCATTGAATGCACCCTCGAACATTCGAACAAATATCACACGGCGCCACTCGCAAAACACCGCCACACTGTGCACCAAAACCCTAATCTCATTTAGGGTAACTATTTCCTCTTGCAACTATATCAATGAAGTCAGGCAACGTTATCTTTCGCACCAAAATTAGGGTTCGTGAACACACGTAACGATATCCTATTCGTCCAGCTTCTCTTTCTCGCAACCCTAATCTCCAAATATGTTACTATATCATCATGCACAGATATCAACGGAATAGGTAACGTTTTGATACCACATAGAAAGATTATTTTTTTCGTCGTCGATGGTTGTTTTAATTTAATTTAAATTAAACTGAGGCAGGCCCGCGATTATTTTTTTCGTCGTCGATGGTTGTTTTAATTTAATTTAAATTAAACTGAGGCAGGCCCGCGATTATTTTTTTCGTCGTCGATTAAATGAAAACCCACAAAATTTACGCATAGTTGGAATCGCGTATAGTGTGTATGTATCGTGTATTCCGCCATGGTGCGCCTCGAGGTGACCAAAGTGATTCAGACCCGTGGAGACGAATGGGCACTGGTCAAATTTCGTAACGCGGACACCCAGGGCACGTGCGCGGGTTTCTTTGGCTGCCCGTGCCACCAAATCGTCGCGGGACAAGTGTACACCGGCAACCTACAGCAGAAGCGCACGCACGACGGCACGTTGCGCACCCGGTTCAAAGGCAAACCGCATCAGCGTATCGTGCACCGGCTTCAGTTCGCGTTGCACTTGCAGAGCGTGCCGTGGAAAGTGCGCGCGGCCCTGACGTCGCATTTCAAACCCATCAAGAAATTGTTCGACGTGATTCGGCACAAACGCTGGTCGCAACTCAACTCTCTCCAGGGCGTGGGCAAGGCCACCGTGCAAAAAATCGCGGACGCGTACGAGTCCATCAAGTCGGTGCTGGAGCGCTCCAACACGCTGGAGAGCCAATTCCCGACCCTATCCAAGTACATGAGCGACGAACAGATTCAGGCGGCCATGAAGTGGATGGAGAAGCCGAACAGCGACCCGATGGACGTTTTTTTGGCGTTTTTGCACGTAGACCCGTTTCGAATCATTTATCACTGCGAGTACGACTCGTTTACCTACGAGAATCAGGCGCGCCAGGATTTCCTCAAGGCCACCAAGCACGCGAGCCGTGTCAAGATGGCCGAAGCCGCCGCAGTAGACCTGGGCATCTCGATACACGACAAGCGTCGCGCGCGGTACAAGGCCATCGACGCGATTCGTCGTCACATGTCGAAAACGGGCGACTACTGGATGTCCCGCGGCGCGTTTCTGGCCCGATTCGCGGGAATCGGCGCGACGTGGCCCATCGTACAGCACGAGAATTACGTCGCGCTGCTGAAATACGCAGACATCGAACAGTTCGTCCAGAAAGAGTTTGCGGCCGTGGCTTTGCGCGAACAACCACGCTACAAAATGCCCGAAGCGGGCGTGCAACTCGACGACCGCCAGCGCGAGGCCGTGCGTCAGGCGTGCGAGAATCCACTGTTTGTGTTACAAGGCGGCGCGGGCGTGGGGAAGACGTCGGTGTGCCAGCACATCGTGAAATCTTTGTACGGCGCCGTGACGTGCGCCGCCCCGACGGGCAAGGCCGCGCAGCGTCTGAAGGAGTCTACGGGCGTCGAGGCGTTCACCACCCACCGTCTGTACTATTCGAAATCCGTGGAAGTGCACCCTACGCTGTTGCTGGACGAACAGTCTATGCAAGATTTGGAGATTCTGGCCAAGGTGTTGACCGAGCATACGTTCCACAAGATTATATTTGTGGGCGACACGGGGCAGCTGACCTCGGTTGGGCCGGGCCAATTCTTGAAGGATTTGTGTGCGTCCAACATCCCCCGCGTCGAGTTGACCCGCATTTACAGGTGTGAGGACGACTCGTACATTGCCTCCAACGGGCAAAAGATTCGACACGGCAATACAGACTTGGACACGTCGCCCTCGTCTTTCGAGGTGTTGCCGTACCAAAACGACGACCAACTCGTGAACAAGGCCATCGAGGTGGCCGAACGCACGAACGAACGGCCCATGGTGCTGTGCAACACCAACAACGAAATCGCCACCCTGAACAGACGTCTGCGCGACCATTTTAATCCGCCCACAGCCACGGTGACGTCCCAACCGGTGCAGTTGGAGTATGTTTCGACGACCAAGACGTTTCGCTACCAAAACTGGCGTTTTGCGCTGGCCGACAGTGTCATCAACGTCACCAACAAGTACAAGGAAGAGCCCGACGGCGAAGCGGTGAAGACGGTGCTGCAGGTGGCCAACGGAGACATTGGCAAAGTGTCTAAAATTACGGGGGATAGCATTTGGGTGCGTTTCGCCGACACCATCGTGCGGTACGACGGGCCCATCGACTACAACGAGTATTTGCGTCCGGCGTACGCGCTGACGGTGAACAAGGCCCAGGGGTCTGAGTACGATACGGTCATCGTCAAGTCGGTGTCGTCGTGGGGTGACAAAAGAGAAAGATTTTACACGGCAGTGACCCGCGCCAAGCGGAAATGTATCGTGTACGAGGTGGGGACTGCCAACAACGATTGCATTCGCGCGGCGCCGGCGTGTCGCAAAACGTTTTTATTCAAGAGATAACACGACAAAAAAAAAACCTATTTAAGTTCTGTGATGTACCTACATGATGTCCGTCAAACAATACGTGTCTAAAAGTTCAATATCTGTAGGTGAGTCCAAATCAAGGGATGAAACCGGTATACATCAGTACGCTCAAATCTTACAAGAAAAGGGTTTCGTGGTTATACCCAGAGAAGTAGTTGGGTTTCACGAGTCTGAAATTGAAGATTTGTACAATGCACAATTACAACAAGCGCGCAAACAATTCGGAGACGATTGGTTCGACGCGGGCGTCGAATGGACAAAATCTTCGAAGAAGCGATGGGGTAAAAGCGGTACGGCTGGAAAAGTGAACGCATTTGCTGAGCAATATAAATTGTTCATAGACCAAAGAGTGAATCGATTGTTCGATTATATGTTTGAAGCATTACGTATCCAACGCGACTCTGATACAAATCTTATAAAAATATTAGGGAGTCGTCTTAGCTTAAACAACGCTTGGCGTACAAGTAGAAAACAAGCAGGTTTAACACCTCATGTAGACGAAAACCCGTGGTCGAATCAATCGCCAAATGAGCGTTACGATTACGAATTTTGGAAATCAAAAGTGAATTCAGACATAGAACACGCCAGGCTTAAACTTCGACCTCGCGAGAGGTATAAACCGATTGCGTCATTTTTGGCTCTTACAGATTGTGTGGGTGGATGCGACGGAGGCGGGATGGGTTGCAGTACATGTCGAGACGCATTCTCGTACTATCAAAAGTCGCACAACCATGGTCGGAATAAATATCAAGACGATTCAACCCGTTCTCTCAAGCAAGTAAAGAAATATTACAAGCAAGAGGAGATTGACCCGACAAAGCCTCTCCCGAAGACGATAATGGCCCCTGATACGTATAAAGAATATCAAAAAAAAGACAAGGAGATTTGGCGCAAAATGGTGTATCCAGAATACAAAAAGGGTGACATCGTTATGTGGTTGTCAGAAACATTTCATGCTGGTCCGAAAAATAATACTTCTGAAGCTGTTCAATCTCGCATGTATATCGGGATGCTTCCAGACTGTGTTTTGAATCGTCAATTCGTACAAAGGCAGTGGAACAAGTTGGACGACGCTAATCGCACGTTTATAATCAATAATTTTACACAGGAACAGCGCCGGCGATTTGGGGAAAATGCCGACACAGAAGAATAAAGGTTCATTCATTTGTTAACAACATCCGTTTACCTACCTCGTTGCGTATGTCTATGCCTCTGAACTCGAAACATTGTATGTATAGTTTAGGGTATCCGCTTGCGAGCACGGGGTGGTGCGAGTCGTGCACCGCGAGCTTGACGCGAAACGGCCGCTCCAACAGGCGGTATTTAATGTACACTGTGTCCGAGTGTTCGCGAACGGGTATTTTGTAGCGCTCTGTCCATCGCAGCGAGCACACCAGCTGACGCAGATGCATCAGCGAGCACTGGCGCTTGGCACACACGAGGCGACGAATCCACAAGATGAAGCGCGCGTGGTCCTCGTTGTAGTGCACGTTGAGGTAGACGCGGATGCCACGCCCGTGCAGTTGCAGTTGGTAGGGAGAACACCAGGGCGACCAGCAAGCGATGGGTTTGCCGGAACGCAGCTGCATTTGCGGGCCTAAACGCGCAAACGCCATCACAAACTCCCATTCTCCAGAAATCACATCCTTGAAGAGTCCGAGCGGTATGACACGGCCCGTGTGAAACAGAATCAGGTCGTTCCATTGTCTGACGATGTGTTTGTGCGCGTTGTATATTCGTCCGCGCGTTTTGACGTCGCAAAATGAGGCGACGTGCGACCAGGTATCATCGTTCATGAGAGTTCAGTGAAGGCGTGCGTTTAAATAGGCAGGTCTTTTTCTTCGGCTGGATCGGGCGGCCGCGGGGGCGTCTTTTTCTTGGCGTAATACACGTAGGAGAAAGACGCGATAGCTGATATTTGCAGCCCAACAAAGTTCAACAGGCTGAATTTGTACGTGGGGTCGAACATGCCCAGACAAACGATAAGACCCATGACAGCGGACTTTGTGGACCCTGCGACAGCGAGAGTCAGTGCGTCGTTCTTTTCAATGACCCACGACGCGCCATAATTGATGGCGATACCGAGTATGATGGAGGATACAAAGCAGAATTGGAAGGCCGGCGTCGACCATAATGCGAAATCTCTCGGATGAAAGTCCAGGCTCATACTGCTGGAAATAACAATGGATGCCACAGCGGAATAGAACAAAATACTCTCCTTTTCGACACCGTCATCCATTGCTTTTTTGGCGGCGATTTGCGACGCGGCAGTGAAGAGATTGTTCGTCATGACGAAAAGGTAACCCTGTGCATCGAACGCGAGGTCATTCAAGGCCGCGACAAAAGAACCGCCCACCATGACTGCGATGGATGCGATGACGGTCCGCGAGGATTGTTTGTCGAGGAACCACCACTGGGCTACGAGCGTCATCAGTATGGAGACTCGTCTCAGGGCCGTGAACATGGCAATGTTCAGCGTTCCGGCCGCGTTGAGACCGAAAAAGATGTTGGCAACATTTAGAACACTGACTACAATCATTTTACAGTTGACGCGTTGTTTGAGCTTGAATCGGAACACGAACGCGGAGACGAGTGATTGCCAGAACATGAGATAAGGCACGGATGGGAACTGGAATTGTGTCAGAATAATTTTGTTGAAAATGACAATGAGAAAGGAGCTGGCCATGTAGAGGGCTATTGACGGCCAATGCATAAGATACACGTAGACGTAGACGGAAATAATACTCACGGTTTTAAATGCGGATTCGATGTTAATTACTTTCGTTCGATGCATTCGAGTCTAATTCGTAATCTTCTATGTCGCCGAAATCTTCTTCTTCGTCTATTTGTTGTCCCCTTTCGTACGCTTGACCGTCTGAAATTTTCACATCCGGTCTGAAATAGCGCCACATGAACGTGGCTGCTATGAGTGCGCACGAACACACGCCGAAAGCCACTTCCAAAGACATATTTTTCTTGTTCAGGAGCACAATCACGACGAACACGTTCAGTGGTATTCTGTAAATGTTCATGATGACAGTGCGGTACTCGTTCGGAATGTACACGGACCGCAAAGACCCGTACGTGGGAAACATAAGGCCGCACATCATTTCAAACAGTGCAAATGTGATAAACACGTGTTGGGAGTTGCCCAGCGCTAGGATGGTGGCGCCGAGCAACGTGGCACTGATAGGCAGAAGCACAAACGGAATTTTTTCGACGACGTGTGACACGCGTTTGAACAATCCCGAACCGATGGATATCATGGCCATGAAAGTCGCGAATATAAGTCCGTATGGACTTGTGTCCCCTCCGGAATCCATGGCAGGTGTCCACAAGAACACGAATGTATACATGGACCCTAAAAATAGTGATTGAGTGATACCTATAATCCACAAGTTGTCGTCCATGCTGCGCAGACCCTCTTGAAAACCGGATATCACGGAGTTTACCGTTGTTTGTTCGTCTTCGGGCCAGCTCCCGCGACATATATAGAATCCAAGGGATAATGGCAGGATGGCCACGATGAACGGTGCCAAGTAACCGAATTGGTCGGCTGTGAATTGTGCCAGGAGGCCCGCAATGACTGCTGACGCAGAGTTGCACAAGGTGGACAGTGCGAACGTGTCGTCCAGCAGGGCCTGCGGATATTTGCGTTTGTGATGTTCGGCGACCATCCAACTTTCGAGTGTAGTCGTCAACAGGGAGGTGCCGATGCCACCGAGGAGACGGCCGAGGAGCAATACGTGAAAGTTGTTGAAGGGTTTGCACAATGCTGACACAATGTACACAAGAAAGTAAGCCAACGTGCAGTTTTTGCGCCCAAATTTGTCAGCAAGTGCGCCGACAAATGGACCTGATACTCCGGACGCTCCGAACCCGACGATGAATAACATCGCAATGTCGTGCTCCGAAAGACCGTACGATTCGTATAAGGCATATATGTAAGGTCCCTTCAGCCAATCTGCAAAGTATGCGAGAGTATACACATACAGATAGTGTCGCTGGAATTGCAACTGTTCCTCAGCTTTTTGTGTCTCGGACCGATGGTTTAGAAAAGCCAGGCACGAGGAGATAAGTATTGCACATACAAACGTCGACCAATACAAGTCCATCTGTGATTACGAAAGGCACTTAAGTAGTTTTGTGGGTTTTATTTCACGGGTTCTTGTTGTGGCAAGCTCTGATATTTTGAGACACGCCAGGTCAGCAACTTTTGTATCTCGACAGTAGCCTCTCGTGCCATCCATGACAACCCAACGAACAGTGAACCAGTGATTAGACAGTTTACAACGGGAAATACGGGCACAAAAACAATGATATGTTGTACATTACGACACATAAAAATGTGAAACTGTAGTACGTACGTTTCCAAAGTAATTTGACCGACCCACGCCATTGCGCTTGAGTGTGTTTTCCTCAAAATCGGATGGCAGTTGCGTACCAATAAATAGCCAACGATTGGGACAATGGACACATAAGGATGCCAACGGTTGTACGCGTATTTGTCTGGAGAATGATACTGTCCCCAAAACCATGCGAATAACATAAAGAACCCTGCGACGCCCGACCTCAAATCGTAATTCACGTTTTTGTATCCATACGCACATACCATACCCCACCACGCGCTATACTTGTCTAGGCCAAATCTAAATTCAATTTCGTGTCCCCACGGTGGTTTAATGACCTCGAAAAGCAATACTAAGAAAAGACCGGCGCCTAGTAGGGCAAGTTTTCTCTGTGGAAACCAGCACGTTGCGTACACCAGAAAGAAAGCCGCCGTATGCAATGGAACAACGTAGTAAAGCATTATGGACGTTTGATTGGCGAGCATCAGGCCAAGAGTGAGTATATTTATTCTGACGAGTGTGGATATAATTCTTGTCGCCGAAAAGTCATTTTTTTTTGTAAAATACAGGTAGTTTCCAAAGCCGGACATCCATACGTAGCAAGAGACGAAGACACGTATTTCATTGTATACATATGTGGCGCGATAATAATGGTACAATATAAATGTGATTTGCATGAACCCCTTCCATTCGTTTGTTAGGTCGCGTGACATTACAACTTCTTTGTCCGATGTTTTTAGGGTTGACAGGGCAGCAAAGGCGGTCAACAACATGCCTGACCAGAACAAATCTGGATTTTGATTTTCATTACGCGGAAATGAGTTGGGCCACTGGTTGAGTACATGTGAAACTACTAATACGAGTGGTAAAATGAAATATTTTTTGTGCATTCATAGACTAAAAACAAATACTTTAATAGTTATATGTGTTACTTTCGACAGGTCGCTTCATTTTTTTTGAACCAGTGGATTGTTTTAGCGATGCCCGCTTCAATCGGCGTAAATTCGAAATGGGGCATTAGAGTCATTAACTACGTCACCAATGGACACTTCGCTTTCGGGAGGCACGGATAAAATCAAGAGCTTTGTCAACGAGGCCAGAACCACCGGTAACAAGTGCGCGTTGCATTTGTAATGAAATATAAATCCTTAAATAGTTGTTACCGTTCATATTTTGAGTATATATATAGCATTTTTAAAAATTATAAATGAACCACGCTGTAAAAAGTACGTTTGTGATGGCTGCCGCTTTTATTTCAATTATATTGTTAATAGTAGCAAGACATCACCCACCGTCCAGACGCAAAATCAAAGAAATCTGGCATGGGCGCGTGTATTGGGGACCGAATTCGACGATGTTGAGAGCTCCACTGCATAACGAGACTCTTTCACATTTTAAGTCGTCGCCAACCCCTGAAAAAGACGAGTCTGAAACTCCTGTAATAAATGCTACAAATGATGTTCCGGCTGCTATTTCAACTGCTGAGCCTACTATTCCAAAAATTGACATTGAACTAGCTGTTATTGTACTTACTGCTCGTGATTTCAAGGACCGACGAAATGTCATTCGTGAAACATGGGGTAATGGTCATTCGAATATATTTTTCATTGTTGGAAAACATTGTCCATACAGGCCGGACCAGCGCCAATCTTGGGTCTGTGAACCGAAGAATGCGAATGCTATAATAGACGAGCATTACAATGCACAGCAAGAGTCTTTGACCGTACAATTGTCTAAAGAACCTAACGTGATTGTGGTGGATATGATAGACGTATACCGCCACCTTGCTGAAAAGCTGAAATTAGCATATCTGTGGCTTGTTGAACACACAGAGGCAAAATACGTTTTAAAAATGGATGACGATTCTTTTGCGCGCGTGGATTCAGTCCAGCATTGGTTGATGAATCGCGTAAATCCGCCAAAATACGAGATAATTGCTGGACGCTTTGGCGTTGGAGTCGGCGTTGTGCGTGGGGGGAAATGGGCTGAGAAAAAATACAAACCTAACAAATACCCACCATGGCCCACTGGTGCGGGTCATATAGTTTCCCGTCCGGTTATAGAGTATCTGTGCCTTAATGTGGATACATGGGTTTCATATCAGGGTGAAGATACGTCTCTAGGCATTTGGATGGAAAAAGTGAGGCCACAAATGAACGTTCATCGAACTTCAAGTGAGCATTTCATTACACATAGCGGCGATTGTCACAACAAGAATAAGTTTGTGATAGGCCATAAAATTTCCATCAAAAAAATGCGAGAATGTTATACAACGTTGGATGAATATGACCACATTACTAAAAACATGAAGTCTGAGAACGATTTGAAAAAAGAATCTGTGGATAAATCTGTGGATAAGTATGGTACGATACATTTGAAAGTTACGGCAAATGAACCTGATGATAACATAAAGTCTCAGAACAATTGGAAAAAAAAAATCGATATAGTTATTCCGTCGTCGTTAGGGTCGGCACCGTCGAAAGAAATAGAACGTACACGCACTGGTGACCACTCTATATATTGGCAATTGATATCCATCTCGAAGAACGCGCCATGGATACGTAAAATTTTCATTTTGGTTAATGGAAATCAAAAATGTCCTTATAAGTTGCCATCAAATATTAATGTGACGTTTGTAAATCGTTGCGATTATATGGGACATTGTCCTACAAAAAACAGCATGGCTGTGTACACTATGATGCATCGAATTCCGGGGTTATCTGAACATTTTATATCTACCCAAGATGATATTATGTTAGGTAGAACTGTGACACCGCTTGATTTTTTTACCAGTGACGGCAAACCATTTTCTTGGCGTGCCAAACCTACATGGTCAGATGGGATCATGGGCGTTCACCACCGCATATATATCAAACCGGAAGTCTTCAAAGGTAAGGTTCCAACATCGGCCGCGCCCATGCCACATTTTATGTATCCAATGTTGAAATCATATGCGGCAGAGTTGGCTGAAACTTACAAAGATTGGTATGCATTTGTTGAATCACACAAGGAGGGCCGTTTTAGTTCTCAAACAAACTCTATTAACGACAAACGCAATTCCCAAGAGGAAGATATATTGGGAGTGTGGGATTCTAATTTGATTACTTCTAAACGCGGCGTCTACAAAAACATAAATAGTAAGCGTGGCTCCTTATGGGACGAAGTTTCAATATCGAAGGTTGGTTTTGAGAAAGTCATTCGCACCAAGCCAATGTTTCTGAATGTCAATGACCGTTTTTCGAAGGACCCTGTTGAATATAAAAAACAAATAAAATGGTTTTGGGACTCGATGGAAAAATTGTTCGGCGTTCAACTAAAATGGAAGGATGTGAGTGAATTGAACACATCGGACGAATTGAAACAAGACAAACCGCTCGGGCCGGAAAAGTATCTCGAAAAAAACTTGGACACATTTTTCATGAGTTTGCCAGAATCTTCTCAGTTCACTGGAGATGTAGCCATGCAAAAATCGGTACCAACAAAACAATGGTTGCCTGAATTTAAAAAGAGAAGTTCGAAAAGAACAGCCGCTCAAAACGCGGCACTTTCCAACACGGCAAGATTCAAGGCCAAACATTTCGTCGGTGGGTTACGCGCGTTAGAAGATTTAGGTTACAGACCTGTTTTACGCGACGGTACGTTGATTTCCGCATTGCGTCATCGTGGGTGGATTGATTTTGGCGGAACAAAATATCAAACCGGCTACGACATAGACCCTGACGCTTTATTGGACAGTGAATCATGTACCAAGTTGAATAATAACCCGAAAGTCGGAGTTTATACGTGGAAGCCTTATATATCATTGTCTGCTTATGTAAAACGGCATTGTGCAAGTCCTGCCAAAACAATAGATTTTTATAAGACGACACTTGGAATGGATGTAGAACAGGCAAATGGTGGCGAATTATGGTTTGAAGATACATTGGTTGTGGATTTTTCCAGTTTTTACAAATGGAAATATGATAAGTCTTATATTTATGCCATGTGTTGGCGCGCGTTCAGAAATTCAAAACCAAAATCGTCATTTGCTCTGTTGTTGCACGATGATGATATTTACCCTATTCAACATGTTGACTTTTATGACTATACGGTCCCGATCCCCAATAACGCGGTTGATATATTAAAGAAACAATGGGGAGATGATGTGTTAACCACTGTCAGAATTAAAAAAACATCGGGAAGGGGTTCATCGGCTGATTCATACGCACTTCCATCGGGACACGCACCAGCTGTTCCACTTGGCCCGTGTTTGCCAGACTCTAGATTTGATACATTAGAATGGTACAATGAGTATGCAGAAAAAGTTCGTATGGTACGGCCGTTTCCACGTTGCGAGACGTGTCTTCGAACGGCTGACGCAGGCGCATATAGCATGAAAAATACCTGTGTTCGATGGTGGCATAGTACACCGCAACGCAGATACACTGATTTACCCACTCGAAAATGGTCAGAAGTACTACGGCCTAAGAACCATATTGTACCTGCGTGTTCTTTTGGTCAGAAAGAACAAGCGAAACATTCATGTTACGATTCTCACACACAATTGTTTGAAGCGCTCGCACGTTTACGCGTAGTATATTTCCCACGTTCTGGAACGGAGCTTGGTATTGTAAGGCAAAGTGCATACATATCCGAAGACGGAGACCTTGATATTTATGTGGACATGCCTCAAAAAATGTTACTTGAAAAACTGAAGAATGAAATAACTTCAGGTACATTACATAGAAGTGGCCGTGAAGTACATTGGAAGGTCCCTGGATGTCCTGAAGTCCACCTGCTATATGACGATTGGATTTCGGATGAGATGTCGCATCGGGCGACACCAGAAGATTTGTGTTCGTGTCGAATGAATTCCGTCGAATTGATGTGTCATAAGAACGCGCCCCAACGCATGTACATTCAATATGGACCGAGTTGGAAAACACCATTAGGGCTAAAACAATTAGATATGCCATACTGGGCATCCACTCACAAAACGCATGGGTGGATAACAAAAATGAAAGCCAAACTGCAGTCACTTGTAAACAAAGAAAGCGGCGTTATTGACAAACTTCCTGGTGGAGTTCGGAACCCATTGGCATTGGCACAACTAAATATAATGTTGAAAAATATATCTTAATTCATTGATTTAAATTTTACTTAATGTTTTATTTTTACAATCTAATATAACAATTTTGTGACGTTTAATCTCACGAAACTTTTTTTCACCAATGCCAACCACTGCGGGCAAATTTAATTCATTTGCTCGAATAACCATGTGCGAATTTGCACCACCATAACACGTAATAAATCCCGGTATATCTTTTGAAAAAAGCCAGTCGTACCCAGGGTCGGCTGCTTTGATAAGTACTATTTTACCCCGTAAATCTGCTGCCTTTTCGTCAGTTATAGTTGCTGTTATAATTTTTTAAGATACAAAAGTAGGTGTCTCTTCATGATATGAGTTTTCCAATCAGAACCGTGCACCACATATGCAGGTCGCAATGTTTCAAGATTTGGCTAACTCATATAATTTTTATTCGTGTTACCACCATTTAGTAGAGTTTGATGTAATCCTTTGACGCCCTTCTGTCGCAAAAGTTGACATCTCGTTCAAAAGTTGTTCAGAAACCCATCCACCGACATGGACAACCACCAGCCTTGCATCTCCTTGAGGAGTTACGCGTACGTGTGTAAATGGTTTTACGACGATTGACGCACCTGTTCCGACAGATACCTCGTTAAATGATACTGCATTATCACCATAATTATAGATATAGGAGAAGAATCCCGCTTCAAAATCACGGATTCCAGAAAAATGCCAATCATAGCCACCAGTGTCTGGTATATGCAACGCACTAGCCAATGAAAATTTCTCTTTCGTAGAATTTGCACGACTGGCATACGTCACTTCGTTTTCTTTGATGAGTGGGTGCAGACCAAACGTGTTTTCTGGAACATTCAACATATCAGAGATGCACTCATTTTCTTGTTGCAATCGGAGTACAGGCGGGATGAACTGTCGATTTCCATCCATCGGCATCGTTTCAAGAGCCATTTGAACATCTTGAAGTGTCATCCCACGCAATTCGGCGTAACGCTCAATGCGTTTTCGTCTTGTTTCACCAGGTGTGCGCGCGTTTCCAGCTTGTGTCAAACATTTCTCGGCGTTTAAATGCATTAATTCGGGCAAAACATCTCTGGCATTTCCACTGAATGTGACCGCGACAATAGCGGCATAAGCATCTGGGTCTCTTTTCGTAAATGAATGGGGCACATACGGTGTAATAAGACACGAATCGCCTGTATTCATAGGCTTACAATAACGAACTCCTTGGACAGTACAATAAAAGTTTACAGGACCGATGAAAAATGTCTGTTGCGTGAGTAAATGACCTTTGTTCATGACCACCAACGGGTTCATCGCTTCGTTGTCTTGAACAACAGTTAGAATTTCGATGAGCTCTGGTTTAAAGGGTGCCAATGCGGATGTCGCAGTATCCATATACCTGTAATAGGGTTTCGTTTCTCCGTTTGCATTTGTGCGATTAAAAATGCGTGCGGACGTTTCAGATTGTTGTTTAGACATATGCCACATGCCACCTTTACTGGTATCCGTCGTTAAAGTAATATGGCGCGCATTAATCGGGTACATATGTTTCATTTTTGAAACAATCCGTCCAATCATTTCTGAGTTTGTAATAGAACCATGAATGATGGACGCCAAGACGTCTACATCTACGCCCATCTCTGACGCCACAACGGGCACTGTACGCTTCAAGTCATTCATGGAAGTCTGTACCAATACGCCATGCTTTTTAAGAGTTGTTTTGTCCATATTTGACTGAATATCCGTTGATGAAACGCCTTTTGTATAAGCAGGTTCTATGCAACGACCACCATAGGCTTCCATGGCTTTAAACACATCTAATCTGGGTTGACTTTGCACACCGTGTTTCCAATCGTCACCATGCACGAAAAAATCGGGCCGGTGTTTTGATACCATTGAGCCATATGTTTGGGGTCCGTCACAAGGTAATACGTTTGAAACATACTGATTGGATATCAATATTTCTTGGCGGTGTTCGTATGTAATTAGTGGAGAACGTTTGTACAACGCCATGGCATCGTCTGTCATGAGCAGAACAGTGACAGTACCGTGAGATGCTGCGGTTTTAAGAATGTTTACGTGTCCGATATGAAACATGTCTGCACACATAGGTAAAAAAACAGTAGGCATTTGTTATTTTCAAAGTAACGTATATACTCAAAATTTTTCATTGTGATGCATTTCAATAAATTTCGCGATATATGTATAATCTTCTTCGCAAAAGGAATGCGGTGTTAATACTTTTGACATGCATTCGTAAAAATGTCCATTTTTTAATATGGGAGCTGCATTCAACACGTCTTTCGACATCAAATTTAATTTGAATCCGTAATCGTACTTTCCTGTCAGCACATCTTGTGGTATTCGTTGTTGTGTTTGTAAAGACCTCCCCGATGAACCGTTAATCGCTTCCAATGCTATTTTTGGCTCAACACCTTGTTTTTTTAACCCGAGAAGGGCATCAGAGGCCAACATTAGATGCGACACATTTAAATAATTATTGACCGACTTGATAGCATTGCCATTTCCAACACCACCACAGCAGACAATTTTTTTAGAGTATATTTCAATTAATTCTTGTATGTCCGTTTTTAACGACTCTGTGCCCACCATGGACGTCAATGTTCCGGCAGCAGCTCCTCTCGGACCTCCTGAAATGGGGGCGTCTATGTAGGTATGTGGTTGAATGTCTTGTGCTATTTGACGAGATTCTTGAAAACGCCCGGAGCTCAAATCAATAAATGTTTTGGGAACCGTTGACTCTGTGGCGAGTTTGCGTATCATAGAACCTGATTCTGTCGTAGAAGGTAAGCAAGTGAACACGACATCTGTATTGTACATGTCTTCCAAGATGGTTGGAATGGAATTTCGACCAATAACATCTTTGTGTTCACTGACTTTTTTTTCAGTGCGATTCCAGACGTTCAATGGCATTGCATGGCCCAGACGTTTTGCAATCGGGAACCCGATTTGACCCAGACCAATAAAACCAACTTTCATTTAGGTTAAACATATAGTACATATTTATAGTATTATTCGTATTTTTTTTCGTCCTCATTTAATTTATCCTGTTCCTGCAAACGAAATATTTCTTTGACAGAAACCATGGGCGAATCTTTGATACTATGGTTTTGTGCCAAATCCCGACACACTCGTTGCATGGCCAGTGTCGAAGAACGCAGTTGGTGATTTGCCCAAATCACGCCTTTGACGCCCAACTCGTCGAATTTGGACACGGGCGTGTCGATGTACGTCGTCGGAACAATAATAATGGGCACAGTTCCTTTCCAATTCGACATGAATGCCTCGATGTCTTCGACCGTTTCCTTTTTACTGTGACACAGAATAGCATCGGCACCATTATCTTCATAAATAGTCGCGCGTTGCAATGCGTCGTCAAGGCCAAGACCGGTAATAAAAGATTCGAGGCGCGCAACTACGGCAAAATCGTCGGATTTAACAACATCTTTACATGCTTTAATCTTGAGACCAAACTCTTTCGCATCAGCAAGTTTTTGTGATTCGCCCAACACAAAAGAATTTTGTTTGGGGAACAACTTGTCTTCAAAACACACGCCGGCAACACCACGTTGCTCACACGCGTTCACAAAACGACGCGCATTATTAAAATTGCCGTAGCCCGTATCGCCATCTACGAGCAATGGTAGACCGCCGCCGCGAACCATTTCGTCACATGAATCGACCACTTGGGTCCAAGAAAGTTCGTTCGCATCACGTACACCTCTAGACGCCGACATAGAAAGACCTGAAGCCCACAGTGCTTCGTGACCAGCTTCTTTCGCTATTTTTGCCGACAGGCCGCTGTGACATTCCATGAAAAAGGTGAGACCCGGTTTGCGTAGAAGCTTTAGCATCTTGAATTATTACCGCACATATTTATAGTAAATCCGTGTTAAGAACGAAGAATCCCATATAAATAGTCCTAACGTCTGTCAAATGCTTCGCAGTTCTGTCTTTCGTAAACAACTCAAGAAAATTGGCATTCAACAACATTTTGGCGTACCAGACTCGTTGCTCAAAGATTATAATTCGTATTTATCCAATGAATGCAAACGAGATAATCTCATAACTGCAAATGAAGGCACTGCTATTGCCGCAGCAGCTGGACATTACATGGCGACAAAAGAACCAGCCATGGTTTTCTTACAGAACTCGGGTCTTGGTAATTGTATGAATCCTCTACTGTCATTGACTCACTCCGATGTGTACAAAATACCTTTCTGCATGATGATTGGTTGGCGTGGAGAATCCTCAGACGAACCCCAGCACATGGTACAAGGACGTTGCATGTTAGACCAACTGGACGCCATCAACATGCCTTGGTCCATTCTTCCAAAGTACGAAGAACAATTGCCAGCGTATTTCAAATCCATCGGTTCGCAGCACGCGATTATCGTGCGCAAAGGAACGTTCGAAAAGTACAGGCCGCTCACCGAACAGAACAGAATCGACCAACATAAATTGTCCACAGAATTCGTATTTGAAGAAATCGTCAAACATTCAAACGGACACAAATTTGTTGCTTCCACTGGCTTCAACGGGCGTCTTTTACTGAATGCTCGTCAAAATGTCGAAGATGAAACAGTTGATTTTTTGACTGTCGGTTCTATGGGTCATGCGTCTACCATAGCTGCAACCATTTCACGTAAAACTGAACAACCGATTGTCTGCGTGGATGGTGACGGTTCTATAGCTATGCACATGGGCAATCTTTTAACAAATGTCCAAGCGAATCCTCGAAAAATGTTACATGTCGTTCTGAACAACGGCAAGCATGCGTCTGTAGGAAATCAAGACACTGGGATGGAAAATACAAATTTGACAGCACTAGCGTTGACGCTTGGATACCACTCTGCCACGCAAGTCAATCGCCTGGAAGACATTGAAAAGCATTTGGCAGACATAAAAAATGGTTTACATATGATTGTATTGGACGTCAATGCCCCCGACCCTGATATCGATTTACCGAGACCTATTCGAACACCAGAACAGACAAAAATAGAATTTATGAAGAACTTTTAAACAGTTATATTCAACCCGAAAGGTCTCGGTTTTTTTTATAGACCCAACCTATCACTCCAAAAACAACCATCGTAATGCCCGAAACAATTTCCACGGAATACACACCGTGTTCTACTGCCAATAACACGATGACCACGGCCGCCACCAACGAACGCACGACGGACGAATGATACACGAAAACAGCCCCCAACGCCAATCCTTGTAAAACACCGACCGCGACCAATGCAAACCCCAAACTCATGGGAATATCGATGCTTTGGTCCGCGGAAAACGAACCCACCAAATAAATGGGGACACCAAACATGTACATCTGAAACGAGTCTGATAAAAACCAGTAGAGCTTTTGTCTAGACTCGTCTTCAGACACTTTCGGGCGGTCGTCCACTTTCATCATTTTTTCAATCCACACAGAAGCCAAGGACGAGCAAATGCCTTGTAAAACAATTAGACATATGGCCGCAGCAGAAATGTCACCATCGACATTAGACATTTTCACCAGCATGCATCCAACACACACGACTATGAGAGAAATATATTGCTGTACACTAAACGACTTTTTCAATAATATCAACGAGAATACAACGACCCAAATCAGTTTGTGCTGAATCAACACTGAATAGATAGACGGTTCAATCATCGATGTGATTTGATACGTTAGAAAATTAACCACTGAATACAGACCAGCGTTGACGATAAACCCCCAACGCACTTGAAACGGTTGTTCACGGTTGATATAACGCGTCACACAGGCACAAATAAGTAATTTTACACATTCTATCATGAGCAAGATAAAAGCCACATTGTATGTATAATGTTCGGTCGTATAGCGAATAATCAAATTCGAAGCCACGCAACTTAAAACAGCCAATACAACAGCGAACATTTCAAATTTAAATACACATGCTTATACTAATTTTATTTCTGGGTTTAACATCCAATTTCGTATTGACAACGCTTTCTCCGACGCCTTTTCTTTCAAACTTTCCGTTTCCACCAACACGCCGAAACGCATATCTACGGGTCTTGAATCCGTTATTCCCTGTCCAAGGCCACGCGCATCGTCTTGGTCCCCGCGTCTATCCAACATAAGCACCAATGCCCCCTCATGAAACCCAACACCTGTTGGTTGTGCGCCTGTAAACGTCAATCTTTCCGATGACGAGGCCAGCCATGCCATTGTCGGCATCGGCCAAAACTTGGCTTGTAAAGGCGCGTCCTTCCTTTCTGTATGACATTCCCACGTTAAACCATGGACATCCGAGCACAATCGTTCTGCTGTCCATTCGGGCTTGTACACTGCCCACAACTCACCGTTATTGCGGGCATGAATGTCCACCGAATACATAATTTCAAGAGTGCCATCGTTGTAGACGCGTACACGTCGGGTGACCAAATCAAATACCGTTTCCATCTGCTTGTAATACTTGGTGGAACACGTGCTGTGAGATGTCGACACTAATACGTCTCTCACACTCGTGACAGACATCAAATATGCACCCGCCACGCCAGGTCCTGCTGTATTCGACCGCCATACAAGTGTTTCGTGAACCGGTGTGTGGTCGATTTCAATCAATATGCCGTGTTCGTCGAAGCGGACCTTTTCAAAATCTATTCTCTTGTTGACGCAGACATCTTCCTCAAGAGGTCGAATATCATCTGCTTTCATCGTAGGCGTATCTATAGACAGCGGATTCATCAGCACGCTTTCCGTGATAGACAGACACCCTTTTAATTTGGAACGCAAACTTTCGACAGCTTTTTGCATTGTCTGGTAATAATCCTGAACAACTGCCGACTTGGCGGTCCCTGTGATGCCGTCATGATGTTGAAACAACCCCAGAGCTCTTTTTTCCGAATGAATGTTCTCTGACGGGCATTTGCGTTCTACCGCCGCAATCAACGATTCGAGAAGACGGTCGTAGCCTTTATAAAAAATACGCGAATTGAAATACCCGGTCCAGTAATCCTTTTCGCGGTCCGAGTACGGAAAGAAAGAACCTTGGAGACTCGGAACCTCTGTTTGACGCTGTGCATCAAAATATTTGGTCAGTGTCGAAAACGAAGCTTTGACCGAAGGTATGTTTTTCTCAATCCAATCGAACATCTTCTGATAATTACGATACTGTTTATGGGCTTCGTCCATGGATTGATAGCGGAAATCATCGCCCACTGGTACAAAGACATTCTTTCCACGGTACAACATGGCTTTTTTGTACACTTGGTCCAGCCATGTTCTCGACCGTTCGGCGACATTTTGTTCAGTGATTTCGACTGCCATTTTACCCCACGGACATCCTGTCCACGTTTTACCCTTTCCTATGCGTGCAAAATCAAACTGACAGCATATAGATGGGTCAGGACCACATGTATGAGGACCATCATAAGAGTAAAAGGGCATCATATGCGTGAAGATGTCTCCTGCGGGAGTTTGCCACTGGAATTCAAGTTGTTGTTTTTGTGCCAACTGCTTTTTGACGGCGTAATGCACGCGCTGGATGAGCATTCCTTTGTATCCTAGTTCTTTGAGGACTTGTGCTTGGCCGGCAGAATGACCAAACGGGTCAATGGCCCACGAGTATTGTGGCGTGACACCAAACGTATTTTGAAGCCATTCGCGCCCTTCTTGAAGATGCCATCGCGTGGCACGTGCAGTGACAGATGCCTCGTCGTTCATGACCCACCCACCAGTGACAAAATCGAGTCGTTTTTCCGCGACCAAACGCTTGGCCTGTTCTTTTTGCTGTGGCGAAGCATCATTCCACCACAGTGAAAAGTAAGATATCTCGGCCCATATGAACGTGCGACGCGGGTCTTCGACCAATGCGGCAACCACAGTATCCAGAATATGCTTTGTTTGTGTTGAGTAATAAGTGTGGTACGTCTTAATCCACCCAGGGTCGTTGTGGGAATGAGGGACGACGTGCACGGTAAGGCCATCTTTAAAACGTCCGTCGTAATCGTATTCCCATCCCTGCTTCCACGGGCCTGTGTTTTCCGGTGCGTTGTAATCGATGGCAGCGAAAAGGTCTGAGGTTTGGATAATCTTCGTAGTCGCCCATTTTACATCCGAAAACGTCGGAACGGGTGCGTATGTAGCCGGAACGTCCAACGACTTGTACGTTCTTTCAAGAACAGCGCGCGGCTTTGATGGACACGTAACTACTAAATTGTCAAACATGCAAGGTTTTGAGGGAAACAAATCTTTCAGAGGGTAGTAGTTAATAGGCGCACTGAATCGCCATTCACATGTCCCGTCAGCCTGTTCCCAACACATGAAGATGTCCACATAGTATCCAGAGTTCTTGTCCACCACTTTTATCGGGATGATATCGCTATGTTTTCCATGACGGATAATCCATGTAAATGGCATCTCGTCCCGCGTTTCGATGCAGTTCAAAAGTGATTTTTCGGATGATGCCTTTATCAGAATATCGACGTCATTGTCCCATGGGATGAAGCCGTGATGTCTCAAAGCCCCAAGCAAAGTTCCGGCCCATACAATGTATTCTGTATTGCAGGACTGCATTACTTCCGAGACATGTTTAAGAACATTGAGGAGCACGCGTTTAAGAGCATCTCCCGTGAGTTCCGGACCATGCTTAAATCTTTTCAGACGATGATGTTCGCTTAATGAGTATTCGTCATGATGTTTTTCGTGTACGGAGAGTGCGTTTAAATGGTGTTTCGTAGACACCTTGCCAATGTGATGGGCCAGAGGAATGCGCTTCGGAACCTGGTGTTTTGCTTCGGGTGGCCTGGGGTCGAAAATAATCCAATCGATGGGCATAGTTAACTTATTTGCTTCTATTTTCGGAATCAATTCTGATACAAATTTCCGTGAAAATAGATAGGCCACAGCACCACAATAATCTTTGCCATCTCGCAAACACATGATATCATCGTTTACCAATGATGCAAACAAGTCTTTGTTTACAATTACGTCGTCTTGCATCCATATTATGTATTCTGTATTGAGTTTTAGAGCTTCGCGAAGACCAAACAGCGCATGTTCTGTTTCTGTCGTTCTCCATCGCAAAAAATGTTCGGTATCGCCACGTTTATCGTTCGAAATAACATCGCGTATCAATGATTCTGGTACTTTTGGAGGGTTAATACACTTGTATTTTTCATGAGAAGAACACCAATCGCGTAAGTATATATGCTCTTCAGCCGGTTGATTAGCATTTATGAGCAAAACTGAAACATCAGCAGGTTTCGCCTTTTCCAAAGAATCCAATGTTTTTCTGAGGTATTCGTCATTGTTTCGTTTGACAGACGGGATGACGACAACATATTTTGGTGAATTGTCATTCCCCATACAATGCGCCCAATCTTTAGGGTGTCCCCAACCACCATTAGGCTTGCTATGCGCCGTCAACCACTTTTTTTTGATAGTGTTAACAGCTACTGGTTTCCCAAGCCAATGTTGAACATTGGCGCGAATCTTTACAATTTGCTCTGATGTGCATGCTTTATCACGCCCACCAGCATCCCACCCACCACAATCACCCACGTGCATGGACAACGACACAGAAGGTACCACAGCTTCATTTGGCCCATGGCCATGCTCTTTCATCCATGCAATGGTTTGATCCCAATTGTAATCGTCATGTTCGCAAAATGTCTTTGAGTCAATCGCCTGCCACTCCTTTGCAGACATACACCATGGTACTGCAATCTGCTCTGGTGTCAGTTTTACATTGTCTGACTGTCTTGCAAGCCACTCAAATGCTTGCGGATGTATCACTGTGTCGTCCTCGAGCACACACACGCGTTCTGGATTACGAGCCCACGCCTGCTTCATCATCCACCACCAGTGGTGCTTCAGACAGGTGGCCCATGGCGAACGTGGATTTCCGTAGGAATCGCCCTTATAATTCTCGTTAAGCGATTCGTCCTTGGCCGGGAATTGATTGGGATGCCTCGAGCAGGACCAGGGATGGGAAATGACATCCGCGGAATACTTTCCCAATACTGCATCAATCTCATCAGAGTCCGCATCTTTGGAGACTAATATTTTGGATTGTGAAGCCAAAGACTTTAATACGAGGTCGAGAGACCACGCGCGTTTGAACGCGGGAATCACCCAGAGTATGTCCTTTGGTGTTATAGAATTAGTATTTTTACGATTATCAGGCTTTTCCGGTAATCTATTATGTTCCGGAGTTATTACGGAACTTTTTTTGGCTGCTCTTTCAGAAATTGTGACCAAATGCATCGAACTTACAAACTTTCTATACGACGAACTTTTTGTGAGCCATGGGGCGCCCATACCAACGGAAGGTGTATCCACCAAAAAACATCCGGGAAGTACATAAAAGTCAAAATCACTCATATCATTGATATGTTGTACTTTATCGCCAATCATACTCCAATACAAGACATCATAAGCAGGCATTACAGATTTACGCACCACGAAATAGGGTTCTTGGTTATTTATTTTAGAGGGTTCTCCGGGGATTGAAGTCTTTCCACGATATGTCATTATATCAGATGTCTGTTTCCATTTAGAATATGCTAATCCTTGATGTGATTGATATCCTATAGGTTTGAAATTGGAGTATGATTGTACTTGTGTAGGTACAGTTGAAGATGAAAACAATGGTAGAACAAACGCTGATTTTTCGGAATACCCGTCGCGGTTTATCGCCATAATTTTTTCATGGGCATTGTCCTGAACTTGAATATCTGCTTCGATATATAGAACAAATGCAGTATTGGTATTTTCAACAGATATTTGACGCATTAGATTTACCGGATAGGGATTTTTGATGTCAGTAAAACTGAACCATGATTTACCCTTGGCGTACACCAAGTGTATATCGACCCATGTTTGCATATTACTTTCGCCAAACCATGCGGAACGAATTTTGAGAATGTCGTCGGCCGCTTGTGTACGATAACCGACATAAATAGCAGCCGATATTGGCCCCAACCATGTTTTTGAAAGATGAACCAGTCTTTCCAAACGCTCTATCGTTAACTGTGTACACAATGTGATTTGGCCCAAATCGGAAGTACGTGTCAAATATTTAAGTGTACGTTTGGGCCATTCAACACGTACTATATTTCTCATTTTAACAGTCTTTACAATTTTTGCATTTCCATTGACTGTCATCCACAATGGGGAATCGCCGTTCTCGAAATGAAATGATATTTCCCCCTCGTTTTTATATTGAAATAATCCATAATGTTGTCGGGTAAGAATATTAATTAGACCAGAGCCAACCACGTTGATAGTCTTAAGATTATACGAACCTAATCGGTACAATGTTAATCCGATGTTACTAACGAACGTCGCCGAAGTAGCAGATACCGAAGTAGAGGGTGAAATATAAGATATTTGCTGCTGTTCAGCATCCCAGGACAATCCACGTAACTTGGCAGAAGCCCAACGACAAACACGGCATGCAGAATGTACATGTGTAAAATTATATTTGCGAATAAACCATTCTGGCAAAGGTTTATAACGCCATGCATGATACGAATTATACAACTCTTCGTCGTTCAAAATGTCATTCAAATGTTTCGCCAGCTCTTCACGAGATGTAAAATCATCCACGTTGACAATAGAATGTTCGGGTACGTGATCCCGGATATTCGGTGCGCCAAAGTACACAGGTAATACACCAGCGCGAAAAGTGTCCCACAATTTCTCCGTAATGTAATCGTCAATACGTTGATTTTCAAATGCAAAATACATAGCATATTTTTGCATCATTGGGCCCTTTTTAGATGTGTCACGAAGGTCGAAGTTGTGCAAACAAGATGATACGGAATCAACGGGCATTAATTTCATTAATGATGTTACTAAATCTTCGCGATTTGATTTAGAACCACAATTTCGAGCGATAAACACCGCAGCCTTTTTCACCTTTAAAAATGGAATGTGGGGAGTCTGTATATAGTTTTTCGACCATGTATCATCACCCATTGGTGTTTTATCGGTGTACAATGTCCAAGGCCAATGGTAATACGGCATTGGAATATCCGAATCGAAACGCGTGGAAGCAATCAAATGTTTTTTGCGCCGATTTGATAGTTTCAACGAAGGATAATATTGTTCTCCTTCCATTGACATAGTTATCGTTGTATCGAGTTCATCAATTTTTATTGTTTTGATTATACCACCAGAGTTGGACCAAAAACACGGAACATCACATGCTATGCGTTTTTTACCTCCGTTGATATGTATAGGTTGACCTTCACTACTTACACTCTGCACAATTGGAATGACAATTTTATTCGGTTTGGAGGCGTCCTTGTATATATCACCCGACTTGTCATCATGGTTAGGATTAAGTAGTTTCTTGTTTGTAGGTTCCGATGGTGCTATGACAGTTGGTTTCGCGCCTTTCAAAAAATGCTCAGCACGTTGACGCACATCCACCGATAATGTTTGCATCGGAAATCCCACCGATTTTTCAGCGGACGATTCATGCGACCAGGACCCATACATACCTATATGCAAGACAGCCGATTGCAGCAACGTCTCCATTGGAATCTTGTTTTTCACACACCACTCTGACCATCCCCAATCAAACCCACCGTCGCGATTAGGCATTTCAGAGAGCATTTTCTCGGCAATCGAACGCCGCCACACAGTGCCAGCATTGCCCATAGAAGGCTGTTCGCATAACACGCCGCCACAGCGCAATGACCTGTGTTTCGGCGCGCCCGACCTGTACAGCGAAAGCAACCCCTTGGAGTCGCGCAAACCATCGTGCAAAGAGTCAAGCCAGTTGGGTGCCACCACCAAATCAGAGTCAAGTAGCACTAAAACATCATACTGAGAACTCACAAACCATTCTAAAATATGTCGCGCCATCGCATCAGCTTTCAAACGTCGTTTTGCAATGAAAATATGTTCCGTTCCATACCAGGACGCCAAATCTTTGTGTTTGTATTCGTCGGATTGGTCATCGAAAACCCACACATCGTTGGCGGGAATGGTACCACGCAGTGCTTTCGACGTCAACTGTACATATCCGATTCGATTGTGGGTGGGAACAGCGACGGCGACGCTCGGTTTTTCGTCTTGTGATGTACTCGGACGGAGGTCTTGTTTATTGCGCAACAACAGTGAAGGTTTCTTCTTTACGGGCGGGGAAGCAAGCGGAGGCGGCGTTGTAGGCGCATCGAGCGGCGGCAGTGGGGGATTCACAACGCCGCGCTTAAACCGCTTCTTGGGCGCGTCGTCGTGCCCTGGGTAATCTACGTGCAACATATAGGTCGAACACGTGGTTAACATAATCAAACCGAGGACCAAACACTCAGAAAAATTTAATTTCATGTATAATGTACACCCACGGGTCTATATACCATGTTCCACGCCGTCAAATGAATCCACGCGAAAAGACTATTTAATAGGCGCGTGTCCTGCCAATGAGAAGTCGCGCCTTGTCCGACGAAGGACGCAGACTCTACCTGAGTGACGTCGGGCGGCGGAGGTCGCCAAACTGGGCGCGAAGATTGGTGTACCATCTGTTCCACACCGAATACGACGACCGTTTGTACGACGTCGTCTGCAAATGCAGACAATCGACGCAGGCCCTCGCCGCTGATTTTTGTGGACCAGATATACGCGAGCGTCTCGAAGCCGGTATACTGCACACCATTCGACTTATACTGACACGCGACCGCAAACGAGTCAAAAAGAGACACGTGCTGCGCAGTTTCCGGTTCTTTAGGGACGTGATGGAACAGGCGTATCGTTACCATGACCACCAGACTGCGCACATGATGTACTTGGCGTTGACACACCCCGCAATCGCGAATCTAAATCTGAAAATACGCAAGAAGGACATGGAGTTGCTGGAGCACGTGGGCCAGACCTACGGCGAACCGTCATACGCCAAGCACGTACAATTCTGGCGGACGGTGCGGTCGGACCACGTGTTGCCGTCGCTCATCGCCTTTCACATTTACATCACGCGCCGCGATTTCATGGGGAGACACCACGAAGCAGACGAAGCTCGAAATATGATGGATCTGTTTCAGTTTCTTGAACATGACCCGGAGGACATTCTACCCTTGTACAGCCAAAAAAAATTATCAGACGAAGAAATGTTAACCCTATCTACTAAAATACTTAAATAATCATCACTTAATAATCTCTTTCGCGGCCGTGACGGTCGAACCATCCTTGACCCATCCCACTTATATCCTCAACTTGGTCGATTTCAAGTACGTCTTCAACAACAATATCCTTGTCATATGCCGAATAGTGCGTTTGTGCAAAGACGTTAGGCACGTCGCAAGAACGTATTTTCACAAACGTTTCGTCGTTTTCAACAGTAAATTCGTTTATTTTACGCCCATTCGCACAACTTGACGACGCTCCGCATACTGGGTCTGTCCCGTCTGTCGTTAAGCACGCATTGGCGGCCTTAAAACGAATCACAGTACCCCTCAAAACCTCGCCGCCATCGAGGTTTGGTATGTGCGCGCGCGGTACAACAACTGTAATTCCAAATGTTTCTCGAAATATGCGCGCATTTTCGCCCAAGGCATCGTCAGGCAGATTCCACGTTCTGAGAAAACCATGGGCTTTGATAGTTAACTTGTTATCTATTTCGTCATAGTATGCTCTTGCGTAACCTCTCACCACTTCAAATGTGTATGCTTGCGGCGTTTTAATAACTCTGTAGTCATGTGCGACAACACTACTCACGAACATGCACAAAACGATAGCGAACATGTTTTTAATTTAATTTAAATTAAAAATGCGTGGGCCTGAACTTTTTTTCGTGACGCCAGTGCTCGTTTAATTTAATTTAAATTAAAAATACGTCGGCCTGAACTTTTTTTCGTGACGCCAGTGCTCGTTTAATTTAATTTAAATTAAAAATACGTCGGCCTGAACTTTTTTTCGTGACGCCAGTGCTCGTTTAATTTAAATTAAATTAAAAATGCGTGGGCTTGAACTTTTTTTCGTGACGCCGGTGCTCGTTTAATTTAATTTAAATTAAAAATGCGTGGGCCTGAACTTTTTTACGTGACGCCGGTGCTCGTTTAATTTAAATTAAATTAAAAATGCGTCGCCCTGAACTTTTTTTTCGTGACGCCAGTGCTCGTTTAATTTAATTTAAATTAAAAAATGGTGTTCGCGGAGATTGTTTCGATGTCTGGGACAACTCGAAAAGGAACGGTGGCATTTTCCTTACACATAAATACAGAACGAATTGACTATGAACGTATGCGTTGTCAAACGAACCTATAAAAGCGTTGAAGCGTTGATACAAGTGTTGATGTTCACAACCTATGCCCCCAAGTACATTCGATTTCAAGCGTGTGAAGGGTCCGTGACTGAACTGATTACGCCTGACGAACTCAAAGGTAGGATTGATGGTCTGAAGGGCAAACTATGCGATTTGCACCGTGTCGCCGTCCAAACGCATCATATATCAGAAGATTATGTAGTTGGTGACACAAAAAATTACAAGTACAATCAGATACAAATCTCCGTTACAGAAAATGCACAGTTAGTTGCACTTGAAAAAAATCTTGATGTATGTGTGTTAGAAGCTCGGATGGATGACAACGACCGTTCCACCAACCCTAAAAACGAAAATAACTCATTTGCGATAAAGCAGAGTGGTTCGGATGAACAAACCGATGTCACGAAAGTCAAGGGTGATTTGTGTGGACGATATGGAGACATATCCAAAGCCGATTACGAATCTAAAATACAGCACGAAAAAGAACGGCTCAAAGCAGAGGCGGTGTGGTTAGATTTTCCTATGGTGGATATGGAAGACGAATATGGCCCACACTGGAATAGAGGAGATAAAACGTGCAAGTCGAACAGTTTCGCTTACAAGGACGCGGCCCATTACAACTTGAATCACGTACAATTCTCTTTTCACACGTTTTCCCGAAAAATGGATGCCATAGCCAAGGTGCGTAAACCACGAACCGTCGATTTCGAAAGAGTCTTTTTTGAAACAGTGTTTCCTGAAGGCAACTTTGCCAAATACGAACAACTGGTGCAGAAAAAAGAGCACGATAATGAAGCACAAGGTATGAAGAAATCCACAGCAAAGAAAAAAGCTGTAGAGGGAGCATTCGTTGAACTTAAAGGTCCGGTAATGGCCATTTACGACGAGGAACAGTTGCGCAAAGCATTTACCGCCCAATGGAAACGCAATCAAAACGCCACGCCCCCTCTTAAAGACCTTATATTTAAGGAGCCCGTAGATTCGCCGCCTATCACTGTCACCTTTGCAAATAGGGATGTTGTGAGTACATATGGCAGCGGTTCCGCAACAGAGGTGTTAAAGATTGACACGCGTCTCCTCAATCACCCGGAGCACTTTAAGCACTTGGACGTGCCGCCGTTTTTCATGGGCACTGTGTTAAGGCCAGGTGTGTGTGATTACCATTGTGTGTATTTCGAACATTTTAATGCAATGGGACAGCTAACCGACAAAGGCAAAACATGGGCCACTATCTTGATAGTGCGTCAAACCCAAGTGGAAGAATATGTGAAACGCTATGCTTCGCCACATACATATTTTATTCAGTTGCCGGACAGACCCAAACTCGAATATTTAGAGGGTCTGTCAAACCAACAAGGATTTTCAGCGGGTGATTCCAAATTTTACTGTTTCCGAATGGCACAATATTTACACGAACAGTGGGACACCCCACAAGGCAGACGCCGGTGCATTATCGGTGACGACCAAATATTTCCCTTTGTACATCAGATACCACCATTTAATTCCAAACCAAAAGGAAATGAATCGGAGGCCGATAAGGAACAGCGTCTCTTGGCCCTCAAAGAAGGCCGTGGTAAAATTGTAGGCAATGCAAAAGAATTTACGGAAAACGACCAATACAGATTCCGAAATACAATTTTTGACATGGAAGAATGTTCGATGATGGCACCGGGTAATTCACGCTTTGTCATCACGCACGCGGCCGCGTTGATGTATATGGACAGAGTGTGTACAATCACTAAGGCTGGGATTGTTTGTTTGAACAATGGGCCTCCTGTTGTATCATGGAACGTACCTCTCAAAAAATCACCATCCGCCATGTGCATGTGGATGATGGATTTGGATGTTGTCGAAGCCGGTTTATTCAAACCACCACGCTTACAATCCATTTTACATCCAGCGTATCAAGCAGCTGAAGACCTTTTGCAATTTCGCATCGCGCGCGACCGTGGAATTCGTGTTGTTTCTTGCAACACTATACGTTGGAGAAAAGCCGCGACGGCGACTTGTTCGACAGCAGGCAGGTCAGATGCCTCTGTAGACATTCCCAAACCATTTCGCCCTATTATCAAGTACCATGACATGACGCGTGCTATCAGATGGTTTTCAAGCAAATACCATAAATCCAACTTTCCCACAGTGTACGAATGGCCTGACGAGTGGCCACAAGGTGTCCACATTAATCAAATTGACACAAAATGCTGGCCATTTGAACGATATGCATATTCGTACCGGAAATTAGGTAAGGCATTTTCAGCGCCTGAGTTTTGGATACAAATCAGAGTGGGCGGCGCAATAAAAACGGCGTATTGTGTACTACCAGAAACAATGCAGGTCCAATGGGGTGGTATCGCAAAAGGAAAACGAGGAGGACCTCGAAAGGAAGACTTGAAAGAATCCGACATTAAATATGACGGAACGTATAGCGCGAAACACAGAATGGCTGTCGCCATTATTACCATGTTAAACCGCACATTGGACGGTGCTCTTGAAGCCTACGACAGGGAAAAGGCGCAACGAGACCTTGATTGGGCCGAAAATAAATTGGGCGGAAACAGTGTCTCAGGTATCACCAAACGTTTGGAGGCTATGTCCGTCGGCGAAACGAAAACGAGCGCAACAACGAAAAAAAAAGGAAAAAAGAAAAAAAAGAAAAAGAAAGAAGAAACATTGACCTTTGAAGATGCAGATTATATGCAACAACCAATGAAAAAACAACACGTGTACCAAGATACGGACGGGGATTTAATATATTATTTTGAAGACGGTGTCGTACAAATTAACACCAGTGGGAACAAACTCAAAAATTGGGATTATAGCATGGAACATTTCATGGAGAATAATCCGGGAATTCAAGTCAAATTAGTGGGAAGGTTTGTCCTTACACAAGACAACGACGTTTTCGAAAACGTGGCAGAGCGCGTAAATGTGAAAGTCAGTGAGTTATATCTACTCAATCCTTTTTATGACGTAGAAACCATATTCGAAGAAGCAGCTACAATTATTATACCAGAAGAATAAAAAAAAAAGTGATTTTACACTGTATCATTTCAAAGCCACGGTTGACGTTATCGCATTTATTTTTTAATTTCCGTCTCTTTAGGCCATAAGTAATATGCTACAGCACCAGCACTGACGGCACCTACCATATACATGGACGTAATCATGTGAAAACCGACCATGAATACTGAACGCGATGCAACACCTTTATACAACTTGGAGCTTCATTTCGACTTTGTGACGCGTCAACGTAATAGCTGTATATAAGTTTTAAAGCATTAAGGGAAACTGTCATATATGTTATTACAGGTGTTATTGATGATGTTACAGAGTATCCATTCTGTATCGGCGCATATTAATATACCATGTATTGCGTACAATCCCCTGACACCACCGTGTCCTGAACATTTCAACCACGCTGCCACGTGTCGTTACGTAAATTGTCATCTGATGCAAGAACCCATGGTGCCCATTGGATACAAGGTGTTATTAGGCGCAAACGAGACGTACACACTCGTCAAGTCAACACATGCGGCTTCAAATGCCACCGTAACATTTTTGTCTGAAAACAAAGCGTATGTCAACCATTTATTTGTAGATTGGCCGACCACCCCAGTGTACGTTGCCCATGTGAGTCACGCAAACGGTTCAGTGACATACGCACTTGAAACGCCAAACGACATGTTTACAATGAACACCACCACTGGAGCGGTATCTATGAATCACATGCCAGTGCACGATGTTCAACACGCCTACAGTTTTACGGTCAGGGCGACGGACGAAGCGGGCAACGACGCCGCGTTACAAGTCTCTCTTTCGGTGTGCCCACCCTTTCACACCGCGAGTACCAAATGTTTACACAATGAACTGCCGAACATACGTCAGCAACAAGTTACAGCACGCATTCAAGGACACTACATCAATTCCGACATTAATGGCGAGATTCATGTCGTATCCACAGAAACAAATGTCAAATGTTCGGACGCTGAATCAGACCAGTTTGAGCTATACTTGGCACAAATTATGTACGTTCCCCCAGAAGATGTCATCCTGGTCGACTGTAAAGTCGACAGTGCAACAGGAGCATTAGTATTGACCTCTACAATAGCCACACATGCGGACCATGAGCACATAAACAAAATTACTCGCGATTTGCAGAATAAACACATAATGAAAAGAGTCGTGGCCGCCGCAACAGGATTATCGTTTCTGCGCCTTCATGTCTTGGCCACGTCCGGTGCCGTAATGAGCCACCCGTCCTCACGGGCTAATTACTATCATCAACGATATCGACGAGTATCTGATATATACCGCATGCTAAGTTTCCCTATCACGCCCAATCTTGATATGAAGGGGGTTGGGACCACCTCAGGGGCGTTGGTTATCAGTGCAGATACCCCGCCCATGCTCGTGCACGTGAGTCATTTGCCTACCCCTGGAGTCACGGGTTGTAAACCTCTACTCTCGTTCTATACACATGTTAGAGACAGGCTCGTGGATACGCTGCCCTATGCAGTCAAACAATTCGAAATAAACACTGGAAACCAAGTACAGCTCGAAACGTTGCGCAGGGACATAGAAATCGCACAAAAAGACGTACATTCGGTTCAAGTTTTCTGTGGTGATTTGGCTCAAGTTTTGAAAGTGCGTAGAAACGTGTTCCACGCGTACACTTCGGCGTGGGCGGATATGAAATTCGGAGATGGGACACTCCCGAGAACAAGGAAAAAGAAACATGGTTCGCTTTTTAACGTTCACAGCAATCCTTCCTCCCACTTTAGAAAGTCAAAACATTCTCGGGAAAGCACGCACAAGAACTGGAATACAGGAGAATCAGAAACTAACGTGTTGTCGCGTAATTCGAAGCGCCACTGGGACGTACCAGGCATGTCGTCAACGTTGTCTGATAAACCTAAGCGCCACTGGGAGGTACCCAAACCACCTCCTGCAAAACACTGGGACGTACCAGGCATGCCGTCGACGTTGTCTGATAAACCTAAGCGCCACTGGGAGGTACCCAAACCACCTCCTGCAAAACACTGGGACGTACCAGGCATGCCGTCAACGTTGTCTGATAAACCTAAGCGCCACTGGGAGGTACCCAAACCACCTCCTGCAAAACACTGGGCCGTACCAGGCATTGATTCGTCTGCTGTATTATCCCCCGAAAGGTCCAAACACACATGGCAGAGAACATCACCTTCGATACCGTCATGGAAAGCACCAGCGCCCGGTTCGTCCACACTGAGAAAAGAGCGCAACCATGAACAAGAAGCGAACGCGAAGCCGTCTGTCCCGTCCTGGAAATCAGCGAGTCATACCAAGCGAGGTAGGTGGAAAGAACCCACTTCATTAGTGACATACAGACATAATGCGTCTTCAATTGTGGCAAAAACGCGAACCAGGCGTCACTCATGGAAATCACACAGTTCACACAACATATTCCACTCGCACGAGAGTAAAGAATACCCAAAATGGCGCAGATTGATTCAGTCCCAACGCACGAATTTAGAAGATGACAACATGCTTCAACACAAGGATATTCTGAATTATGCTCTTAAAATAGCTGAACACGAACCTAACGTGATATTAGAACTCTTACGTGATTTTTAGAGTAAAAAGATACTTGATTAATATTTATTTAACGTGTTAAAATAGTTCCGTGGTAGGCTCGCATGCATCGCCGGCGGTGTTATTGACACATCCGCCTGTGCACGCACCAGCCGTTTGGCCTGAGCAATCAACACCAGTTTCAATGACGGCAAATTTCTTCTGTGTACTTTCGCCTTGGTGATTCGCCCATCCTGCAGCATGTGCTCCCATCCAATCCGTAGCTTTTGCGTCTCTGTACGCTGCAAGCACTGAATCGAATTGAGCATCGGTAAATCCAAGCGTGTTGTACAGTACTTTTATCGCAAACATGACCTCATCACGCCCATGGTCTTCAATATATCCTACAGATGCAACTTGTGCGCGGCGAATCACACGGTGAATTGCATTGTTGTGTTCGACCGATGGGTTGAGACAGTTCACTGTCTCGTCGTTACCACTACTAGTGTGGTCACTGACAATTTGAGGCCCTGCTGGGTCCCTCAGCACGTTATCACAATCAATACCATTATCCAGTAACAATGGTTTGTAAACGTCAAGTTCAAACTCGGTAAAATCAGGATTAGCAGTGTTGTTAAGGTTTTCAGTGTTTGAAACTGGCATAACGTATGCGCGTCGGCTGAAGTATGCAGGAATTTCCGAATAGAACCCTAATTTGAATGGGTGAGTCACATCCTTTTTAACAGCGAACTTGCCTGTGAGAGTAGTATTACCAGTCACATCCACATTACCTTGAACTTGAATTCCTTTGTCAAACTCGGGCGTTGGTGCATTTCCGTCAAATGTCAATTGTCCTCGAACCTCAATATGGTGGGTATCTTGAAGACCCAGATAGACAGAATTTGCGAATGTTTTGAGGCCCGTTATAGTTTGGTCGTCCGTCAACTTAACATTTCCTGCATCCAGAGTCGTGATGCGTGTGTCCAAATCAGTGGCGTTCTGTAGACGTTCAGCGACTTCAGTATCGATTCGCCCCCCAAGCGTAGTGTCGGCAGTAGTGCGGTCGACAATCTCCGCATTAATTGCGGCATTCAAATCAGTGGCGTTCTGTAGACGTTCAGCGACTTCAGTATCGATTCGCCCCCCAAGCGCATCATCGGCAGTAGTGCGTGCGGCAATCTCCGCATTATCGGCAGTAGTGCGTGCGGCGGTTTCAGCAATATCGGCAGTATTGCGTGCGACAATCTCCGCATTATCGGCATTAGTGCGGTCGGCAATCTCCGCATTAATTGCGGCATTCAAATCAGTGGCGTTCTGTAGACGTTGAGTTATTTCAACGTCCACGTACGTATACAGAGCAGTATCGGCGGTTCCACGGACGGTGGCTTCCGCCGTAATGGCAGCGTCCAAGTCTGTTGCATTTTGAAGACGCGCTGTAGTTTCGTCTGCGAGCGTCTGTGCTTGATTTTCCAAAGCAAGCTTAATATCTGGCACGCCGTTGATGCCAACCGCTCCAGAGACCCACAAATCGCCATTCACACTAAAACTGGGTCCTGACGTGGCGGACACAAGGCGACGGGCATGCGACGAGTCCTTGAACAAGTGAACGGTATTGCCTTCGTACGTCATGGGAATACTTCCACGCAACCCAAGTGCACCCGTGGCCATAGTAGCTAACGTAAATAATTTCATCATTTGCTTTGAATACACATTCAATACTTATATACTGTAGAATTTTATTACTGACACGTGTTTTGCTCCGCCAGAATAGTATTGTATTGTGCTTTTAGTGCGGCCGTGTCATTGCACGCGAATATACTCGCAGAGCAATCACATCCCAGTAACCTGTTCTCGAGCGCGATTAATTTATCGTACACCTGTTGCAGGGATACACCGTTTCGGTTCGTTATGTCACCACTCAGGCGCATATCGCCCGCGAAACTTAATTCGAGCGCGTTCGATGACAACAGGTCAGAAACGCCGTTTCCGACCACAAATGCGTGATTGGAAGAATTAAATGTATTTGAGAGGGGTTGTTTGAGATTGTATTGGCCAATAACGAGAGACGCGAAGTGGTCCGCTTGGGTACCGCGTCCCATGCTGACTGAATTGTCGGCAAGAGCTACTGTGTCTGTCCCAAACCGAGCAGACGGCGTCCCGGACCCATAGGCCATACAAAACACCATGCTTGTCATTAAAAACAGTTGAATCATATTTAAATTTAATGTAATTTAATCCCTTTTTATACTGACATTCTCAAGAACGTCGCATTAAGGCGTTTATTTAATATTTGTGTGGTTATTTAATGCATGAGTTCCAGAACGACGTTGGGTTCATGTTCGGCGAGTCGCAGAGCGAAGCGAACCACGTCTTCGTGCGTTGGGTTGATGCCTGCTGCCAACATGCGGCGGGCATTCGAGCCGTGGTGGTGACGGAATTGAGACCCCGCCGCATGGTGCGAGCGGAATTGCGAACCGTGGTGACCGTGCACAGGTGCGGTGGTAATGTGTCCGTCGCGTGCACCGTGATGGCTTCGAAACCGGGGCCCTGCGTCTTTCGATTTCTTCCAAGAGGAAATCGGCTCCTGCCCCTTGAACTTGGACAGCTTTCCTTTACCGAATTTAAGGTCAGCCCACGCAGAGGTGTACGCGTGGAATGTGTTGCGCCGGATTTTCAGAATGCGCGCCAAATCGCCACAGAACATCTTCACCGAATGCGCGTCCTTCTGGGCATTCTCAATATCCTTGCGCAAGCTTTCCAGTTGTATCTGGGCTCCGGTGTTGATACTGAATTTGCTGATAGCGTAAGGCAATTCAGACACGAGCTTATCTCGGATGCTGTTGTAAAAAGACGTAAGTGGAGTACATCCTTCCACGCCCGCCGTCGGGCGGTTCGCCACCGACACTAATAAAGGCGCGTCCAAGTTAAACGTCAGGGAACCCGCGTCAGTACCAATACCGGCCATACCCAAGCCCGACGGGATGGGGAACGTCAAGTGGCGGTACACTCTTGAAGCGGTCCTGTACTTATCGTGGAAGATATCGGCGCGAACAAGCGGGTCGTTGACTTCGTGTGCAACCACAGACACAATCGTAATGGCAGCCGCCGACTGGCCCGTTGCCGTAGCTACGGCCTGGACAAACGTCTGGGATTGCGAAACCGTCGCCGTGATGGTAGCCGACACAGTATTGGGGGCTGTGATCGTGAATGAAATATCGTACGAAGCAGCCAGATTGCGACGCAGAAGCTTTGCAGCAACATCGAGACGACGCCGTGCCGAGTTCTTGCACGTCAGTTCGACGGCGGATTCGGCCACTGCCAGGTCTTTCGCCAGCTCCTTGCGCAGCTTAAGCAAATTACTCTCGATGCAAAGGTTGATTGGAGACTGAATCTTAGCCTCGCCCTTAATGACCGCTGTGACACCGACTAATTGTTGTTCGCCCTCAGGTGTGGCCACAGCAACATCTTTGCATGTGTTGTCCCTCGCGTCAAGTACGGTTGCGGCAGGACATTTACAGTCATCGTTATCGGTTGCGGCCACAGCCCTACCCGTACACCCGGCACATGACAACTTGTTCTGCACGTCTACACTGCCAATCAGTCGCGAGCTTCCATCAAGCTTCTTACCACATGTAGTCTGAGCCTTGCACGCGCTATAGTCATTGACATCGGAGTAAGTATTTGGACCACAATCTTCGCACACAGTATCTGCAGATGCCGTACCTGCGCCTCCAACTTTGACACCTTTGCCCTTGACGCATGTAGTGTGATTGGCACACGCCAGCTTACCCGGCGCGGATGTGAACTGACCAGCGTCACATGCCGTACACTTAGTATCTTTAGATGCCGTACCTTCGTCTCCAGCTTTGACACCTTTGCCGGCCTCACAATCGCTGTGGAGCGTACAGGTTGGCTGATTCGGAGTACCTGTAAACTCTTTTGTTCCATCACATGCTTCACATTTACGGTCTGCGGATGCCGAAGGTTGCGATTTAACACGCTCGCCTGCAACACAAACCTTGTGGGGCGTACAGGTTGCCTGATTATTAGCATTTGTAAACTCTTTTGTTCCATCACATGCTTGACAAACACGGTCTGCGGTCGCTGTTCCTGCCGTTTTAATAAAGGCTCCGGCCGCACAATCCTTGTAGTCCTTACAGGCTGCCTGATTCAACGCATTTGTAAACTTTCCTACACATGCTTCACATTCACGGTCTGCGGTCGTATTACCTGCGAAATCAATAAATTCACCTGCAGGACAATCTTTGAATGGGTCGCATTGAGTAGAGCCCACGTTTGCTGCAAAGTTTGCTGATGCGTCGCACGCTGTACAGGTTGCCTGATTCAGCGCATTAGTAAACGAACCTGCTGCACATGCTACACAAACACGGTCTGTGGTCGCTGTTCCTGCCGTTTTAATAAACTCGCCTGCAGGACAATCTTTGAATGGGTCGCATTGAGTAGAGCTCACGTTTGCTGCAAAGTTTGCTGATGCGTCGCACGCTGTACAGGTTACCTGATTCTGCGCATTAGTAAACGAACCTGCTGCACATTTATCACAAACACGGTCTGTGGTCGCTGTTCCGACCGTTTTAATAAAGTCTCCGGCCGCACAATCCGTGTAGTCCTTACAGGCTGCCTGATTCTTAGCATCTGTAAACTTTCCTACACATGCTTCACATGTACGGTCTGCGGTCGTATTACCTGCGAAATCAATAAATTCACCTGCAGGACAAGTTGCAAATAGAGTGCATGCCGCCGCGTTATTCGCAGTTGAAAACGACGTACCTGATACACATGCTTCACATCCACGGTCTGTGGATGCCGAAGGTTGCGATTTAACTTTCTCGCCTGCAACACAAACCTTGTGGTCCGTACAGGTTGCCTGATTATTAGCATTTGTAAACTTTCCTGCTCCACATGCTTCACATTCACGGTCTGCGGATGCGGTTCCTGCCAATTTAACACGCTCGCCTGGAACACAGTCTGTGAAATCCGTACACTTAGTGCGTGAGGCGTCTCTAAATGTACCTGCTGCACAATCTTGAGCCGCGACCGCGCCCGTTGCTGCGTAATCACCGTTTACATCCACACCTTGTTTGCCGATAAGAACGTTGTCGCATTGACCGGTTGTTGTAGAATCAGAGTACTCTCCAGCCTGACACACCTCACAGTTAGCAGTGCTATTCTTGGTTGTATCGAAATTAGCTTTAATACCTTGACCCTTGGGACATGCTGCTGTGGCACATGCAACACCTTGGGCGCTCCACGCGTCGTTAAATTTGTATTGACCCGCGTCACAAGCCGCACACTTATCTGTCCATCCTTCGCCAGGTGCACAAAGACAGCTCTCAGTGTCCAGGCCGTTTTGAGCAGCGGCTCCATCATTACATGCCGCGCATGAACCTGTTTGTGAGGCATTTCTCCCAACAAGTCGCGGTGTCCCGTCAATCTGTAAACCGCATTGAAGTGTCTGAGGTTTACAGGCGGTCTTTGCGTCTTCATCAGAATATGTATTGGTTCCATCACAATCTTCACACACAGTATCTGTCTCGTCCGTACCTGCTGTCTTCAATCCTTTACCCTTTGGACATGTACTGTGTTCTTGGCATTTTGCTGTGCTGACGAAGTCAGAGAAAGTGGTGCCTGTGCAAGGCTCACATACAACTTGAGATGTTTTTGTTCCAGTGCCCGCCTTTTTGCCTCTTCCCTTTTGACATGTAATGTGGTCTTGACACACAAACGCACCAATGTTTCCACCATCTACACTAAACTTGTCATCACCACACGCCTGAATGCCTTGTGCGCCGTTGCCTTGAGCATCCATACTCGTACCTTGGCTGCCGGCGGGAATATCAATACACGCCACGTTCGCACCAGTGTTGTAACTACCTACATCACAATTTTCTTGGTAGATATTTTCGCCATTTCCGTTCGTGACAATGCTGTTACCGGGGTCGAGGTCTTTGCATGCGGCCTTTTCGACTTTATCAGAGTAAGTGGTGCCTGTGCACGTCGCACACACAGTATCTGTGGTGTTTGTACCATCGGCTGTTTTGCCTTTTCCGATTGGACATTTCTTGTGGGGTGTACACGCCACCTTTCCAGGCACGGCTGTGAACCCATCATCGCCACATTCCGCACACTGTGTGTCTGTCTGGTTCGTACCGTCAGCTGTTTTGCCTTGACCCGCAAGACAATCATTGTGGGCTTGACACGTCTGCACTCTGTCATTTTCGTCCGAATACGTGTTACCTGTACACGGCACACACTGAATATTATTTTGGGCACTACCAGCCGCTTGCAATCCTTGTCCCTTGGGACAAGTATCAATATCCTTACAGACACTCTCATCTTCTATGTCGGAATATTTGTTGACTCCATCACAATCTTCACACACATTATTCTTTGTGGCATCACCAGCTGTCTTCAATCCTTTGCCCTTTCCACACTTAGAGCGTGCAACGCATGCATCCATAGTTGCAGTCGCATAATGACCATTAGGACACGCGGTTCTATTGACAGCGCCCGCAGCTTGGTCTGCACCGGTCACTGCTTCAAACCCGGCACCAATATCCAGGCAAGTATCATCCGTGGCGGTGGCATACTTATTGGCACCACACGCAGCTCTGTTAATTGCCCCCGCGTTTGCATCGCTACCGGTCACTGCTTCATAACCTGCTCCGATTGCTTGACACAAAGGCACCGTTTTACTGCCACCGTCAATGCTGAAAAAGTTATCTGGACATTTCTCGATATCAGTAGCACCTTTGCCTTCAGCATTCACACCTGTACCTTGATAACCAGCATCGATATCCACACACTCAACCTTAAGGTCGCCGGCTTTGTTGTAAGAACCCTTAGGACACAGGACTTCGTTCACGTGCTTGTTGTTGCTATCTTTCACAATCTCGTAACCAGCTTTCAAGTCTTGGCATGCGGATTTATCATCTATATCGGAAAATGTGGTACCTGTACAGTCATTGCATACGGTGTCTGTTTCCTTCGTTCCATTTGTAACCTTTCCCCTTCCCAAGCCACATGTACTGTGAGGTTGGCACGATGTCATTTGGTCTGTTGCATATGTACCTGATGCACAATCTTGAACGTTGACCGCGCCCGTTGCTGCGTAAGCACCGTTTGCATCCACACCTTGTTTGCCGGCAGGAACGTTCGTGCATTGGCCGGTTTTGTTGGAAACAGAGTACTCTCCAGCCGGACACACCTCACAGTTATCGCCGTTTCCTTTGGTTGTATCGAAATTATCTTTAATACCTTGACCCACGGGACATGCTGCTTCGACACATGGAACATCTTTGACGCTCCACGCGATGTTAAAATCGGGGTTCACACAAGCCACACACTGATTTACATTCCATCCTTTGCCAGGTGCACAAAGACAGTCCTCAGTGTCCAGGCCGGTTTGAGCAGCGGCTCCAGCATTACATGCCGCGCAATAACCTTTTTGTTGCGCAGTCGCATCAGTCAAACGCGATGCACCGTCAATCTGGTTTCCGCAAGTAGGTTGAGCTTCACATGCCGTCGCTCTGTCATCTTTGTCCGAAAACGTGTTACCTGTACACGCCACACACGTAATATCTTTTACGGCAGTACCAGCCTCTACAAATCCTTGACCAAAGCCACATTTTCCGATGGATTTACAGGCTTTTTTATGTGTGGCTAAATCCATATAGAAATCTATGCCATCACATGCGGTGCATACAGTATCTGCGGTGGTTGTACCGTAAGCTGTTTTGCCTTCTCCTTGTCCACAATCCTTGTGCGCTTGACATTGGTACACTTCAGAATTACCACCATCTTCACTGAATTTGCCGTCAACACACTCCTGGAACCCATTTGCGCCTTTTCCAATACCATCCACATTCGTACCTTGGCTGCCGTCGGGAATATCTTGACATACCGCGAACGTACCATTATTCCAAGAGCCTCGTGCACATTTTGACTGACCTACCTGCTTGCCCTGGTCATTTGTAACAATCTCGTAACCAGCACTTAAAGGCTTGCACGCGTTTGTATCTTTAGCATCCGAATACGTATTTCCTGTGCACTCAGCGCACTGAGTGTCTGCTTCGGCCGTACCATCAGCTGTTTTGCCATCACCTTTTTCACATTGTTTGTGCTCAGTACACACCTGAATTCTGTCATTTTGGTCCGAAAACGTTGTACCTGTACACACCTCACACACAATATTGTGTGTGGCATTACCAGCCGTTTGCAATCCTTCTCCCTTGGGACATTTATCAATATCCTTACAGGCGGCGATTTTGTCTTCGTCCGAATATTTGTTGTCTCCACAATCGTCACACACAGTGTTTGCCTTGTCCGTACCAGCAGTTTGCAGACCTTTACCCACAGGACATTTAGCGTGGGCAGTACAAACCTGCGTATCATCATTTAGGTCTGAGAATTCACCGACTGTACCTGCATCAGCATCATTACATGCTTCACACACAGTGTCATCGGTCGCATTACCTTTCGTTTTGACACCACTTCCCTGTGCACATTTACTGTGGGCAGTACACACCTGTGTAAGACTTTCGTCCTTTGAGAATTTGCCCAGTGTACTTGCAGCAGCATCATCACAAACTTCACACACAATATTTGTGCTGTTCGTACCTGGATTCTTCACACCACTTCCTGCTGCACATGCACCGTGGTTTTTACATCCATGTGTACTTGATGGTGCATCGGAGTAAGTATTTCCTGTACACTCTGCACAGGAAATGTCTTCCTTGTTCGAACCAGAGTTTTGCACCAACCCTGCCCCAATTACACATTGTTGGTAGGGTTGGCATGTCCACACGTCAGAGTTGCCGCCATCTTCACTGAATGTGCCGCCGCCGCATTTAGCAAAGCCAGTTGAGCCCTTCCCGGTAGCAGTCATATTTTCACCCTGGTGCCCGTCGGGAATGTCGCTACAAGTCTCTCGGGGTTCTTGCCAACTCCCGTCGGCATTCTTTTTCCGCGTATTTCCATTGCTGAAAGAACCAGGGAAACACGACTCGCAAATTCCAAGAACTAATTGCTGGGCATTAGGTTCGTTGAAGGTACCGTCCGCACATTCCGCTTGCTGGGTAGCACCTGATGTCACAGCAACGCCATTCGCATCTGCACCGAAGTGACCGCCCTGTACCTTATCATCACAATCACCAATTCCGTCGGCATTGAAATAACCATTAGGACATGGTGATTGTTGTATGCCTGTAGCATAGTCGCTTGTATCGTATTCTGGGTATATACCGGTCAGACCTGCGACACGGTATCCAGGTTGAGCAGATTTACATCCACCTGTCAAATCTTGTGGACCACCAGGGGGTTCACCGTTGTAAGTATCTCGTGGACATATAACTGTGCCTACAGCTCCCAGAGCCGTGTATTGTCCTGTGGCATTTACACCTTGATACCCTGCAGCTACGTCCGTACAAGCGCTTGTACCAATTGCATCTTTGTACGTTCCATCTGGACAGGCAGAACATACGATGTGGGTGCTATTTCCAGTATTCTCGTACCCTTTATCACATGTAACTCCGCCGCTGCCATCGTCTGTTTCACCTGGAGGATGAACACTACTGGCATTGACCGAATATGTTGTTGCAAGTAAAAGAATCGCAAATTTCAAATTCATGATTATGTTTTCATACGCATGTCTATTTATACGTCGAATTCACAATTCTGTCATCACGTCGACCCTGTTGTGTACATCGTGTCAAACAACAGGGTCTATATATTATTTCAGCTTGTGTGAAATTTGATACTATATGTTCAGTTGTATGTGAATCCCTTCTTATCAGAACGTATTGTCCATGCGTAAGAAGTCACACGCACTGTACAACATTACAAACCATAGTTACGACTCGTAAACGTATTTAGTTTCGTTTGAATGAATCGTTTTTGGGATAATGTGCAACAAACTACCTTTAGAATATGTTATGGCCCTGGTGGTTTTTAGTTTGAATGAAGGTACAAGGCTGCATAATAAAAAACATTCTTGTTTATTTAATTTGGTAGTTTATATTTTACATATTTGTTTTTGAGTATGAAGGGTTTTATCATTTCAATTGAATTGCCATGCTTGAGACGTTCGCTGATGATGTGTTGAACGGCAGTGGGCCCGGCAAATTGCAGTTCAAACCATCTGCGCGCTCCAGGCTTGCCTATGATACGGTTTACGATGGAGGCGTCGTCAAACGCCCAATACTGTACGTCTATATTCGTCTTGTGGTTTTGCATCTCGAACCCGACCTGGTTGGGGTGCACTGAACTCGCGTCAAACGTTTTCAGTGCGTCTGGGTGTACAAACTGCATTATAGAAAACTTTGGCAATCTCCACAACGCAATGGCTTCCAAACACACTCTCCTGTTATTCCGACCTATGGGGTGTAATTTGCCGTACAGTTCGGGATGCAGCGCTACGACGCATAAACAGAATATTTCGTCTTTCAGCATATCGGTTGTTATCGGGATGCGCGGCCACGCTTGCCATACCTTCTTGTAGTGTATACCCGCGAGAAGACGTAATACGTAATAGGAGGCCATTTTCTCGTAGGGTTGGAGGAAACCCGGGTCCAGCTCCAAACGTGTAGCCGCATCCGCCACGGCCTTCCGACAATAGGGGCGTGTTAGTCGCGAAGCACAGTGTGCGTAAATATGTTCGGGGCCTTGAGCGTCAAAGCCCAGTGTTGAAATCCATTCAGCGTACGTAAAGGGTATGTTCCAGTCCGAAATGACCATGTGTGTCGTTTTGTACGTTTTTCCGTCGGTATGGTGCCAGTCTTCCTCTTTTTGGACAGTGGTCCAATGGGCGTCTCTAAACATGTGCATATTGTTTATACAAATGTTAACTTTTATACAGTCGTGTATGTTCGATGCGTGTTTAATTTAATTTAAATTAAAAGTAGGGTGTGTGCCGAGATTTTTTTTCCACGGGCTGCGCGTTTAATTTAATTTAAATTAAAAGTAGGGCGTGTGCCGAGATTTTTTTTCAATGGGCTGCGTGTTTAATTTAATTTAAATTAAAAGTAGGGCGTGTGCCGAGATTTTTTTTCCATGGGCTGCGCGTTTAATTTAATTTAAATTAAAAGTAGGGTGCTGTGATTTTTTTTTTCCATGGGCTGCGCGTTTAATTTAATTTAAATTAAAAGTAGGGTGTTGCGTTTAGGGGCATGTGCAGTTGAGTACTATGGGGTTTGACTCGGTTCGACACGATGAGCCTTCTGGTCCTTGATTCCTGCCAGTGTATTTGAATCGTATCCAATCGCCACAGTGAGAACATGTGCAACACGCAGAACGCTCAAGTTGAAACCAAGTGTGACCGTGTTCTGTAGTTCCCACGAGAATATTACCCGATGAACCGGCGATGTCAAATACGCGTTCTCCTGACGCGTGTGCGCACCATAATCGTGGTCTTCCGTTTGGCTTCCACTCTGAATACATGACGCCTCCGTCTTCTAAGATAACATATGCTCCGTGTCGTATTTCCTTTTCCACTTGTAATGAAAGGATATATATTTTTTTGAGTACAGTTATTGGTTCCATTCGAGTTGAGAATGCATTCGTATATTTATATATCGTTTGAGTACAATATCCTGTCGAACTCTGTCGGCCATAGCAACCCACCCGTGTGTATGTGTGTGTCGTATGCACAAGTTTGACCCACGACTCTGTACCATTTGTCTGTAAACAGAAACATGTCTTGTATGTTCGATTTCCGAATAGGCGTCATGTGGCCCTTGAGAAAAATGTGGTATTCGGTGGAACGACGTTCGTCGTATTTGCCCACGTATTTGAGTCCGTCGTTACATATAATTCGTGTGGTCATCGTGTTCTGCGTAAGCGTTTTATAGACGAAACCCACCTACTTTGAGTGAATGTGATAACATGCGGTCGAGTACTTTGTCCAGGTTTTCGATGTGTGCGTGGTCTTCGATTAAATCCTGCACTAATTCGGGGAAAAATTCGATGTCGGACATGCATTCTTGGATACTGTAGGGTCGTAAAAGCGTTTCGATTTCCTCGCGGTTGTGTATGTTTTTGTAGAAGTTGACCTGTGGAGACATTTGAGTCTAAAAAACGAACTATATATAGTAAAATGAATATAAAAATGGCTCATAAATTGTGTGTGGATGTATTCAACCCTATGTTGGTTGAACCTTTGGAGTGTCCTGTGTGTTTGCAAGACATGTGGTCTCGAGTGTCTTTGTCTTGTGGGCATACGTATCATTATAAGTGTATCAATCAGTGGTTTGAGTATCAGATGAACTGTCCGTATTGTCGGCATCCGTTTTCGCCGCCGCAGTCACCTGCGCGTTTTGTACCGGCTCCGCCTCCTCCTCCGGCTCCTCCAGCTGCTCCGGCGCAGTCTCCTGTGTCGAGTCGCCCTCCTTCAGTTTCTGTCGCTTCGGCCGAAAGGCCGAGACGGAGGTGGCTGTCCAGCGTATGTGCCTTTTGTTTCGGGTCGGGACGACAGTGGCCACAGCCACAGATTTCGCCTGTATAGTTTTTGGCATGGTGATTGTATTGTCCCAAGTGTCCGCTTTGGCACGCGTGTGGAATTCGTGTATTGCCTGTTGGAAGTCTGTTTTCGCCACCACTTTCGCTACTCGTCCGTTGACTTCGGCGACGGTCATGGCATTGGTTTTGACGCGTACACAATCGTACATGGGCGCCGTCAACGATTCGAAGTTGACATCTTTCCAATCCCAGGGTCTTTTGACCGGTTCAGGCAGTCCCGCTATTTTTAGAACGCGAATACCAGCGCCGAATTCACATCGGACGGACGTGTGCATACAATCTTCGGATTGGTCTCGTTGTTCGGAGAGGATAAACCGAATGGAACATTGTACCTGGCTCCCTGTACATAAGTCAACTCTGCCAGTTATTTCGTTTTCCCCATTGTACATGTTCACATAATCACAGACTTTCGTCCTTTTGGCCTTGTATTTGGAGCGTATTTGAAGATTCGTGAAATCGGGTTTGGTTGTGTGTGCCCACACGGTCTCGAAGTCTACGTGAGATTGTTGCATGTCGGCGTGTGCCATTTTGACTGCTTGTTTGAGGCGTTGTGTCATTTGGTCGGCCCATCCTTGAGGACACTGCAGGTGTAGTTCGTGTTGGTCCCTCTTGAACACGTTTACGCTGGCTTTGGTCACCTGAGCCGGTGGTGTCGTGACAAACCATTCTCCTTGCTGTCCGTAAAAGTACTTGTCTGCGCCGAAGGTTTTTGTATAGGTGGGCGTGCGAGATTCAAAGCCGTGGGAAGTGAGGAACCGCAAAGGATTGTCCAGGTCGTTGAACGCTGGAGTCTTCGCGATGCTCATGACAGTCAACAACGATTAACAATGGGTCAAATCCCGTTTCATTTATGTGCAACTTATGTATATGTATCTGTTTGCGTCTGTGTTAGGTCATTGGATGTTGTTCGACCGTTTTGTGTTTGTGTTGTATTTGTTGTTGGGTTACATGTGGTTTTTGTTGGGCACTGTGTATGAGTCTGAGTGGCGGTTCGTGTCCATAGTATTGATGATGTTAACGTTGTTCAGTACCGTTGTGATTTCTTTGCTGCAGCTACAAATACTATTGTTGAAGAATGCCATGCAAGCACATGACAAGTGGTCCACAATAGCCTGGTCCGTTCACCATCTGCTGTTGTGTCTTGTGTTGTGTGCAGACGGTCTCGAATGGATGAATATCGTGGTTGTGTTGGGATTTTGTGGCGTGGTTATGACGTTGACTATCGCGGTGGTGAGTGGTTGTGCCTGTTTTGTGATTATGCAAAACGGTGAGGATTGGCACGCCCATATACATCTAACGTGTATTTCTTTTTGGGTGATGTTGCAGTTTATGTCCACGCGGTTACCCGCGGACAATGTGCTTATCATTCGTACAATTCCAGTCGTGTTGATGAGTTGTATACGTGTGTTCGAGGGTGTGTCGTGGCGTCAAATGCCGTTGTGGGGCGTCGGCATTGTTTTGCACGTGCTGCGTGATACTGGTGTGCTCTCTCAATTGTATTTTCTTTGGATGTTGAGCACGACCTTGGTGGTTCTCGCGTTTGTGCATCGACGCGCTATCCGTACGCTGGTGGTCATTCCGTTTGCATTGGTGCCCACCATATTGTTTATCATATTGCGTATGTGCTGCGGCACGGCCGCCTCGACCTCGCTGATTGAGGTGGTCCGTCTGTACAACGAATTCACTGCGCGAGATTTGGAACCCATCGTGTTGCCGTTGGACGAGGATGCAGACGGCGAAGATTGGAGTACCAGCTTGTAACCTCGTAGCAGCGATATCACACAGATGTATTGACCAAAGCATGACGACCTTTAACCCGTAGCACGCGTCAACGGTTTGTTGCGTGACGACACGATTTAAAAAAACACGCTATATAAACGGACGTGTATGAAAAGAAATATGTCGTCCTATCTTAAAGATAAGGGTTATGAAGCTCGTGCGTTCTACCTCAACGTGTTGTATGTGCTGTTCATTCTTCTCGCATCATTGTTTGCGGCAACTCTGAATGCCGGTGAGCACTTTGAAGTGGCCGGCAAGGAAGATTTCAGCCTGTCGCGTTTCCAGGCGTGCAAACTCGCTGGGAACAACGCCGCCGATACTGCTGATCTTGCTGCGGCGAACACCGCCCGTCTTGCGGCGGAAGCTGCCGATACCGACGCACCCGCTGGTATTTGCATGAAGTTTGGCGGTTTGCCGGCTGAGAAAGACGCCGATTTCAACATCGTGGCCGCGGACCAAGAGCTGTTCGATGCCCAGCAAGTGTTATTCAATATTGCCGTGGCCACTGCCGTGGTCAATTCGTTGTTGTTCGCTTGGTCTGTCGCCATGCACTGGAAGGGATTCGGCATCAGCGTACACTACATGCTGCAAGCTGCGTTCTCTCTGATCAACGTCGGCATGTTCGCCGGTCTCGTGGGCTGGCTCAGCTCCATCGAAGACCTCAACGCGGACATCAATATCCTAAACAATCTGTTCTTCGACGACCTGAACGTTTTCGCGGTGGCGGTCGCCGGTCTCGTGATTGCGGCTCTGGATTTGGTGGGTTCTAACCTTGTCATCTACTGGGCGTGTAAATCGTACAAGTGTTGGAGCGAATAAGTAGAACTTAAGTATAACTGAAATTAAATAATGCATTCTGTATTATAAATGACGTGTATTGTTGATCAATTGTCAAGCCTTCCGTCCCATTCCCAGAATATCATATATGCGGACCCGCCTTGGAGCTACCAACAAACTGTCAAAAGTGGTGCATTGAAACGGAAAGACGGTACGCTGATTTATCCTTCGATGTCTCTAAAAGAATTGTGTGGACTTGGGCCCGAGATGAAACGCATCGCAAGAGATGATTGCGCCTTATTTTTGTGGGCTACCATGCCGTTGCTCGGAGAAGCACTGGAACTCATCAAGGCGTGGGGATTCAAGTATAAAACGTGTTTCGTCACGTGGATAAAGACCGTCAAGGACGGTTCGCGACCAGCGTTCGGCGTGGGATACTACACGCGTTCGAACGCCGAACTGTGTTTGGTTGCGATAAAGGGGAAAATTGCGTCGTACAAGCGTCTTTTACCTGGCGAACTGGACCGTCGTGCGTCTTCGATGTCTTCGGTGGTGCACGAAGAGTCGTCGGGCGAGCGTGTCAACTTCCTGACGTTGTTAGACGATTCGTCGACGCCCGTGGTCATGACACCCCGGCGCCAACATTCGAGAAAGCCGGACATTGTGCGTGAAATGATAACGCGGCTCATGGGCGACATTCCACGTGTCGAGCTGTTTGCCCGGCAGACGACGCCCGGTTGGACGGCGACCGGCAACGATGTGCACCACTTCGAACAATCCGAAGAGCAAACCGAGCTCGCAGCCACCAAACATAAACGCGCGCGGAAAAAGTAACAGTACCACGTATTTAACTTTGTCACATTGTATGAACTCATGTCTACTGTTGATTTTTTGAGAGCACATGTCCGTAGCTCTATATCTGGCGACACATTTACCGGTCCGAACCAAGAACGCAAAGTTCTTCCCGAATGCGTGACGCCGAATAACGAGGACACTCCCGCCGAAGACATTTCTACCGAAGAGAAAATAGAGCTCGTACTGGGAGACCCAAAATTTGGAATGTTCAGCCTCTTCGCGTACCATCTCACAAGTGGTCGCCACAGTACAGCCCTGAAACGCCGGAACACGGTGTTCTGCTCGCACATCTTCAGCCTGGTCCTTGCGCTACCCATTCTGGTGTTCGTGACCCAGTGGCTTATGTACATCGCGGTACTTGCTTACCAAATTCGCTCGTACGAAGCCGGTTTCTGCCCTAACCAAGCCACGTGGGAAGGAAAAATGTTAATGGTTGCCATTGCCCTATTCTACTTTATCAAGTCGTTCTTTCTGTGGGACAACATTGTGGACCGCACTCACCGCAAGAAGATGATTCCATCCACGAGTTACATTGTGATGATGGATACATTTCAAGAGTTCGGATTCAATTTGCTGGTGTATTTGACGAATCTGTGGTGCATTTTCGCGGATGGAGATTTCATGAATATGTTTTTCAACACGCTTGCCATGGAGTTTCTTATGGAAATGGACAACGAATTTCAGCGTGCGTACTTTACGTACTTGCCTGGTGTTGCTGCGGACATTTACGACAACATGTTTGTCACGTACCGTGAGAACGTGCTCATGGTCAACCAAAAAACACACGAGTCGTGTCAGTTTAGATGCTGTAGGCGCGTCACGTGGCTCCCTTTCAAAATACTGATATTGTTGTTTATGCTGCTGCCGATCATTTGTTTTGCGATGATATTCTTCGGGGCAGCTTGCAAATAGCAGGTATAAATATTGGTCGTGGCTTCCGTGTACATGGTTTCGCACACAAAGTTATTGTATGCAGGATTGACTGCCAGCGTGCTTGTTGGGATATTGGGTTACTTGACGTGGAGTTCCGCGAAGCTCGCACCAGAGCAAATCAAAGGAGACGAAACCGAAGATGCCTCTGAGGACGACCACGGTAGCACGGATAACGAAAACGTAGCTTGAACAGAAACGACTATTTAAATGTACATCTTTATTTTATTATGTTTGAACAGGGCTTTTGTGTAGATTTAGAGACTACGATTGCGTCCAAAGTACCCGACTCTGTCCGACCGAAAGGTCAGAAGCGCTTTGAGACGCGCATCATTGAAATCGGCGCGGTTCACGTGGCGAAACAAAGTCTGAAATGGGGCTGCATTGTCAATCCGTTACCGAAAGACGCGCATCTCAACACGGCCCAAGACCTGATTGCGCTGTTGCGTTCTATGTATCAGAGACCGGATGCGACCATCGATTTCTGGTCCAAGGTACTTGTCAAACGAAAATCGTTGACCCACAATATGTTTTTAAACGACGAGCCGCCTGAAGTATGGTTAAATCGGACCACGATGAACAGGGCGAAAGATTTTGTTCGGTGGCACAATCTTCCAGAATCCGGGCCCAAATTTGTGACTGAGACGCAGGCATTGCGCAAACTTGTCGAGTTTACCCAGTCGGAACCGACCTGGTATGCACATAACGGCCGTTCCTTTGACTTTAAGATACTCAAAGGGTGTGGTCTTCGGTGTGGCATTCGTTATAGCGTGTGTGAAATAGACACTTTGCGTGAATTTAGAAAAAGAATGCCAGGCCACAAATCATATTCACAACCTACCCTGTACAGAAACATCTTTAAACGCGGGTACAACGCCCACGTCGCGATTGATGACGCAACAGCACTCTCGGAATTGTGTTGCTATGTAAAAACGCACAATTCTAAGACAACGTGTCACAAGACAACGCGTGGCAATAACGTGCCGGCGGTCTCAAAACCAAATGTTTCGCCGCTGCAGTTGCCAGCTGCTGCCGTCTCGGATACTGCAAAGACAATGAATCTTACATTCCGATTGCGCGACGTCACGTCGCATAAGGTTTCGTTTCAGAAAAAAGCGCGTCGTCAAAAAAGTCGCGGTGTGACGGCATTGCGAGGCATTGGCACTAAAACAGCACAAGCGTTGTCACAATTAAATATCGCGACGTGCCAGCAATTGAAGGCGGAGTTCGATAAACGCGGTGTAGAGTGGTTACAAAGAATCGTGCCGAAAGGTGTACGTTGGCGGGTGGTGGCACATTCGATTGCATCCTTCAGTCCATGAATCCGCTGTATAAACTAAGAGTTAGTATTAGAATGTGCTTTGACATTTGCACAGCATGTTTGAATTTATCGTGGGTATGATTTTAGGCGTGTGGGCGGGCCAGGCATTGCCCTTGCCAAGCGTTGGAGACTACGTGCGAAGCTATTGGGTTCAAGATTCAGCTGCGGCCGCCGTCGAGCAACCGCCTTCCGAAGAAGAACACGAACCTTTGTTCACTGGGTCGATGCCCTTGTCAGTGCCGCCACCAACAGTATAAATGGGCTTCCCCACCACCAAACTTGCGCAATGTTTTTCATGTTCGTTAGTTTTGTATGCGGAGTTGTCTTCGCACAAGAGTTTCCAGATTTGCCTAAACTGCGTCCAAAAATACACCAGTTTGTGGATGCGTTGCGCGCCAAAGTCAATAACGAATAGAAAAATAGCCTATATAAAAATCTTAATGTCAATCATTTACATGTCTTCTGAGTATAGTTTTAGCGTGGACTCTGACGCAGATATCCTTTTGTTGTACGGTCGACTTAAACGGCATGTAGTGATCCACGAACCGCCTTTTTCGATTGAGAGTATCATGTTTCCGTTCCTTCGGCGCGAGGGTAGACCTATTCGAGTTATCGTACACCACCGGAGCCGAGAGGTGCAAATCGTGGAGAGTTCGTTATCGCGCCACGTGTTGCAAACCACCATACGTGCATTCCAGCGCCATAGGTTGTCGGACATTTCGTCTCGGCAGACGTTACGTGTCCGGCCTGTTCAAGACCAGGTCGAACCTCGAAGAGGCGAAGCCACGCAGCGTAGTTGCCCGATATGTTTCGACAACATATGTTCTTCGGATGGATTAGCATTACCGTGTATGCATGCATTTCACGAAGGTTGTATTCGCACTTGGCTGTCGAACCATAATACGTGTCCTGTTTGCCGTCATTCCGTGTGACACATCATGGACTTCATTGTCTTGCGCCACATACACGACCGTTGACACACGCTGTTCGACGCGTGCACCTCGGTGGGGTCAATGCAACCATTTCTGTCAGTGTCGCAATCACGAAACAATTTTTTGTATCTTGGACCCTCCATGGCCATTATGAACGGCCTTTGCAAATAGCTCTTGCCTCTGTGGATGGATTTCGCGTGCAGTTGATATACATTCACGCACTTGTTTTTGAGTATGCACGCCCACACATCTTCGTGTGAGACTGGACAGGTTGCATTCGCCACACAGAGTATCATAGCTACGAGGAGAGCGCGCCACATGATTGTCTGTTCCGACGTTCTTAAATACCTCAAACTTAAATCCATCGAATCGCCAAAAGCGACATATATATCGTCTTCGCACTTTTTTGAATGAATTGGGAGGAGCAGCACTTGTTATGGACAGGACAAGTCCAAAAACTGATTTCGAGCAAACAAGAGTTATTGGAGACCGACTCCTCCAATATTTTATGTCATTTTTTTAGCCAAGTGATCGAGCGTGATTATATACACGAGTTGGCTTCGACAAAACAACGCATAAAAAAACTTGCGTCGAATGCTGTGAAAATGGCGCCCACACTGTCCGGTTCCTATCGCGAAAGGGCGGCGGCCATTTTGTGCGGAGCAGAGCCGTTGGACGAATCTATATTGCAGAGTATACGATTGAACGACTTGAGAAACGTAGCCGTGTTCGAAATGTTCAAGAGATGCGGTGTCACCCAGGATACCTATTTTGAACGATATTCGAGCCCCCCAGGCACAGACGCGCAATCTGCCGCGTATTTACGAATTGCGCACGGGAAAGCTGTGTGCACAGCCGAGTGGGCACAGAAGCTCTCGTTCGTTGTGAACACCATGCAGTTGTTAAAATCCGTGTTCATAGTGTACGATTTGTACGTCGGGAAGGCCGTGACTGTAAACGCGTCAAATTTGAACTGGCATGGCATCCGATGGGTTGTGCACGTGAACAATTACGGCATGGGAGATTTAATTTGGAATTTATTTCTCGACGTATGGGAGTATGAACACAGCGTATATAAGTAAACCTGTAACATCCACAACGATGTGGGCGTTTGTCGTTTTAAGTATGACTGTCGCTGTTGCGTTTGACCATGAGGATTGCACTCGTCGTCATTCGGCGCAGCATACCATGTGCCAGTACATGCGCAAGTTCGGTCGCGAGTATCAAGATGGTGAATTCGAACATCGAATGCAAAATGTGATGCACAAGCTGCAACATAGTGCTCAGTCTACAGTAACGGTCCAATATGGTCTGAACAGTATATCCGACCGAGCTTTCGTCAAGAATCGTTTTTTGAACACTCAAAGTCCCAACACAGCCGACCCGTTCAGACACAATCGTTTGAAATCGTATAAACTGCCCGAATCTCTTGACTTGCGTGATAAGTTACAACCGGTCAAGGACCAGGGGGACTGTGGGTCGTGCTATACGTTCTCAGGCGTTTCTGTGCTCGAGTACCATGCGGGTGTGTCTATCTCCGAGCAGAAGATCATGGATTGCTCAAGCTCAGAGAACGGTCCCTCTTACGGATGCAATGGAGGTTGGCCTGAAAACGTGTTTGAGTACGCAAAGCATTGGCCCGTCGTTCTGGAAAAAGACATGCCGTACAGCGCACAGGGCGGACCGTGTAATCAAACGTGTTCCAGGTCTGCTTTGAAGGTGTTGCGTTACGGTTCGTTGACACACGAAAAAGACGCAGAATCCGAATCGCGTATTCCGTATATACTGAACACGTACGGTCCTGTCAGCGTCGCCATCGACGTGGGTACGACCGAGCTGTTGATGTCGTATCAGAACGGCACGTTTCCAGCTTCCGCTTGCGGCAAAGAGCTGGACCACGCTGTGACTATTGTAGGCTACACCCCCGAGCAATGGATTGTGCGCAACTCTTGGTCTCCACAATGGGGAGACGGTGGATATTTCTATTTAGAACGCGGTGCGAACGCCTGTGGCGTGGCTGAATACATCGGGTACGTGTCTAAAACACAATGAACTTTTTTTTTTTCACAAATCGAGTAGTGATTTTGCTAAATGTACAACTGCATGGTGGGACATGTTTCGCCATGTCTCTGCCTCGTTTAAGACCTCTCTCACACGTAGTTCTTCAATCGACCCAGCCAGTTTGGACATCACACCTATCAAGTTGTGGAAGTCTTGCAGCATCGGTTCCATCTGGTTGGATTTCAAAAAGTGATTGGCGGATTCAATGGCGTCTTTACTGTTTTGCACAATGGCCCCTAAATTTCCAGGATGTTGTTGTATTTCTGTGGCTATGTTTACCGCATAGATGCCGGCGGATACTGTTGCGACTGTTAAGACGAGCAAGCACACTGCCGACACCACCGAACTAATTGTACGCACCTGTTCTTGCCACGTTATAGATGATTTCGTCGGCCATGACATTTACCACGACGAAACGGTGTTATATACTATATAAATTCATAAACGTCAGGGAATGCTATTGCCACTTTTGCTTGCTTTTGTCGGCCATGCGGCATGGGATAATGTACTACACTGGATGATTGTGAACGACCCTGACGCCTCTTTGATTCACATGCATTGGTTGCGGATGGTTATTGTGTACGCTTTCATGTGGCTTATTGTGCGCAAATCAGACAAGGTGCAGTCGCGCACGAAGACGTGGTGGTTGATGTTTTCGTTGTGCGGGTGGACATTGCCGTCACTGGCTTACACAGTGTGCGTGCTCTTGACCGGATACCGCATCGCCGTGTCTCTGCAACCGTTCATCCCGTTGATTGTGGCGCTTCGAACCGGGGCGGTGCTCAAGGGATATCGCTTGGCCGGGTTGAACTTTGCAATGTTCGGCACATTGTCTGTATGGTGGTGGTCACCGTGGTATCACAAAGACACCGAGTTGTGGAAAATATGGGCGGCAATGTGCGCTGGCATGATACAAGTCTGGGCACTGTCAAAGTGGTTTGTGATGCTGCCTCGCAAAAATAGTGCCGAGTACATGAAACACGGTATCGGTATATCGGTTGTGACGCTGTTTTTCGTCATGTTGGCGTTTGGCGGGCCAGAACACCTGCTGGCGGATTTCGTGGTAAAGCCTGACAAATGGTTGCTTATCCTGATGTTTGCCGGCGTCGGTACTGCTTGTAAAAATTGGATGATTTCCTCGTTTACAGGTAGCATGAGTATAGACGCCGTCGCCATCTTCGAATGTTTGCATCCGGTCTCCACTCTTTGCTCGGACATTTTGTTGCAAAGAGACGTCTTTGAACACGAGGATATCGCAACAGTGGCGCTTTTAGCCATTGGGTGGATTTTGTATCCCAAACGGAATATATAATGTATCCTCGCGTGATCAGCATATGTATCACAAACATGCAGTGTGGTGCCAGTGCGCCGCCGTGTTCACCGCTGTGTTGGCCGCGTCATCGCTACTCAGTATTCAACATTTAACCTTGTACGTCGATGTGTATTGGAGTTTTGTGTTCGGGACCTTTGCCCTCCTTCGCTTTATCATAGCGGAACACGCGCCCGTGTTCGGTATAAGCCAAGTCACGTGGCTCAATCTGCATCCAAGAACAGCAGTCAACTTGGTGCTGTTGGTGTGGTCGTGCAGTGTTTGGCAAACACGGCTTGCGTTCCTGCAGTTACCGTTTCTCGCAGCGGCGCTTCGATTTACACACGACGACGTGGTGCTTCTCGCGGCATGTGCTGTGCGCACGTTCACAGCGTGGGACGGTAGTCTTGTCATTATGGTACTCATGGTAATGCTGCGTCGCAACGAACCCAACGTTGTCCAGAAATCTCTCGCCAGTCGTGAGCAGAAATACCGATTCTTCATCCAGGCGACTGAAATCGTGTTACAATCTGCTGTGTTGTGGCTCTTGAGATGCGAGCATCGGTTTCCGCACGCTGTCCGTTGGACTCCCGTTGCCGTAGGGCTGATGTGTATTGGGGTGGCTTGTGGCTGGTGTCACTTGAACGTTGCGAGGACCTCGGTCTCTCGAAATGCCATTATTATGCGCGGCGGCCACGGCATGGCAGCATCATTGAAAGCTGCTCAGGCATGCCCCGTCTGCTGCCAGCATATCAGCTCGCTGGACATGGAAAGTTCTTTCTCGGGCCCCAGCGGCATTTGACCACAGACATATCGTCTCGACATTTCGAGATGGCGCCCAAATATTTTTCGGCGCTCCAGCTGCAGTGTAATCCGCAATCTTGTAGAGTTTTGTGGTTTGACACACCGTCGCTCTGTACGAGCGCAACCACGTCTTCGCACGGACTCAGCTCGTGAACGTACACGTGAATCATATCGTAGGACGCTCCAGTCTGAAAACGTTCGCCCTGGTCTCCATAGGACACCACAAGTTGACCGAGTGCCTTTTTCCCCACGCACACACAAGAGCCCCAATTCTCATACGCGTATGTCGGCATGCGCAGCGACTGAGTGCCAAAGGGATAGTTACGCCGCGCCAATTTGTTCGAGATGAATTCTGCATTTTCCCACACGGGCTCGCCGCGCGCATTGTATAACATGACAGGGTCACGTGACCCTCCTGGGCCCGTCATTTTATGTTTTCCCGCGTTCCAGCGATTGTAACACACCGGTTGTGGTGTAGTGGTGCATGTTGACATATATCTTTTGTACACATCCTTGTTGTCCCAGTTATGGGCCATGGCGCATTGTGTAATCGAGTTCGACCGAACAATCAGTGCTTCGGAATCGCCTATGTTGACGGTGATTATCCAGCGCTTGTGTCGCCATTGATGAAACAACATCTGCACATACGTAGCCCCGGAGCGCCCGTTGGGGGCATCGATCAGGATGGATTTAACAGTGTTTCGTAGCTCGGTTTCCACCACCTTTGGGTCTTGGATACATCCGAAATCATGCTCGTCCACAGCCGACGCGATGGAGACGGCTCGCAGTGCCATGTCAGTGCCGTTGGGGCCGTGGCCGTCTGCCACGACAATAGATTTTGAAGTCGACCCGTACACGTCCTGGCCCGCGACCGCAAACCCATCAGGTACCGGTAAAATGCGATACGCGTCCGCGTGTTTGGCGTGGCACACACCGTGTGCGTCCACACTGCGCTCAAACCCGTGTGCAGGAGTACTGTGGAGTAGCATGCGATGGTGCACACAACCGTTTGCGGACCCGTCCTCAGAAACCATGAACGTATCTTCAAACATCAGTGAAAAAGTTTAGCGTTATTTATATACACATCAAAGGTTAATCATTACTTTCGTTTACGTTTTGCGCGACGCATCGCTTTCAGCACGCGTTTGCCTTTTTCGATGTATGGCGCCGGGTCTTCCGATGTCTGGCATTCTCGCATGATGTTGCATTCGACTTTGTAGCGCTTGAATCCGCGAATCAATCCCCACAGAGTCACGGCAATATTCGGATGTTCTCCGTGTTTCGACTTGATTTTTTTGGTGATCGTCTTTGCCAGGCCAAAATCAATCATCCAGGGTCGGTCGTATGTGTCCAGCATGACGTTGCGCGCGTTCATATCGCAATGCAGCACCCCGGCGTCGTCCATAAGACCCATGAGACCACAGATGGCGTACTGAAGGTGGTCTGGCATTGCCCCATCTCTATACCTGTCGACGGGAAGCGAGTCCAGTTGTGGCATGACAATGTACTTTTCGGAAACCGACACCCCTAAGACAGCGGGCGCTGCGAACTTGGCGGCGCATTTTTGCTGCAGTTTGGCTTCCGCAAGGATTCGATTCGAAGATTTTTTGGGCCGAAACGTCTTCACAGCCACAGTCTCGCCTTTGGAAGCCCCCACACACATGCCCAACACCACGTCCCTGAATTTGCGAGACACTGACGCTTCAAAGGTCTTCCCTTCTTTCCCATCCAACCCCAGCTGGACCGCGTCTCGCAAAAGACACGCCGTAGACCATTCCTGCACCCCGACCGACATTACCCGAGAATACTACACTGAGTTGTGCCACGTATTTTATGAATCACTTATGTGCATCTTTCTCTCATGCACGTGTTTTAAATTAAATCGTCAATGTGTGTTTCTTTGGCTGTCAAGTATGCGGCGGTGGTTAAGGCGTGTTGGGCGTGGCCTTTCAAGAATGCTCTGCGTACCGGTTTTCTTGTATCTGCGCTGTATATATCGTACAAGTTTTGGGATTTATGAAAATCCATGTAGGATGTCCACCATTTGCTGGCAATGTCTTTGTGATTGGTTGTATGCAAAACCACCATCCATAGAAATCCAATCCACGGCCATATCAGAGTGTCGTGTTTGTCGCCGTATCCGTATACCCAAGCGTCTCGCGTAGGCCTGTTGGGTACGGGTCCTGGCAGACGACATGGAATCCAGGTTGGTTTCATTTCCTGGTTGAACGACTTGATAAAACTGCGGGGTACGATATTGAAACAAACGGCGAGAATTCTGGGCAGTGTTTCCTGCGTTTTGTATATTTCAGGGGTCCACGTGGACACGGCCCGCGCATGCCTCTGTGTAAACTGTTTCTGTTTGCGCTGGTCTTTTTCGACAGTGTGGATCAGTTCCATACATCTAATCGTGTGAATGAGTTGTACGTTCGACAGGAGCAAAGTACCTTCGTGCTGTCTTGAATGTTCCCACGAAGCGCCAATTCTTTCGTGTACAGAATCGTTGGCAATATGAATGTCAAGCCATTGCCACGCTCTTTGGCAATAGAGATACAAGGTTTTCGCAGTTTCTGGTTGGACCTCGAACAACCACCATGACATGATAATGAATTGCATGTTTGCGTCAATGACGCGCACGTCGTTGGACTTGTACACAGGTTTGTTTTCGCCCAACCATTTTCGCTGGAAGCGCCATGGCACCTGACCTTCGTTCGTCATCGCTTGGGTCAGTTTGTGCACAAAGGCCCGGACATGTGTCAAGTCCAAGTCGTTCTGCAATCTGTGAAATAGAAAAATGTAAAATGTATCGCGTACGCAAACGTAGGACTTGCGCGCGTCTCTGTACCACCCCCCAGAACCCTCCTCGAGTCCTTCCAAACTCGATGCAAAATGCGTGACAGGCGGGTCTCTATTTCGGAAGCAACAGCTGCACACATACACGCAGCATCTATAGAACATCACGAATGGAATACAAATACACATTTACAGTATAAACACACGTCTTATATAAAAATAAAATGTTTCTGTATTTATGGATTTTGGTTGCGTTTGCTGTTGCTCAGCAACCGTGCGTTGAGCATTTAAACAGGACGCCGAGGCTGTTGGGGTCGTATCGACCCCAGTGTACAAAGCAAGGGTTCTATCATCCGAAACAGTGTCACGGGTCTACGGGGTATTGTTGGTGTGTCACGCCCATCGGCGAGCGCCGACTCGCACCCGTTGGGCCGGGCCAAACGTTACATTGCGAAACCTAGACTGCTCATCACTGGCGCCAGCGGTTGCCACAGTTGAGACAATTTGCAAACAACGTCATGGGTTCGTCTGCGCCACGCGTTTGTTTTTCATAATAATCCACGGTGTGTTGTTTACATTTCGGACACTTGAGCACTGAATCTGTGATTTCTACAACACGCTCGATGTGTTTCGGATACGCTTCCGTCAACCATTTCGACCGGGCAACACCTTCTGCGGTCGATACAAACCACAACTCGGGCGACTCTGTGAGTTCGAGAACAGAAAAGTGTTGCAGCGCCGACGGGTTTGTATTGTAGTGCGCACAAAACTGTCGGGCCTTTTGACGTGGTTGGGATGTAGACTCACAGGCTTCGCTGACACTATGTACATATTCGGGCGGCAACCGAGCGCTCAGGTAACTATTCATCTATTCGTCGTAAAATAAATCTATTTTATAGTCCACATAGTTGCTACACAAGTGTAAACATGCATGTGAGAGTGAGGACACAACAGTCCGTGAACATTCTGTATATCTCTAATTGGCAAAATGTAATCGTTTGCTTGAAGTATGCGAAATCAAGCAAACACGGAAGCAAAAAAGACCATAGAACAATCCCAACGATGACTGGCGCGCGGAATACAACACCACTGTCGGGATGGTCAGTGGTCGGTTCGAGGTCGTTTCGGTCTACGGGTATGAACATGCAGCTCAGCGTCATTATTTTTATAATGGACGCGATGGTGAATGACACCCAGGTCACGCGTTCAACGGAGTGTGTCGCTTGGTATTGGTGTAGCACTTCGACGGACAGTTTGTTCTCTTCGTCTACGAACTTGTCTTCGAATTTAATGTCGTATTGATTTTGGTTTTCCGCGAGGCCCGATTGCCACTCAGAGATGACAACCAGCATGACAATGAAGACTAGGGACGATTGTACATCAAGGAGGACGGCCAATAGGCTGAACATCAAGGAGACGCCGAAGAAACGGCAAACCGTGCGTATGGTGTTGAATCCGCGGACGTACATGATTTTGACGTCACACCAAAAGCGCCCGTTCGAATCTCCCCAACCACCCATGTACACGTTCGATAAATCCAGTAGGTACATGATTGTCGTAGTATAGGTGGCCAGGATGGGCAGCCAGCGGATGTTCAACGAGTGTGACGCTAAAACAGGGGCGCGTTGAAAGCAGACAGCGGTGGTACATACCGAAACAACCGCCAATACGACGACACAAAGTCTGTGTAATTCGCGCAGATACAGTGAATCGTTTTGCATACGAAAAGGGCGGCCGAATATAGTGATGGGTCCACTTGTGGGAGTTGTAAGTATAGGTGTAGTGTCCTTGGATTCAGGGTCTTCCATATAATTCGAGAAACCTATGTTTTATAGGCACTATTGTTAATTTTTTGTCATGTATTTGTAAAGCGCATTCGGTGTAGTGTGTGGTGCTGACAAATCCTGCATGGACCCAAGGCGTTGAAAAGCAGTCACCACGAATTCTGAACAAAAGTACTTTTCGTATTGTCGTTTCGGAGAAGCCGCGAGTGGTAGCCACGAACATAACGCTCCAGATGCATCATAATCCTTGCCGAGTTCTTCGATGCTGAATTTTAAGGTTTCCATCGTTTTCGCTTCCGCGATATCGCTGTGTACAATTTCTGCGATAGTCAATGCGTCGCTCGGAATTTGAAACCACGAGTCGTGCGTCACATCTGACAATACCCTGACGGTCATACGATTGCCCCACAATGCGGAAAACGCAAGTGTCAACGTTTCCGACGTCTGCGCCACTTTGCGAAACCCAGTATCGAAAAAATTGGATTCAATTTCTCGAATTATGCGGAGGCAGTCTTCTGGCGTGTATTCGCCTTTTTGGGCGGACTGGTAAATCATTTTGACGACTTCCATGACCTCGTTTGGCGTGGTACGGATGACTAAATCACAATGGCAGAATTCTCCATCTGTCATCCACGTGACAAATTTATTAAACATCCCAGAGAAATACTCGATAGGTCTGTAGAACGTAACCGACAACATGTTCAAACTACCGTATCAAATATAAATACTCTCCTTCAGTAAAAATATGGGCAATGTGTGTTGGACTCCAAAGGTGGCGCCGGTCGTCGAGTGCATACAAGAGTTACAACGGGTCGAAAGAACGTTGCAGAACCTGATTGACAAATACTCGAAGCAAATCCAAGAACAAAAGAGAATGGCACGGGCCAAAATGTACAACAAAACAGATGCCATGCAACATATTCGGACCATAAAAATTATCAAAACACACAAGGAGAGAATGATAAGCAGACTAACGAATTGCATTGCGAAACGGTACCAACTCGAATCCCTAAACGTCACGAAAATGCATATTGAAGCTGTCAACTTGACGAGTTCTACGTTTCGAAACTTTCTTCAACACACTGACGTTGAAAAAGTGGCGCGCTTACAGGATACCCTCTCCGACATGATTGACGACGCTTGCGAGATACATCACGTGCTCGAAGAGCCACTTGGCTCAGATACCATTGACGAAGACGAACTCGAACAAGAATACGAACAGTTGTGTAACAGCATCCAACTACCAAAAGCCCCGTCAAATCCGCTGACCGGTGGATTTGACGAAGCGGAGCACGAAATGGTGCCCCTGACGGCTTGAACAGTATGAACACGGGTCGGAGCGCAATATATGGGTTCGAATGATACAACGCAAAAAATAATACGTATATAACTATTTAATTCCGTATTATTTTCATACTTATAATGCAGTCGGAGCGTGTACGTGTCTGTAGTCGCAATCTTGTGAAGGGCGGGATGACATGGTCCAAATTCGTGCCGCTGGAGCAAGACGCTTCCGTGCATGACATATTGAATTTGTTTGCCATATTTTTACTCGAAGGTCGCGCCCCGCCGCACGCGGTGCTACAGCAGTGTTTTGACGTTCTTCTACACACACAAGAGGATTGTATGTTTGTGTTCATGCGGCGCGGAGACGAAACTGCCGCTGGTATACTACACTCGCGAAAACCGCTGTTAGACGAGCGAGAAAAGCAGCTTTTGAAACAGTTGGGCGTCGACCAAACGTGGAATGTCCCGCTGTGGACATGGACGGAGAATCACTACGCGTTGATGGAATCTATGGAAACACAGTGCCGACAACGCGGTGTGCAAGGTCCCTGTATGGGCATATGGTGTTACCGATGATGACCCATCGGAAGTCCGCCCGGATTGCGAGCATAAAGTTCTTGGGCATGGAAATGCTCTTCCAAAGTCAACGCCCACTCTTCCCATTGAATGAGTCGGACCTCGTACTCAGACATGTCATTCGTTTTGTTGGGGACGACGGCCGGTGTAGCAGACGGTGCTGCAGGCGAAACGGACGACATCAATGACTATACATTGACGCCATCAATGGTGATCAGTTCCGAATCCTCATTTGGGAAACGGCCAACATATTCGTCGGTTCCGTAGGGGTTTAAGAACGTAACTAAAGAACTGTCCCGATGTGCGGACAATTCCGCAGCCGACACAGTCGTCCAACACGTGTCGGCTCGTAGGACGTTTGTTTTCGTCAGCACGTAGGATACAAAGGCCGAGCAAGTAAATGTGTCGTCTTGTCTTTGAATACGGCGACAGAGGGCAGCGGATATCCAGTCGTAAGGACGGGTGTCGTATTTGTGATTGTATACAGCGTCGTGAATGCGTATCCACTCGTCTTCTGTGGCTATCTCGCACGGCGCACGACGTACCCAAATTCTAACAGAGCCGGGATATTGTTGGGTGTAATGTATCAGGGGTGTTAGTTGTACGCCGAACTTGGTATCGTCGTCTTGTGGGTCTGGCTTTCCGTGCCACGTTGATTCCCATACAAACGTTCCTTTTAACGCTGGGCACCAAGCTGGGTCCACGATGACCAGAGCAGAATGAGAGTATCGAGAACAAGTGCATGTTTTTATCAGCCAATCGAAACAATTCATACAGCAATGTTTAGGACTTTCAGAAAATAACAAAATATCACCTGTTTTTAATTCCATTCTTGTCGCTGTGCAAGTTCTTTTTATACTATTCGGACACCGTCAAACAAATCCAGTTGTTATATACAATTTTGGGGGTAGGCGTGACCGTCGTACCCGGTTGCGCCCCAATGTGACAACGTATCGACGTGTTCGCGTATCATAGGTGGTGGAGTTGAAGATGTGCCGTACCACAGTGTATACGCCGAGTACGCGTGTCCCAACCATACTCGGTCCAGTTGTGTGACGTAGGTCTCGAACGTGCGGTCGTGCACACACTTGTATTCAGCCAGGCGCCACATGTGTGTGGCGTTGTTGTTGATAGGGAGTGTGTCTTTGAATTGCAATCCGTCACGCCTGTATTGAATGCCGACCTGGTCGAACCAAAGACCCAGTGTAACGTCGACGCCTTCTTTTCTTATAGAACGCGGCGCCGACCACGGGTGTACATGGATGAGACCATCGCAGTGTGTGTGAACACCTGCGTGTGGCCATAATTTGGTGTATGCGACGGGACCTTTTTGCTGACACACCTGTGGTTTGTCTTCGTACTCGATGTTTTCGTGGTAGGGTCTGTCGTGTTCTGGTGGTCGTGGCTTGTCGCCAATCCAAATCGAAATGGCCATGTGAATATGGTCTCCGCTAATGGGGCGCGCCCCAATAGAATGTCGTCCGCTGGTTATTGTGGTGACAGGGACACGTCGGTGTCCTTCGTGTTTCCATATTTGGCACAAATGCTCTGGTACCGCAAACATATTTGTGAACTGCGTGACCACGTTGGAAGTAGTGAGGCCGCGAATCGGTAGCCCGTGCTGCGTCTCAACCGATACAATCCAAACATTCCAAATCGAGTACGCCGCCCAACTAATGATCAACCATGCGCGCATTCACCCAAATAATGACACTACTTAAATACAAAAAGTGGTTCCTGAAATGGGTCAAGGCCAAACCACATGGTTCATGTACGGACGCGACAAAAATGACAGATGGACAGACCCGCTGTACAGCACAGTGGCGAAAGCCGACGACATCTTATTTCATATGGGTCGTTTCAAACACAAAGTATTCGAGTTCGCGCTTGGTCAACTGGATATCATCAAGCTGTATCTTTACCATGGCCGCACTCGTCACGTGAAGGCGTGGTTTGAAGAAGACACGCTGAAGATTCAGTTCCTAACTGCGAAAGCTAAAGACGCATGGTATCAATGTAAGCGTTCAAAGAAAGGCACTGTGTTCGACCAACAGTTCACCGCACTGGAGGTGTCGGACGAGTGGGTGTTGTACTTTAAGCACAATCCACCAACCCCCGTAGATTGATACCTTTGCGCCAAAACATTCTCGATACAGGATGTATGAGTACAGAGAAAGGGATGTCTTCGTCGCACGCCACCTCCAAGTACTGCTTTAGGTGCACTGATTTGACAGACGCTGGTCCGGCCAATGTCCTTTCGTGTATGTATTCTCCCGTGTCTGCGCGCAAATGTAGTGTCACTTGAACTGTTTTTGAAATGTCGAAGGACCACTTGCCACTTTCTTTTCTTTCCCAAGAGACCGACGGGTCGGTCCATTCTACACTAAACTCTAAGGGACCGTCTAAATTGAAACGTACTGTTTCTTCGCGGCCTGGACCTACCACCCATTCTAATTTATCGTATGTTGGGCCGTACGTAACCAGCTGGAAAAATTCTTGAATCCATTCACCTACCGAGTTTGCTTGCGAGGATATCGAACCCGACGCGTGCGCTTGGCCAAGCGGTTGTAAGCGCATAGGTTGTTTAGGGGTGAACGTGAACGTCGCGGGCAAACCGGTATGATTCACAATGCTTAGTCGTGTCGAACAATTTAAAATAGACATTTGAATTTATTAAACGATTTATATACGTCTCATAGTTGTTTTAAATCTCGCGCAAAGTCTGAAAGTTACGCATATCGTCCACCGTGACTGTATCACGGTTCGCCAAACCGGCTACCATCGCCGCTCCCGTAAAAATGTTCGTCAACTCACTCTCCGCAGCGACCTGAAGGGCACGCACAGCGTCCGCATTCCAACGCAAACGCTTATCCGTAATGTTCAACGCCTCCTGCGTGACAATACGCTTAAACGTTGTCGACGGAAGAATGCACGTCGCCTGCTCGCGCAAAGCCTGAACTTCTTTGGCGGCTCGCTTCTGCTTGCGAGACATCTTGGGGACGGCCTGGGCAAATGTTGTCTTTTTAGTCGTTTGAGCAGCAGCAGACATGTTTGTTTGAAAGTATGTCCCTTTATACCGCTTTTCATTTGATTTTTGGATTATGTGCAACATGATTTTGCTCTGGATTTGGAGGATGAGAGTCGTACGGGCTTTAGTGCCTCCTTTTTTATGTTCGTACCGTTGACCACCAGCTGCATACATCTTTTGAAAATGTGTTTGGTGGACGCGACATCCTTCGTGGAACATGTGTCTGTCACAATTTGCCAGTCCTGACGAGCCCACGGTTGTATAGTGCCGTGTACATCGTGGGTATGCATGCCCAAGTCGGTTTTCGTGCCGATAACAGCCACCACGGTCGGATTTAACCCTTCCAAGTCGCGAAAACACCGCGTCACAGACTCCATCGCTTCAGAGTCCATCGAGTCGTAGATCACAAACACGATGTCCGAATCGCGGATGTAGCTGTGCATCAACGAACGGTATCTCTCGGCTCCAGCTGTGTCCCACAAGGTAATGCAAGTTCTTTTGTCATTGATAGTCGACGACGTCGTGAAAAAATCGATTCCCAATGTTGTCCGAATGTCCTCCAGTGACATGCCCAACACTGAGCGAATGAACGAGGTTTTTCCCACACCGTAGTCACCTATGAAACAACACTTGAATCTCGGTACAAAGTCAACCATGAATAAATACGAACGTATGATTTCATAACTATATACTCGCCCTCCATTTTAACCACGCACTGGACGCCAAATCCACCAACGACTCGTCTTTGACAATGACGCGCGTCCAGTATTCGCAATAGCGTGGTGTCAACAAAGTAGACACTGAACGCCGTTTCATTGAAAAACACTTGGTCGGGGTTTCAGAATCGTAGAATTTCAAGTGGTCCATGGGGTGCCCGTCAGCCTTACCAATAAAACCCACGCAAGACACGTCAACCACGACGTCGCAAGGGCTCAACTCTGGTTCCAAGGCCGCCAAATCCTCACACGTCACGGCCTTGGGCCAAGGCTTTGCACGCTTGTCCGTCACCACCACTTTGTACAACTCGCGTTCGTCGATTCGCCGGATAATATCGCGTGATTTGCGCATATCCTCAGACTTTGACCGACGAATCACATCCAAAACAGTGTCGTCGTACTGTATAAAACGGTCCAAATCCACGATGGATTGCTCTATTGGCAAACCACTGCAGCGAAGCGCGTCCGACACCATGTAGTGTATCGCCACCACTGCAGAATGTCGATACACCGTCGTATGTAACCTGTAACGCGTCAGAAACAAATTGTATATATCTTCGTATACCTTGTGGTGGTAGCAAATGCACCCGTCAACCACACGGGCCGCGTTGATGATACGCATTGTATCCGTGTCAAACCCACCCTGCGACAACCCACACGCACGCGCATCGCGCTTAATGTACTCCATTTTGTCTACGTCCAAATGGTTCACCTGGTTCGCCACAATATGATAAAGAAACCCCTCCTGACCTTTGACAGGCGCGATAAGCGACTGTACAAAGGCTATCTCTTCGGCCGAATATTCAAACGACGACTTCTTCAACAAGCGTGCCACAATGGCCACAGAACGCTGCTCATGGTGTGCCATAGGCGAATCGCTATCTTTCAAGAATACATCATCAAACAAATGAGAAAACGGACCATGACCAACGTCATGCAACAACCCGGCCAACTGTACAAGTAGAATCTGACGACTGGTTATGGCCAACTCCGGCTGCTTATTTCGCAAATGCGACGCCATTCGCCCAGCAAGATACGCCACAGAAATTGAATGCTCGAAACGCGTGTGGGTTGCTCCCAACCATACCCAATGCGCTGTGGCCAACTGGCGAAGACGGCGCAGCCTCTGGAACTCCACTGTGTTTATAATATCGATGATTTCAGGGCCCAATTCATACTCACGGTGCACTGGGTCAAATATTGTTGTCGGATTTAGGCGCCGACGTTTCACCGACATGGCTTGCACAAAAAACGCATCGTAAACGGAAATACACATATGATTTACTTTAGAAAGTTCAAGGACCTACGTTCCACTGCAAGTCCACCGGAATGTTGTACGTGCGCCCCGCGAAATGACCGGAGACCCACGGGATGCCATTCGTCTTGGCCTGTTCGTAACACTCGAGCGTTCTCGTAAAATATTCCACCTCTGGCATACCTGTGCACATACCATGCTTCAGCCACTCCTGTTGCCAGAAATGTTCGTCAGGGCCACGCAACGCCCGCCACACGGTGCGAAGTCGAGGAAGCAGCGGACCCAATCGCTCCAAATCAAAACCACAGGGTTCACGAAACAGCGGCCAATGGTCTGCGTCGTACTGGGGCCACAAACCGTGGATAGTAAACGGGAAATCACGTTCCACGTCACGCGTCAAGGCCAAATAATATCCTCGGATTGACATCTTATAATAAGAACACGCTCGAATTTATACACAAGCCCGCCGTTTTAATTTAAATTAAATTAAATGCACACCGCAAATACTTTTTTTACACGAGGTCGTCGTTTTAATTTAATTTAAATTAAATGCACACCGCAAAAACTTTTTTTTACACAAGGTCGTCGTTTTAATTTAATTTAAATTAAATGCACACCGCAAAAACTTTTTTTTACACAAGGTCGTCGTTTTAATTTAATTTAAATTAAATGCACACCGCAAAAACTTTTTTTTACACAAGGTCGTCGTTTTAATTTAATTTAAATTAAATGCACACCGCAAAAACTTTTATTCAGTTGTCTTTATCACTCGCAACGTGTTTGTCCAGGACTGATGATACACAGTGACCGTGCTACCATCCACGAAAGTGAAAGTGTAGTTCATGCCGGAGACGACTTGAGATGTCACTGACGTTGGTGCGCCCTTCGCTGCAAGTTCGGCGCCTGCGTCAGGAAGTGCGAGCACCTTGTCCCACACAGCGAGCTCCTCAGGGCCGACGGCTCGAGGGACGGTAGTAGCGCCAGGGACCATGTGACATTTTTTGTGCAATTGCTTGAACGACATTTTATAAAGGCGGAACAACGTTATATACTGACAAACTGTTACAACTCATGGCCGCGTCGGGAAAAAAAACTTTTTTACATCAGGTCGACGTTTTAATTTAATTTAAATTAAAAGCACACACTATTTTTTTTATACAACAGGTCGACGTTTTAATTTAATTTAAATTAAAAGGTTCGTGAAAGTCGCAGTCAAAAGGGATTGACTGCGCGAAAGAATTGTTTTTGCAATGTTGTGCCTGTCCACGGAACACGATACTTGGCGTCAAACGATTTTAAAGCCAAAGGCCGGCTATCCGACATTACATTTATACCCGTTTTTTTATGTTCCATGTTGCATGTGTATATGTTCTATTTTGAATTGTTCATATGGTTCACCTGACCCTGCTCTGTCTATACCGAGTTCTCTGTCTATACAGCACTGAATATGCTTACAACATGTTCGGGTTTGTCCGCGGTCGTGATGTTCAAAATCGGGACACGTACACGTCCATACAGGCCGATGACCAATACCATCGTATACAACGCGGTATGCTTTCGATGCGGCATATTTGAAATATGACACCTTGTAGACGCGCCTGAATTCGCCCACGTTCACAAAAGGTCCACCAGTTGGTATTTGGAACGTTCCGCGAGGGGCGTCTTGGCACCGTTGCCCTGGTGCATTGTGGGAATTGAAACAGGCGTTCGACATCACGTTCTTGTTAGCTACTTAAATAGTTTCCACGTATATAAACTCGTATTGCGTTTTCATCATGTCCGGTTATGAGGAGGTATCGAATCCGTTGATGGCAGTCCCTGATATTCAATGGTTGAAACCAGCGTCCCCAACCGAAGAGGTCACACAACTTATTCGCAGAATTCAGCAAAAGCATTTCAAACCTGGCCCGGCTAAGAAAGAAACCGTTGAGAAATTTTGGAAACTCATCGCAGACGATTTGCGTATGTACGACAAACAACTCCAGAACACAACGCCATTCGAGAAAACCTGCTACGGGGTTTGTACAGACCGATGCATAAAAAGATGGGACAAAACGTATTGGGAATTCAAAGTTGCTGGTCTAAGAAAAAGAAATTATGTGTCCGAGTATAAATTCCCCGTCAAACTGATGTCAGTGGTGCTGATCTTCATCGCCGGGGTGTTCAGACTCATAAGGGCAAATCAAGACGGGAAAGCTTCTTTTATCGCAAATATAATTCAGGTGTTGACTAACAGCGTGGTCATTTTTATATATTGGTTAGATGGGGAAAGAATCATGCTATTACCCAAAATAGGCGCCATAGTCGTCTCTATCGCTATCTTGTATGGCATACTGAAGCATGCGGGTGCTGAAACAGTAGGCTTGTAGTATTTAAAGGCGAACGAGATGAGACACATGCTTGCGATTATTATTCCGTATAGCTCGACACCACAATCCGAATGCGTCCACCAATTTCTTTGTTTAGTAAAGTCAATCGCAAAGTACCTACCGTATGCATATATTTATGTAATTGAACAATGTAACGACCAACCGTTCAACCCTGGTGGACTTTTGAACGCTGGCGTAAAAGTGGCGGGTATGAGTGACACTGATGTTCTGTGCTTTTTACCTGCTGATTTTATATTGAGCGAGAGTATAATCGACATTTTTTTCACGCCTTTAACGGACAACACTGTTCGACATAGTACGCGTGTGAAGCGCAACGGTGGCGAATCCAATGGGGGTGGCCTACTGATGATGCACCAAGGCACTTTCAAAAGCGTCAATGGATTTCCGAACGATGTGGGGGGCTGGTGGTGTGGAGAAGGCGATGCGTTCAGAGACCGTCTTTTGCTCAAACATTATAACATTGAAGCAATAACCCCGCCACTGAGGCCCGCCCTAAATCCTAAGGCGAATCATCCAGACGCCTGGGAACAAAAGAGACGGCATAAAGCACACGCACACCAAAACGGTTACAATGAAGTATGCGAACAAATACACCAAACTTACATGTATTCCAAACGTTGCTTCCACTACTGGGTAACATGCTAAATCGGCACCATGTTGGATGTACGAACAAATGGAACCATGTTGCATATATAAGATAAATCGTATTGCGTGTTGTCATGATAGCATTTGCTCTGTTTGGGTTGTATTGCTCGTGTCAAATATTGTGGACCTTCGTCAGGACATGCTGTCCACGTTATTTGCCTCACCATATGAAATTGCTACGCTAAGTATTTAGTTGGTGTGATGTCTGACAATGAAACTAAAACATGTGGTAATGATGGGCGTGTTAACGTTCTTGTGGATTTGGATGCTTCCACTATTCGTAATGGGGTTTTTGCTCAGTGTACCCGCGTTTGTTGTGGGTCTTCCTCTGTGTTTAAGTGTATCTGTCACATTGCAGTACTGGCAACACGGTCAAATTATCACGCAGCACCCACTACGACGTATAATATCACACATCCCATGGCACGAATGGTTTCCTTGTAATACCATAACCATTGAAAAAACATGTGTGGTAGCCGTGCACCCACACGGGTTGCTTTGTTGTGGCGCCCTCGCTGGCATTCATTTTGTTCCTGGTTCGACGACTGTATTCTGTATAGCGCCATTGTTATTCTATGTTCCCATACTCGGGTGGTGTATGCGTATTCTGGGATGTGTGCCTGCGCAGCGCGATATCATGCTTCAATGTCTACGCAGTGGACACTCGCTGATTGTAGTGCCTGGCGGCGTGCCTGAGTTAGTACTGGCGGAACAGCGTAACGATAGAAAATGGTTTGAAAGGAGTGGATTCATCCACATCGCCAACGAGGCCAATGTTCCCATCCAAGCTGTATTCGTGAAAGGCGAGTGCTCGACGTTTACCATGGCCGAAGCACCGTTTTTACGCACCAGAGTACACTGGTCTTGGAAGACTAATATACCCATGGTATTGCCATTGTTCATAGGGTGGTACGGCACATGGCTACCCAAGCGTGTAGCACTCACGCTAATCACACAACATATTCGCGCACATGGCAAAAACGAATACTACAGAAACCTGAAACAATTCACCAGTTTAATTTAATTTAAATTAAAATGACCTCTCGTTGTCGAAAAAAAAAGTTCAGCTTGACCTATTTAATTTAATTTAAATTAAACGACTTCGCGATGCCGAAAAAAAAGTTCGAAACAGATTGCAAGCATAAATGTCGGCGGCACCAGTATTTCTGGACCACTAAAGCGAGTCACGTGGCGTGGAACATGATGGAATACGACACGTGCATGCGCAAATGCATCCAGGATTCGTTGAAAGTGCCTACGGATAGTCACACCTCAAAGACCGAGAATGTGTATTTAAAGGATTAATACATTTTCGTATGTCGAGACTAAAGCGAAATATTGTGCGGAGAGACAGGGCTTGTGTATTGTACGAGCGTGCCAAAGAATCGCGTTTACTCAATGTGGAGCGCTCTCTAATAGCATTGTTGAGAGACATACCGTGTCTTTCGTTTACCGCCACTGCGAAACCCACGCCAGAATGGCATACGTTATCGTACGTGGCGCAGACGGCGGCTTTATGCGGGTTGTGGGATACGGATATCAGGTCGGTTGAACAAGTTATGGTAAGTGACGCGAATATAGACAAGTTTCAACATCGTTGGGCCGTTGTCAAGCAGAAAACACCGTGCAACATCGTGGATTTCCTAAATATTGTTCACGAATGTAATGGATGCGTGTGATATTACAATAGTAGAACATGTAGAAAACGTTTCACATAATCTTTTTTATATACGCAAGTCGTACTGTAATGAAAACGCCATGGAAGTGCATATTATTGTCGATATTTTATTGCGTTACCTGGGCAATCTTCGCGAATGGTCAGTGGCGCGCGTTTTGTGCAGGCATACACACGATATTGTTGCGAAGAAACAGTATCGAATGGATGTACTCGGCGTGCGTTCCTTCATTCGTACGAACAGGTGTATGTGCTGCTTGAAACATGTGGATGAACCGCGTTGGATTTCTCACAAAGCAGTACCTGTTTCATACATGCGCTATACAGTCACGTGTCATCATTACATGTGTCAAACTTCTGCGCTGTTTTCGATGATACGCGACTTGTCTACAAGTAATATCCATGTACTCACGTCGCCGTTTCAAGTCACTGGCGACATCCAAATACCACGGTCAAACGGAACAGTAACTTCAGGTCAATGTGTAACGCATGGCCTGGCGATGATTCGAAACCAATATTACGTGATGACGCGATGGCACGACCACTGCAAAAACGTACCGTGGTCACATTATTTTGACCACGAACCACGTATAGTATTTAAAGAGTTACATTCAGTGGTAGATGCGAGTATATGACGTTATATCACGCCGTTCGGCGATGTTTTTGACCCAGATTTTTCTATTGGTATTGGGTTTATGCATACTTTACACGAGTTATGTCTGGGTGCGAATATCTGGCGCTCTCTACGAACCTTTGACTACTCTGTGATTTCCACCCATCCATTTTAGTTTTAATTCAATCGCAACACTTGAATTAAAACTCATTGTTTCTCCGTACATACAAACATGTCACAAGGCCCTCCCGCCAAACGCCGTCGCAAACTCGCGGGGAACCCGAACCACCACGAGCAAGCCCCCGTATTCGAACCGGAAAACGTCAAGGAAGCGATTGCTGGTCTCAAAAGCGGTCAGTACGAAGCTGTTGTCATCGACGCGGGCCTCGTCATTGCCTGTCCTGGCGACCAAATGGTTCGGTACTGGAATGCCCGTGCTGTTCCTGGCCACCGTGTGCCCGTGCCAGAACACTGGTGTGACATCGACGCCAAGACGTTCAAGGGTCTTCCAGGCATTGCTGGTGGCATGTGGCACACCTACGCGTCCAGTGCGCACGATTTCGCGCTCGACTCGCCCGTTGTGGACGCGATATTCACCGAAACGACCGGCACGCCAGATTGGCGGATTCGGCCCAACCGGTTTCGTTTCAACCCTGTGCACAAGGACGATGGCTACAAGGCGGCTCATATCGAGGGCCCGTGCGTGCTTTCGGAACAGTCTGGTGTGTCCGCAATCCTGTGCGTGACAGCCGGGCGGACCTTCACGTACTACAAGGGTTCTAACAACGACCCTCGTGCGCGCGAACTGTTCACACAGCTCGGAGGCAAGACCAGTCTTTTCGTACAACCCACACAGGAGCAACTGGTGCACTGGCCGCGCACGACCATACAGACGACCCAACCGGGCCAAATCATTCTGTTCGCCGACTCAGTGGTGCACGAAATAAGCCGCCTCGGAAAGAACTCGCTTTCGCTGTTTCTATCGCCGTACGACCCCGTCCAAGCGGTGGACGAGAGGGAGTTCTATCACGGACTGAACAGGAAGCAAGCGATTGCCCGAAAGAAATCGCTGACGGTATCCCCGCCGCTCCCAACGACTCTGATGCTGCCGGGACAGCGGCGGCAACACCCCAAGGAATATTTCGGCCTCTCGAGGCGCGAAACGGAGATTTTCGGAGCCTTGTTCCACTCGACAGGCGCGTACTGGCCTTCGGACAAGCCTACGTTCTTCCTTATGCACATGATGGCGTTCAATGCGTTCAAACCGAAGCTCTTGCCCTTCTGCTTCGATGCCAACGGGAAATACAACTACGAAATTATCACACCGGAACTGGTAGCCGGCTGCGAAGATTTTGACCACGGTTACTTTGAGAAACTGCCCTTCGCGACCGTTTCCGACGACGAAGTTGCGGCCATGCGCGCCAAATACACGGGCATTCCCGAAGCAGCATGGCCGCTCGTCAAATACTGGACGAAGGATATCCGTCAGTGTTCCGACAATGTCTGCCTGCGCCGGGGATTCATTCGCAGCGTTGAATGACCGTCTTTACAACGAATATATAGGTACACAACTAAACTAAAATGAAACACTGTTGCGATAATGTCAAGTATACCATCTGGTCGACGTCGACGCTCCTGTCTTTATCTTTTATTCTGTTCGCCACGTTCCACACGGGCACCTTGAACAATCTTGGTTCGTCCGTATTCGCGGTGGCGCTGTTGGTCTTCCTGGTGGACATGGTGTACGGCACGTGCTGGTTGTGCGCGCGCGCGTGCTCACGTTAAAACTTCAGGAGTGTCTTGGTTGTGTCTGCAGTTTTCGCGGGCTTTTTGGCGACAGGGTCTTTGCTCTTGGAGGCATACATCACCGCTACGAGAATACCGATGAGGACGAGGGCACCGACCCCACCACCAATGACCATGGGCAGCGTGGTGTCCTGTCCGCCGCCGCCGCCCGTTCGGTGACCCGCGGGTTCAACGTCGTTGCAGTGGTAGCCGAGTTTGCCGAGCACGAAGAGCGTATCGTCGCTTAAAGTGTGGTGACAGGTGGATTTCTGCAGCGACTTGGACATGAGCTGTGACGGCGGGTCTTCGTGGCTCAAGCTCGAACCCGGCTCGTAGTGTTGGGGGTTGTAGATGCGTACATGGTCGATGTAGACGGGGTCTCCGAATTCGCCAGTGTATCTGTCCTGCGCGATCACCGACTGTTGGTGAATGTCTGTGAGCAACATGTCGAAGGTCGAAGGCCACGCACGTTTGTCCCCGTCGACGGTGCTCATGTAACCGAGACCGTGGAGCAGCTCGTGCATCATCACCGAGTCGAGGTCGTAATGCGAAGTTGGTTTTTGCGCGCATTCGCCCGCCCACCACAGAAAGCGTGTATTGAACTCGATGTCGAAGCGCAGCGCGGGCGCGTACACGCCGTCTACCTTTTGTTCCATGTACGTCCACGTGGTCGCCAGACTGTTCGACAACGCGTGCTTCCACGCGACCGAGTATTGTACCGCGGGGATGTGGCACGCGTTTCTCAACGTTGCCAGGGATGTTTCGACGTGTGTTTGGAGGGAGATGGTCTGGTCGGAGTGTCCGAATTCCTCCCTTGTCAACAGGGATTCGGGAGGGACAATGTGGTCAAGGCGAAACCGTTTCATGACGCGGCAACGTGACCACCTTTTATATGCGTAATCGAGGGACTCGTACGTCGTCGTGTGTGCTTCCAAATCAGAAAGGAGTATAAATTTTTAATTCTAAATAAATAAACCATGGGCAATTGTTTGTATGTGGTGATAGCTGTCCGCGAGCAGCGTGTGGCGACACACTGTTCATTCAAAGGGCGCGATGAATACCGTGGTGTTTTCGTGCACCCACTTCAACACACCACAGTCCATGAAGACGAGTGTTGAGAACGTGGCGGACGGCTGCACGAATCTGAATATGCGTCTGGCGACCAGTGCGTCCGCGGTGAATTTTCGTGAGGCTTGTGGTTTTTCACGGGCTTGAATGGCAGCGGCCCACCTGCCTTTGGAGTGTTTGAGTGTCACGGAGCGCTTGGATTTGTTGCAATTGAGTTCGCAAGTGCCTTTGACCGGGAGAGACTTCCACATGTTGTGCCAGTATGTAGTGGGCACCACGAGCTCGACGTCACTGGCATGGTCTGGAATCACATTATCGTCGACGAGTTTGATGTTCGGAAAGTGGTACTGAACTGCAGAGCAAGAGGTCTCCGCCGTGACAGTCATTTTGTTGTCATGTATGTCTAAGGTTATGTGCGGGAAGTCCTTGAGCATCCGTATGAAGGCGCGCATGCCTTCGGTCACGTTGAACGTGACATGACCGGTCTTGTGTACCTTGCGCGTGATGACGCGCATGCCCGCGCCTCCATTCAGAAAGATGGTGACTTTGAGCTGTTCACCGTCGATGGCAACCACGGGTAACATGTCTTGTTTTGTGGTGCCGCCCCAGGCCTGGTCCAACCATTCCGTGGAAATATGTACAGATGCCATATTGATTTAAATTAAAAAATGAAACGTCATATCGTCAGTAGCATATGTTCATACAATTCTAAATCAAGTATAAAGCACGTGTTGTATTAAACAATGACCAAGCGTCTGCGAGACGGCCCGGTCGTTTTGCAGTCAAAACGACCCTGCGCGGGGTTTTCACCCGTGCCATCACGCATGAAACGAAAGCGCGAAAACGTAGAAGAGTATGCGAAGCGCTTCAGACTGGCGGAACCGTGCGAAACAACGTGTGTGGGTGTGAAGCGTTCGGCCGGATGTTTCGACCAAGAATTGCGGCGCCTTGAGAAAAGGATGCGCGCTTCGGTGCCCACTGCGGAAGAGGCCATTGCGTTCCTCGTGCCCCATATCATGCAGCTGCGAGGACTGTACAACGCCGAAAAGGAGCGCGCGACCGAGCTGACGTCTAAGAACGTCGTACTTCGGCGCGCTTGCTTGCACTTGTTGCAGGAGAAGCAGAAACTACAGGGTCAATTGGAGGTGTCGCAATACCGTCTGACTTTAACCGGTACAAAGCCCTATGACGCTTGGCCCACAGAATAATTTCCACGCAAGCAACAATGGACGACGCTATTGCGAGGGGGTAATCTTTCTTTAGCGCTCCGTATGTCGCCCACGTGATGCCGCCGGTGCACCTAAGAAGCAATGAGCCCACGCTGAGTGTTTGAGGCGTCGTAGAACATAGCTGTGGCATAGAGGCAGAAGTGGAACAGACAGCGGCGAATATGCCCAGGTATTCAGTCGCGTTCATTACAAATCCAAGCCAGCGTATCATTTTAATGTATATAGGTTGTTTTTTATTCATGCTGAAATGTCGCGCAGACCTGGTACTGGGTCAAGTGAAACAGATTCGATGATTCAATCTGACATAGAGTCCGGGAAGATGAAGTCTGACACGGTGTACGAGTTGATGAAACTGCGCGACTTGCAATCGTTTATTTCTAAAATATATTGGCTGGTGGTCTTGTGTTTCTTCGCCGTCGGGTGTATATTGGCATTGGTCTTGACAGATGGGACGTTCAGCGATGTGTTTATGGCTGAGAATCTGTTATCGTCAGTCGGCGTCTCTGCATACATTATGCTGATGGCGTTGATGGTCATGTGCAACAACCACGGAGAGATGCGAATCATTTTGCTGTTAACCATACTATTCTTCACGGGGTGCTTGTCTGGGTTCATGTTGGCTCTGCATTTACTTGACATAAACATATCACTCCAATCTACAAAGACTTGATTAATTTGCATTCATTATTCCACCATTCGAGACCTTCTGTAAATCCCCTTTCTTCAAAAATGGCCTGACCTTGCTGTGCGATGAACAGCACAGTTGCGCGTCGTGTGGCTTTTTTGCTACTGTGACGCTTTGATGTCAGTACAGAGCCGTCTGGGTAGAGCCTGGGCACCCCGGCCCTGTGTCGTTCGTCGTCGAAGGCGGTCATGTCAATAAACAAAAGGTCCAACCATGTCTTGAACATGGCGATAATATCTTCGTCGCTGTCTGATTTCGTTTCGAGCCACGCAGAGGCGACGGGTCGCCAATGTTCGATGAGATTGTACACGGCATCCGGTTTACGTTCTTGGCTGTATCGGACACGACATTTTACCCACCAATGTGCATAAGACTGGGGAATGGATTTGTCGATGACAACACGGTTGACGAGAGCTTCGGGCCATTTGACTTCGATATACTGCAGCATGGCGGTTTCTGTGTATGGAAAAAGGGGGTCCGACAACCAGTTGTTCATCTCGGGACTCTGAAACCAAACTGGGTTTTTCTCGACACTCATCTTTGATGCTGTCAGCGTGACCCTTTATAGTGTACACGGATTGTACCAATGAAGTATATATGCGGCGAGTTGTTCATAAATGATTGTGGTCGCGATAGACCCGGGTCTTCGAAATCTGGGTTGGTCCGTGTACGACACCAACAAAGAGATATTCGTCAGTTTTGGGCGGTACGACTTGTTGAAAGACCAGCCAAAAGCCAAGCACACGAAATACACGAATTTGGTCCGCGATTTTGTGGAAGCTTCCAAGGACGTATTCGACATAGCGGATGCAATCGTCATCGAAATACAGATGGTGGCAAAGTTCAAAGTCATTCAAACAGCGTTCGAATGTTTTTTCTGGGAAAAATCGCATCTCATTTCGCCAAGGTCGGTCCGCTGTCACTTTGACATTAGCACAGGAAACTATTCGAAAAATAAAAAAGCGTCGGTCAACAAAATTTCAGAACTCGACATCCCACACAAGAACAAAATTTGGTTCGAGCGCTTCGACAAATCAAAACGCGACGATGTCGCCGACGCTATTTTAATCGCTCTGTACTACGTACAAAAAGGTTACAAAAAAAGAAAAATGAAATAAAGTATTTATGTGCAGTCTGTCTTATGTAAAATGTTACAACACGTAATGACTCTGTTTTGTTTCTTGTGGTTTTTCAGAGTGTGGGTGTGTTTGTTCGGGGCCCCGTTTCGCCTCTGCGGTCGGACCGTACTGTTTGCGTTTCAATCGGTGAAGGAATGTTATACAAAAGTTGCCTATGTAGCCGAATATGCGCGCATACAGAGAGAGAAGCCCCCCCAGAATACCACACGCCTCGAAAAGTGACTTTTTCGCCTGGAAAACGTGAAACCCATACATAATCACGACACCGACGCACAGCGAGCCGCCTATTTGCTGTATGCGCGTGAAGACGATTTGAAATCGCCGCCGCAGTTCTGGGTCTGCGTCCTCAATGTCTTCCAAATCCTCGTACGTCAACTTGCGGGTGTGCATACGCCGTGTCACCCACGGGAGTTCGTTAAACACCAAGTACGCGACGACAACGCCGGCGGGAACCATGTACACCTCGTGGCGAAGTTCAGGCAATGCGCCAAGCGAACACAGTGCAATGACAGCCAATATAACCCACATTATATCACCCACGAAACACATAAATACAACATATGTGCAAACACAAATGCTGGATATGAGGACAACTGCCAGTGGAAAGTCTATGCATCACAGCATGACCGAACCGTTGTATTTGACATTTAAAGGCTTTACAGCGGTTTGCACGCCGCACATGATCGACCAAACTCTCCAACGCACAAACACAGCGGTCGTGGATTTTCTACACGAGCACGGAGCCAATTTGACTGACGTATACACCACCTGCAGGCCTGGAGCCTGTCACTGGGTAGCTATCGAACGATATATCATGTACGTCAAACGCCGATACAATACTCACCGTCACAGGAACGAATTGGAACTCATATCCTTGACACCAAGCAATTTTGTACATACGAAAACAAACAAAATCGCCTGTAGACTACAAAACACCACACGAAAAAGCCAAAGTGCTTTCCCCTCGTGGTTCGCAGAGGACGAACAGTACAGCATATAAACATGCGATAAAATAAGGTACATATGCGCGATATTTTTTTCTATATTTCTACTGCTGTATTCATGACGGGGTTTGTCTTACTCGTGGTGTTTCGATTGGTGTTTGATTCCCTTACGGCGTTCATGTACATTGTTCCGGTGTATTTGATGTTCTCTGGAGCCGCGACGGCGGCTCTTGTGTCCTGTTTTGAACCAAGACGGGAGTTACAGAGTCACGAGACACAGCAGCTAGTGCGTCATGAAACTGAAGAACATGATGACTTTTCTGACGATTCGTCGTTTCCCACTGACGCAACCACCGTGTGAGCCACTTATCAGTGTGGTCTCGCAACGACGTTTTTAAAGACGGCTTGTAACGAACAATACGCTGCCAGCGACTGTTGAATGTATCCAATTTTTTAAGATTCATCTCTGCTTCCGTCAACTGTACTGCTGCTGCTTTGAGCGCGTCGTCGTCTTGCGAATCTGCGTTTTTCAACGTCGCTAAAGCAGATTCGCAAGACAAGGTCATATGACGCAGGTTTTCATCATAGTCGTCAATCCACGACAATACGTAGTTCCGAACGTCCTCAAAGTCCACTTGTTCACCGGACCATTTGTTGTCCGGCACAGATGAGTCGTGCTGTGTCACTTCTGACACCTGCATCAACAGGGCTGTATACTGGTGCTGTTGTTTCGTTTCTTGCGCGACCGCCTTTGCAATGTTGGAGAGTGACAGCCAGTGCTCGACGAACGGATGTTCGCGCTTCTGCCTCTTGTCGCCAGGCATAATCTTCTTGCCCAGGCGCCGTTTGTTGCGCGACATGTGCTGTACCAGCGCCGCTCCTAAATAGACGTTTCTTGTGTTACACCACGGAGCAGGCGCAAACTCGCGATAGGGACGAGGTCCAAACAATGACATACCAGCATCAGCTTCCACAGATTTGTAAAGTTCTCAGAAGTCACACCAAACACGCTGGTTAGAAGCGAACCCCACTCCTCCGACACGACGCCACCGATATTCGTGATCGACATCAACAACGCATATAACGACCCTTCGACTCCTGGAGGACACAATCGAGCTCCCAACACTACCATAGGCATCGTAATGAACTGACCCACTAACGTAATCGTCACCCGTTCGACGAACGCGAACACGTAATCCGGGATGCCCAGCTGACGGTTGGTGTGCAGGACCAACAACAACATCGTATTTTCAAGAACAAAAGACAACAACAAAGCGGTCCCGAATATCTTCGGGAATGTAACGTTGCGCAGCCAGCGCTTGTATATTACGATGCCGACTATGGACACAACGTGCCCCATCACATCCAGCATACCGAATTCGGCCGGCGTGAATCCAAGTTCGCGCTCATAAAAAAATGTCAGAGCTCCGCCATAACCAGGCGTGACGCAGATTACAAACAAAAATAATGCCGGTTTGAATATACCTGGCTGTCGAATTGCCTTGACAAGCGTCGCCCCGGTTTTGCGCCAGTCCGACGGCTCGACCGTTGTATCCTCCTCAATGAAACACGCGAGCACGGCCACCAGCACTGGTATCATAGAGTTCAGTAGAAACACCTGTGCGTACCCCAATTGTTCGTACGCGATTGAACCAGTACCCGACGCCAACAAGCCGCCGACAAAACGCAACCCCCATGACCAAGATTGAATGGAACCGCGGTTTTCTTCACTCTCGTTCTTTGCAGCCATCACCAGCAACGAATCCGCCATCACGTCGGCGAAACACATGCCTGCGGACGACATCGTCATCACAAGGGTAATAAGGAACTCGTCATGCGGACAGAAAGGCAGAACCATCCACATGAAGCTGGCCAAGTAAGAGGCAAAAATCATATAGGTTTTACGACGATACCCCAGTAATGGACGCGAGTCCGAAACAAAGCCGAACAATGGTTTCAAACACCACGGGATACTCACGACACCAAAAATAGCGCTCATCTGCGCGGGGGTCACCTTCACAGTGTCCATCATCCAGTAGCGCATCGCAACGGACGGAAAGGCAAAATTAAAGCCCAACAACAAATAAAACAACAACAGAGGCACCATCCTAAATAAAACTATTACGGTCAAGGTACTCGATAAGAAATACTTATTTTTGAACTCTAACTTCGGATTTAGTCCACCCGCGCGTTTTAGTACGTACGTGTTCGAAATATACAGTCCCAGACTTTTCACACTCCACTTTGACGATTTCATCGGACAGTCCGTCGACCTTCTTTGCAGTATGTTGACGATAAGGCATTTCTACAATTCTCAGCGCTTTTATACCGGACAAACTCAAACAAGTATGTTCACTGGGGAAGCTTGCCTGGCCCTGCCGTCCGTGCTATCTCGTCGTCGTGTTTCCGCAAAAATTCGAAGATAATGGCAATGTTCGTAAACTCCTCGACAGACTCGCGACCAACCCACTGTGTATACACAGCGTGCCCCTCCGGCACATGAGACTCCATTATACGGACAATGGTAGTGTAACAGGCACGAATCATCCGCACATCTGTCAGCGTCTTTGTCTGGAGGCCTGCGGCGACCTGATAGGCCAACAAATTCGCGTGGTACGGCTTCAACGATTTCCATATCAGTTTGCCGTCGTTCGACTTCCGAAAGACTAAGAAATTTATCAGATTTGTAAATGTCCTCGCGTCCTTGTACATCTCCCGGTTCTCCAGCGCAGTCACCACCTTATCCGGTGTTGTGTCTGTACAAAAATCAAGTTTCCGGGCGTCTCCAGAGGCTGTCCGCGGGACATGGGCACGCTTTGGCGCACGAGCGGGTGCCGGTGGGGCCTCGAGCTCGTCTGCCAACTGAGCCCAGTCGTCGTCAGTACCCCAACCGTCATCCGATTCATTTCCTGATGTTGACATGAATATACTGGACACACCAACCCCTAAATACAGACCTTTCATTCGTCCCGGGACATACCTACTTTTCTTGCTACCAACAGGTACGACTACTACTCCAGTCGCCGATTGGCGACCCGGTCACGCTCACACTGCCCTCCGCGCCCCTGTGCTTGATTTTGCGCGTCTGAGACGTCCCTGCCTGCGGATTCGCGACGTACGACCAGCTAACCAATGTCCTCCATGGAACCTTGGCGTCTCGGTCAAATACCTGGACTTCGACAAATTGCTCGTGATTATTCCACGACTTCCAGGTCACGCTGTACTGGTTCTGTTCGTTATCGGTACACGACGCGAACGTATACGTCCAGAACGGCCCCGTGGTCTCATCGCGCGTGACGAGGTTGTGGGTCTCGCCCTGTAACTCGAAGACGCAGCGGTTGTTCTTCAGGTCGAAGTGGACGTGCATGGGTTTAATTTAAATTAAATTAAAATCGTCACACCCGCGGAAAAAAAAAATCGAGGCCGGCTCTGTTTTAATTTAATTTAAATTAAAATCGTCACACCCGCGGAAAAAAAAAATCGAGGCCGGCTCTGTTTTAATTTAATTTAAATTAAAATCGTCACACCCGCGGAAAAAAATATAGAGGCCGGCTCTGTTTTAATTTAATTTAAATTAAAATCGTCACACCCGCGGAAAAAAAAAATCGAGGCCGGCGGGTCACACAACTTTTATTTAATGTGAGGCGACTCGCTGAATCAGTTCACCAACACGTTTTTAATTTAAATTAAATTAAAAACACATTCAATTCAAAGAACAAAGTTTACTAACATTGTCACGCATACTGTTTTACTTCGAAGCTTGATATGTTTACCATGACAGAACGCGTTGAATGCAGTTCCGAGCCCGTAAAAACAATCCTTGGGAAATCTACTACGTTTGGTGAGAAACGCAAACGTCATTTCGCCGCCGAAGAGCCTGCAAAAAAAATAAAGGTAGAATACGAACCTCAGGGTTTGGCAATTTATAAACCGAATATTCCCTTCTCTTCGACACCCAGTGGGGAAGTCGTGGCTCCACAAGCGCTTATTGCCGCTGCAAAAATACTCGGGATGCGTTCACGAGACGTGTTCAGACACGGTAAGCTTGATAAGCGTTGGAGTCCCGCATTTGTTCGGTTGTACTTGAAAACGTTTCCCCGGACAGTGTCCGACTTGAAGTCGACGTGCTATCACGCACGTTTCTTAACTGAGACTGAAACAGCGTCCATGTTGGGGTTCTGCAACGGACTGACGGACCTTCAAAAGGTACGCACGCCAGAGTCAGACGGAAAGATGCTCGAAAGAGACACCATGTGGTATTCTTTTGTCGATTCCGATGGATTTTCAACAGTATATCGTGGTGGTTCGTGTGACTACAGTCGTCCGAAGGTAGTGAAACCCCACCAATTTAAGATGGACGCGCCTTTCACTGACATTCGCGAATTTGTCAAGCCTTTATTGATGAAAATACAAGCTGCGTTTGGTGAAAACCCAAACCATTGCGTCATTACTCGCTACAACCGCACGTACGATGGCATTAATCAACACACGGACAAAACAAAAGATTTGGTGCGCGGCAGTAGTGTATTCATATTTACCTTTGGTGCCACAAAGACGTTTAAAGTGTCACACTACCGGTATAACAAGCCGTCCGCGACAGTCCTGGAGTTCAAACCGGCTTCGGGCTCTTTGATTCACATGCCTTGGGATATGAACCAAGTCTTTGAGCACGGTATCAAATTTGACCATGCCAAGCCTACCACAGTGTCATTCAAAGAAACCCGCGAGGAACGCACTGATTTTCATACAGACCCCCGTTATTCGATTACCTTTCGTTCCAAGTGCACATGGTACAACACAGAGACCAAACAGACGTACGTCGATAATCAAGTCCAGTACTCGAGCATGCAGCCAGAGGGCGCCGTTCGCACATTGATATAAACAAAAGGCACGTATAAATAGTGACACTTTTTTTTAAAATGAAAACTTACGTAAAACAATATATTAACCCGATATTGTACTCGAAACGTGACAAGGTTGACCATCAGCGAGATAGTTCTATTCATAACGTTCGTGAATTAAGAAACAGAGTCGACGAAATTCGCAAGGGATGGTTTACAGGCCAAAGCAGTAGGAACAACAAGGGATACAGTCCGTCCGAACACGACAAAATAAAGTTCAATATCAATTTATATTTGGGTCAATGTTTGGAATTTTTCATGGAAGACGCTGCCAATACATCTGCTATCGTCCTGGATTCCGAAGATTTGGGTTCAAGTGCTACACTGGCTGCATTTGGCGTACAACCTCAACATATTTACGTTCCCAATTATTACAAGGGAGCCACTGAATATACAACCATGAAAAAAAACCTTCCAGAGTTGGCGTCCTTTCCCGTATCTTTGGAAGGATTTTTGACAGCCCTCGAAGATTCCAAAAATTCCGCCGGCTTTCGTGAAAATTTATTGGACGAATATGCGACTACACAATACAACTCTGGACGACCTGCCTTAATCGAACCTCTGCCTGAACGTTTCGAACATATAGACTTTGCATATTTGGATTACTGTGGCATGTTTATGAACAGCGCACGGCCAAACAACGCAGATACTGTTGACGCAATGTTTCGAAAAGGCGTATTTCCCAAACAGTCTCCGTTCATTTTAGCGATTACGGGAAGCTTGCACGCCATAAGCATAAAAGATTTGAATTCCGAATTGAACAGATATAAGACGGCTGTCATTCATTCAGCAACCTCAAACGGATACCGTCTCAAAGAAGACCAGTTTTTTGTGTACAACCGTTCGCATCAAGAAGGTGGCGTTGAAGAGACCCTTGCCCATCGTGTTGAAAATTTTGATGACATTCCCGAAGAAGTGCACTTCAAAAAACAGTCCCATTCCAGCAAGATGTTTTTCATGTCGTTTATTGGCAATAACACACAGGATTTGTTAAACCAATGGGACAAGTTGTTCGATTCCACGTGTCCGAATGGTCTGTGTAAAGTCCAATTTGGACGACGCGAGTGCTTATATCAACGCGGTTATAAGAATAAAGACCGTGTTGTATTGTCAAAGCCCTTTTGTAATTATCGTGTGACGGACTTTTATTTTTGGGACCCTTCTTTTACATCGTACACTGCAACTATGGATAAATTCTCATCCGTGCCATTATTTGAAGAAGAAGATGATGATGAAGAAGACATGAAAACGGATGCCGAGTTTTTAAAAGAATTCAACACAACTAAAAAGTATAGAAAACTCCCGGAGGGCATACTCACCACATTCAAAGTGATAAAAGCCACCAAACGCAGCATAGGGACCATTGAGGAAATCATAGACATGACGAAACTCATTCAACGAGTGCGTGTTGCTCGTAACGAGCGACGCGAAGGGTATTCGATTGAGTACGAAGGCCATGTCATCGTACTCGACGGTGTGTACGAAATAGAATCGGATATCGTCAGCGGAAAAGTTTCCATTGAATGTATTCTGGGCGATGTCGTTGGTATTCATTTTACTGAATCCGACCATATTGATATTCCAGGTGTAGAAAACATATTGTCTTCTGCATTCTTGGTCCAAGTCGACGACTTCTGTACCATGTTGACACAAGAATTAGGCGGACAGTCTGAAGCCGAAGAATCTGAAGCCGAAGAATCTAAAGCATCTTCTGGATATCGAGTTCCTGTCTTGGAAGACAAAATTATATATCGATGGGAAAAAGATATTCTTTACGAAGGAAAAATTGTGCGTATTTCGCCCAAGGGCAACTCCTTCAAAATGTTATGGGACATCGACGGGACCTATACCGTGTTAAAAGGCTCTGTGTTTACCGCTAAGAATTATGGCACACTGTGGTGTTTTGCAGACGACCGGTCCCAACCGCTGAAAACGAATCCGGCTCGTGGGTAATAATAACGCGCGAACACGACAGCGGAATCATGCGTTGACATTCTTGAATATCGAGGTTGCACCAATAAAACTGGACGAACAAAAATACCATATTAATACAAGTCGATTTTTTATAACATGTTTGACGTTCTACTTTACATTGTACTCTTGATGGGACCGAACGTTCTCATAACGTATGTCGAAACGTATCGTTCGGCGCTTGTCGGCCAGCTTTGGGGCGGTCTTCCGCGCAGTGCGTGGTACAAGAACCCGTGGGTCATTTCCATGATTCTGACAGTCGTGTCGTACCTGTACATGTCCGGCATGTGGATATTTGACTTGGACGACGCTCTGATTTACGGCCAAGAGGGCCTTCAAAAGTACGTGGCGTTGTCGTACATCTCGTTCATGACGGGCGCGATTCTGTGGGCTCCGTTGTCCCTGATTGCGCTGCATCGCGGCGAGAAGCTGGCCGTGGTGGCGTGGGCGCTGTGGCTCACGGCGCTCGGCTCTGTGGGAATGTTCGTGCTCGCATGTGGTCTCGAGAATCAGCCGTGGATGATTGCCGCTGCAACAATGTGCATGTTGCACCACGTGGGGTTTGACGCGGTGTACTGGTGGACGACTTGGGACACCAAGGAAGAAGTATTGTCGCGTGCGGATACCGTCCCCTTCGAAGATACAAATGCACTGTCGTTCTCGGAGAATGCAAATCTAATATATTAACTTGGGTTCTCCCAGTTCTGCTTGTTCGTCTTCTTCGTCTTCTTCTGCAATGGTGCTGAGCGTCGTGTACTTTTTCTTGCGACGTTTGGGTCGAGGGCACAGTATCCACGCCAGCACCAGGGATAAAAATGCCGTGACGGCCAGTCCAACGATGACGGCGGGTAATTCGAGGTCTGACCCAGAGGTGTTGACGGTTATCCTTCGGTCTGGCTCGACTACATGTGGGCAAAACACTTCGAAGCGAGCGTTGTCTACAGCACACTCCAGTGTGGATTTGAAGTATCTTGTCTGACCACGGAATTGTCCACCCAAATTAGTGAACGTCTGTTCGTATCCGTTGGGTTTTGGACCCAGCCAGACTTGCGTGATGTTGGAGTCGCATGCTGCGGTCTGTGTCTCGACGAGGTCGTGTGTACCGTTCCAAACTAGGGTAATATTTGTGTCCCAACATGCGTCTATGTTTGAAACACCGGGTCCGAAAAACATACACGGAGGCGTACACAAGACTAAATACCATAAAAAAGAAACATCATTGTAATTGTAGAATTTTCGCTTGTAAAATTTTAGCGTAGTCCTTTAAAAATTCGGAACGTAGGAGCAAGTCTGACTCTTGTAGAGGTTCTCTGGTCATGGGGTCCGTTTTTTTGTCGCGCACCCATTTCAGTAGAGATTGTCTGTCGTAATAGTGGTTGTTGATGGGCGTTTTGACGATGTCTGTGGTGTAGTCGTTGAGAATGGGACACAGCATCATGTGCGTAATATCGTCCCACAGGGGGTTGTCTTCGTACTTGGGCTCCAGTTTTTTCATCATCGAACTTAGCGCCGTTGTGACATTGGCGACCACTGCTTCCAAAATCATACTGGGCACTATGTCAGCGCACAATTCTATGGCTCTGTCGGCAAATCGTTGTTGCTTGGGTTGACGAATCATGAACCTGCACACGTTTTGCGAGACCGTGGTGCGACCGTCCTTCAACAGAATTTCTATGTGTGCGATACGTGAGTGTGAACAAGCATGTTCCAAGGGCAGACGTTTGTTCTTGAGACGGGTATTTGGGTCGAGTCCTTTGCGTAAACAAACGTCTAAATAATAGGCCGGTCCGCCCATCAGGCTCTCTATTTGAGTCGCTGGTACCTGGTCGACTCTGGACAAAACTTCTTTGAACAATGTTCTATGCTGTCTGCGGATGGCAGCGGAGATGCACGGCGCCTCGAGGGTTCGCGCAAGTCTCACGCAATTCAGTGCCGATTTAACATGCATCTTGGTGATGATTTGTAACCACTGTAGTGTTGTCGGGGTGTACCCGGATTCGAGACATCTTGTCAGCATAGCGCAATCGTTGATGCGAATCGCCTTTTTGAAGCGTATTTGTATAATATTGGCCATGGACTTCTGACGGGCCGCTTGATGCTTTTGCTGCTCGGGCGTCGGTTGCGGTGGCGCGACCTTGGATTCCACCTGTGTCTTCGTGTCTACGCGTGGTTTTTGTGGAGTGGAGCCACTGGCCGCCGCCCCTATGATTGTTTGCTCCCTGGGACGCTTAAGCATACTTATGTCGACTAGGTCCGGGGCGTCTCGAATCTCATTCATCCGTTGTGAATAAAAAAGGCATTTATATACGTATAAATCGGATCTTTACTATTTCGTACCACGTGAGTGATGAACCTGTATCAAATTGATTCTCATCATTTCATTGAAGTTGAAAACATTCGGCGTGAAATGTCTGTGACCGAAGCTGCCTTCGACCTGCTCGTCGACCGTTTCACCTACGAATGTAAATCACCTGGAATAGTGCGTTATCGTGACATGGACGTCATGCCGTGCAAAGCGGCGCAACAATTCATGAACTGGCACATGGAAACGTCTTACACCCCCTCGAATGCGCTCACAACGTTTTGTAGAGACCTGCAACCGTTCACAAAGAAAATCCCGAAACGGGCGTTGAGTCGGTCATTGCGTGTCGAGATAGCGTATCGTCAAGAGTACAAGTGTAACAAATGTAAATTGTTTCCCATACCGCCCAACTTTGAGGTAGACCACATCATAGAACTGCAAGATGGTGGTCAGGACATTTCCTCAAACCTACAGGCTCTGTGTCCAGGCTGCCATGCGGACAAGACACGTCTGAATCGGTTGCGCAAAAACCGAATGTTTCGTGAAGCGGCTCAGCCAAAATACGACGCGTTCGTCGGAAGCGGAGCACCACAAGTGTTTTCGAAATATTTTTCAAAAAATACACTATAAAATATTGCACAGCATTTGTATATAATCGATAATATGTATGAGTTGATAGGCCTCGTTGCCGTTTTGTTAGTCGTGTTCAGCAGGAGATTTAGGTTGTCTCATATCTTGTTCGTTACCGCAGCATATAATTTGTCCGTGGCTGCAATCGCATGGTTCAATGCCAACATAGACGGTTGGTTCTGTGGTTTGGGGTTTGCCGCACTGTCTTTCACAGGCGTGTCTGTTTTAGAAATCTCGTACTCGTCCTTTTTGCACGAAAGTTATCAAGCTATGCCGCGTGAAACCGTATGTTGTCTTCCGAAGTTTGGGTGTTCGTCCCCGGATTCGATTTTGTTTCTTACTTGTTTGTTTAGAGCGGTGGCTGGGTTGAGCGCGTCAGCTTCGTTCTACGTGTCGTGGACATTTCGTAAAGCATTCTGGCACGGCCACACGACCACTGTTGTGGGTATGTGGGCAGGCACGTCGTTGGTGTGGTTGATAAGTTGTGTACCGCATTTCATTTGTCTGCTGCAGTGCGCGTCCACGACCGAGTCGCGTACAATTATACGGTTTCGAAAACGCGTCACTGTGTGGTTGGTCCACGATGTCGTGCTGGGCGTCTTTTGGATGTATTTAGCCTTCATGTTGGACCACTTGTTGAAAGAGGATGATTCGGAGTGGCGCACTGTGTTCTTGTCCATGATGTCTTGGCATATCATCATTTTCGTCTGTCGCAAATTGTATTTGACGGATGTGTGGCATATCACGAAGCATGTCGCCTGCTGTGCGCCAGAAACGGTCGGCAGGTGGGCCGTAGTGCTCATGTTGAGTGCAATGTTAACGATATACGGCGTGCTTGTCCACGTGGTACGCGACTCGGTGGATATGGGGTGCTCTCTGGAACAGGTGGTCGTATTTGTGTTTGCTCTGGTTGTTGGTTGCATAGGATATCTCATGGCAGTCACGCGCCGACATCACACGAAGAAAAACGACGTAAGTTCGGTGTCGCGCAACACGGGTTTGCAACCTACATTCGGCTCCTTGTACGCCTTAGATTTTTGAGAAAAATAAGTATATAAACTCAGTTGTATTTAGTGTAATGTCACGGTTGGCCTTCCGTTCACCAGACCCCTCGCCAATCCATGTGGAAACCACCTCCAAGCCGAAGAAGCACCACATAATCGTAGAGGCCACCGTGCGCCCCGTCGGCATGAAGAATTACAGTCAGCATCGTGTCGAGGAACAGGCCCTGGCGTTGAGACAACTGCGTAGCACTGGGAAGGATTTGTTCACGATGAACGAAACACGGAAGATTCAAAGCAGCGGCAAGAGTATGTACCAGACGATAGAAACCTACGGGACTGCAATGTCCGTTGAGAAAATCATCGCGGCCTTGCAACAAGCAGACCTGACGCTCCGCGTGAATTTTCGCCGACCCGGTGTGGGTTCGTCCGCGACATGCATGGAATTATCGTCCGACACACTCCAGAAACTAATTGCAACCACCGCGGACGATAACGGGAATAAAGTCGCCGAGTTGCGCGTCAAGCAAGAACAAACCGCCGTGACTCCGAGCCATGGTGCTATGTTGGTGGCAGTGACGTGCAGGGGGACACAGCACTATTTGTCACACATCGATTACAAAATATTATCATCTTACGACGCAATGTATCACGAATCTAATTAATCCTTTTTTTAATTTGAATCTGTAGCTTCTTCCGTAACTATGTCTGCGCCTCTGACTATCGGAGGCACTTCCCCCTCTCCCGCCTCGGACACGGTGGAGACCGGCTCGTCGAGTTGCTCGTAGGGCAACGACGCATTCGCACAAGCATGTTGTGCGTACGTTGTCCACGTAATCACTCCGTTATTGTAGTGTTGATACAGGTCCGCATGCGTCAGAAACGGAGAAATCGGAAAAACGATTTCAACTTGCAATCGTTTTTTTAACACGTACACGTCTGTGATATCGGCGCGCTTTCTCTTTTTATTCCCTATGGCCTTCAACAACTGTTGCTTAATATCCTCCGCGTAGATTAAAGAGTATATTTCGCTGCAGGCGTTCTGCAAACTGGTTTTCCAACTGAGAATCGTTTTCTTGAAAGTCTGGTGCGTACCTTCTTCGTCCGTCTTGTGTGGCGTGTCTGACATGAGAAGAGCCCGAGGGATGCCCATAACGCCGCAGACAACATCCTGAAACGCTTTCGTTTGGGCGGATATATCGCCGCGTCCAGTCTGACTCGGCACGTTCACGATACGCTGACCGAGAGGTACATTTACCATATTCTCTAAGGCGTTTCCTCCTACAGAAGCGGCAGCACCGCCTGCGAAAAAGTTGTCGTACAGAGTTTGTTGGTGACGCAAGGCGGCCACGTTGTGTCGGTCGCGCGTAAATTTATTGTCGGCCGACGTATCCTGCATGTCGCCGTCTGCGTAATAGTCGTAGTTGACCCCTTCCACGTTGTCGATTTTCGTGTCCACCGCCTCGGTCATAATGAGAGGGTCGGCGCGTTTTTGTTCCATCACCAGCGACGTACCGCGCAGTGTGTTGATGTACTGAATTTCTGGCATCAGGTTGGCCACCGTAGAGGTCATCTGACCCATTACCGTCGGAGAATGTCCGAACAAGTCGAACACGTGCGTGTCAGGGATTTCGTTCATCTGTTGGTCCAAGACTGTGTATTCGCGCAACCCCAACACGTACGTCATCTTCAGGTTGAAGCAAGGCGGTTCTAACACTACAGGAACTTTCAGACCATCCTGCAGTTGGACAATACGAATCACAACAATGCCTGTGGCGATGACCTGGTCTGTCATTTGTTTGCAGCACGGCAACCAAAAGTCGGTCATTATCTCTTGCATGTGTGGGTCTGGCCGCACACGGCCGCGCCGATGCGAAAATTCAATGCCATTTCCGAACAAATGATGGTGAATCACGTTGCGACACATGTACAACATAGGCGTGGTACGCAACACTGTGTTGTACATATGCATCTGTTTGACCGGTAGCGAGATACCCTGGTTCATGATGTCCTTGTCAAACGACTTATATACGAATATTCAGTCCCAACGAGATTGCACAATTTCAATGGCATGCAACCACTTGCAAGCGTTTACAGCTGTCCTGATGACTTTTGTTTCTGGCAGAAACGTATACCCAGAAATGTATTTCAGAGAAAAGGGATACTCGCGCACCTTGACCGACGTTTTAGATGCGTACGTCTCTTTGCAACGAACAGACTCTACAGATTGCCCCGATATCACCGCGCGCGCGTTGATGACAGGTCCATTGCCACATATAAATACGTACGATTCTGCCATAGCGACACCGTCCATCTCTATGTTTTTGTTCGTAAACAAACTGTAGTTCGTCTTCGCACATTCGCCCGACACAATATCATTCACGTGGCGCATTTTAACACGCCAGTACACGTCATCAAGTCGGTCCGCCCCCACGACTGCGCCAGGCACCCGTGCCAAGTCCGCATCTTCCGGTGCTTTGACGCGCACGGGAGTCGTATCTCTCAGAACAAACCAGCCGAGTGCAAAAAGCACCATGAGACCCGATGTGTACACCAGGTAACGCTGCCACCGAGGTCGCCGGCGCGCTTGATAAATGTTGACATACCTCTGTCGACAACATTTCATGATAATGATTTTGTAAAACAACCCTATATATACACATGTCCAAAGTGAAAGGGATTCCATGCACACACTGCGAATTAGGGAAAGGGGACTGGAACGAAAATCGCTGGTGAGCGCGAAGACGAAGTTTTTAACAGAATTAGAAGGCGCTCTGACCAAAGAAAAAACCATTGCGCAATATATATCGCGCGTTGAACGTGTCGCCAAGCCCACGGCGCGTGCTGGTACGTCGAACATAGCGCTGCGGTTCGGACTGATGGACAATTTCGTACGTCACGTGTATGAGAAACACACGCACGACATGAACGCCGCAAAAATACAGGCCTTGATTGACAATACGAAACGTGAATTAGCCAATCTGCAAAAAAGTGCGCAAGTTCAACGAGTCATTACCAAAAAAACCCTGTCGATTCACTTCAGACACGGCGTTATCAAACCGACGGGAAACGTGTCGGACAGGGCTCTCGACAGGTACCGTTGGGAACTACAGTCCGATGCTCAAACGTGGACGCAAATTGGCGAAACAGGCGCGCGAGAGATTCGTCCCGAAATAACCTCGGGCGAAGTGCGTCTGACCTACAGTCAAGGAAATTATGGCGTTTTATTACAGTCCAACAAAATAAAGTTGTCGACCGTCATAAAACGTCAAGCGGCGTCAGCCAAACGCAAACAATACCGCTTCAGCGCAGGCGATATACAGTTCGAGCAACGTTGCAAAGGAGTCGCCGGCAGGATTCGGCGCATGATGAAACCACCCAGGCACATATGTGAGGCCGACTTTGATTCGAGAGTCTTCCAAGACAGAGTGTCGCGACTACCGGACCACCTGAACGTTGACGCTATTGATGTGTTGGACCTATGCGAGACGGGGACTACAGCAGACCCAGAATTCATACGCATGATTGAATTTGTTGAACCCACCGTGCATCTCAACCCCAAGAAATTGCACGCCGAGCTCAAAGACATATACCAAGGTAATCGCATATCGCTGGTGCTACCGGAAGCGAAAGTGCCAAAAGCACCGAAGAAACCGGAACTCTTTATGTTTACCGATGACGTCAATGAACAGAAAGAACAAGAGGACGCTGACTTGGCAGAAGCACAGCGCCAGGGCGCCATCGAAAGGGAGCGGCGCCAGCAAGCGCGCCAACAGGCGGAACTCGACCGATTGGAACAACAGCAGCGAGAACGTCGACAAGCTGAGGATGCGGCCCGACTCGACGAAGAACGTCTGCGCGCAGAAGCTGAAGCGTTGGCTAAGGCCGAACGTCTTCGCAAAGAAGCCGAAGAACAAACGGCTCGAGCGGCGGCTGAGGCCGAACGTCTTCGCAAAGAAGCCGAAGAACAAACGGCTCGAGCGGCGGCTGAGGCCGAACGCATTCGCAAAGAAGCCGAAGAACAAACGGCTCGAGCGGCGGCAGAGGCTGAACGTCTTCGCAAAGAAGCCGAAGAACAAGCGGTCCAAGCGGCGGCGCGACAAGAGCGCATCGCACAGGAAACGCGTGTCGCAGAAAAGCGCGCTGCGGAAACGGCAGAACGGTTGGCCAGGGAAAGAGAGGTACAACAGCAACGGACTTCAGACTCCGTGATGAGGGTATTCCAAACGAAAAGCGCTGGCGAAAACTATTACAGGGCCCAGGAAGACGGAAGTAATGTTTGGTTCATGGTTGTGAACAAATCCGTGTACAAAATGCGGCCGACCGGCAATTCTGCCGAAAAGAAATCATTGTCGGGTGCTAATGCATCAGGTTGGCGCGCAGACCCAGACGCGATGAAATTGGCCGAGGAGGAACGTGACAATAGGCGGGAACTGGCGCGCAAGAAAAAACAACTCGAGAGAGAAGCGAAGGAGCAGGCGGACAAAGAGTTGGCGGATAAGGCCCTTCTTGACGCAGAACGCCTCCGTAAAGAAAGTGAAGCGGCGGCAGAGGCCGAAAGTCTTCGCAAAGAAGCCGAGGCGCAGGCGGCCCAAGCGGCGGCAGAGGCCGAAAGTCTTCGCAAAGAAGCCGAGGAGCAGGCGGCCCGAGCGGCGGCAGAGGATGAACGTCTTCGCAAAGAAGCCGAGGAGCAGGCGGCCCGAGCGGCGGCAGAGGATGAACGTCTTCGCAAAGAAGCCGAGGAGCAGGCGGCCCGAGCGGCGGCAGAGGATGAACGTCTTCGCAAAGAAGCCGAGGCGCAGGCGGCAGAGGCAGCGCGCACTGCCAAAATCGCGACCCTCCGTTCGAATGCAGAGCAATTGGCGTTTGTCAAGTATGTGTTCGAAACATTCGATGTCAATGAAGACGGAGAGTTACAGGAACTTGAAATTTTGAAGGCCTATTTTAACGGAAAGACCCGTATCCGCACGGGTGGGGCTCAACGTGTTATTGTGCAAAATGACCAGGATGACAATGGGACACTGAGCATTGATGAGTTCATAGATTGGTGCGCTGTATCTGGGGCTCTGGAAACAGCCCAATGGAAAGCTGCAGCGGCTGAATTCAAAGCCGCGCTCGTATCTACGGCGGAGGTTGCGTCAGTCTCAGCTGCTGGCGAAAAACGAGTCATGCAGAATTTCGACACGATTGCAATGGGTGTGTCGGCTCTTGCAAGTGAGGCGCGGCTCACGGACGGCAACGCGTGGTTTACAGTGGGCGAAAAGGTCTACAAAGTGCGTAGCACTGGCAATTCGGCCGAGAAGAAAACGTTGTCGGCTGCTGACGCCGCTGGATGGGTCAGAGCGCCCGCCTCTGCCGCCGCGGCCCCCCGACAACCACCGGGCGAGTTGTCGCAGATGGTGGAGAACATGACAGACTGGGTGTCTTCAGACGAAGAGTTGAATTTTGCAGAGGAATCGGAAGCTGAATCTATGGAGTTCGCGGCCTCGTCGTCCATCGACACCGATTCGGACCTAGATTTCGCTCAATCGTCTGAAAGGAGTTTGGGAGCCAACTCTTCGGGAGAGGAGTCTTCTGAGCGCGTTAAAACGTCATCGGGCATGGAATTCGCAGAGTCGTCGTCGGCCGAGACCGATTCTGATGTTGAGTTTGCGGAATCGTCAGACAAAACGTCTTCGGGCTTAGAATTTGCTGATTCGTCTGCAGTAGACGAAAGTGACTAAAAATACATATAAAAGACTTACAAATATCATTAGCTTTTCTTTATGACACACAAGATCATGTTGTGTTTTGTACGTTCTGATTCGGACATTCTTGAATCTTCGTGGTTGAATCGTGTAGCGGCTTCGCTCGCATCTACCGACGACGGTGATGCTCCTTTTATCCATGCCGAGTTGTTATTTTGTCCGCCGGGGTCACCTTCGGGGTCCGATACTGTTGCAGGCCTGGCGTGTTCTATCGTGTATTCTGGAAGTGTGCATTTGGAAAAGAAACGCTTTTCGCGCAAGGAATGGTTTTTCAGGTCTATGGAGTGTTCCAAGTCTCAGTACGACACGATGCTGAGTTTTTGCAAAGAACACCAGGGTGACTCGTTCAACCATCTCGGATATTTTATGTATTGGGCACCATTTTCACCGTCGCCGATGTCCTATACGTATTTGGGTATGACGCCGCGTTGGTACTGTTCGGAGATAGTCATCGGGGCCCTGAAAGAGGGAAACATCCTGGACGATTCTGTTCCGGACTCTATGCATCCGCATGATTTGTACAAGCTCGTGCAGGACAGGTCGATGGCGGATTGCGGTCGCAATATGAAAACAGTGAATTTAAGCTTCGTTTGAATCCTTGTGTATAAGCGATATTTTCCATACACCATACATAGACAACCCACAACCGAAAAAAAACATCACTTGTGTTGTGAATGTCAACATGGCCATGTTGTCGTATACGACGATTCCTGTGAGCGTGGTGAAAAAGAACCACGTGGACTGGTAGACAATAATGCAGTAGTAGGCGTCGTGCTTTGCCAGTCCTTCGTTCAACCACGCGATATGTACGACCACTGACGCAATGCACAATGCGACAACAGCAACGAGAACATCCGTTCTGGCTGTTAGATAACCAACGCGTACAGATTCTGCGACGCTCCATGCGATGTATTTTCCCATGCACACATTTTGTGCTCCTAACGCTCCTGCAATGAACGGATATCCAAAACGTTGAAGACCTGAGGGTAGAATTTTTTGTCGAAGCGCGACGTAGAATAATTCGCACACGAACCATGTTGCGACAATGTATACGCAAGAAGTGGGTCTTTCGATCAGGCGAGGTGGTGGGGTGTCGCTCGCGTCCGATATTTTGGACAGTATGGACAACAGGCATCCTGTGACCACACAGCCAATCGCGACCCACTCCTTCGAATCGGGTTCTTCAAACAACACAATTTTGGACACAATCAAATTGACAATGATAGAAACCGCGCCAAATATCCCGACGGTCAACGGGGGCAACCACGTCAGCGCCAGGAAATCCAACGTTGAAGCCGCGAAAGAAAGACATATGGCGACCAAAAACAACGGCCGGCAATAGACGGGACTTCGCAGAGGGGCGCTACGTTTGTGCAATCGAGTTCGCGGATCGAGATAGTGTATCTCGTGTTGTGCAAGTTTTTGAAAATTCATAGACACCGATGAAGATATCGACGCTGTGAGTAACAATACATAACCGACCAACTGAGCCAGCATTACCGGAGGCTATCTTTATGTTATATACACGATTGAAAGAATCCCGTTTTTAAGTGCATAAAAAACACATATAAATGTAATATCACAAGTCTTTATAACATGAACATCACGGGTAGAATCGGAAAGTCTGAGTGTTGGGTCACATTCAAGGGCGGCGCTGCCACGTTCACGCGAAAACCTGGGACGTTGAAGCACGTCGAACAGATATGGTTTGTGTATTTTCAACGTGTTTCCAAAACCTTAAAAATGTGCGATGCAGTGTTTTTCGACGGTCACGAGTTGATTGAATTTACTACGAGTCAAAAAAACATCGACAAAATCACCGATGCTGTGTCGTGCGCATGTTATTTAGGCGGATTGGACCCGCTCCCCTGGAAGCGAATTCTGCGTGACGCAAAGAAGAACGAATGGGACATTGATGATTGGCAGTATCATCTCGAGGCGGATTCTGCGTCCGAGTCCGAGTCCGAATCCGACGGCGAATGGCAACCGGACGACGAAGTTAGCGACTCTGATTCCGAATCTGACGTCGAAGACGACGAGCCACCGGTAAAGCGACGGCGAGTGGCCGTCGTACAAAACGACCCCAGCTCAGTATCCGTATGATACAAGATTGAATGCGCTCGTGATCCGGGTTATCTAAACAACACTCGCACAACTGCATGGCAAACTCGCCAATGGCATCCCAATCATCGTGCGAGAAATTTGCCGAGGGCACAGGTTCCGCTTCGCGCCGCCAAAACGTGTACCACGACCGAACTGACCTCGAATCAACGACTGCGTCTATGTCACGCCGTACAGACATCACTACACACTCACGCAAGTCGAAAGAACTCAACCCACACAAGTATTCTATGACTGGTGGGGGCTTACGACTGTCCATAAGCGAATCTATAGCCCAATACTCGGTGTCTCTTGGGTCGTACAGCTCCTGTTCCTCGTCCTCCGCATCCGATTCGGTATCCGAACTGAAAGAGGCGTCTGAATAGTAATCCACGTAGACAGGCATGTCGTATGTAGTAAAGAAGTTATTTTAAATACTTTTGTTTTGTACACGTACATCATTCATGAAAATGAATATTCTCAACATATTAGGGGGCACAAATAGCGTCTGTATCGCAGTCACCCATGATACCTATAGATTGTATACGTATCATTGTATCGTACTGTAGACTCAAACAGAGATACAGTTGGTCGGTGGTACATAGAGAGTTTGAGTTTCAAACCAGTGACTGGGTTCGTTTTGCACGCTACTATCAGGCACCGACGCCGACGCGAGTCCAAGTCAAAGATATTTGCCAGCGCCATTTTCGGGCGCAAACGCGCTTAGAACTGCGAAGGTGTCATCTGTGGTCTTTGCATATGAACGAGCCCTTGCGCGTGTGGACGCCTTGGACCACACGTACGTTGTGTACCGTGGTGAAGCATGGATTCAAACTCGTGTTCCGCTATTTTCGTTTTGTGGATTTCATTCGTGAGTTAAGTGTTCGTTTCGGTCTGAAAATGCGATGTCTCAATTCCATGACTTCGGACGGTGTACCCGTCTTTGTAAACAAGCGTCCCATACCGATGGTGTACATCCACAACACACACAGGCGCAATAAAATCCACTTCGCGTCCGCCTTTAAGCGTTTTCAGGAGGTGCGTGTGTTGATTGCCCTGCATGTGCACCAGCATAATCTGTATTTGCGGCCGCGGCGTTTGGAGTTCTTTGTAGAGTAGTTGTCCTGGTCTGATTGTCTTCCTCGTCTCGTCTGCGTTTCCTTTTCGTATATCGGACCTGTGCATCCATTTGGCGCCACCGTGCAACCAGTTGCTCTTGAATTTGGACGGGTGTTTGAGACATTTAACGCTGTCGCGCGTTTTATATAGTCGTTCTCGGAAGTTCTTGCATGGGAACGCGGTCGAAGTACTCACCGTTTTCGACGAACACCCAGCGCGCAAGAAACTCAATCGACGGGTTGGACATGGCCAGCTTGACCACCACATAGGTAGTAATGACATCCATAGTATATTGGTAACGGGAACTGAAGGCGAATACGATTGTCATAAACGTCCACAGTTCGCCCATTGTCCACACGATGTTCGCGAGTCGATGGCGCTTGGAGGGAATCATTTGTACCGCGAGCGATGTAAACACCACAAGTTGCGTAATGTCCGAAGACCACAACATGTTGCCGCACGCGCGACTGGGCCAGCGCCAGAAGACCCAGTCAACAGACTCTGACGTCGGAATCGCAAACACTTGCAAACAGTTCGGAGTGGAATCGGGCACAACTGTCAACAACTGTGCACACGAAAACGAAGGTATCAGAACCATTTGTGCCATGAGTCCTTTCGCGATGATAATAGGTTTCCGCGAGCAAACGACCCACGCGAACAAACACAGCAACACCCAACTGTATGTACAGACATCAACCATATCACGCAAAGTGATGGTCGACGGCACCGGGATATCGTACCCGTGAATCCAATCCATGAAAAAAGAATCGTACAGCGGCGTCATTGCAGTCCCGTTGTTGTACTTCTGTGTATACCAGTACTGACGATACGAGACAACATTGGTCAAGACAACGTTCGTGTACAGAGTCAGTGCCGCGACGAGTACAAATCGCGCGGTTCGAAGTTTGGGTTTCATTATGGGATTTCTAAAGTTTACTATATAGTCCTTTTGCAAATTGACAAATATGAATGCAACCACACAAATATCGAACAGTTCCTCGCCTGCGCCTCAATCCAATACGTTGGCGGACCCTTGGGTGGAGTCTGGCGCTATGGTATACGTAGCGATTACTGTCGCTACAGTGTCCGCTACCGTCATGTGCTGCACGTATTTTATTACGCACCACCCGACCATGAAAAAATGGTGGAAGTGTGGAGACGAATACATTACGGTAAACGATTCAGACGAAGAAGTACAGATTCAACTGACTGCGCGCCCTGAATCTCCAGTCGAAGACGGAACACCCGAAAGAGAAGCCACGCCGGAACGAGAAGAGACATCGGTAGCAGCGTCTGTGTTCACATTAGAAGGGTCTGACGACGCATCTGACGATGCATCCGATGATGCAGAGGATACCCGACGACATCTGGACGCCGTGTAAGCACAGACAGGTATCCATGCGAGCAGTGACCACAGCCAGTTCGGACCCAGACACATATGTGCCGCAACGACACCCGTACCTGTGGTCAACCACAGCCAGTACATGAACACTTTCTCACGTGACAACCTCGCAGTATCGGCCCGGAACGACCGAAGACGACCTGGTGTATGTCGCAAGTACTTCCAACATCTCCAGCTATACATGTGCACACACACAGTCAACATCAAAGAAGCTGAGAACGCCGCAATGACCAATGTCCCCGACAAGGCAAAGCAAGGTACTGTGAAACGCAGTACCACACAAAACAGCAACCATACATTTAGAGCAAGTGTACACGTTAACAACATACTCTCATTCATATATTATAAGTTTATTTATACGTCGTTCAATAACCCACGCTGTAAAAAATAATCCCATAACATGGCTTCCATGGGCAACGTCGCAAGTATACATAACAACGCACCGAGTGCTATCACTGCACGTTTCGTTAACAGCGTAGGTACACACAACCACGGAGACACATCCAGTAGCACAGACAAAATAATGCACCACGACACCACCAAGACAGTTTGCGCTACAAATATGCTAACTATAGCGCATTTGAACACACTCGAATTTACAAGCTTGGCCTCGCGTACGTGCTCCCGTCGACGAGCTATGACGGCCTTTACCATCTGAAACAAGACTAACGTCAAGCACACATACTGATGAAATTGAACATACTGCAAGTCATTGTGCAAACACAAGGAAGCGTCCACAGCCCGGTGCCCCAATTCAACAAACAGTCGGTCTAACCACCATGTTACTAAACATACCCATACGAACGGAAACGTTGATTCATAAATAGATAAGTTTTTCCTGTAATACATCGTACGTTTTAAATGACGTTTATACTTTACTCGGCACTTTTTTCATCGGCGTATCGCTGCTTGTCTTTCGTAGCCATCTCAGTGTAACGTGCACGCTCTTCCTGACTGATGTTTCGCCACGCACTAGCAATGTCAGTCATCAGCTCACGGGGCGTTTTATCAGGGGCAGCCGCAGCAATACGCTCGCGAACATCGCGCATAAAGAATGCATAAGAGCTCCGCGGACGTTTAATCTTCTTGGGCGGCACGTAACGACTCATTTGGTCACGATAACGCTGCTGGTCCGCAGTGGCTTCCTCAATGTACTTGGACTTGTCGCCGACCTGTTTCCAAAGCTGAGCAATGCGACGACTCTGCTCAGGGAGGGTCATTTTCTCATCAGTCTGTTTCAGGATTTTGCGCTGCTCACATGCGAAATAGAGGAAAGGTGTCATGGCGCGCTTCGGACGGGCGGGGTCGCGTTGGCGTTTCTTCTTAGAGGTTCGAACCATTTTCTCCTAAGTTATTCTCCGTATATACTCGTCCCACCAAAACGACTTTGGATTTTTGGATGAGAATTGGATTTTCTGCAGCCAGAAAATCCTCAGGCCAAAACACTGAGGCCAAAACACTGAGCACACCATGGACACAGACAACAAACGTGTCGCAGGCACACGCCCCAAAACCTTGGGAAAACGCCGTAAAAAGGGCTCGGGGCATTCCAGTAGCGACTCTTCTCCCGACGAACAGCAAATGCGCAGACAGGCGCCGCCGTCCAGGTACGGCGGCGCCAACAAAGCCCAGTCTGACAGAAAACTGCTACGATACATGATGGCGGCTCTCTTTCACCAGGTGCTATTTCTCACAGGTACCTTTGAAAACTCCGACCCCAAACGGCGGCAGTTACAGCACAGCATCTACTGGGCCGATTTGCGCTTTCTGGGTATCCCTTTCAAGATGTACAAGTGCCCCAGAGCGCAAAAGAAAATTGCCAGCGCAGTCAAGTGCGGCGTCGACGACCTACTACTTCTCGACAAAGTCAAGTTCACGCTGCGGGTGTTTGACGAAAACAAAATCGTCCTCGCGGTCTTCGTAGCCAACCTCAACTGGCGCAGTAACGCCGTCTCGCTCGGGAAAAGCATGAGCTGCAGCAAATCCAACCCTATCCACGAACCTGGCATCAAAATACTATTTCGTAGGTTGATGAACGCCCTGACGGCGCGTTGGGAAAACTTTCCCGACGGTGCCAGTGAAAAGCGAACGTTTGCCATAGTCATCGACGACGAGGATGTCGACACATCCATATGTGCACGCGAAACACATAGCCAGCGCATGTCAAGCTCGCATCAAGAAAATAGTACCAGCAGTAGCAGTAGCAGTAGCAGTAGCAGTGGCAACCATGACAGTCGTAGGTCGCTTGCAGACTATACTATCGAGGAAATCGATATGCCCGTCCACGCTGTTGGTGGCGTGACCATCAAAACCAGCGTCGCATTTCGGTGGTAACTTTTTTCAGGAGCTCGTGTCTGTTTAATTTAATATAAATTAAAATCGTGTGCAGCAAACTTTTTTCAGGAGCTCGTGTCTGTTTAATTTAATATAAATTAAAATCGTTCGGAGTAAACTTTTTTCAGGAGCTCGTGTCTGTTTAATTTAATATAAATTAAAATCATGTGAAGCAAACTTTTTT
>Ga0233450_10000009_pt1 | contig 186176 bp, 170 predicted proteins | sample 011ome_30_FD_189956 | JGI IMG/M metagenome (GOLD analysis project Ga0233450, IMG submission 189956) | Coastal salt marsh microbial communities from the Groves Creek Marsh, Skidaway Island, Georgia - 011501CT (spades assembly) | ecosystem: Environmental > Aquatic > Marine > Intertidal zone >... | reverse complement strand
TTCACGAAGCATCCGAACTGCCTCGTGGGGCCGACGGACGACGTCCACTTCCCGCGCGGCGGCACCCGAGTCGACTACGAGGTGGAGCTCGCCGTCGTGATCGGACGCCGGTGTCGGTACCTGGAGTCCCCAGAGCAGGCGATGGAGCACATTGCCGGATTCACGATCAGCAACGACGTCTCCGAGCGGGCCTTCCAGTTGGAGCGCGGCGGCGGGCAGTGGGTCAAGGGCAAGTCATGCGAGACCTTCAACCCCTGCGGCCCGTGGCTCGTGACCCCAGACGAGGTGGACCTGGAGGCGGGTCTGGACCTGTGGCTGGACGTCAACGGAGAACGCCGCCAGACGGGGTCGACGCGCGACATGATCTTCGATGTCGCCACGATCCTGCATCATGTCAGCCAGTTCGTCGTGCTCGAGCCGGGTGACCTGGTGAATACCGGAACACCCCCGGGAGTGGCGATGGGCATGCCGGATCCCCAGTACCTCAAGGTCGGCGACACGATGACGCTCGGAATCAGCGGCCTGGGCGAGCAGCGTCAGGTGCTCGTCTCCGCGTAGGAGTCCCAGTCGCCGCCACTGAGGATGCCGCCCTCGATCACGATCGACTGCCCGGTGATGTAGCTCGATGCGGGCGTGGCAAGGAACACGACCGCGCCCACGAGCTCCTGCGGGTGGGCCAGTCGCCCGATCGGCGTGGTGTCCTCAAACCATCGCGAGCGGTGCTCCTCACCCCAGAGCGGCTTGGTGAACTCGGTCTGCACGACGGACGGCTCGATGCAGTTCACCCGGATGCCGTCTGCGATCCACTCCCGCGCGAAACTGCGCGTCATTCCGGAGACGGCGGCCTTCGTGGCCGCGTAGACCGAGATGGTGTTGAAGCTGTAACGCGCGCTGAGTGAGCTCAGGTTCACGATGGCGCCATGGGCTGATGCCTTCAGATGCGGATGAGCGGCTTGGCTGAGGAGGAAGACGGCTCGCATGTTGACGTCCGTGATGGCGTCGAAGTCCTCGACGGACACGTCGAGGATGGGCTTGCGCCGATTGATTCCCGCTCCGTTGACGAGGACATCCAGCCCGCCCATGGTGGAGGCCGCCGAGTCGATCAGCCTGGTGCACTCCGGAGCAATCGAGATGTCCGCGGCGAAGGTGTGTGCGGTACCTCCCATCTCTTCGATGGCAGCCTGGACAGGCTCGACTCGGTCGTGGCTCACGTCGTGAAGCGCAACGGTGGCACCGAGTTGAGCAAACGCCTCAGCGAGAACGGAGCCGATGGCCCCACCGGCTCCAGTGAGCAGCACTCGCATGCCGTTCATGCGGAACAGGTCCGGTACCGGTGGAAGAGAGGGAGCTGGGCGCATCAGGTTCCTTTCCTGGGGTGATGTGTCATCGAGGGGTGACGTGTCACCGAGGGGTGAGATCGTGAACGGTGAATGATCGTGGTGGAACGTGAATCTGCGTGCGGACCACGCCAGTGAGGGTCACCGTCTGCTCCGTGTCCGTCCAGTTTGCCACCAGGGCCCGATGGCCCTCTCCGCTGTTGATGACCAGCGCATCGACCTCCTCGGGGCGGCTTGCCGTCGTCTCGTGGGCGTCGCATGCGCCCGCGACTGCGCTCAGGACCTCCCAGACGGGAAAATGCTCCCCGGGTGTGAAGGGGAAGTTCTCTGGATCGGGTGATGGGTCGGCTCCGGCCGCGATGCCTTTCCATCCGAAGGCCTCAAAGTACGTGGCGGTGCTCACTGTCCCGGGTGCTGACAGGTACTTCAGGCTCAGGGCGGCCCAGCACGCGGCAAACCAGGAGCGCTGGCGCGCATCCACGTCGCTGGGCAGGGGAGTATTGCTCACGTCTGATTCCGGGTCAGTGGCATTCGGATTGAATCGAGGTCTCAGGGTGATGGGACAGACGCAGATGGGCACCGACCCGGAGATACGCGCTGCGTTCTCTGCGATCACCCGTTGCGTCGCGGCATTCTGGATCAGGGTGCGGTCATCGAATGAGTGGACCTGCGGATTCAAGGAGAAGTTCACGGCGTCGAAGCCGCCTTCGCTAGGAGTCTCCCTGTTGAGCTCGGTGAAGTAGAGGTCAGTTCCTCCGGTGAGGATCCAGTCGGCGCTGAGATCGCCGAGGGCTGTGCGAGCGGCCGAACACCAGGCATCCGGTGTCACCTTTGACGAAGCGCTGAAGACATACCAGCGCTCGATGGTCGCAGCGGAGTCGTGGTCGAGGGCAGCGAAGACCCCGAGATCCGTCGGGCTCTCGCACGTCGTTGCCACGTGGAGTCTCGAGCCGATCGAGCGCGCTGCGCGGGCGGCACGCTGGACGTCCGTGATCGCCTCCGGAGAACGGGGATCGATGACGACATGCAGGTGGGCAAGAGACAGCTCCGCGAGTTCGGCAATCTGGGGAGACTCGAGATCGGATGGCGAGATGACGACGCCCAAGGATGGCAACCTCGAGGTCGTCGGCGACACATGCATGGTGTGCCCGCCGTGATGGTGCGGGACATCAGGATCTGAGGTGGTCGTGATCGCCACCCGTAGTGACTGATCGAGGGTGTCGCCGGGATTGACCGTGACCGGAAAGGGCCGGGAGATGGGCGTGCAGTAGGTCTTGAAGGAGGCGTCGCTCCAATTCCGATGATCCTCCATCTCGAACGTGTCGCCCTCGAAGGAGATGCGAACGATCGTGTCGGCTGCAGGCTCGTGCTCTATCGATCGGATATCGAGGAACGGCTGCGCGGGAGAGATGTGCTCCGGCAGGTGCGCGCGCGTCACCGATCCATCCACGTGATGGACGGTGCAGGGAGCGCCCGCGGCGCTCATGGGGTGCAGGACGCACAAGCCGAGGCGATTGCGGAGGAACGCCGCCGAGGTGGTGGCGGTGAATCGCACCTCCATGTCCCTCTCGGAGATCCGCGCCTCGACGCTCCAACGCAGGTGCTCGGCATCGAAGGAACCGGTGCCTGCAGCCGTCAAGGCGATCGCCTGATCGGTCTCTGTGATCGAGTGCTGCGTGATGCGGAAAGGCCGGCTTGTCCAATTGCGATCCTGAAAGACGGGATAGATGCGGCGAACAACCTCCTTGCCCGCCCAGCGGATGTCGCGCAGATCCGCGCCGTCGATCGTCACGGCGAGCGCGCCTCGCGTGACCGTCTGGCGTTGGCTCACAAGCGGCTGCCGACGACGTAGGGCTCGCCGGTCTCGAGCGACTCGTAGGCGCCGAGGGTGAGGTCCAGTACGCGAAGAGTGTCAGCACCGCTGGTCTCAGGAGCGCGCCCGGTGTCGAGGCATTCGATCCAGTGGCGTTGAACGTTCACCACGCTGTCCTGGATGCAGTCCCACGGTTGGGATGCCCAATCGTGCGCGGGGATGACGAGATCCTCCTCAGTCACTCCGGTAGGGCTCACCACCTGCAGGTGATAGTCCGGCCCCAGCGTCACCGTTCCCTCGGTTCCCTCGATGGTCACGAAGGTCTGCGGGTAAGTGCTGTGATCGGACCGGCTCTCGTAGCTCGTGTCGACGATGCAGGTTGCGTCGGGGAGCTTGAGAAGGATCGTCGCCGCGTCCTCGCCTCGGATCTCGGGATTGACCCGGATGGCCTCGGTGAACAGACGCGTGGGCTCACCGAGGAAGAAGCGTGTCAGGTCGAACTGGTGCACCGAGACGTCGGCGATGATCATGCGCTCGGCATCCTTGCACCACGGTTGATTGGCGTAGACGTCGAAGTCTGATCGGAAGCTGATGCGGGCGAAGAAGGGTCGGCCGATGGCTCCGCTTTCCACGACCTGCTTGACCCGTCGCATCGGGTATTGGAAGCGGAAGTTCTCATGAACCATGAAGGGGAGTCCTCGTGAGTCCATGGCGCTGACCATGGCCTTGGCATCGTCCATGTCCCAGGCGAGCGGCTTCTGGCAGATGGCTGCGACGCCAGCCTCGGCGGCGAGTTCGACCATCATGCGGTGAGTGGGTGGAGTGGTGACGATGTCTACGAAGTCGAGCTCCTGCTCCTTCAGGAGCAGCGCAGCGTCCGTGTACGCCTTGCCCCCGAACGTTGCTGCTGCTGCCTCGGTGCACGTCTGGTCGATGTCGCACGTGGCCACCAACTCGACCTCGGGCATATCTGCCCACGCGTTCAGGTGGTTCTGGGCGAAGAAGCCGCACCCGATCACGGCAAAGCGATACGGACGTCTCACGTCTCGACCTCACGTGCCGGATCGAGGATCCATTCGCTCCATGAGCCGACGTACATGCGAGCGCCTGGCAGGCCTGCGATCTCCATGGCCAGCACGTTCTGGGCAGCGGTGACGCCGGAGCCGCAGTAGAAGATGACGTCGCTGGAATCGTTGGTGCCGATCAGGGACGAGTAGTGCGCGCGAAGCTCTTCCGGGGATCGAAAGGTGCCATCGCCGTTCATGGTCTCGGCCCGATCAGCGAGGCCGGCACCCTTGATGTGTCCTCGAACCGGGTCGTAATACTTCCCCTGGCCGTGGTACCCCTCGGCGCCACGCGAGTCGAAGACCCTCGTGGGGAGCTGCGTGCGGGCGATGTCCACCTCATCGACCTCTGCCAGCAAGGCCGGGCGCAGATGAGCGGTGAAACTGTCAGACGCGGCAGGGGTGTGCGGGTCGCCCGACTCGAGGTCCAGCCCAGCGTAGATCCATGCCGGCCAGCCACCGTCCAGCACAGCGACATCGTCATGACCCAGCCAGCGGAGCATGACCCATACCCTCGATGCCGCCATCAGCCCCCGGTCGGCGTCGTAGACGACCACCTGTGATTCGGGTGTGATGCCCCAGGTGCGCACGGTCGTCTCGAACTCCTCCGGGCTGGGGAACGGACGACGTCCTGTGCGGCCTTCAATGATGGGGCCCGCGAGTTCGCGCGCCAGATCGGCGCGAAGTGCGCCGGGGATGCGACTCTCAGCGAACGCGCGATCACCCCATGACTCGTCGTCGAGGTTGAAGCGCGCGTCCAGCACGACAAGGTCGGGATGAGTGCGCATGAGGTCGTTGAGTTCTGACGGAGAGATAATGGTGCGATGGCCCACGGGGTTCCTCTTCTGATGTGGCGGTTGCTCTGATCGTCATCCCCTGTGTTCCTAGACTACGGAGATGACCACGCCCTCGCAGTCGAAGCCGCGCAGTTTCCTCGTGACCGATGGGCCCGAGCGCTCGCCGAATCGAGGAATGCTCAGGGCGTTGGGCATGGACGATGCCGACATGCGCAAGTCGCAGATCGGCATCGCCAACAGCTACAACCGCATCACGCCCTGCAACATGTCCCTGCGTGATGTGGCGACCGGAGTCGCGCAGGGGGTGGAGGGCAACGGTGGGTTTCCCATGGAGTTCGGCACCATCACGGTGTCCGATGTCATCTCTATGGGCCATGAGGGGATGCATTTCTCGCTGGTGTCCAGAGAGGTGATTGCTGATTCCGTCGAGACGGTCATGCAGGCCGAGCGGCTCGACGGCCTGGTGGCACTCGCGGGGTGCGACAAGTCCATTCCCGCGATGATGATGGCTGCCGGGCGCCTCGATGTGGCCGCGGTGGTGCTCTACGCAGGTTCGCTGTTGCCAGGGCATGTGCGGCTGTCCGATGGAGTCGAGCACACGGTCAATATCGTGACGTCATTCGAGGCAGTAGGCGCGCGGGCCCGAGGCCTCATGAGCGAGGAGGATGTCGATCGCATCGAGCGGGCTGTGTGCCCCAGCGCGGGTACCTGCGGGGGGATGTACACGGCTAACACGATGGCGAGCGCAGCGGAGGCCATGGGCCTGTCGCTTCCGGGTTCGTCGTCGCCGCCGGCCGTGGATGCCAGGCGCGACACGCTGGCGCGTCGAAGCGGGGCTGCGGTCGTCGATCTGATCGAGGCCGGGATCACGGCCCGCGACATCATCACGAAGGAGTCCTTGGAGAACGCTATTGCGGTCGTCATGGCCCTCGGCGGCTCCACCAATGCCGTTCTGCACCTTCCGGCGATCGCCCATGAGTGCGGTATCGAGCTCGGCCTTGAGGACTTCCATCGGATCGGGCAGCGCGTTCCGCACATTGCCGACCTGAAGCCCTTCGGCGAATACCTGATGTACGACCTGGACCATGTCGGTGGGGTGCCAGTCGTGATGAAGGCCCTCCTGGACGAGGGCCTCCTGCACGGTGACTGCCTCACCGTGACAGGCCGGACGGTCGCCGAGAATCTTGCCGAACTGTCCCCGCCCGCTCCCGATGGCCAGGTGGTGCGATCCCTGAGCGCGCCGTTGGGCGCCACCGGCGGAATCACGATTCTCTCCGGATCGCTGAGTCCTGAGGGAGCGGTGGTCAAGAATGCCGGCGTTCCGGTCGACGTGTTCGAGGGGGAGGCTCGCGTCTTCGAGCGAGAGCAGGCGGCCATGGATGCGTTGGCCAACGGCGTCATTCAGGCGGGAGATGTCGTCGTGATTCGCTACGAGGGCCCCAAGGGCGGCCCGGGCATGCGAGAGATGCTCATGATCACCGGTGCCATCAAGGGTGCCGGGATGGGCAAGGACGTCCTGCTCATCACCGACGGACGCTTCTCTGGCGGCACCACAGGGCTCTGCGTGGGGCACGTGGCGCCCGAGGCGGTCGACGGTGGCCCCATCGGGCTCGTCAAGGATGGTGATCGGGTCCGCATCGACATCGGCGCCCGGACGCTGGATCTGCTCGTGAGCGAGGAGGAGCTCGCCACGCGGCGTGCGGACTTCGTCGCCCTGCCACCTCGGTACACCAGGGGGGTCCTGGCCAAGTACGCCAAGCTCGTGGGCTCGGCATCCAAGGGCGCGGTATGCGACTGATTCCCCGCACCCCGGGGGTCATGTGACGCCGGTCACGGGGGTCCCCGGAGGTTCAGGGGTTCCCTCCCACCGGTCAGATTGATAGCATCAGCGCCGTGGCACGGATTCTCGTAGTAGACAGGCGCGTGGGCTGACGCTCGTCACCCGCGCGCACCCTCCGTCTCCCGAACTCGGGTCGGAGGGTTTTTTCTTGGCAGCATTGCAGCGAGGCACGCACGGACGAAGAGATCACGGCACGCACGGACGGAAATGAGGACACGAACACCATGGGCGAGAAGATCACAGGTGCGCAGAGCCTGGTCAGGTCCCTGGAGGCGCAGGGGGTCACCGATGTCTTCGGTATCCCCGGGGGCGCCATCCTTCCCCTGTATGACCCACTGTTCGATTCCACGATTCGTCACATTCTCGTGCGACACGAGCAGGGCGCCGGTCACGCGGCGGAGGGGTACGCGGCGGCATCGGGGCGTGTCGGGGTCTGCATGGCCACCAGTGGCCCCGGCGCGACCAACCTCGTGACCCCGATTGCCGACGCCAACATGGACTCGGTCCCGATCGTGGCCATCACCGGTCAGGTGCCGAGCGGTGCCATCGGCACGGACGCCTTCCAGGAGGCCGACATCCGCGGCATCACGATGCCGATCACCAAGCACAACTTCCTCGTCACGAATCCCGATGACATCCCTCGTGCGGTGGCCGAGGCCTTCCACATTGCGAGCACTGGCCGTCCGGGTCCGGTTCTCGTCGACGTCTCCAAGGATGCACTGCAGGCTGAGACCGTGTTCTCCTGGCCGGTGCAGATGGACCTGCCCGGCTATCACCCGGTGACGAAGCCGCACTCCAAGCAGATTCGCGAGGCGGCCCGGATGATCCTTGGCTCGAGGCAGCCGGTCCTGTACGTGGGCGGCGGAGTCATTCGGTCGGGTGCGTCTGCGGCCCTGCGCAAGCTGGCCGACATCACCGGAATCCCGGTGGTCACGACGCTCATGGCTCGTGGTGCCTTCCCTGACTCCCACCCTCAGCACCTCGGGATGCCGGGCATGCACGGGACGGTCGCGGCCGTGGGGGCGCTCCAGCAGTCCGACCTCCTCATCACGCTCGGGGCTCGCTTCGACGACCGTGTGACTGGCAAGCTCTCGACCTTCGCCCCTGACGCCGCGGTCATCCACGCGGACATCGACCCTGCAGAGATCGGCAAGAACCGCGAAGCGGACGTGCCGATTGTCGGCGATCTGGCCGAGACCCTGCCCGAGCTCATCGCCGCGATTGAAGCGGAGCAGGCCGGGGGTGCGGTGGGGGACTACGAGGGCTGGTGGGTCACCCTCAACCGACTGCGCGACACCTACCCGCTCGGCTACGAGACCTACGACGACGGCACGCTGTCGCCCCAGTACGTGATCCAGCGTCTCGGGCTCATCAGTGGGCCTGAGTCCATCTTCACTGCAGGCGTAGGGCAGCACCAGATGTGGGCGGCTCAGTTCATCGGCTACGAGCACCCGAACACCTGGTTGAACTCCGGCGGCCTCGGCACGATGGGGTACGCCATCCCGGCGGCGATGGGCGCCAAGGTCGCGCGCCCAGACGCCACCGTGTGGGCGGTTGATGGCGACGGCTGCTTCCAGATGACCAATCAGGAGCTGGCCACGTGCACGATCAACGACATTCCCATCAAGGTCGCCCTCATCAACAACGGCAATCTGGGCATGGTCCGGCAGTGGCAGACGCTCTTCTACAACGAGCGCTACTCGAACACGAACCTGGACTCGTTCCGGGTTCCGGACTTCGTCAAGCTGGCCGAGGCCTACGGGGCCTACGGGCTGCGCTGCGAGTCTCCGGAGCAGGTCGACTCCGTGATCGAGAAGGCGATGGCGATCGACGATGCGCCGGTGCTGATCGACTTCGTGGTCCACAAGGACGCCATGGTCTGGCCGATGGTGGCCGCCGGAACGAGCAACGACGACATCATGGTCGCGCGTGAGATGGCGCCTGACTGGAGCGGAGAGGACGACTGATGTCACGACACACCCTGTCCGTGCTGGTCGAGGACAAGCCCGGAGTCCTTGCCCGCGTGGCGAGCCTGTTCTCGCGTCGAGGATTCAATATCGAGTCATTGGCTGTCGGGCCGACGGAGCTGCCGGAGATCTCGCGCATCACGATCGTCGTGAATGTCGAGGGCCTTCCGCTGGAGCAGGTGACCAAGCAGCTGAACAAGCTGATCAACGTCATCAAGATCGTCGAACTCGATCCGGATGCCTCGGTCCAGCGCGAGATCATGCTCGTCAAGGTCAGGTCGGACACCGACACCCGCTCGCACATTCTGGAGACGGCGCAGCTGTTCCGAGCCAAGGTGGTTGACGTGGCACCGGAGGCGATCACCATCGAGGCCACGGGCAAGGTCGACAAGCTGCAGGCATTGCTGAAGGTCCTTGAGCCGTACGGCATCAAGGAACTCGTGAAGTCCGGCATGGTCGCGGTCGGCCGCGGTCCCCGTTCGATCAGCGACCGTGCTATTCGCTCAATCGACCGAACGGCCTGAACGGCCCCTCGGCGCTTGCCCACCCCCAACCGATAGCCTTCACCCGCATATTCGACTCATAAGAGGAGTGCCCGACGTGGCTGAGCTGTTCTACGACGACGACGCTGATCTGTCCATCATTCAAAATCGCGTGGTCGCGATCATGGGTTTCGGCAGCCAAGGGCACGCCCATGCCATGTCCCTCCGTGACTCGGGGGTGGATGTGCGAGTGGGCCTGCAGGAGGGCTCCAAGAGCCGCGCGAAGGCCGAAGAGGCCGGACTGCGCGTCGTGGACCCTGCCACAGCCGCTGCTGAGGCCGACGTCATCATGATCCTGGTGCCGGATCCGGTTCAGGAGATGCTCTACAAGGAGTCGATCGAGCCGAACCTGCAGCCCGGTGACGCACTGTTCTTCGCCCATGGCTTCAACATCCGCTACGGCTACATCACTCCGCCGGCCTCCGTCGATGTGTGCATGGTCGCCCCGAAGGGTCCCGGACACCTCGTGCGGCGCGAGTACGTCGCCGGGCGCGGCGTTCCGGCGATTGTGGCGGTCGAGCAGGATGCCACGGGTCAGGCATGGCCCCTCGCCCTCTCGTATGCCAAGGCCATCGGCGCACTGCGTGCGGGCGGCATCAAGACCACGTTCACGGAGGAGACAGAGACGGACCTCTTCGGTGAGCAGGCTGTGCTGTGCGGTGGCGCATCGCAGCTGGTGATGTACGGCTTCGAGACCCTCGTGGAGGCTGGCTACCAGCCCGAGGTCGCCTACTTCGAGTGCCTCCACGAGCTCAAGCTCATCGTCGACCTCATGTACGAAGGCGGCATTGCCAAGCAGCGCTGGAGCGTCTCGGACACGGCGGAGTACGGCGACTACGTCTCAGGCCCCCGCGTCATCGACGCCAACGTCAAGGCCAACATGCAGGCCGTTCTCGCGGACATCCAGAACGGGGCATTCGCCAAGCGCTTTGTCGACGACCAGCGCGCGGGCGCGCCTGAATTCAAGGCGCTTCGGGCCAAGGGCGAGCAGCATCCCATTGAGCAGGTCGGTCGCGAGCTTCGCGGGCTCATGAGCTGGGTCGACACCAAGGGCGACGACTACGTGGAGGGCACTGCTGCTCGCTGAGCGGTGCGCAAGCGGTCTCCGCTGGTGATGCGGGGACCACGACTCGGCACCACAATTCAGGCATGACCTCAGGCCGCAGGACCGACACGAAAGTGTGCTGGTCCTGCGGCCGAGTCATGTCGTGGCGCAAGTCGTGGGACCGAAATTGGGATGAGGTCCGCTACTGCTCGAAAGCCTGCAGGCGTCGTCGGGTCTCGAGCGTGGATCGCGCGCTGGAGGCGGCCATCGTGGACCTGCTGGACCAGCGAGGTGGCACCATCTGCCCCACCGAGGCGATCCACCTGGTGTCATCCGACGTGGATGAGCCGGCACTGACCGAACAGGCACTGTCCGAGCCGGCACGTCGCGCCGCCCGACGACTGGCGGCGGCGGGTGTCGTCGAGATCGTTCAGGACGGTCGTGTCGTTGATCCCTCCACGGCCAAGGGCCCGATCCGTGTCCGACGGGCGGCCTCGTGAACCGGTTGCCTGGGCTGCCGGATGGGCGTCGCGAGGTGTCGAGATGGGTCCGCACCCATCTGGCTGACCTCTGCGGGGATGTTGGTGAGGCGTCGTCGATCCCAGGGGGGCAGCAGGCAGCGGACGCGGCTCTGGCTGCCTTCGACGTCCGGGGGTATGCCGACCACCGCAATGAGGCGTGGCCGCTGAGTCGACGAGGCGCATCTGGCCTCTCGCCGTATATCCGGCACGGACTGCTGACGCTGGGGCGAGTGTGGAACGCGGTGGAGGGAGGCCCCGATCACGATGTCTCCCGGTTTCGCGACGAACTGCTCTGGCAGGAGTATGCGCGCCACCTCTATGCGCGTCTGGGGACTGCGACGCGTCACTCACTGAGGTTCTCGGTTCCCGAGCGGGGGTCGACAGATGTGGATCGCGCACACGGCGGGCCGGATGCAAATCGTGCCGTGGGTGAGCACCTGTGGTCCGGAGACGAAGCCTGCCTCTCGCAGGCGTTGCAGGAGTTGAGAGAAACAGGGTGGCTCCCCAACCAGATGCGCATGTGGCTCGCCTCGCACTGGTCCGTGCGGCAGGGGGGTGGCTGGCGCGACGGCGAGGACCACTTCTTTCGGCACCTTCTGGACGGCTCACGGGCGGCCAACCGCGTGGGGTGGCAATGGACGGCTGGCGCACTCACGGGCAAGTCGTATGGCTTCAGTCGCTGGCAGGTCCAGAAGCGGGCCCCCGGCCTGTGCGCCTCCTGCCCGGTCGAGGATGCGTGCCCGATTGCGGACTGGCCTCCTGACGAGCCCCGCGCACCTCTGCCGATGGCCGACCCCCGTTTGCGTCGTGATCAGGATGTCGAGGGCACGTCCGGCCCGGAGCATGCGGTGAGTCGTGGCATCCCCGAGGCGGTCTGGCTCACCGCCGAGAGCCTGGGGCAGGAGGATCCCGCGATCCGGGCTCACCCGGAGCTCCCGCTCGTCTTCGTCTTCGACGAGAGGCTGCTCATGCAGTTGCGCCTGTCCGTGACGCGGATCACCTTCCTGGCCGAGACCCTGGCCGATCTGTCAGGTCACCGCGACGTCGAGGTCTGGCGAGGAGACCCGAGCGCCCTGCTGGCGGATCGTCCTGTGGCGACGACATTCGCACCGGTGCCCGGATGGCGCTCCATCAGCGATCGGCTCACGCTGGCGATGGTCCATCCGTGGCCGTGGCTCATTCGCCCGCATGCTGGCTCGGTAGCGTCGTTCTCTGCATGGCGCAAGGCTGGCGGGGGCGTCATCGGGCCCTGAGGCCATCGGTAGGATCGGTGAGTGACCAAGCCCCGTGTACTCATCGCCGAAGAACTGTCCCCTGCCACCGTCGAGGCCCTAGGCCCAGACTTCGAGGTCGTCGAGTGCGACGGTGCCGATCGTGCGGCTCTGCTGCCAGCCATCGCCGATGTTGACGCGATCCTCGTGCGCTCAGCCACCAAGGTGGACGCTGAGGCGATCGCGGCCGCCAAGAACCTGAAGGTGATCGCTCGCGCGGGAGTGGGTCTGGACAACGTCGACATCAAGGCGGCGACCCAGGCCGGCGTCATGGTTGTCAACGCCCCGACCTCCAACATCGTCAGTGCTGCCGAACTTGCTGTCGCGCTGCTGCTGGCCTCTGCTCGCAACGTGGTGCCAGCGAGCTCGGCGCTGCGCAACGGCGAGTGGAAGCGCTCCAAGTACACCGGCGTCGAGGTTGCGGACAAGACGGTGGGAATCGTCGGATTGGGACGCATCGGCATCCTCGTCGCGCAGCGGCTGAGCGCCTTCGGCGTGAAGCTCATTGCCTACGACCCCTACGTCCAGCCGGCGCGGGCCGCCCAGCTCGGCGTTCGCATGATGTCTCTCGACGAGCTCCTCGCTGAGGCCGACTTCATCACGGTGCACCTGCCCAAGACCCCGGAGACCATCGGGCTGATCGGTGAGGAGCAGCTGCACAAGGTGAAGCCCACCGTCCACATCGTCAACGCCGCGCGCGGCGGCATCATCGACGAGGACGCCCTGTACAAGGCGATGGTGGAGGGCCGCGTCGCCGGTGCAGGTCTGGATGTCTACGCCAAGGAGCCCTGCACCGACTCACCGCTGTTCACGTTGGAGACGGTCGTCGGGCTTCCTCACCTGGGAGCCTCGACGGATGAGGCGCAGGAGAAGGCCGGTATCGCCGTGGCCAAGTCGGTACGGCTGGCGCTCTCCGGCGAGCTGGTGCCCGATGCCGTGAACGTCCAGGGCGGTCAGCTCGAAGAGGTCATCAAGCCTTTCCTGCCTCTAGCCGAGCAGCTTGGCGCAATTGCCTGCTCGCTGGCTGGCGCAGCGGTGGAGCGCGTGGATGTCGCAGCGCTGGGGGAGATCGCCGATCACGATGTTCGTGTCCTCGAGCTCTCAGCGCTGAAGGGCGTCTTCCAGAAGCTGGTGCATGATCCGGTCTCCTTCGTCAACGCACCTGTCCTTGCCGAGCAGCGCGGTGTTGAGGTCGCTCTCACGACCGATCGCACCAGTCAGGATCACCGCTCGCTCGTTCGCGTCACGCTGACGCTGACAGACGGCGTCACCGTCAGCGTCGCTGGCACGGTGACCGGTCCACGCCATGTCGCCAAGGTCGTCGATATCGATGGCTTCGACGTCGACGTCCCGGTGAGTGAGCACATGGGCTTCCTGCGCTACACCGACCGACCGGGTGTCGTCGGAACGGTCGGGCGCATTCTCGGCGATGCCGGGGTCAACATCGCCGGCATGCAGGTAAGCCGGGATGACGCTGGCAACGCACTCACGGTGCTCACCGTCGACACCGCTGTTGCTCCCGATCAGCTCGAGGCCATCGTCTCCGAGATCGGCGCGACTTCCGGCAAGGCCGTCGACCTCAACTAGTCCCGCGAATCGACACTGTCGCGACCATGGACCGGTCGGTCCGGGAGGGCCTGTTCTGGGCTCTTCTCGCCGTCGTCCTGTGGTCGTTCTCGCTGCCGTTCACCAAACTGGCGGTGGAGGGCTTCGACGCCGTGACGGTCGCGGCCGGCCGGGGCGTGATCGCGGGATCGCTGGCCCTGCCGGTGCTGCTTCTGACACGGCGCCGCTGGCCGCCCAGGCACCTGTGGCGCCCCTTGGCCTGGACGGCCCTGGGGGCAATGCTGGGCTGGCCGCTCCTGCTGTCTCTTGCGCTGCAGTACACGACGTCGGCTCATGCGGCGGTGATCACCGCGGTGATGCCCTTGGTCACGGCGGCATTCGCCGTCTGGTTTGGTGGAGAGCACGTCACCCGAACCTTCTGGATCGCGGCGGCGCTCGGAACAGTGACCCTGGTCGTCTATGCGGCAGCCCGCGGTGGACTCACCGATGGGGGGTGGCTTCCCGACACCCTGCTGATCTGCGCGGTTGTCGCGAGCTCCTGGTCGTACGTGCAGGGAGCGGCCGCATCGCGCGAACTGCCCGGCTGGGAGGTCATCTCATGGGTCTCTGCCCTGAGCCTGCCGTTCACCATCCCGATAGCCGCGACCGCCTGGTTCATGACCCAGCAGGATCACACGGCCACGGCGTCGTCCTGGACGGGACTGATCCTTCTGGGCGTCTCTTCGGCCTACGTGGGCTTCTTCGCCTGGTATCGCGGTTTGGCGATGGCAGGCACGGCATACGGAGGGCAGGTCCAGCAGCTGCAGGCCCTGTTGACGCTCCTGTGGTCAGCCCTGCTGCTGGGTGAGGTCATCACCTGGGGCACGGTCCTGGCTGCGATGGTCGTGGTCATTGCGGTGGCGTGGGCGCAGCGCAGCCGAGCGCGGCCCCTCATCGCGCCGGAGGAGTAGGTCGCGCCGGAGGAGTAGGTCGCCTAGGCCGGGCAGATGGAGGACACTGTGACCCATGAGCTTCATGCGCGCGGCGAGGTATTCCTCCCTCGGTCCAGCGGCCTCCGTGCTGACCGTTGACAGCATCCCAATCCCGAAACCTGGACCGAATGAGGTGCGCGTGCGCCTGGCCTTCTCAGGTGTCAACCCCACTGACGTCAAATCTCGATCGGGAGCCGTGCCGCGTGAACTGCCCGAGTTCCAGATCCCGCACCATGACGGGGCTGGAGTCATCGACATCGTCGGCGGAAATGTGGATCCGTCCCGAATCGGCGAGCGGGTCTGGGTCATGCTGGCGGCGTTCGGCAGTGTCTACGGAACGGCGGCCGAGTACTGCATCGTCGACGCCTCTCGAGCGCTGCCACTTCCGGAATTCGTCGAGCCTGCTCTGGGTGCGACCCTCGGGGTGCCTGCTGTCACGGCCGCGTACTGCGTGCTCGGCGATGGTCCGGTTGACGGCTCGGTGGTGCTCGTTCAGGGCGGCGCCGGTGGTGTGGGGCGCTGCGCCGTTCAGCTCGCGGTCTGGGCGGGCGCAACAGTTGTCGCGACCGCTTCGACGCAAGAGCGCCAGCAGGCGGCCCTTGATGCGGGTGCGCACTATGCCTTCGACTATCGCGATCCGAACGTTGCCGAGCACATGCGCAAGGCCGTCGGACCCGTCGATCGAATCATCGAGGTCAATCTGGCGGCGAACCTCGACACGGACATCCAGATCAGCAGGCCCGGCACGGTGGTGGTCGTCTACGCCGCTGACGGAGAGGATCCGGTCATTCCGCGCCGCAGCCTCATGACAGCGGGACTCACACTGGAGTTCATGCTGCTGTACACGATCGGACCCGAGCGACTCGCCGCCGCGGTGACAGCGGTCGAAGCGGCGCTGACCGATGGCGCACTGACGATGCCATCGACGCGGTATTTCGAGCTGGACGACATTGTGGCTGCGCACGAGGCGCAGGAGAGCGGATCCGAGCAGCGGGTGCTCATCCGCTGCTGACCTGCCCGTCAAGACCCCACGTTCCCAATCAGCGAACGGCGGATCCGCGCAGGTAAGGTCAGGTGTGCTCACCCTGCTTCGGACCTACCTGTCCCCGCATCGGTGGGTACTGCTGCTGATTGCGTGTCTTCTTCTGGTCCAGGCCATCGGAACCCTCATCCTCCCCAGCCTGAACGCGGACATCATCAATGAGGGCGTCGTGGGAGGCGACACCGGCTACATCATCCGCACAGGCGCCGTGATGCTGGCCTTCAGCATCCTCGTGGGGATCGCCACGGTGGTGGCCGTGTACTTCAGTGCGCGCACAGCCATGCGTGTGGGGCGAGACATGCGCGGTGACCTCTTCCGGCGGGTCGAGCAGTTCTCCCTCGCCCAGATGCACTCCTTCGGCATACCGTCGCTGATCACGCGCAACACCAATGATGTGCAGCAGGTTCAGATGCTGGTCATGGTGGGTCTGACCATGATGGTCGTTGCGCCAGTGACCGCTGTGGGCGGCGTTGTCATGGCGCTCCGAGAGAACGTGCAGCTCTCGTCGATCCTCGTGGTCACCGTTCCCCTGATGCTCGTGGTGATCGGCTTCATGGTCGCTCGCGCGGTTCCGCTGTTTCGCTCGATGCAGGGTCGGATAGACAGGGTGAACGAGGTGCTCCGGGAGAACCTCACGGGTATTCGTGTCATCCGGGCCTTCGTGCGCACCCAGCATGAGGAGGCCAGGTTCTCCGAGGCCAACGGTGAGCTCGCCAGCGTGGCTCTCCGTGTGACTCGGCTGTTCGCGCTCATCCTGCCGACGCTCATGCTCATCATGAATCTCACGATCGTGGCCACCATCTGGTTCGGAGGGCACCTCGTCAACGACGGCAGCATGCCGATCGGCAACCTTCTTGCCTTCCAGTCCTACATCATGCAGATTCTCTTCTCCGTGATGATGGCAGTGATGACCATGATGATGGTCCCTCGCGCCGCTGCCTCCTCCGAGCGGATCCAGGCGGTCCTGAGCACTAACCCTGAGATCGCGGAGCCGGAATTGCCGATCCGTGACCTCTCGCTCCGGGGTCGTATCGAACTGCGAGGAGTCTCGTTCAGCTACCCCGGAGCTGAGGAGCCGGTCCTCCGTGGGCTTTCCTGCACGTTCGAGCCGGGTATGACCACCGCGATCGTGGGCGGAACCGGCTCGGGCAAGTCCACTCTCGTCAATCTCCTTCCTCGACTTCTCGACGTGACTGAGGGCGAGATCCTCATCGACGACGTGAATGTGCAGAGGATGACGTTGGCTGACCTGTGGTCCCTTTTCGGAATCGTGCCGCAGAAGTCATTCCTCTTCGCCGGAACAGTGGCCAGCAACGTCCGTTTCGGTCAGCCGGACGCAACCGATGAGCAGGTATGGGCCGCTTTGGAGATCGCTCAGGCGCGGGACTTCGTCGAGGCGCTGCCCGAGGGACTCGACGCTCGAGTGGACCAGGGAGGAGTGAACTTCTCCGGCGGGCAGAGGCAGCGTCTGGCCATTGCTCGGTGCGTGGTTCGAGAGCCTGCGATCTACCTGTTCGACGACAGCTTCTCGGCCCTGGACTATGCGACCGATGCGCGCCTGCGCTCAGCGCTTGAAGGGCTCACGCGCGATCGCACGGTGATCGTGGTAGCACAGCGCATCAGCACGGTGCGGCATGCAGGACGCATCATCGTGCTGGATGAGGGCGGCATCGTAGGTGTGGGAACACACGACCACCTGCTCGAGACGTGCGAGGCGTATCGGGAGATTGCGGAGTCACAGGCTCAGTTGGAGGCCACGCCATGAGTCACGGCGGACCGATGGGTCGAGGTCCCATAGGTGGCGGACCGATGGGTCGAGGTCCCATGGGTGGCGGACCGATGGGGGCGGCAGCAGCACCCGGCGCGACCAAGGCACAGGATTTCCGAGGGACTCTCGCGAGGTTCAGTCGACGCCTTCGGCCAGAGAGATGGGTCGTGACCCTCGTCCTCGTGCTCGGCGTCACGAGCGTGTTCCTCGCAGTCCTGGGCCCGAAGCTGCTCGGCAATGCCACGAACATCGTGTTCGACGGCTTCATCAGTTCCCAGCTGCCTGCCGGGATCTCTCAGGAGCAGGCGGTAACCCTCCTTGAGTCCCAAGGCAAGTCAGATCAGGCGCAGATGGTCTCGGCAATGACTCTGGATCCGGGTGTGGGCGTGGACTTCAGCGCGCTCGCTCGACTGCTGGCGGTGATCGTCATTGTCTATGTGCTCAGCTCCATCCTCGGCTGGGCGCAGAACTACCTGATGGCTGGCGTCACGCAACGGACCATGTTCCGGCTGCGGGAGGAGGTGGACCACAAGCTGGGCCGCCTACCGCTGCGCTACTTCGACTCGTCTTCGCGCGGCGACGTTCTCAGTCGGGTCACCAATGACATCGACAACATCTCCATGACCCTCCAGCAGACACTGACGCAGCTCATCACCGCGGTACTGACGGTCTTCGGCGTCCTGATCATGATGTTCTGGATCAGCCCGCTGCTGGCTGTCATCTCGCTGCTCACGATCCCACTGTCCTTCTGGGTGACGATGCTCATTGCGAAGCGATCTCAGCCCCAGTTCATCGAGCAGTGGACGTGGACTGGGAAGCTCAACGGTCAGGTGGAGGAGGCGTTCACTGGTCAGGAACTGGTCAAGGTGTTCGGCCATAGAGAGGCGACCGTCGCCCAGTTCGACGAGGCGAACGAGATGGTGTTCCGGAGCAGTTTCAAGGCTCAGTTCATCTCAGGCATCATCCAGCCGGCCATGATGGTCATCTCCAATCTCAACTATGTCGCTATTGCGGTCATCGGTGGGATCAGGGTGGCGAGCGGAACCATGTCACTGGGCGACGTTCAGGCCTTCATCCAGTATTCACGGCAGTTCACGATGCCGATCACTCAGATTGCCGGGGTGGCCAATCTGCTCCAGTCCGGTGTCGCCTCGACTGAGCGCGTATTCGAACTGCTGGACGAGCCCGAGGAGAGCGCCGACCCCGAGGTGGCCATTTCGATATCGCCGGTGAGCGGGCGAATCGTCTTCGACGATGTCTGCTTCAGGTATGAGAAGGAGCGGCCTCTCATTGAGCACTTCACGCTTGATGTCGAGCCGGGACAGATCGTGGCGATCGTTGGGCCGACTGGGGCAGGGAAGACGACGTTGGTGAACCTTCTGATGCGCTTCTACGACGTGGACTCGGGAACCATCGCCATGGATGGTGTCTCCACTCAGGACATGCGACGCGATGATGTCCGGCGAAGCTTTGGCATGGTGCTGCAGGACACTTGGCTCTTCGACGGAACGATCAGAGAGAACATCGCCTATGGTGCGCTGCATCCCACTGAGGAGGCGGTCGACGCAGCGGCACGAGCGGCGCGTGTGGATCACTTCGTCAGGACACTGCCTGCTGGATACGAGACGCAGTTGACGGAGTCAGGCGAGAACATCAGCTCCGGTGAACGTCAGCTGCTGACTATTGCTCGGGCATTCCTCGCGGACCCGCCGATCCTGATTCTTGACGAGGCGACGAGTTCGGTCGACACGCGCACGGAGGTGCTCATCCAGCAGGCCATGGCTGAGCTCCGTGCCGGGCGCACGGCATTCGTGATCGCACATCGGCTCTCGACGATTCGCAACGCCGACGTGATCGTGGTGCTCGAGGATGGGCGGATCGTCGAACAGGGAAGTCATGACGAGCTGCTGGCGGACGAGGGGGCGTACGCCACGCTCTATCGAAGCCAGTTCCTCGGGTCGGGCAACGGCTAGTCCATCAGTCGCAATTGAAGCTGCCGGACTTGATCCGGCTGCAGACCCAGGCCCTTGCTGGCATAGCCGTGAAAGGAGCCGTAGATCGACTCCACAGCGTCGAAGGCGGACTGCAGGTAGGCGGGGCGAACCCACAGGATGTCCCCGAGTGCCTGCGGGTCACCGCCTGCCTGCTCGAACTCGCCGATGATCGTGGTGAAGGAATCCGCCCAGGCCTCGTTGCTCTCGAGATAGTGCTCCGCGACATGATCCGAGTCCGCGCCGGCCAGCATCTGGATGACCGCTGCTCCCCACCCGGTTCGGTCTTTCCCCGCAGTGCAGTGCAGTGCAGCACGTTAGCGCCGGGATTCTCCGCGATCCCGATGAGCAGGCTCCGGTAGGCGCGGTGGGCCGAGGGCAGTGCGACGAGTTCGGCGTAGGCCTCCACCATGAGTCGATGTCCCTGCCCTCCGCCGAGGCCGGTGCTCAGCGCGGCCACGTCGGAGCGATCGGCTGCGTGGGCGAAGACGGCAGCGATAGCGCTGGCACCGTCCTCGGCGACGTCAGCCATCACGTCCAGAGACGTGATGGCCACGGACGCAGGAAGAACATCAGGTTGGGCGTGTGTCTCAGGGAGGGTGCGCAGGTCAAAGACCTGACTCACGCGCAGGGACACCAGTGCGTCGTGAACGGCGGTGTCGGGGGACGTGAGCTCGCTGGAACGGAAGACAGACCCTGGGCGAAGCTCTCCCGAGGCAAGTCCGCCGACGTCGCGGAAGTTGGGCAGGTCAGGAAGCACGCACGGCCCGGTTGACGGCGGAGATGATCGCCTTCAGGGAGGACGTGGTGATCGAGGGGTCGATGCCCACGCCCCAGAGGACTGATCCGGCGACAGCGCACTCGACGTAGGAGGCGGCCTTCGCATCCCCGCCCGCCGACATGGCGTGCTCGACGTAGTCAAGGACCCGGACGTCGATGCCGTGGGATCCCAGCGCCTGGCAGAACGCGGCGATCGGACCATTGCCATGTCCGGTGAGCTCGATCTCCTGACCGGCATCGGTGAGGCTCACCGTGATGACGGTCTCGCCGTCGACTTCCGAGTCCTGCTTGACGCTTGCCAATTGCAGGCGCCCCCACGGAGCCGCGGGGTCAGGGAGGTATTCGCCGGAGAAGGTCGCCCACATCTCGCCAGGGCTCACCTCCCCGCCCTCCTCATCCGTGACGTGCTGGACCACCTGCGAGAACTCGATCTGCAGTCGGCGCGGCAGTTCCAGCTTGTGCTCGGTGCGCATGATGTAGGCGACCCCGCCCTTGCCCGACTGCGAGTTCACGCGAATGACGGCCTCATAGGTGCGACCGACGTCCTGCGGGTCGATCGGCAGGTACGGGACGCCCCAGGTGAAGTCATCGACATCGATTCCGGCCTCTGCAGCATCGGCCGCCATCATGTTCAGGCCCTTGTTGATGGCGTCCTGATGGGATCCGGAGAAGGCCGTGTAGACGAGATCGCCGCCGTAGGGGTGGCGCTCGTGCACGGGAATCTGATTGCAGTACTCCACCGTTCGGCGGATCTCGTCGATGTCGCTGAAGTTGATCTGTGGGTCGACCCCTTGGCTGAACAGATTCATGCCGAGGGTGACGAGACAGACATTGCCCGTCCGCTCGCCGTTGCCGAAGAGGCAGCCCTCGATGCGATCGGCGCCCGCCATGTAGCCCAGCTCCGCGGCGGCTACCGCCGTGCCCCGGTCATTGTGGGGGTGGAGTGAGAGCACGATCGAGTCGCGGCGTGCGAGATTGCGACTCATCCATTCGATGGAGTCCGCATAGACATTGGGCGTCGCCATCTCGACTGTGGCGGGAAGGTTGAGGATCACCTTGCGTTCGGGGGTGGGCTGCCATACGTCCGTCACGGCGTTGCAGACGCGCAGGGCGAATTCAAGCTCCGTGCCGGTGTACGACTCGGGGGAGTACTCGAAGAAGACGTCAGTCTCGTCGGCCATCTCGTCGGCGAACTTCTGGCATAGCTGAGCACCATGCACGGCGATGTCCACGATGCCGTCCTCATCCAGTCCGAATACGACTCGGCGCTGAAGCGTGGACGTGGAGTTGTAGAGGTGGACGATGGCCTGCTTGGCCCCACGGATGGCCTCGAAGGTCCGCTCGATCAGGTGCTCACGGGACTGGGTCAGCACCTGCACCACGACGTCGTCCGGGATGAGCCCGTCGTCGATCAGCATTCGCACGAAGTCGAAGTCGGTCTGCGAGGCAGATGGGAACCCGACCTCGATCTCCTTGTAGCCCATGCTCACCAGGAGGTTGAACATGCGGAGCTTGCGCTGCGGGGTCATCGGATCGATCAGGGCCTGATTGCCATCTCGCAGATCCACGGCACACCACCGGGGCGCGGCGCTGATGACCTGAGTTGGCCAGGTGCGATCGGGGAGCTCGATGGGAGTGAAAGGGGAGTAGCGCTGGAAGGGCATCTGCGATGCCTGCTGCGTGTTGCGCTGCTCGTAGGGGACCGTGCGGTCGAATGCGCCGTTCATGTGGTGCTCCTGGTTCTCGTCGGTTGGCCCGGGCTGGTCAGCATCCGAGGCCTGGTTCAGGGGAACCGGCGGACGACGAATCCCGCGACGAGGAGGCCGGTGGTCTAGGCCTCGCCGCGGCGACGAAGGAGCAGCAGCGCCGTATGCACATTGTCAGCCTACCAGCGGGTGGAGGTGGGAGGCTGTTCCCATGTCATGGAGCGAACTCGGCGAGCCCAAGTACCTGCTGCTGACGACCTCGAAGAAGGATGGGACGACAGTCTCGACTCCGGTGTGGTGTGTCCGCGAGGGAGATTCCCTGCTCGTCGTCACCCAGAGCGACTCGGGGAAGGTCAAGCGGGTGCGCAACAATCCCGACGTCCTCGTGGGGCCATGCGACATGCGGGGACGGCCCCGTGGACCTCAGGCCCCGGCTCATGTGGTCTTTCTCAATGCCGAAGGCACGAGTCACGCTGCAGACCTGATCAAGCACCGGTACGGGTTGATGGGCCGACTGTTCATGGCGCGGGGGCGCAATGAGGACCGCGCGGGCCTCGCGATCTCGTCGAGGTGACTGCTCTCACGCCGCGGCGACGGCTTTGCGGCGACCTGCCACGAAGTAGCTGATGGGGCCGATGAAGTTGACGGCGATACCCACGGCCCACAGGGCCTTGGGGCCCCGGACCTGTGCGGCCGGCCGTCGAGCGAGGTCCACCCAGGCGGTCGCGGCCAGGGACAACTGAACTGAAGCCGCCACGAGGACTGCGGTCTTCTGCGCGTCCGACAGGTCCGCCCAGCGCTTCCTAGTCATCGCACGCCTCCGTGTGCCTTCGTCGGGTGTCTGCCCGTTTCCACTCCACCATGACCCATGCCACCGAGGCGTGTCCACTCGGGATTCACTACTCTCGACCCATGGCGCACTCACTCGACATTGCTCTCATTCCTGGCGATGGCATCGGCACGGAGGTCGTGGCCGAGGCCATGAAGGTGCTCCAGGCCATCGCCCCGCAGGCTGATCTCGAGGTCTCGGCGACGGAGTACGACCTGGGGGCGCGTCGTTACAACGCCACCGGTGAGCTCCTGCCGGATGAGGTAGTCGAGGAGCTCCGCGGCTATGACGCCATTCTTCTGGGGGCGATCGGGGATCCGTCGGTCCCGCCCGGCGTGCTCGAGCGTGGTGTCCTGCTCCCGCTGCGGTTCGTGATGGACCATCACGTCAACCTGCGACCGGTGAGGCTCTACCCGGGCGTGACGAACGGTCCGCTTGCGGGGAAGGGGCCGGAGGACATCGATTTCGTGGTCTGCCGTGAAGGCACGGAGGGGCCGTACGTCGGCGCCGGGGGCACGCTGCGGGCCGGCACGGAGCACGAGGTCTCGACCGAGGTGAGCATCAACACGGCCTTCGGTGCTGAGCGCATCATCCGCGACGCCTTCGACCGGGCGATGAAGAGGCGCAAGAAGGTGACTCTCGTCCACAAGACCAATGTGCTCGTGCACGCCGGCAAGACGTGGAAGCAGGCCTTCGATCGCGTTTCGGCCGAGTACCCGGACGTCGAGACCGATTATCAGCATGTGGATGCGGCCTCGATGTTCTTCCTGACCCGCCCCGAGTCGTTCGATGTGGTGGTCACCGACAACCTGTTCGGCGACATCCTGACCGACATCGGCGCGGCCATCGGGGGAGGCATCGGGCTCGCTGCCAGCGGCAACATCGACCCGACCCGAACGAACCCGAGCATGTTCGAGCCGGTTCACGGCTCCGCACCCGACATTGCGGGGCAGGGCAAAGCCGACCCCACCGCGACGGTCATGTCGCTGGCGATGCTCCTCGACCATGTGGGTCAGCCCGAAGCAGCGCGCTGGGTGGAGGCCGCTGTGGCCGCTGACCTCGAGGCTCGCGGCGACTCCGTTCGGAGCACCAGCGAGATCGGCGATGCCCTCGCGACGGCTGCCCAGGCAGCAGCGAACGGGTAGGTTCTGACTCCATGACCGCGACTGATCAGGGGACCGCACTGTGGCCGGTGTCCCTCCATCCCTCCGATCACCCCATCCCTGCGGCTGATCGCGAGTCAGTTCTGGCCGATCCCGGATTCGGCCAGCGGTTCACCGACAACATGGTGCGGGCCACCTGGACGACTGAAGACGGCTGGCATGATGCTCGGCTCGAGGCATACGGGCCGATCTCGATGGATCCTGCGACGAATTCCCTGCACTACGGACAGGCGATCTTCGAAGGCCTGAAGGCCTACCGCCATGCCGACGGGAGCATCTGGACTTTCCGACCCACCCAGAATGCCGAGCGGTTCGCCAACTCTGCTCGTCGACTGGCGATGGCTGAGCTGCCGATCGAGTTGTTCGTCGGATCCATCGAGGCACTGGTGCGCCAGGACCGCGACTGGGTGCCATCTGGTCAGGAGCGTTCGCTCTACCTGCGGCCCTTCATGATCTCGACGGAGGTGGGACTGGGGGTTCGGCCCGCGAATCGGTACGAGTACCTCCTGATCGCCTCACCGGCAGGCGCCTACTTCCCTCGTGGCCTCAAGCCGGTGTCGGTATGGGTATCCGACGACTACGTGCGAGCCGCACCGGGAGGCACCGGCGAGGCCAAGTGCGCTGGCAACTACGCGGCATCCCTGGTCGCACAGGCCGAGGCCTCCATGCATGGCTGCGACCAGGTCGTGTGGCTCGATGCCGTCGAGCGCCGTTGGATCGAGGAGATGGGCGGAATGAACCTGTACTTCGTGTACGGGTCGGGTGATTCTGCGCGACTCGTGACGCCGGAGCTGACGGGGTCGCTCCTGCCTGGAATCACGCGATCATCTCTCCTCACCGTTGCGGCGGATCTCGGGATCCGGGCGGAGGAAGGACGCATCAGTGTCGACGAGTGGCGTTCAGGCTGCGAGTCGGGCGAGATAACCGAGGTGTTCGCCTGTGGGACCGCTGCCGTGATCACCCCGGTCGGGGAGGTCAAGACCAGGTCGAACGGGGCCTGGGCGATCGGGGGTGGCGAGACGGGCCCGGTCACCACCCGCCTGCGTCAGGAGCTGCTGGACATCCAGACCGGTGCGACGACGGATCGACACAACTGGCTCCATCGTCTCGTCTGACAGCGGGTCCGTCGGGTTCGGGGTGACCTCGTCGTGCCACGTGTGCAAGACTTGGGGCGTGCAGCACGCTGTGATCATCATTAACTAGCGCGTCGACCTTCGTCGACGCGCAGCCCTTCGCACCCGCGGGGGGTTTTTTCGTTGGCGGTGCGACCGGATTGTGAGGAAGAGCCATGGCTCGGCCTGACGGCTTCCACGTCTATGACACGACCCTGCGGGACGGAGCCCAGCGCGAGGGGATCTCGTACTCGGTTAACGACAAGCTTGCGGTTGCTCGCCTTCTCGACGACTACGGCGTGGGCTTCATCGAGGGCGGCTGGCCGGGTGCGCTGCCCAAGGACACGGAGTTCTTCCAGCGTGCGCAGAGCGAGCTCTCCCTGAAGAACGCGGAACTGGTCGCCTTCGGCGCCACGCGCAAGGCGGGAGTCGCGGTCGAGGAGGACCAGCAGGTGCGAGCGCTGCTCGACTCTCAGGCGCCCGTCATCACCCTGGTCGCCAAGTCTGATGTTCGGCATGTGGCCGAGGCGTTGCGGACCACGCTCGACGAGAACGAGGCCATGGTGCGGGACACGGTCCGCTTCCTCGTGAGCGAGGGACGCCGTGTCTTCGTCGACATGGAGCACTTCTTCGACGGCTACAAGCACGATCGGGACTACGGCGTCCGGCTCCTGACCGCGGCTGCCGACGCCGGCGCCTCGGTGGGTGTCCTGTGCGACACCAATGGCGGCATGCTGCCCCACGGAATGTTCGAGGTGGTCACGGATGTCAAGGAGCGCTCGGGTGTGCGCCTTGGAATCCACTGTCAGGACGACACCGGATGCGCCATCGCGAATTCCGTCTCGGCCGTCGAGGCGGGTGTTTCCCATGTCCAGTGCACGGCGAACGGGTACGGGGAGCGCACGGGCAATGCCGATCTCTTCGTCGTCGTTCCGAACCTGCAGCTGAAGCTGGGAATCGACTGCCTGCCCGACGGTGCTCTGCAGGAGACCGTGCGCATCTCCCATGCGATCGCGGAGATCGCCAACATTGCTCCCAACACCCATCAGCCCTATGCCGGGTGGGCGTCATTCGCGCACAAGGCCGGCCTGCACGCGAGCGCGCTCAAGGTCAACGCGGACCTCTACAACCACATTGATCCGTCGGTGGTGGGCAACCAGCAGAACATCCTCGTCACCGAGATGGCTGGTCGTGCATCGATCGAGCTGAAGGGCGCCGAGCTCGGCCACGACCTCTCAGGCAAGCCGGAAGTGGTCAGTCGCGTCGTCGAGCAGGTGAAGGTCCTGGAGTCGCAGGGGTGGAGCTTCGAGGCGGCGGATGCCTCCTTCGAACTCCTCATTCTGGGCAGTGAGGGCAAGGAGCTCTCCTTCGAGGTTGAGTCATGGCGCACCATCGTCGAGCAGGACTCTGACGGTGTCGTGCGCACCGAGGCGACGGTGAAGATCCACCTGGACGGCGAGCGCATCATCTCCACTGCCGAGGGCAACGGCCCGGTCAATGCACTCGACCGAGCGCTCCGTCGAGCGATCGTCCAGAAGTACCCCGAGCTGGAAGGCATGCGGCTCGTCGACTACAAGGTGCGCATCCTTGACGAGAAGGCTGGCACCGGGGCCAAGACCCGTGTGCTGATCGGCACCAGTGACGGTCAGGAATCGTGGAGCACCGTTGGCGTGCACGAGAACGTCATCGCAGCGTCCTGGCGTTCGCTGGAGGACGCCGTCCGTTACGGGCTGCTGAGGCTCTCTCGGTAGGGTCGCCGCGTGCGCATCTGTCGAGTGTCCGTGGACGACGAGCTTCACTATGGAGTCATCGAAGGAGAGGGCGTCGCTCTTCTGACCAGCCACCCGTTCGGGCCGTTCGAGCCGGAGGGTCGGGTGTTCGCCCTAGCTGACGTCCGTCTGGTGGCGCCGGTCCTGCCGTCCAAGGTGGTGGCAGTGGGCAGGAACTACCTCGACCATGTGCATGAGATGGGCGGGGACAAGCCACCGAGCGAACCCATGATCTTCCTCAAGCCCAGTACCTCCGTGATCGGTCCGGGGGAGCCGATCCTGCTGCCGTGGCAGTCCGAACAGGTGGAGCATGAGGCGGAGATCGCGGTGGTCATCGGCCGGCTCTGTCGAGACGTGCCCGAGGACCGTGTGAACGAGGTGATCCTGGGTTACACGTGCGCCAACGACGTCACCGCGCGGGATCTCCAGCGCACCGATGGGCAATGGGGGCGGGCTAAGGGTTTCGATTCGTTCTGCCCCCTCGGTCCGTGGATCGAGACGGATCTGGATGTTGAGGACGCCACCGTCACGTGCAGCGTCAACGGTGAGCTCCGGCAGTCGGCGGTCGGCGCCGATATGGTGCGGGCGATTCCTGAACTGGTGGCGTGGATCAGTTCGGTCATGACGCTGCTGCCCGGTGACGTGATCCTTACCGGAACTCCAGCCGGCGTGGGCCGTCTGGAAGCGGGCGACGAAACGAGCGTCTCGATCAGTGGGATCGGGACCCTGACGAATCCGGTGACAGATCGTGGCTGACGACGTTCGAGTCCGCTTCTGCCCCTCGCCCACGGGCAATCCCCATGTGGGAATGGTCCGCACGGCGTTGTTCAACTGGGCATTCGCGCGCCACACGGGTGGAACCTTCGTCTTCCGGATCGAGGACACCGACAGCGCGCGCGACAGCGAGGAGTCCTACGACGCCCTGCTGGAAGCTCTTGGCTGGCTCGGCCTGAACTGGGATGAAGGGCCGCTCGTGGGAGGTCCCTACGGCCCCTACCGGCAGTCTGAGCGGATGCGCGATGGCGTCTACTCGGATGTCGCACAGCGACTCGAGGCTGCGGGGTTTGCCTATCGGTGCTACTGCTCACCTCAAGAGCTTGAGGAACGACGTGAGGCAGCCAAGGCCGAGCGCCGCGCTCCTGGCTATGACGGTCACTGCCGAGAGCTCATCGCTGAGCGGATTGACGCGTATGAGGAGGAGGGGCGCAGCGCCGTGCTCCGCTTCCGGATGCCCGATCAGGAGTGGACCTGGGACGACCTCGTGCGTGGGCCCATCACCTTTGCGCCTGATCAGGTTCCTGACTTCGTGCTGCTCCGGGCGAACGGGGAGCCCCTCTACACCTTGGTCAACCCGGTCGACGACGCTTTGATGCGTATCACCCATGTGCTGCGCGGTGAGGATCTGCTGTCTTCCACCCCACGTCAGCTCGCCCTCTACGGTGCGCTGCGAGCGATCGGCGTCACCGACGGATCCATCCCGGCATTCGGGCACCTTCCCTACGTCATGGGGGAGGGGAACAAGAAGCTGTCGAAGCGGGATCCGGAGTCGTCGCTGCAGTGGTACCGAGACGAGGGCTATCTGCCCGAGGCGCTGCTCAACTACCTGTCGCTGCTCGGCTGGTCGATGGGTGAGGACCGGGAGTTCTACGGCAAGGAGGAACTGGCGGCGGCCTTCACTCTCGATCGGGTCAGCCCCAATCCCGCTCGCTTCGATCTGAAGAAGTGCACGGCGATCAACGGGGATTGGATTCGGACGCTCTCGGTCGACGACCTGATCGATCGGATTGTGCCGTTCCTGCAGCGCGCAGGGCTGGTGACGGACATCGTGGAGGCGTCGACTTCCGACGTCCTTCGACGTGCCGTGCCGCTCGTGCAGGAGCGGATGGAGACCCTCAACCAGGCTCCTTCGATGCTCGGCTTCCTGCTCGTCTCCGGATCGGATTTCACCGTCGATGAGGCGGATGCGGCGTCCCAGCTCGACGAGAAGGGCCGGGCCGTGGTTGCAGCCGCGCTGTCTGCGGTGACCGATCTGGAGGCATGGGATGCCGAGAGCATCGAGGGCGCCCTGCGCGCAGCACTGATTGATGGTCTGGGCCTGAAGCCGAAGTTGGCCTTCGGGCCCGTTCGTGTCGCGGTGACCGGGCGTCGCGTCTCACCGCCGCTGTTCGAGTCCATGGAGATTCTGGGCAGGGACGCATCACTGGCACGGCTGGCGGCGGCCCAGTAGTCACGCCTGCAGGCGACCGGTGTCAGCGCGTGTGGAGAAGGCGTCTATACTCGTCAGGCCGCTTGCGGCAGCCATTTGGGGTATGGGGTAATTGGCAGCCCAACTGATTCTGATTCAGTTAGTCTAGGTTCGAGTCCTGGTACCCCAGCGATACGAGGTGCCTGTCGTGGTCTCGTTCCCGTTCGCTACAGTTCGCCTCGCTTGCGAAAGTACGGACGATCTGCACGGCCCCGTTGTGTAGTGGCCTAGCACGCCGCCCTCTCAAGGCGGTAGCGCGGGTTCGAATCCCGTCGGGGCTACGCGAAGCAGAAGGCCTTCCCGGTGAGGGGGGGCCTTCTGTCATTTCGCCTGCCATTTCCCTTGTCACTTCTCCCGTCACCCGTCGACTGAATTCGCGCCGTCCCTAGCAGGGAGCGGGCTCATGGCCGGTCGAAAGCGCGCACGAGACCACCGATAGAATCAGCCTCTGCATCGACGGCACATAAGCGGTGAGTCTCGAGATTCAGTCGCAGACACCTCGGACCGTCCCGAGCAGCGCACACCGAAGCAACGACCGAAGCAACGACTGAATGAGCGACCGGAGGAAGCATGGGACGCACGCTGGCCGAGAAGGTCTGGCAGGACCACATCGTCCGACAGGCTGAGGGAGAGCCGGACCTGCTCTATATCGACCTGCATCTGGTCCATGAGGTCACGAGTCCGCAGGCATTCGACGGGCTCCGCGCCGCAGGCCGAACCGTGCGTCGGCCGGATCTGACGCTCGCGACCGAGGATCACAACACGCCCACCATCGACATCCTCAAGCCGATCGCGGACCCCATCTCGCGGGCCCAGATCGAGGCCCTTCGGAGCAATTGCGCCGAGTTCGGGGTTCCCGTCTACTCACTGGGAAGCATCGACCAGGGCATCGTCCATGTCGTCGGCCCGCAGCTCGGGCTGACCCAGCCCGGCATGACGGTGGTGTGCGGCGACTCGCACACGTCGACGCATGGGGCCTTCGGTGCCCTTGCCTTCGGCATCGGCACGAGCGAGGTGGAGCACGTGCTCGCCACGCAGACACTTCCTCTCAAGCCCTTCAAGACCATGGCCATCACCGTCGAGGGTGACCTTCCCGCGGGTGTGACGGCCAAGGACGTGATCCTGGCGGTGATCGCGAAGATCGGCACGGGAGGCGGACAGGGATATGTCCTTGAGTACCGCGGATCGGCCATCCGGGCGCTGTCGATGGAAGGCCGCATGACCTTGTGCAACATGTCCATCGAGGCCGGCGCACGTGCCGGACTCGTGGCTCCTGACGACGTGACCTTCGAGTACCTCGCCGGACGCCAGCACGCACCGAAGGGTGCTGACTGGGAGGCCGCTGTCGACTACTGGCGCACTCTTCCCAGCGACGACGATGCGACGTACGACGCCGAGGTCGTGATCGATGCGACAACGCTGGCACCCTTCATCACCTGGGGAACGAACCCCGGGCAGGGCCTGCCGCTCGATGCCAGCGTGCCCTCGCCTGATGATGCTCGTGACGACGTCGATCGGGTGGCCATCGAACGTGCGTTGGAGTACATGGATCTCACACCGGGGATGCCGCTTCGAGACATAACTGTGGACACCGTGTTCGTCGGTTCGTGCACCAATGGGCGCATCGAGGACCTGCGAGCCGTTGCAGAAGTCCTGCAGGGACGACGGGTGGCCGACTCGGTTCGCATGCTGGTGGTGCCCGGCTCGGTTCGCGTCAAGCACCAAGCCGAGGACGAGGGGCTTGACAAGATCTTCGTTGCGGCCGGGGCCGAATGGCGCGAGGCCGGATGCTCCATGTGCCTGGCGATGAACCCGGACAAGCTGACACCGGGGGAGCGCAGCGCCTCCACCTCGAACCGCAACTTCGAGGGCCGTCAAGGACCTGGTGGTCGAACGCACCTCGTCTCACCCGCGGTAGCTGCCGCGACGGCAGTCACCGGCCACCTGTCCGCCCCATCCGACCTGTCGTCCGCGACTTCCTGAGACCGAACGGAGCATCCGATGGAGAAGTTCATCGTCCACACGGGAACGGCGATCCCGCTGCGGCGCAGCAATGTCGACACCGACCAGATCATTCCTGCGGAGTACCTCAAGCGGATCACTCGTCACGGTTTCGAGGACGGCCTGTTCTCGGCGTGGCGCAAGGATCCGGACTTCGTATTGAACCGACCCGAGTACGCGGGGGCGAGCATCCTCGTTGCCGGTCCTGACTTCGGTACCGGATCCAGTCGCGAGCATGCCGTCTGGGCGCTTCAGGACTACGGGTTCGCCGTGGTGCTGTCCTCGCGGTTCGCGGACATCTTCCGGGGAAACTCAGGCAAGGGCGGTCTGCTGACTGCTCAACTCGATCAGGACGTCATCGAGAGCCTCTGGGCTGCCATCGAGGCTGATCCCTCGATGGAGGTCACGGTCGACCTCGACAGCCGACAGGTGCGTGCTGGCGACATCGTCGCTGATTTCGACGTCGACGACTACGTCCGCTGGCGTCTGATGGAGGGGCTCGATGACATCGGCATCACGCTGAAGCAGGCGGACGCCATCGATGCCTTCGAAGCCACCCGACCCGCGTGGAAGCCGACCACTACCCCCGTTGCCTGATCCCGACTGATGCTGGACCTGTCGAATCGGCGGGTGATTACGTGATGTGGATCACGGCAGAGGTGGCCGCATCCCGGCGGCGTGAATCCGTTGGCCCACAAGGATTTCGTCGGCGTGGCGCGGACGTGCGGGGTACCTGCGCACGTAGGGTGGCATCGCCGGCAGATAGGTGCCGGCCTGACACCCTCCGGAGGGGTACTAGTGAACAAGGCTGAACTGATTGACGCAGTGGCGGGACGACTCGGCCACAGCAAGCGTGACGTGACAGACATCGTCGATGCGTTCATCGAGGAGACCAAGAAGGCGGTCGTTCGCGGCGAGAAGGTCGCGGTCAGCGGCTTCGGCGTGTTCGAGAGCCAGGCCCGCAAGGCCCGCCTGGGACGCAACCCGCGTACGGGCGAGACCGTGAAGATCAAGGCCACCAAGCTGCCCAAGTTCCGTCCCGGCACGGAGTTCAAGGCGGTGGTCTCGGGTGCCAAGAAGATCGTGAGCAAGTCGGCTCCGGCGAAGAAGGCTCCGGCCAAGAAGGCTCCGGCCAAGAAGGCTCCGGCCAAGAAGGCTCCGGCCAAGAAGGCTCCGGCCAAGAAGGCTCCGGCCAAGAAGGCTCCGGCCAAGAAGGTCGCCAAGAAGGCACCTGCACGTCGCAAGTAGCACTGACTGACGAAGAGGACCTCCTGCGCCGATACCGGCGCAGGAGGTCCTCTTCGTTGTGACGTGAGTTGTGACGTGAGTGAGAGGTGACGTGAATGAGGGTTGATCCCCGTCAGGGGTTGACCTGAATCAGGCGTGAATCCTGGACCAGTCGGCCGGTGTGTGGACCCAACGTGGATGGGTCGGCCGTCAGGGCGTCCAGGGTGTCGGCATCGCGGCGAGCTGGCTCCACGCGGGGATCCGGATCAATCAGGGCGAGGTCCACGGCACCCATGGCGGTGTGGGCGGCTCGGGAGTTTGCTCCGAAGTGCGGCGGGAACGCCGACAGACTGCCGGCCATCCACATGGTGGTTCCGGTGCCCTCGGCATCGGCCAGGAATGCGACCTCGTGCTCCTGTGCTGCGTTGAGAGCAGCGGACAGGGAGTCCGACGTCAGGCGCGGAAGGTCGGACACAACCACGGCGATTCGTGTTCCGGCAGGTGCGAACCCGGCGGCCCAGGTGACGGCGGCATTGATGCCCTCGTGACCGGAGTCGTCGATGATCTGCGCCCCGTGTCGGCGGGCGATGTGCGTCACGCTGGGGTCGCGCGAAGCGATCAGGATCTGCTCGACCTCGGCTGTGTCGGCAATAGCGGCGAGGACGTCCTCGAGAAAGGCTCGCGCGAGATCTGCCGGTGCAGAGTACTCCTCGGCCATCCGCGACTTCGCTGATGCCAGGGACTTGACGGGCACGATCACGGTCCACCGTCGGCTGGTCACCTCCCCATCCAACACCCCATGGGCACTCCACTGCACATGCGTGACCTGCCCCGGGAACGGAGCGCAGGCGTTAGTGTCGGGGAAGGCGGGACGCAGTGGTGCTGAGACGGGACATCTCCGAGACGGGACATCTCCATGAGGGAGGCGCGAGGTGCATAGTCGAGTCACCCGGCGAGACCGCCTCGGACCGGGGTTCCGGCTGGCGGTGGCGCTCCTATGGCCCGTGCTGCGGACCACGGTGCGCTGGGACATCCGCGGAGCAGCTCAACTGACCGGTGCGCGTGGCGGTGCGATCATCGCCACCAATCACCTCTCCTGGTTCGACCCACTGGTGGTCGCCTATGTCGCGTGGTTCGCGGATCGGCCACCGCGGTTCCTGGCCAAGGAGGAGATGTTCCGGGTTCCTCTGATCGGAGCCATCATTCGCAACGCGGGCCAGATTCCGGTCTACCGCGAGACTGCCGATGCGTCGAATGCCATCCGGGACGCGCTTGATGCCCTGGACCGGTCCGAGTGCATCGTCGTCTACCCGGAGGGCACGATCACGCGCGATCCGGGTCTCTGGCCGATGTCCGCCAAGACGGGTGCGGTGCGCATGGCCGTGATGTCGGGTGCGCCACTGTTTCCGATGGCTCAGTGGGGGTCACAGGACGTCATGGCGCCGTACTCCAAGCGGATCCGGCTCTTTCCGCGCAAGACCATGCACGTTCGGGTGGGGGCGCCCGTGGATCTCAGTGATCTCGTGGATCGCCCGCTGGACGCTGACACGATTGCCCTCGCCGGCGAGCGACTCATGGACGCCATCACTGGACTGCTCGCCGAGATTCGCGGAGAGACCCCGCCGCCGAGCCGTATGGTCTTCCGCAGGGGCTCCCCGGAATGATGTCCTTCGGCAACCGGGAGCACTGCGACGATCAACCTAGGAGGCGGCTATGACGCGCGTGGCGATCATGGGCAGCGGCTCCTGGGGAACTGCCTTCGGAATGGTTCTCGCTGATGCAGGCAGTGATGTGGTGATCTGGGGCCGCAATCCTGAGGTGGTCGCAGATATCGATGTGAATCACCGCAACGAGGCCTTCCACCCTGGCGTCGTGTTGCCCACGCGGATCTCGGCGACGGTTGATGCTCGTGTTGCGCTGGCGGATGCGTCGATCGTCGTGCTGGCGGTGCCCGCGCAGGTGCTGCGAGCCAATCTTGGGGCGTGGGGGGAGGAGATCGATCACGATGCCGTCCTCGTCAGTCTCATGAAGGGGATCGAGATCGGCACGACCAAGCGCATGAGCCAGGTGATCATGGAGTCGGCCGGAGTCACGTCGGAGCGCGTCGCCGTGGTGTCGGGCCCGAATCTGGCCAGGGAGATCGCCGCGCGTCAGCCAGCGGCCACCACGGTGGCCTGTGTGGATGAGGCCAGTGCTCGCCGACTGCAGGAGGCCTGCACGACTGACTACTTCCGGCCGTATTGGACGACCGACGTCGTGGGCACGGAGATCGGTGGCGCGGTGAAGAACGTCATCGCGGTCGCCAACGGGATGGCCGCCGGCATGGGTCTAGGTGAGAACTCCCAAGCGTCGCTGATCACCAGGGGCCTGGCGGAGATGGCCAGGCTCGGGGTGGCCCTTGGGGCTGACCCGCTGACCTTTCAGGGTCTGGCAGGTGTGGGGGATCTGGTGGCGACCTGCCAGTCGCCGCTGTCGCGCAACCGGACCTTCGGCTTCAACCTCGGGCAGGGCCTGTCTGTCGACGAGACGATCGCTGCCACGAGCCAGACCTGTGAGGCCTACAAGAGCTGCCAGCCGATTCTCGCCCTGGGTCGCGAGCATGGCGTGGATATGCCCATCACCGAGCAGGTGGTTGAAGTCCTGTACAACGGCCGATCCCCCAAGATGATGGCGGCGGCCTTCATGTCGCGTGACACCAAGTCAGAAGCGCTGCTCAGGGACTCGTAGCCGCCATCACCCCCGGACGCAGGATGGCGTCAGCCGGCGGGCAGCTCGTCAAGGGCCGTGGACAGATCCGACCACAGATCGTCTGTCGACTCGATTCCGAAGGAGAGGCGCACGAGGTTCTCGGGAACCGTGTCGCTCTCCAGCGGCCACCTCCGTCGGCGTTCGAGCAAGGACTCGACACCCCCCAGGCTGGTGGCGTGCACCCACAGGCGCACGCGTTCGCACAGCAGGTCAGCCGCGGGGGCACCTCCCACCAGTTCGATGGAGGCCAGCGTTCCCCAGCCGGGGTACCGAACACGGCTGACGGCTGGGTGGCTGGCCAGCTGCGGTGCGATGACTTGAGCACTGTGCTGGGCTCGCTCGACCCGAAGGGCCAGAGTGCGCATCCCGCGCAGTGCCAGATAGCAGTCGAATGCGCTGGGCGCGGCCCCGAGGAGCACCCGCCGCCTTCGAATCTGCTCCGCGCGTTCGGGATCGCCGGCGATGACAGCTCCCAGGAGCACGTCCGAATGTCCGCTGAGCGCCTTGGTGACACTGTGCAGTACGAGGTCGGCGCCCAGCGTCAAGGGCTGCTGAAGGATGGGGGTCGCGAAGGTGTTGTCCACCAGCACCAGTGAGCCGGACTCCTGGGCACTCTGGATGCACGCGGCGAGATCGGCGACCTGCAGGAGGGGATTCGTGGGCGACTCGAGCCACAGGAGGTCAGCCCCGGTGGCGGCGTCCCGGACAGCGTTCGTGTCGTCCACATCGACGATCGTCAGGCGAATACGACCGATCTCGGCAAGCTCCCGCAGGCGCACGGCCACACCGGTATAGGCCGCGCTCGGGGCGACGACATGAGCACCGAGTGGCAGCAGATCCATGACGGCATTGGCGGCGGCCATGCCTGAGCTGAAGACGACGGCGGTGCCCTGTTCGAGATCTCCGAGGGCATCCTCGAGGGCGGCGGTCGTCGGTGACCCCTCGCGGGCGTAACCCCAGTCGCCACCAGCGTGGAACGTCGAGGCGGGCACGATGGGCGTGTTCATGGGGGCGTCGGGTGCGGCCGGCGGCCGGCCTGCCGTCACGGCACGCGTCTCCAAGGACCATGTCTCGTCGGTCTTGTCGTTCTCGTTCTGTGAGGTCACGGCTCGCAGCGTAGTGGCGCCGTCCCTCGGGCGCGGTGTGCTGGCGGTAGCGTCCTCCTGTGAATCGAACGAGAGTCGCCGTCATTCTGGGCGGGCGCAGCAGCGAGCACTCCATCTCGTGCATCAGCGGACGTTCGATTGTCGAGGCGCTGGATCCCGCCCGATACGAGATCACGGTCATCGGAATCGGCCGCGACGGATCCTGGGTGACGGCCGACAGTCTCGACGACCTGCTGGTGAGCGACGGACCCCTCCCGGAGGTGTCTGCCGGCGCCGCCGGAGTCTCGATCGAGGCTGCACTGGACGCCGACGTCGTCTTCCCCGTTCTCCATGGCCCGTGGGGGGAGGACGGTTCCCTCCAAGGGGTGCTGGAGACCCTCCAGGTGCCCTACGTGGGAAGCGGCATCGCGTCATCGTCCGTGACGATGGACAAGGGTCTGATGAAGACATTCCTTCGGGCTGCGGGACTCCCCGTGGGTCAATGGCGCATGGTGGCGAGCCGGGAGTGGGATGACGACCCCGACGGCGTGCTTGCGTCACTCGAGGGGCTCGGGTTCCCGGTGTTCGTCAAGCCTGCTCGCGCCGGTTCCTCCCTGGGAATCTCCAAGGTCGACACCGCAGTCGACCTGCGCGCAGCCATCGAGGAGGCACGCACTCACGACCCGCGCGTCATCGTCGAGGCGGCGGTCTTGCACGCCCGCGAGATCGAATGTGCGGTGCTGACGGATGCGCATGGCCAAGCGCAGGCCAGCCGCTGCGCCGAGATCGTCGTGCGAGCTGGCCATGACTTCTACGACTTCGAGGCGAAGTACCTCGATGACTCTGCTGAGTTGATCGTGCCCGCCCACCTGCCTGCCGATGTGGAGGCAGAGGTTCAGCGGCTGGCCGTCCAGGCCTTCGAGGCTCTGGGCTGCGAGGGGCTGGCTCGCGTGGACTTCTTCCTCAGGAACAGCACCGAGAGTGACGGTGCCGGGGATCCGACCCTGGTGGTCAATGAGGTGAACACGATGCCTGGATTCACGACCATCTCCATGTTCCCGCGCATGTGGCTGGCCTCTGGACTCGACTACCCCTCGCTGATCGATTCTCTCGTTCAGGATGCGCTACGGCGAGGGACAGGCCTGCGCTGACGGCTCTCCTGATTGACTGTGGCCATGGGTTCCGAAGTGACGATCGCAGACACGGGCGAGTTCGAGTTGATCGATCGGATCACCGCTGATCTGGATGCGGATCCTCGCGTTCTGGTGGGACCTGGCGACGATGCTGCGGTTCTCGCCGTCACGAGTGGATCCGTGGCGGTCACGTGCGACGTGCTCGTGGAGGGACAGCACTTCCGGCGTGACTGGTCCACGGCAATCGATATCGGACGCAAGGCCGCCGCCGCCTCGCTTGCCGACGTGGCAGCCATGGGTGGAACGGCCACAGCGCTGGTGGTGGGCTTCGCAGCCCCTCCCGACCTGCCGACCGCCTGGGCGGTCGAGTGCACCGCCGGGCTGCGTGAGGAGGCCGCCGCGGTAGGTGCCTCCCTGGTCGGCGGGGATGTGGTTCAGGGTCCCGTTCTGGTTCTCAGCGTCACCGCCATCGGAGACCTGGCCGGTCATTCCCCGGTGGTGCGCTCAGGAGCACGTCCGGGGGACGTCGTGGCCGTGGCGGGTCGGCTGGGATGGTCGGCAGCCGGGTTGGCGCTGCTCTCGCGCGGGTTTCGCTCCCCGAAGGTGCTGGTGGACGGGCATCGATTCCCGCAGCCGCCGTATGCGGCCGGGCCGGCCGCAGCGATGGCGGGTGCGACCGCCATGATCGATGTCAGCGATGGGCTGGTCGCGGACCTGCGGCACATCGCCGAGTCATCGCAGGTGGCTATTGACCTCTCGACCGATGGGTGGGAGATCCCGGAGGCGATGCAGGCGGCGGCTGCGGCGTACAACCTCGATCCGCGCGAGTGGATCCTGACCGGCGGGGAGGATCACGCGCTGGTGGCGACCTTCCCACCGGATGTTGAGCTACCGGAGGGATTCCGTGTCATCGGTGCGGTAACTCCCGGGGGGCCATCGGTCAGCGTTGATGGCCAGGTCAGGGAGAGTGCCGGCGGATTCCGCCACTTCGGCTAGCGGAGCCGGTGAGGGGGCTGGGATTGAGCACAGGGAACGCCGTCGTCAGGCGCGGGCGACCTTGCCGGCCTTGATGCAGGACGTGCAGGCGTTCACTCGCTTGGGCGTCCCGTTCTGGACGGTGCGCACAGACTGGATGTTCGGGTTCCAGCGACGCTTGGTGCGACGGTGTGAGTGGGAGATGCTGTGCCCGAAGCCGGGACCCTTGCCGCAGACATCGCAGTTGGCAGCCACGGTGCACTCCTTCGTTCTCCGTCATCTGACGGGCGTCGTTAGTCGTCCCAAGGGACGGGGGTGGGTGCGACACGACGTGCCGCGAGGGGACAGACTAGCCGAGCCGGGCATCGGGCCCCAAATTGAGGGTACGGTCGGCCGGAACCGGGTCGATTCTTTGAGGGACTCACCGGGGCCGCGAAGTGCGCTGAGCGTCCCGGTCGGCAGGGACCCGCGGCGGTCCTTGAGGAAGGAGTGGTCGTGTCGTCCACGGGGCAGGTCACGGCGGAATTGGTCCGCGACTGGGTCCATCACGCAGTCTCGGGACTCTCGGCTGCCCGTGAGCGCATCGATGCGCTCAATGTCTTCCCCGTGCCCGACGGCGACACGGGAACGAACCTCTATTTCACGGTGGAATCCGCGGCAGAGTCGGTCGAGACCTGCTGTCAGGGCTCACCAGCGGACGGACGGCCCGCGACGGGAGCCGATGCTGCGCGCGCCATGGCGATGGGAGCCTTCCTGGGAGCCCGGGGCAACTCGGGCGTGATCTTGTCGCAGATCCTCCGCGGGGTGGGCGAGGTGATGGCAGAGCTGAACGAGGGGGCTCTCGACGGGGCAGCGGTCCATCGCCTGCTCCATCGCGGGTCGGATCTGGCCTACGAGTCAGTCGCGCACCCGGTCGAGGGCACCATCCTCACGGTGATCCGCGAGGCATCCGACGCGGCTGGCCGGGCATCGGAGTCGGTCAGGGATGGCAGCAGCGATGCCCTCGCGGTGCTCGAGGAAGCGATCACGGCAGGGGAGGAGGCGCTGGAGCGCACACCGTCGATGCTTGAAGCGCTTCGACTGGCAGGTGTCGTCGATGCGGGCGGACAGGGGTTGCTCGTCGTCCTCCATGCCCTGGCCCAGGCCATGTCTGGAGCCCCTCGGCCCGAGATGACTGTCCATGGGGGTTCGGGGAGCGCTCAGATGTCCGAGGCAGTCGCCCATGCGGTGGGCCCGGAATATGACGGACCTGCCTTCGAGGTCATGTACCTCCTTGATGCAGAAGACGGGCGCGTCCCTGAACTCCGGGCCGAGCTCGATGCGCTGGGCGACAGCCTCGTCGTCGTGGGTGGTGACGGCCTGTGGAACGTCCACGTGCACGTCGACGATGCGGGAGCTGCGATCGAGGCGGCACTGGAGATCGGGCGGCCACATCGAATTCGCGTCACCCACCTGCAGTCTGTGGATCGAGCCGACGTTCAGATCCGGGGCGGGCAGCGGCGGCTGGTCGCCGTCGCTCATGGTCCGGGCATTGCGTCCTTGCTCAGTGACGCCGGGGTTGAGGTGGTGCACGCGCGGGCGGGCGTGCGGTCGTCCGTGCAGGAGATTCTCGAGGCCATCGAGCGCGCGAGCGCGGGCGAGGTGGTCGTGCTCCCGAGCGATCAGGACACAGCATCGGCAGCCGAGCTTGCCGCGGATCAGGCTCGTGATCGGGGCCTTCGATCGGCCGTCATCCCCACGCGCTCCATCGTTCAGACTCTCGCTGCCGTTGCGGTCCACGTGCCCGATGCGCACTTCGATGACGATGTCATCGCCATGACCCGGGCAGCCGGGGCGACGCGATACGGAGCGGTGACCGTGGCCTCCCGGGCGGCACTGACCACGGTGGGACCGTGTGCGCCGGGCGATGTCCTCGGGCTCGTGGATGGCGACATTGTGGTGATTTCCGCTGCCGTTCCCGATGCCCTGCAGGAGCTTCTGACGGGGATGCTCGCGATCGGCGGGGAACTCGTGACCGTGGTCTTCGGAGCGGATGCATCCGCGTCACTCCGAGATGACCTGGTCGAGTGGCTGACTGCCACTTTTCCCTTCGCGGAGGTGGTTGCGGTCGATGGCGGTCAGTCCCTGTGGCCGGTCATCGTGGGGGTCGAGTGACCACCCGAGGAATTCTTGACACCCGGCTCTCGGGAATTCTCGGTGGCAAGACGGCGGACGCACTCCGCACGGGCCTGGGTCTCGACACGGTGGAGGATCTCCTGCGCCACTATCCCCGGAGGTACGCCGAGCGGGGAGAGCTCACTGATCTCGCGCTGCTCGACGAGGGGGAGCAGGTGACGGTCCTTGCAGAGGTGCAGTCCGTGACCGTGCGCCCCATGCGCAATCGTCGCGGCAGCATTCTCGAGGCCGTCATCAGCGACGGACAGCAGTCGATGTCGCTGACCTTCTTCAACCAGAAGTGGCGGGAACGGCAGTTGCGAGCGGGCCGGCGCGGCCTGTTCGCCGGTCAGGTAGGTCGCTATCGCGGGACTCTCCAGCTTGCGCACCCGGAGTTCCACCTGTTTGCCGAGGGGGTGCAGGAGGACGAGGAGGCGATGGTCACCTTCGCGGGTGCGCTGATACCCATCTACGGAGCCGCCAGGGGAGTCACGTCCTGGCAGGTCCATACGGCCGTCGACGTCGTGCTTGCTCAGGTCGACGACATCGATGACCCCCTTCCCGAACTCGTCCGACGCGAACGTGACCTGATGTCACTCAGCGAGGCCTTGCGTCTCATTCATCGGCCGACCTCGCGCGCGGACGTCGACGCGGCCGTCACGCGCCTGCGATTTGAGGAGGCGTACGTCCTCCAGGTGCTGCTTGCGCAGCGGCGGGCCGTGACGCGATCCCTGCCTGCGACCCGTCGGGTGCCCAAGACGAGTCCGCTGGTGGAGGCGTTCGATGCCCGACTGCCGTTCGTGCTCACGGCAGGTCAGCAGGCGGTATCGCAGCAGATCGCCGAGGACCTCGCCGGCGATCACCCGATGCATCGCCTCCTGCAAGGTGATGTAGGCAGCGGAAAGACGATCGTCGCCCTGCGAGCCATGCTTCGCGTTGTCGACGCGGGCGGGCAGGCGGCACTGCTGGCCCCCACTGAGGTGCTGGCCGTGCAGCACCACCGCTCGATCACCAGGGCATTGGGTCCGTTGGCTGAGCGCGGACTCCTCGGAGGAGCCGATATCGGCACGCGGGTAGCGCTGCTGACCGGTTCGCAGAAGGCCCAGGAGCGACGCACGAACCTCCTCGACGTCGTGTCTGGCGACGCGGGAATCGTGATCGGTACACATGCGCTGCTGCAGGAGCATGTCGACTTCCATGATCTGGCCCTGGTGGTCGTCGATGAGCAGCACCGATTCGGAGTGGAGCAACGAGCGGCGCTGGCCGCCAAGTCACGTGGCGACACCCGGCCGCATGTGCTGGTGATGACCGCTACGCCGATTCCTCGGACTGTCGCGATGACGACCTTCGGCGATGTCGACGTCTCGACTCTGGACGAGGTGCCGGCGGGTCGATCGGAGGTGGCGACCCACATCATCGTGGCGCCTGAGCAGCCGGGTCATCTGGCGCGCGCATGGCAGCGAGCTGGTGAGGAGGTCAGGCAAGGGCATCGGGTCTTCGTTGTCTGCCCGCGCATCGGCGACGACACAGACGAGGGAACGACTGATCCGGCGTCGCCCGACGAGCCTGAGGGTCCACGCCCGGCGAGCGTGCTAGACGTCGCCGCGAGACTTCAGGAGGGTCCACTCGCGAACGTGCGGGTGGGAATCCTCCATGGCCGCATGTCGGCCGAGGACAAGGACGACGTCATGCGACGCTTCGCCGATCCGAACGCCAGTGATCCGTTTGAGGTCCTGGTCGCGACGACGGTGATCGAGGTGGGTGTCGACGTGCCCGTCGCCACGATGATGGTCATCGTCGATGCTGACCGATTCGGCCTGTCACAGCTTCATCAGCTCCGCGGTCGCGTCGGTCGTGGGAGTCTCCCCGGCCTGTGCCTTCTGGTGACCGATTCCGAGGCTGGGTCACCGGCACGCGAGCGACTTGACGCCCTTGCGTCGACGACCGACGGCTTCGTGCTGTCTGAGCTGGATCTGGAGTTGCGTCGCGAGGGTGACGTACTGGGGAGTTCGCAGTCGGGCAGCAGGCGAACCCTGCGTCTGCTCGAAGTCGCGCGCCATCAGGATGTCATCGCGGATGCCCGTCTGGCGGCGACCGCCGTGATCGATCAGGATGTCACGCTGTCTGAGCATCCGGCCCTGGCCCGCGCGGTGGCGTCTTTGACGGAGCACGAGCAGGCTGACTACCTGGAGAAGGCATGACTCGGATCATCGCGGGGGTGGCGCGCGGCCGCAGACTCTCCGTCCCGGGCCGTGGCACGCGGCCGACCGCGGATCGAGTCCGCGAGTCGCTCTTCTCCTCCTTGGACTCCGAACTCTCTGCAGCCGGCATTCCGTGGAATTCCGTTGCGGTGCTCGACCTCTACGCGGGCTCCGGGGCTCTGGGGCTGGAGGCACTGAGCAGGGGAGCGCGCGCGGCCTGGCTGGTGGAGGGGGATCGGAGCGCGATGAAGACACTCCGGTCGAACTGCGAGGCGGTGGGGATGCCAGGAGCCCTGGCTCTAGGTCGACGAGTCGAGGCTCTGGCCGGTGAGCCACCGACGGCATCCGGGGCCAATCTCGTCTTCGCGGACCCGCCGTACGACGTACCGGCGCCACAGGTGGCACAGGAGCTGCAGCGTCTCGCAGGGCTTGGCTGGATCGCGGACGATGCGAGAGTGGTGGTCGAGCGCCCGACCAGGGACGGGCAGACTCCGCTGCCGGAGGCATGGGGCAGTGATCGAGAGCGCACCTTCGGCGACACTCGACTTTGGTACGGTCGAGCACGTCCGCATGGGGATCACGTGGACGATCCGGATCCGGCTCGTGAGGAGGCACCCTGATGCGCAAGGTGGTGTGCCCGGGGTCCTTCGATCCGGTGACGAATGGCCACCTGGACGTCTTCGCGCGGGCCGCGGCGATGGCGGATGAGGTCGTTGTCGCGGTGCTCATCAATGACTCCAAGGCTGGCCTGTTCACCATCGACGAGCGCATCGAGATGCTTCGTGAGGTCGTCGCCCCCCACGAGAACATCCGGGTCGAGTCCTTCCACGGGCTCCTCGTCGACTACTGCCAGAAGAACGGCATCACTGCGATCGTCAAGGGACTGCGTGCGGTGAGCGATTTCGACTATGAGCTGCAGATGGCCCAGATGAACTATCGACTGTCCGACGTCGAGACGGTCTTCATCACCACGAATCCCCTCTACAGCTTCCTCTCGTCCAGCCTGGTCAAGGAAGTGGCCAAGTTCGGGGGAGATGTCAGCGGATTGGTCCCCGACGCCGTGTTGTCCCGGCTGAGAGGCCGTCTGTCGGACACAATGGCCTGAGCACTGAACCGCTGCCAAGGAGCATTTGTGGACCTTCAGGAAAGACTCGACGAACTTGCCGTGCTGATCGAGGACGCCAAGGCCATGCCCTTGTCCGCGTCATGCATCGTGAACCGCTCCCAGGTCCTGGATCTCATCGAGGAGATCCGGCAGATGATGCCCGAGTCGGTCCAGCGCGCCGATGAGCTGCTCGCCGACCGCGAGGCAGTCGTGCAGGACGGTCGACGCGAGGCCGATCGCATTCTTGAGCGTGCGCGTACCGAGTCCGATCGTCTGGTGTCTGAGCACGAGGTCTACCTCGCGGCCGTGCAGGAGGCGCAGGCGCTGGTCGACATCACCTCGCAGGACACCGCGCGCATGCGCAAGGAGACCGACGACTACATCGACGCCAAGCTCGCCACCTTCGAGATCACCCTGCAAAAGACCCTCCAGACGGTCGATCGCGGGCGTGAGCGGCTGCGGAGCCAGATGTATCAGGAGCTGGCGCCCATGGCGGATCCTCGGATGGGTGACCCGCGAGCGCAGGATGACGTTTTCGATGCCCAGGCGCTGGATGGCCAGGGCTTCGACGACCAAGGCCTTGCTGACCAGGTCTACGACGACCGCGGTTTTGAGACTACGGAGTTGGACGCCCTCGATTCCAGGAAGCGGCGCTGACGAGATCTCCGGACAACGGCCCACTGCCGGGACCGTTTAGGTGCTCAGGGCACCGGCAGGGTAGCCTTTCCGGGGCCTCTCGCGAGGCCACGGTTCGTCGTGCTGAGAGTAGTGAGGGTCCGTGACCGACCTTGACCCGACCGATCCGCTCGTCATAGACGTGCGGACGCTGCAGCGTCGCCCGGGATTCATGATCACGGTGACGCGCAGTGCTCCTGCCCCGACAGGCCTTGGCGTCGCGATGGCTCGGGTGCCTGAGGGATCGCCGATCGAACTCGATGTTCGGTTGGAGTCCGTTCTCGAAGGCGTCCTCGTGACGGGAACAGCGGATCTGGAGATCAACGCGGAATGCTCGCGGTGTCTGGAGCCGGTGGGCTGGCACGAGGAGGTGGACTTCACCGAGCTGTTCCGCTACCCCAGCACGGACGCCCGTGGCGCCGTGGTGGTGGAGGTGGACGAGTCCGAGGATCCACTGCCGGAGTTGCAGAACGATCTGATCGATCTGGAGCCGGTGCTGCGGGACGCTGTGGTGATAGACCTGCCACTCGCTCCGCTGTGCAGCGAGGAGTGCCTTGGCCTGTGCCCCGAATGCGGGTTCAGGCTCGAGGAGGATCCGCAGCACGAGCACGAGACGTCCGATCCGCGCTGGGCTGCCTTGGCAGACCTGCTCGAATCGGATGACCATCAAGCCTGACACCTCACCTGAGGTGCCTGACACAGAGGAAGTGCCGTGGCCGTTCCCAAGCGGAAGATGTCCCGCTCCAACACCCGTCATCGTCGTTCGCAGTGGAAGGCAGCCACGCCGACGCTGGTGCTGTGCGCCCGCTGCAAGGAGAAGCACATCGCCCACACGGCGTGCCCGACGTGCGGCACGTATGCCAAGCGTCGCGTGCTGGACGTCTAGCCGTTGCCCATAGTCGCCCTCGACCTTCTCGGTGGCGATGGTGCGCCCGACGTCGTCGCTGATGCGGCGGCGTCCCTTCTGCGCGAGCAGGAGCCCATCAGCCTGATCCTGGTGGGGCCCGAGGAACAGGCCCGTGATCTTCTGGCGGCCCGCGGGCTGACAGGAGGGCGCCTAGCAGGAGGCGATCCCACAGGCGGCCCACTGTCAGGGGGCCCACTTTCAGGAGGCTGTATCGCCCTGGCGCACGCCTCCCGCGCCGTGCGCATGGACGAGGACCCGCTCCGCGTTCTCCGCGAAGACGCCGATGCCTCGGTCTCCGTGGCGGCCAGGCTCGTCGCCAAGGGCAGTGCGGACGCCTGGGTCTCCGTGGGCCATACGGGGGCTGCCGTTGCTGCCGCCGTTCTGGAGCTCGGTCGGATCCCGGGCATGTCTCGACCCGCTCTCGCCGTGGTGGTGCCGGGCGTTGCAGGTCGGGTCGTCCTCCTGGACGCGGGCGCTGCGCCCGATGCCACGCCGGACCTCCTGAGGCAGTTCGCCATGGTGGGCCACGCCTACGCCGAGGGTCTGGGTGCTGTCGATCCGGCGGTCGGGCTGCTGACCATCGGCAGTGAAGACGGCAAAGGGGATCTACTCAGGCGCTCGGCCCACGAACTCCTGCGCGACAGCCTGATTGCTGCGGGCATCAGGTATGCCGGACCGGTCGAGGGCCACGACGTCGCCCTCGGCGAACGCGCCCAGGTGATCGTCACCGACGGATTCACCGGAAATGTGGTGCTCAAGGCGCTGGAGGGGGCGGTCCAGTGGGCCGCCGTGCGCATGGGAGCGGCCTACGGCGACATCGGGCCGGCCCGCGGAGTCGTGCGGGAGACAGCCACCTCGGAGTTCGCCGGCGGCATGCTCCTGGGGGTGCAGGGGGTCACGGTCATCGGGCACGGAGCTGGATCGGCGGAGGAGATCGCCGCCTGTGTTCGGCTGGCTGCGCGTGCGGCTGATGCTGGTCTTGCGCGACGAACGTCCGAAGCTCTGGCGGGAGGCAGGTCGTGACCATGGACCCGGTGTTGGTGGCAGCAACCGCGCTGTCGCAGGTCTTCGATTCGGCCGTCGTCTCCAGCCTTCGATCCGATTCCGTTGTCTGGGGGGCGGGATCGAGTCTCGGGATGCAGTCCGCCGATGCCGTGGCGATTGCCGATGGCATCGCCGCCTTGGCCGCTCGGCAGGGAGCCGAGTGCAGCCTGCACGACGAGGACTTCTACGACATGCCCGAGCATGCGGCGGGCCTGACGCTCGCCGATCTCACCTCCGTGATCGAGCGTCGCTGGCGGGAGCTGGCATGACGCGCGAGGCCGCTTCACTTCAGGACGATCTCGGAGTCGTCGTCGATGACGAGCTCATGCACCTGGCGCTCATGCATCGCTCGTATGCCTATGAGAACGGTGGGCTGCCCACGAACGAGCGCCTGGAGTTTCTCGGCGACAGCGTCCTGGGCATCGTGGTCACCGAGCGGCTGTATCGCGCCTACCCGGATGTGACCGAAGGGCAGCTCGCCAAGCTGCGCGCGGCTGTGGTGAATGCGCAGGCACTGGCTGAGGTCGCCCGAACCCTCGATCTTGGCCGGTACCTCTACCTGGGTCGCGGGGAGGAGACGACCGGTGGGCGCGACAAGGTCTCGATCCTCGCTGACACGATGGAGGCGGTTCTGGGCGCCATCTACCTTCACGTGGGGCTGGAGGAGACGAGGGACGTGATCCATCGACTGGTGGAGCCACTGATTCAGCGTGCCTCGGAGCTGGGCGCGGGGTTGGACTGGAAGACATCGCTCCAAGAGGCCGCTGCCGCGGCTGGATCCGGAGTGCCGGAGTACCGCGTCTCCTTCGAGGGGCCAGACCATGCGCGCGAGTTCTCGGCTGAGGTGCTCGTGGATGGCGAGGTCATCGGCATGGGGGAGGGGCGGTCCAAGAAGGCTGCCGAGCAGCAGGCAGCAGAGCGTGCCTACCGACGCATTGCGCCAACCGATGGACCAGCCGCGGCCCATGACTGACGGGCGCTCTCGGCGTGCCTGAGCTGCCCGAAGTCGAGGTGGTTCGGACGGGGCTGCAGCGTTGGGTGTCAGGCCGAACGATCAGGAGAGTGGACGTCCTGCACCCGCGGGCGATCAGGCGTCACGCCGAGGGGCCCGGGGATTTCGCCGCGCGACTGACGGGAGCGTCCATTCCGTACGTCTCCCGACGGGGCAAGTACCTGTGGTTCCCCCTGGCTTCCGCAGGCCATCAGGGCCCGGCCGAAGAAGCCCTGATGGGTCATCTGGGGATGAGCGGGCAGTTGCTCATCGTGTCTGCCTCGGCCCCACCACACCGCCACCTGAGGGTGCGCATGGCGTTCGAGGAGACCGATCAGGAACTGCACTTCGTCGATCAGCGCACGTTCGGCGGCCTCCACATCACGGCGCTCGTTGACGACGGAGCAGGCGGCCTGCTGCCTGACGCGGCAGCGCACATCGCCCGGGACCCGCTCGACCCGCTCTTCGACGAGGCTGAATTCATCCGCCGGATCCGGCTTCGCGACGTTGAGATCAAGCGACTTCTCCTTGACCAGACCCTCGCCTCTGGAATTGGCAACATCTATGCGGATGAGGCCCTGTGGCGAGCGCGCCTTCACGGACGTCGCCTGGGCAGCAGCCTGCGGCGAGCGGACGTGGCGGTTCTCCTGCAGGCGGTGCGTGAGGTGATGTCCGAGGCGCTGGCCCAGGGGGGCACCAGTTTCGATGAGTTGTACGTGAATGTGAACGGGGAGAGCGGCTACTTCGACAGGAGCCTGGAGGCCTATGGGCAGGCTGGCCTTCCCTGCTCTCGGTGTGGTGCCCTGATCCGTCGGGAGGCCTTCATGAATCGCTCGAGCTTCTGGTGCCCGTCCTGCCAGCGTGCCCCACGCAGGAGACCCTCGGTTCGTGGGTAGAGTCCGCATGTGCACCTGAAGAACCTGACACTCAAGGGCTTCAAGTCCTTCGCATCCGCAACGACCCTGACCTTCGAGCCGGGAGTCACATGTGTCGTCGGGCCGAATGGCTCGGGCAAGTCCAATGTCGTCGATGCCCTGTCCTGGGTGATGGGCGAGCAGGGTGCCAAGTCCCTGCGTGGCGGGAAGATGGAGGACGTCATCTTCTCGGGCACATCGGGTCGTGCGCCCCTGGGCCGCGCGGAGGTGGCGCTGACGATCGACAACACCGATGGCGCTCTGCCCATCGACTACACCGAGGTCACCATCTCGCGCACGCTGTTCCGCAACGGGGGCTCGGAGTACTCGATCAACGGTCAGCCGTGCCGGCTGCTCGACGTGCAGGAGCTGCTCAGCGACTCCGGCATCGGGCGTGAGATGCACGTCATCGTCGGCCAGAACCGCCTCACCTCCGTGCTGGAGGCCACGCCGGAGGACCGCCGTCACATCATCGAGGAGGCCGCGGGCGTCCTGAAGCACCGCAAGCGCAAGGAGAAGGCGCTCCGCAAGCTCGATGCCATGGAGGCGAACCTCACTCGTCTGCAGGACCTCACGAACGAGCTCCGGCGTCAGCTGAAGCCCCTCGGCCGGCAGGCCGAAGTCGCTCGCCGGGCCGTAGTGATCCAGTCCGAGGTGCGCGATGCACGTCTGCGCTTGCGCGCTGACGATCTCGTGAGCCTGCGCGAGGCCCTCGACGCCGAAGTCGCTGACGAGACAGCACTGCGGGCCAGGCAGGAGGAGGTCGACGGCCGGATCGCGGCACTCACGGCAGAGCAGACGGCAGCGGAGGAGTCGGCGGCCCTGGACGCGCCTCGCGTGGCGGCGACCCAGGAGACGTGGTTCTCCCTGAACGGACTCCGCGAGCGCTTCCACGGTCTGACTCAGGTTGCGGTCGAGCGGGTCCGCCACCTTCAGCCTGAACCGGAGGAGGAGGAGCACGGACGAGATCCTGAGCAGATCGACGCCGAAGCCAGATCCTTGCGCGCGGAGGAGTTCGAGCTCGGGCGACTTGTCGAGTCCTCGCGGGAGGGCCTCACGCACGCGGAGACGTCGAGGATGGCGGCCGAGTCCTCCGCAGCGGCCGAGGAGAAGCGCATTGCCGAGGTCGAGCGTGCCGCGGCCGACCGCCGGGAGGGCTTGGCCAAGCTGACCGGCCAGGTCAACTCGGCCAAGTCCCGCATGGAGACCCGCGCCGCCGAGATCGATCGGCTTGCGCGTCAGATCAGTGAGGCGCGTGAACGAGGCGACGCCGCCCAGCAGGAGTTCACGCACATCGAGGTCAATGTCGCCGGCCTCGATGCCGGCGAGGTGGATCTCGACCGTGAGCATGAGCGGGCTGAGGCTGAGCTCGTTGAGGTCGACGGCGATGTGGAGCGCCTGCGCACCGAGGAGGCTGCAGCCGAGCGCCAGCGCGCGGCACTGGCAGCGAGGCGCGAGGCCCTGGCCATCGGCCTGGAGCGCAAGGACGCGGGTGCCCGTCTCGTGCGGCCAGATGATCGTCTGCCCGGTGTCATGGGAACGTTGGCGACCCTCCTGCATGTCGAGCACGGAGCCCAGACACCTGTTGCTGCGGCTCTCGGGGACATTGCGGACGCTGTGGTCGTCAGTGGCATGGATGCCGCCATGCAGGCCGTCGTGCTGCTCAAGAGCGAGGATGCCGGCCGTGCGGCGATCCTTGTTGCCGACGCCGAGGAGTCGCGTCCTCCTCGGCCGCACGTGCGTGATGCGGGCACGCCACTGGTCGAGATGGTCAGATGCGATGCCAGCCTTCAGCCGGTGGTCGATCACCTGCTGGATCGATGGATGCTGGTCCCAAACCTGCGCGAGGCATCGGCCCTGCTGCGTCAGCATCCGGGCCTGTCCTTCGTCACTCCCGAGGGCGATGTGCTTGCCGCGGGTGTCGTGCATGGCGGATCATCGAGCACTCCCAGCCTGCTTGAAGCGCAGGCCGCCTACGACGAGACGGTCAGCGATCTCGACGAGGTCACGCAGCGACTGGAGCGCCTGCGCTTCGAGCTCGCGGGCGCCAAGGACCGCCAGACCCAGGCGGCCGCTCGAGCTGAGGCAGCGCTCTCGCGCCTGCATGAGTCCGATGCGCAACTGGCAGCGGTGGCCGAGCAGCTGGGTCAGCTGGGCCAGGTTGCGAGGGCAGCGACGGCAGAGGCCGAGCGGCTCACCGCGGCTCGACAGGCCGCCGAGGAGGCGCTTGAGGCCGACCGTCGTCAGCTTGAGGAGCTGCAGTCGCGGCTGACCTCGGCTACCGAGACTCCGGATTTCGACGGTGGAGCGGACAACCGCGAGCACCTGAACGCCGAGGCGTCCGCAGCGCGTCGTCACGAAGTGGATGCGCGCCTCGCGCTTCGCACAGCCGAGGAGCGGGTGGCGGCGGTGGGGGCTCGGGCCCAGCAGCTGGAGAAGGCCGCCGAAGCGGAGCGGCAGGCGCGCGCGGCCGCCATCGAGCGCCGCGAGCGCCGGGCGCGTGAGCTGGTCGTGGCGCAGGCCATTCTTGATGCGACCCGCATCGTGTCGTCCCGCCTGGACGCATCTGTCTCGGTCGCGGGCCGGGAGCGCTCGGCCCTCGAGCGAGCGACGAAGGAGCGCGATGCGAGTCTGGCCTCCCTGCGCACGTCCTTGCGCGAGCTGACCGCCGAGGCAGACCGGCTCAAGGACTCGGTGCATCGTGATGAGGTGGCGCGAGCCGAGCAGCGCCTGCGCATCGAGCAGCTGGAGGAGAAGGTCCTCGAGGAGTACGGCGTCGAGCCGGACGTTCTCATCGCCGAATACGGCCCGCAGCAGCTGGTGCCCCCGACACCGCCCTCACCGGGCGATGACATCCCGGAGGAGGCGCCTGAGCCCTACCCGTTCGTGCGGGCTGAGCAGGAGAAGCGTCTGAAGGCCGCTGACCGGGATCTGGCGCTGCTGGGCAAGGTCAACCCCCTCGCGCTGGAGGAGTTCTCCGCCATGGAGGAGCGTCACCGCTTCCTGAGCGAGCAGTTGGACGACCTCAAGCGCACGCGCGATGACCTGCTCGACATCGTCAAGGAGGTCGACGAGCGAGTGCAGCAGGTCTTCGCCGAGGCCTACGCCGAGATCGAGCGGGAGTTCGAGGGGGTCTTCAGCCGTCTCTTCCCCGGAGGCGAGGGCCGGCTCATCCTGACCGATCCCTCCGACATGCTGAACACGGGCGTGGACGTTGAGGCCCGTCCGCCAGGCAAGAAGGTGAAGCGCTTGTCGCTGCTCTCGGGTGGTGAGCGATCCCTGACGGCTGTCGCCTTCCTCGTAGCCCTGTTCAAGGCTCGCCCAAGCCCGTTCTACGTTCTCGATGAGGTCGAGGCGGCCCTCGACGACGTGAACCTCGGGCGTCTGATCGACATCATCGAGGAGCTGAAGTCCAACTCCCAGCTCATCGTGATCACGCACCAGAAGCGGACCATGGAGATTGCCGATGCTCTCTATGGAGTCTCCATGCGAGGCGACGGCGTCACGCAGGTGATCGGCCAGCGCCTTCGCGAGGCTGTCAGCGCATAGGCTGCCGGCAACCTAGATACTCGGTGCCTCCGTGCTGCTGGTCAGCGCCGCGCGCACCTGGCGCAGGTCTCGGACCACGGTGACGAGGCCGACGGCGATCAGCCCTTGTCCGATCACGTAGGTGAGCATGATGAGCGCCCCCATCGCCGGTGAGTCAGCTACCGGCCCGAACGATGTCAGGGCGATCAGGGAGTCGGAGGAGACGAACAAGGCAGCGCCCCCGAACGTGGTCCATGCCGCCTTGGCAGGCGCGCGCCCGATGAGGTTGAGGGCGCTCATGGCCATGGCGACAAGGCAGATGCCGTAGACGAGAACCGGCAGACGGAACTGATCGGCCGTGGGCCAGATGGCCAGGACCAGCACAACGTAGAAGAGCGCGAATGGCAGAAGGGTCACGGGTCGGCGAGAGACGATGCCGCGAACGGGCGCGTCGCTGTGATGCGGAATCCCCCTCCGGAAGGCGATTCCCTCGACCCGGGTGTAGCCGTAGGCGTATGCGACCTGCGTGACGAGGAACGCTGCGATGCCGAGGGCGAACAGCATGTCGGAGTCACCCATGAGCAGCAGGTCCCCGAGCCAGGCGAAGGCAAGGCCTGCCAGCAAGAGCCTGAGCGGGGTGGGCCAGGCGGATCTGGTCTCAGCGATGAGCCAGGCCATCAGCAGTGGCATGAGCAACGGCTTGGTGAAGATGACGCCCTGGTCATTGCTGGTGGCGACGGATATCACATTGAGCAGACCCACCAGCAGATAGGCGGAGAGAAACGAGCGCGCGGCCATGCAGGCCATCCTGCCGCCTCACGGCTCGTGGAAGGATGAGGGCCATGGATTCCGTCCTCGTCTACCTGGTCATCGCTGCTCTCCTCCTCGTCATCGTCGTGGGGGCGGGAATCGCCCTTGTTCGCCGACGTGGCGCGGCGACGCTTCCGCGGCCAGAGGCTCCTCGCCCGGGAATCGATTACGCGCCCGGTGTCGGCGATGATGACAGCGAGCCCCGCGACACCCCTCGACGATCGATCGACGTCATCGATGTCGGCGACGCTCTTGCCGCTGGCACCGACACGATCATCGAGGACCACCTCGCCGAGCCAGCTCCGGTCGAGGAGCTCGAGGGCCTGCTCGAAGTGGAGGTGCCCGAGCCGGCCCGTGGACGCATGCAGCGACTGCGAGCCAGGCTGGCTCGCTCCCAGAATGCGCTGGGGCGAGGTCTTCTCACCCTCCTGACCCGGGACCAGATTGACGAGAGCACATGGGACGAGGTGGAGGAGATCCTGCTGACCGCGGATCTGGGAGTCGGGCCGACCACCGAGCTGATGGACCGCCTCCGAGCCCGTGTACGAGTGGATGGAGCCGAGGGCGCTTCCGCTGTGCAGACGATTCTCCGTGAGGAGTTGCTCGCCCTGGTGGATCCGGCGATGGATCGCACGGTTCGCGCCGAGCGGCAGGGTGATCGACCAGGAGTCGTTCTGGTCGTCGGAGTGAACGGAACAGGCAAGACGACCACGACTGGCAAGCTCGCTCGACTGGCGGTCGCGAATGATCAGGCCGTCGTACTCGGCGCGGCCGACACTTTTCGGGCCGCGGCCGCCGAGCAGCTGCAGACCTGGGGAGATCGGGTTGGTGCCGCTGTGGTGCGGGGAGCGGAGGGCGGCGACCCGGCTGCGGTGGCTTTCGATGCGGTCTCGACCGGACTGGCGGCTGGAGTCGACACGGTCATCATCGACACCGCCGGACGACTCCACACGAAGACCGGGCTCATGGACGAACTGGGCAAGGTCAAGCGTGTCGTGGAGAAGCAGTCGCCGATCGACGAGGTGCTTCTCGTACTCGACGCGACCACGGGTCAGAACGGCCTCGTGCAGGCGCGGGTGTTCTCCGAGGTGGTCGAGGTGACGGGCATCGTCCTGACGAAGCTGGACGGCACAGCCAAGGGCGGAATCGTCGTATCCGTCCAGCGCGAACTTGGCGTTCCGGTCAAGCTGGTGGGACTGGGGGAGGGGCCGGACGATCTCGCGCCGTTCGACCCCGAGGCCTTCGTGGCCGCACTCATCGACGAGTGACACGTCTGCATTGAATGAGCGGGTCCATTGAATGAGCGGGCTCGTAACTCGCTGTTAACAGGGGCCGTCCTGACGTCACCGCGACGAAACCTGAGAACGATCCGGGCGAAACCTGGCATGGGAAGTGTCTGCCTCGCGAGGTGAACATCACCACGGGAGGGAGAGCTCGCATGGAATCAATGCTCGATACAGGTAACACCGCGTGGGTGTTGACCGCTGCAGCGATGGTGCTGCTCATGATCCCAGGACTGGCGTTCTTCTACGGCGGCATGGTCCGCTCGAAGTCGGTCCTGAACATGCTCATGATGGTCATGGGGGCGGCATTCGTCGTCATGATCCTTTGGGTGCTGTTCGGCTATTCAATGGCCTTCGGCACCGACCAGAACGGCCTGATCGGAAACCCGACTGAGTTCTTCGGACTCGAGGGACTCATGGCCGACGACCCTGAGGCGAGTCTTCCGGCGATGGCGTTCGTGTCCTTCCAGGCCATGTTCGCGGCCCTGACTGTGGGCCTCATCGCTGGTGCCATTGCCGATCGCGTGAAGTTCGGCGCGTGGCTGGTGTTCGGCGGGATCTGGGCGATCATCGTCTACTTCCCGGTCGCGCACTGGGTGTGGAGCGCCGGCGGCTGGATCTTCGAGATGGGGGTCATCGACTTCGCGGGTGGCACGGCAGTCCACATCAACGCGGGCGCAGCTGCACTGGCGCTGGCCATCGTGATCGGCCGACGCGTCGGCTGGCCCAAGACACCGATGCGGCCGCACAACCTCACGCTCGTCATGATCGGCGCGGGTCTTCTGTGGTTCGGCTGGTTCGGCTTCAACGCAGGAAGCGCGCTGGCCGCTGACAACTCGGCTTCCGTCGTGTTCCTGAACACCTTCGTCGCCACTGCGGCCGCGGGCCTCGCCTGGCTGGCCGTAGAGAAGATCCGTGATGGTCATGCCACGAGTCTCGGCGCCGCGTCAGGCATTGTTGCCGGCCTGGTCGCCATCACTCCGGCCTGTTCGTCGGTGAGTCCCATCGGTGCCATCGTGATCGGCATCGTCGCTGGCGTGCTGTGCGCCCTCGCTGTGGGTCTGAAGTACAAGCTGGGCTACGACGACTCGCTCGACGTCGTCGGTGTCCACCTCGTCGGTGGACTCGTGGGCACGCTTCTCATTGGCGTCCTCGCCACGGAGGCGGCTCCTGCCGGCGTGAACGGGCTGCTCTACGGAGGTGGCGCCGACCAGTTGGGCAAGCAGGCTATCGGCGCGTTCGCCGTTCTGTTCTACTCGCTTATCGTGGCCGCGATCATCGCACTCATCATCAAGGCGGCTCGGGGCTTTCGGGTCGACGAGGATGTCGAGGTGTCCGGCATCGACCTGGCCGTGCATGCGGAATCAGGTTATGAACTGGGAGACTCTGGTGGCGGCGGTGCCTTCGCGGGCGTCGGTCACGCTGCTCGGAACAAGGAGGTGCAGGCATGAAGCTCATCACTGCCATCGTCAAGCCGTTCAAGCTCGAGGACGTGAAGTCCGCTCTCGAAGGACAGGGGATCCACGGGCTCACGGTCTCCGAAGTCTCGGGCTTCGGTCGGCAGAAGGGCCACACCGAGGTCTACCGAGGCGCGGAGTACACCGTCGACCTCGTGCCCAAGGTGCGCATCGAGATCGTGGTTGAGGATGGATCGGTCGACCACATCGTCGACACCATCGTCTCTGCTGCGAACACCGGAAAGATCGGGGACGGCAAGGTGTGGGTCAGCCCGATCGACAGCATCGTCCGCGTCCGCACCGGCGAGCGTGGGGCCGAAGCGCTCTAGGAGGCGGACAGGATGGAACCGCGGGAGTTCGCCTCCATGCGGAACGAGGTGGCACGTCGCCCCGGACTGAAGGGTCCGGGGCGACGTGCTGCTCTCACGACGCTCACTGACGACTGGCTGCAGGAGCTCTTCGCCCAGGCGCAGGGGCTGCTGTCCTCCCCCCTGTGTCTTCTCGCGGTGGGGGGATATGGCCGTGGAGAGCTCACGGTCGGCAGCGACCTCGACCTCGTCCTTCTTCATTCCACGCGTGCAAGCGATGTCGGCCCTGCTGCGGATGCCCTGTGGTATCCCATCTGGGACTCGGGCGTGCGCCTGGATCACAGCGTTCGCACGGTGAGTGAGGCACGGCTCATCGCGAGCTCGGATGTCAAAGTGGTCCTGGGGATGCTGGATGCTCGAGTCATCGCGGGCGATGAAGCCCTGGCAGCGCAACTGACCTCGGGAGTTCTGGCGGACTGGCGAGCGATGGCCGCTGATCGACTGCTCGAGCTGCATGGGATGGTGCGTGACCGACGCAGTCAGTTCGGCGAGCTGAGCCAGATGGTGGAGCCGCAGATCAAGGAGTCCTACGGGGGGCTGCGGGATGCGGCGATCCTCACCGGCATCACTGCGTCCTGGCTCACGGACGTCCCCCACACCGGCTGGCAGGACTCCGTGCAGTTCTTGCTGGATGTCCGCGACTCGCTCCATCTGCGCACCGGACGGGCTCAGGACTCACTCGTGATGCAGGAGCAGGAGGCGGTCGCCGAGGATGTCCTCGGAGCAGCGGATCCGGATGAACTCCTGCGTCGGGTCTACGAGGGGGCGCGCACGATCGCCTATGCGAGCGATGTGGCGTGGCATCGGGTCGAGCGCATCGCAGCGGGGCGCCAGCGCAAGTCATTCCGAGCGATCAAGCGCCGTACTCCTGCACGAGTTCCGCTGGTCGATGGTGTCGTTCTGCAGAACGGCGAGGCGGTTCTGGCTCTCGATGCCCAGCCGGCGAAGGATCCTGGACTCGCGCTCCGCGCCGCTGCGGCGGCCGCGCAGGCGGGAGTCCTGCTGTCGCCCCACACCGTCGATCGCCTTGCGCTCGAGTGCCCGGACCTTCCCGCCACCTGGACCCGAGCCATGCGCGAATCCTTCATCTCGCTGATCGGATCAGGACCTGCTTTGCCGCAGGTGTGGGAAGCGCTCGATCAAGCCGGTCTCATCCATCGATGGATACCGGAATGGGATGCGGTGCGATCGGCTCCTCAGCGCAACGCCCTGCATCGATTCACTGTTGATCGACACCTGCTGGAGACTGCCGTACGCGCCAGCGCTCTCACGCGAAACGTGGATCGTCCCGACCTCCTGCTGATGGGAGCCCTGCTGCATGACATTGGCAAGGCCCGTGGCGGCGACCACAGTCGCGTGGGTGCCGAAATCGCGCTCGATCTGTGCGCGAGGATGGGCTTCGATGACGACGACACGCGCGTCGTAGAGATGCTGGTGCGACACCATCTGGTGCTCGCAGACACGGCCACGCGTCGTGACCTCGACGACCCCGATGTTGTGGGACACATGGCCGCGGTCGTCGGGTCCATCGAGGTTCTCGATCTTCTGCACGAGGTCACCGTCGCCGATTCGCTGGCGACGGGGCCGACCGTCTGCACGGAGTGGCGCTTTGGCCTCATGGCGGACCTGACTCGGCGAACGAGGCGGGTGCTCGACGGCCGACCCCTCCCTGAGCCGCCCTCGCTCTCCGAGCACCAGCGCCTGGCTCTGAGTCAGGAGGGCGTGTGGGTGCTGATGGAGGAGGGGGAGAGCGCGCATGTGATCACGGTGGCCGCTCGTGATCAACTGGGGCTGCTCGGCACTGTCGCCGGAGTGCTGGCCCTGAATCGACTCCACGTGCTGGCGGCGCGCGTCACGACGGTCGACGGGCGAGCGGTCCAGGAGTGGACCGTGCGACCGGTGTTCGGCGATCCGCCGTCAGCGCCCCAGCTGAGCGAGGATGTTCGCCGAGCGATTGAGGGCACCTACGACGTGGCCGATCGGCTCCGGGCGCGAGAGGCTGACCAGCCGGCCTCGTCGATGTCTGCTCCGGCGCCGACCGTTCGCGTGATTCGGCATCCCGATGGATCAAGTGCCGTGGTCGAGATCCGGGCTCACGATGCTGCCGGGCTCCTGTTTCGCGTGGCGCGTGCGGTGGCTGCTGCTGATGTTGACATCACCGGGGCGAAGGTGAGCACCCTCGGCTCGGAAGTCGTGGACGCCTTCTTCGTCCGGGCACCGGATGGGGGATCGCTGAGCGACGAGCGACTCGACGCTCTCCGGGTGACCGTCCTGTCCACGTTGGCTAGCCCGTTGTCGCCGGCACCCGCCTGATCGCGGGGTCGCAGCTGCCGCGGGTAGGGTGGCGGACGTGTTTGCGAGCCTCTCCGACCGCTTGGCGGCGACCTTCAAGGGACTTCGGGGCAAGGGACGCCTGACGGAGGCTGATGTCGATGCCACCGTGCGGGAGATTCGCACCGCGCTCCTCGAGGCCGACGTCGCCCTGCCAGTGGTGCGACAGTTCACCTCCACGGTCAAGGAGCGGGCGCTCTCAGCGGAGGTGTCGGGCGCGCTCAATCCTGCTCAGCAGGTCGTCAAGATCGTGCACGAGGAACTGGTCGCCATCCTCGGTGGCGAGACTGCCCGCCTCGTCTACGCGAAATCCGGGCCGACCGTCATCCTGCTGGCCGGTCTTCAGGGTGCTGGCAAGACGACTTTGGCTGGCAAGCTCGCCGTTCATCTGAAGGAGCAGGGGCACACCCCGCTTCTCGTCGCGGCTGACCTTCAGCGCCCCAATGCGGTCGACCAGCTCACCGTCGTCGCGGAGCGTGCAGGCGTGGCCGTGTTCGCACCGGAGCCGGGCAATGGCGTAGGCGACCCGGTTGCCGTGACACGAGCGGCGCGGGACCACGCGGTAGCCAAGGTGCACGACGTCGTCATCGTCGACACTGCCGGTCGGCTGGCTGTGGACGCAGACCTGATGCAGCAGCTACGCGATGTGCGCGATGCTGCACAGCCGGACAACGTGCTGCTGGTCATCGACGCCATGATCGGTCAGGATGCCGTCCGCACGGCCGAGGAATTCCAGGCCGGCATCGGGTTCGACGCTGTTGTCCTCACCAAGCTCGACGGAGATGCGCGCGGTGGCGCGGCGCTGTCGGTGGTGACCGTCACGGGTCGGCCCATCATGTTCGCCTCGGTCGGCGAGAAGCTCACCGAGTTCGAGGCCTTCCATCCGGACCGCATGGCGTCGCGCATTCTCGACATGGGCGATGTGCTCACGCTCATCGAGCAGGCCGAGCGGGCCTTCGATGCCGACCAGGCCGAGCGCATGGCCAAGAAGGTCTCGTCGGGTGAGGACTTCACGCTCGAGGACTTCCTGGAGCAGATGCAGGCCGTCAAGAAGATGGGCTCACTGGGCAAGATCCTCGGCATGCTGCCCGGCATGGGCGAGATGAAGGCCCAGCTGGATCAGGTGGATGATCGGGAGCTCGACAGAGTGGCCGCCATCATCCAGTCGATGACACCGGCGGAGCGCCGCGACCCGAAGATCCTCAACGGCTCACGTCGCTCCCGCATCGCGGCCGGCTCGGGCACGCTGGTCAGTGACGTCAACGGCTTGGTGGAGCGGTTCAGCCAGGCCCAGAAGATGATGCGCCAGATGGGTCCGGGGGGCATGCCCGGAATGGGTGGCATGCCGGGAATGCCGGGCATGGGCGGGAGCAAGAAGTCCAAGGGCAAGATGGCCAAGGCCAGCAAGCCCGCCAAGGGGAAGCGACGCAGCGGAAATCCCGCCAAGCGCGCCCAGGAGATCGTCGACGCCCCCGAGACACAGGGTCCCGCGGAGGACTTCGACCCATCGAGCCTGCCCAAGGAACTGCGCGACCTGCTGGGCTGACCACGGGCAGGCCATCCCCTCGGTCGGCCCTGAACACGGGTCGGTTGGGGGGCCGGGGTCTGCGTCTGGCAGACTGAGCCCGCACTTGTCGCCCGGTAGGCCCTCTACCCTCCGGAACGGCAGTCAACAGGCTCGCCTCGTCGATCATGTCCCCACGTGATCGAGCAAGCGGACCGCCCCCACACATCAGGAGATAAGCCACCCGTGGCCGTCAAGATCAAGTTGAAGCGCGTGGGCAAGATCCACGCCCCGCAGTACCGCATCGTCGTCGCCGACTCCCGCACGGCCCGCAACGGCCGCGCCATCGAGGAGATCGGCATTTACCAGCCGCTGGACAATCCGAGTCTGATCAAGCTTGACTCCGATCGTGCCCAGTACTGGCTCGGCGTGGGCGCGCAGCCCACGGAGGCTGTCATGGCCATTCTCAAGGTGACTGGCGACTGGCAGAAGTTCAAGGGCCTGCCGGGCGCTGAGGGCACCCTCGAGGTGGCCGAGGTCAAGCCGAACAAGATCATCGCCTTCGAGGCGGCCGTCAAGGCAGCCGCGGACGAGCCCAAGACGAAGCCGAAGCCGAAGCCCAAGCTCGAGAAGGTCGTCGAGGACGTCGTCGAGAAGGCTGAGGAGGCTGCTGAGAAGGTCGCCGAGGTCGTCGAGGACGTCGTCGAGAAGGCTGCTGAGACCGTCAAGGATGCGGTCGAGGACATCGTGGAGAAGGTCGAAGAGGCCGTGCACGGTGACAAGGCCGACGAGACGCCGGCCGCCGAAGATGCCGCTGCCGGTGAGTCTGCAGAAGAGGCGAAGGCCTGATGCTCGAGGAGGCCCTTGGCCACCTGGTGCGTGGGATCGTCGATCACCCGGACGATGTCGATGTGCAGATGCGCAACGGACGTCGGGGACGCTCGCTTGACGTGCGTGTCCATCCGGATGACATGGGCCGCGTCATCGGGCGTGGGGGTCGTACTGCGACAGCCCTGCGCACGGTGGTGACAGCCCTCAACGACGATCGTGCTGTGCGCATCGATTTTCTCGACGTCGCCGAGCGCTAGACACTCATGCGCGTCGTCATCGGCCGCATCGGTCGTCCCCATGGCATTCGTGGGGAAGTGACCGTCGAGACCAGGACCGACGAGCCCGATGAGCGTTTCGCCCCGGGTGCCGTGCTGCTTGTCGATGGACCAGTTCAACAACTGGTCGTCGACCGGATGCACTGGCACTCGGGGCGTCTGCTTGTCACCTTCGAGGGGGTGGTCGACCGCAATGACGCGGAGGCCCTTCGTGGTCTCATCCTTGAAGTGGAACGACCCGACGATGCGACTCCTGAGAATCCCGAGGAGTACTACGACAGCGCCCTGACAGGATGCACGGTGGTCACCGTCGACGGGGAACTCGTCGGTACCGTGGCCGAGGTGGCCCATCTGCCCGCCCAGGACCTTTTGGTGGTGACCGGATCCCGCGGCGAGGTGCTCGTTCCCTTTGTCACGGAGATCGTTCCGGACGTGGACCTGGCCGCCCGCCGCATCGTCATCGATCCGCCGGCGGGCCTGCTGGATGCTGACACGCCCGATGATGGGGACGACGAGGACGCCTGATGCGCGTCGACATCGTCTCCATCTTTCCCGAGTACCTCGAGCCCCTTCGACTGTCCCTGGTCGGCAAGGCGGTGGACGCGGGCATCATCGACCTGCACCTGCATGATCTGCGGGCCTACACGCGAGACCGCCACCGCACGGTGGACGACACTCCCTATGGCGGCGGTCCGGGCATGGTCATGAGTCCGGTGCCGTGGGGTGAGGCACTTGATCACGTCCGCGCTGATGAGCCGTCAGTGCGCCCGACACTGGTGGTGCCGACGCCATCCGGACGACCATTCCGACAGGCGATCGCTCAGGAATGGTCTGGTCGTGACTGGCTCGTGTTCGCATGTGGGAGGTACGAGGGCATCGATTCCCGAGTCGTCGAGCACTTCTCCGGCCGTCAGGATTGGGATGGAGTGTGTGAGGTCTCGATTGGTGACTACGTGCTCGCTGGGGGAGAGGCAGCCGTGCTCGTCATGGTTGAGGCCGTCGCTCGGCTGCTGCCGGGAGTGCTGGGGAATGAGAACAGCGCGCGGGAGGACTCGTTCGCACCGGGCGAGATGGCCGAACGAGTCGAGGGTCCGGTGTTCACCAAGCCACCGCAGTGGCGGGATCTCCACGTCCCGGAAGTCCTTCTGAGCGGCCATCACGGAAACATCGAGCAGTGGAGGCGCGATCAGGCGGATGCGCGTACGGCCGAGCGCCGCCCCGACCTGCTGGGTGACTGACGTCACCGTCGGGGAGTGTGGCTCGGCGATCTGCGCCAGAGCGTCGGTCTGCGCCAGAGCTTCGATCTACGACGGGGCGGCGATTTACGCCAGAGCGGTGTCGACCACGGCGCGCGCATCCTCCTGGATCTGCCGCAGGTGCTCGGGGCCCCGGAACGACTCGGCGTAGATCTTGTACACGTCCTCGGTTCCCGACGGTCGAGCGGCGAACCAGCCGCTCTCGCTGACCACCTTGAGCCCTCCGATCGCGGCCCCGTTGCCCGGTGCGTGCGTGAGTCGCTCGAGGATCGGTTCGCCGGCCAGAGTTGTCGCGGTCACCTGCTCCGCAGAGAGGTGACCCAGTGCGGCCTTCTGCTCACGCGTGGCCGCTGCGTCGACCCGCGCGTAGGCGGGACTGCCGAAACGGCCGGTGAGCTCGGTGTAGTGCACCGAAGGGCTGACTCCCGTGACGGCGAGGATCTCTGAGGCCAGCAGTGCGGCGATGATGCCGTCCTTGTCGGTGGTCCAGGTGGATCCATCTCGTCGGAGGAACGAGGCGCCTGCGCTCTCCTCCCCGCCGAAGGCGACGGACCCGTCAGCGAGACCGGGAACGAACCACTTGAAGCCGACAGGCACCTCCCACAGGCGACGACCAGCTGATGCCACGACTCGATCGATCATGGACGAGCTGACCACCGTCTTGCCGATAGCGGCGTCAGCGCGCCACTGCGGTCGGTGACCGAGCAGGTAGTCGATCGCGACGGAGAGGAAGTGATTGGGATTCATGAGTCCGGCATCCGGTGTCACGATGCCGTGGCGATCGGAATCGGCATCGTTCCCGGTGGCGATGTCGTATCCGGCCCTCCGCTCGATCAGCGATGCCATGGCGTGAGGGGACGAGCAGTCCATGCGGATCCTGCCGTCCCAGTCCAGGGTCATGAACCGCCATGTCGGGTCCACGTGCGGATTGACCACCTCCAGGTTGAGGTCGTGCCGCTGGGCGATGGCCTGCCAGTACTCGACGCTCGCTCCGCCGAGGGGGTCTGCGCCGATCCGGACGCCCGCCTCGCGGATGGCAGCCAGGTCGATGACCGACGGGAGGTCGTCGACGTATTGGCCGAGGAAGTCATGGGGGCTCACCCGGCCTGATGCCTGCGCCTGGGTCCAGGTGATGCGACGAACGCCGGACAGGCGGTCAGCCAGATACTGATTGGCGAGGCCCTGAACGACCGAGGTGATCTCCCCTGATGCGGGTCCGCCATCCGGGGGGTTGTACTTGAAGCCACCGTCTCGTGGTGGGTTGTGCGAGGGCGTGACCACAATGCCGTCGGCTCGACCCGGATCGTCCTGGGCGCGTCCGCGGTTGTAGGTGACGATGGCGTGGGACAGCGCCGGCGTTGGCGTGTAACCGCCGCGGGAGTCGACGAGGGTCTGCACATCGTTGGCCGTGAGAACCTCGATGGCCGTCGTCCAGGCGGGCTCGCTGAGCGCATGAGTGTCACGGGCGAGAAACAGGGGGCCGTGGATGCCAGCAGCCTTCCGATGCTTGCAGATGGCCTGGGTGGTGGCCGCGATGTGATCGTCATTGAAGGCCACATCCAGGCTTGAGCCACGATGGCCGGAGGTGCCGAAGGACACCTGCTGGGTGACGTCACCGGGATCGGGGTGCAGGGCGTAGTAGGCGGTGAGCAGTGCGGGCAGGTCGACAAGATCGCTCTCCGACGCGGGGGTGCCCGCTCTGGCATCCAGACTCATCGGCGCGACTCCTCGAGGCTCAGTCCCAGGGCGGTTGCCCCCTGGTTTGGGTTGTCGGTACCCATCGTGGCAGACTATGCAGGCCCATCGTCGGGCTGCCCTTGGGCAGCCCCCGGTCCGCCCCGCCACAGGGGAAGCGGTCCGGAAGGGTGCCGGCTCCGGCCGCGACGCACGACCTCCATCCCCACGTGAGTGGGCGACCTGTGGCGCCTGCAGGAAGTGACACCCCATGAAGACGCTCGACGCTGTCGATGCAGCATCACTGAAGACCGACATCCCGGCCTTTCGACCCGGTGACACCGTGAAGGTGCACGTCAAGGTCGTCGAGGGCAACAAGACCCGCGTGCAGGTCTTCCAGGGGGTGGTGATCGCTCGCTCCGGATCGGGAGTCAGCGAGACCTACACCGTGCGCAAGGTCTCCTACGGAGTCGGCGTCGAGCGCACGTTCCCGATCCACACTCCGATCGTCGAGCAGATCGAGGTCGTGACCCTCGGTGACGTTCGTCGCGCCAAGCTCTACTACCTGCGTGACCTGCGCGGCAAGAAGGCGAAGATCCGCGAACGCCGCGAAACGGTCAAGCCGTAGGGCTGACTCCAGGCCGACTCGGGACCACCCGAAAGGCAGGGAGATCAGGACTGTGAGCAGGAAAGAGGGTCGCGGGCAATCCTGGTGGGATATTCCCGTCACCATCGCGATCGCGGTGGGCGTCGTGCTGCTCCTCACCACATTCGTGGCCAAGCCGTTCTCGATCCCATCGGGTTCGATGGAGAACACGCTTCAGATCGGCGACCGAATCCTGGTCAATCGGGTGGTGTATCACCTGCGCCCGATCGAGCGTGGAGACATCGTGGTCTTCGACGGGTCCGACAGTTTTGTCCCAGCAGGGTCCATTCCCGAGCGGAATCCGCTCACCGGTGCGGCCGTCTGGGTAGGTCAGTCACTCGGCTTCATGGCGCCCGACTCGACGGATTTCGTCAAGCGGGTGATCGGTGTGGGCGGGGATCGCGTCGCGTGCTGTGACGCGGACGGGCGCGTGACGGTCAATGGCGTCCCTCTCGACGAGAGCGCCTACCTGTACCCCGGCGACGCCCCCAGCTGGCAGGCATTCGATGTCGTGGTTCCGGAGGGGATGCTGTGGGTCATGGGAGACCACCGCTCCAATTCTGCGGATTCGCGAGCACATCTCGGCGATCCTGGGGGCGGCTTCGTCCCGGAGTCGAAGGTGGTGGGCCGCGCGATGAACGTGCTCTGGCCGATCCCTCGTCTTGGCTCCCTTGAGATTCCGCAGACCTTCGCGGACATCCCAGCAGGCTCGGGCTCGTAATGGCCGTGTCTGCGAGAGATCCGCAGGGTCTTCCTCGGGAGCAGCCCACCGGCCGTGGACGCCATGCGCGTGGCCGGGAGCCGCGTGAGAGTCGGAGCGGCCTTGGCCGCTGGCTCGGCGAGACGGCGATCATCATCGTCTCGGCACTGGTGCTCTCGGCGTTGGTCCGAGCGTTCCTCGTTCAGGCCTTCTTCGTTCCCAGCTCGTCCATGGAGGACACCCTCGCGATCAGTGATCGCATCGTGGCCTCCAAGATCACCACCTCGCTGGGTGAGGTGAGCCGGGGTGAGGTGGTCGTCTTCAAGGATCCGGGCGATTGGCTGCCTGATCCGCCGCCACCGGCCAGTGGATTCCGCGGTGCGGTGCAGACCGGCCTGACCTTCATCGGCCTTCTGCCCAGCGACTCCGGCGACGATCTGGTCAAGCGGGTGATTGCCGTGGAAGGAGACAGGATCGCCTGCTGCGACGCCGAAGGCCGCGTCCTGCTGAACGGCGTTCCTCTGGTCGAGGACTACGTCAAGGGTCGTACCGATCAGGTCCTGTTCGACGTGGTGGTGCCCGAGGACGGTGTGTTCATGATGGGAGACAACCGCGGCAATTCGCGGGACTCCCGGTTCCATCTCGACGTCGACGACGGCGCCGTGCCCGTCAGCGACGTCGTGGGTCGCGTGGTCCTGGTGCTGTGGCCGCTCAACCGCATTGCCACGGTGCCCATTCCGGAGATCTTCGCGAACCCCCAGATCACCCAGGGCGCGACGCCTTAGCGATGCCGATCTCAACGTCCTTGCGCCTGGAGCGCCGGTTGCTCCGGGACGGTGCCGAGCTCGTGTGCGGGATGGACGAGGTCGGTCGGGGCGCCCTCAGCGGTCCGGTGTCCGTGGGGGCAGTCGTGGTCGACGCATCCACTCCACCTGCCACGGATTTTCGCGACAGCAAGGTGCTGACACCGCGGGCCCGAGCTCAGATGGCTCCACGAATACGGGACTGGTCGCTGTCGTCGGCGGTGGGTCATGCGTCAGCCGAGGAGATCGACTCTCATGGAATCATCGATGCGCTGCGGCTGGCCGCGAACCGTGCGCTCGCGATGCTCACGGTCATGCCCAAGGTGGTGCTGCTCGACGGGCGACATGACTGGCTGACTCCGCCGCAGCAGGGGAGCCTCTTCGAGGAGGATCTCCTCGAGAAGGACCTCTGCGAGACGGATTTCGGCTCACCGGACGGGCGCCCTGCGTTCAACAGCCGCGTGGTGACGCAGGTCAAGGCGGACATGACGTGCACCTCGGTCGCTGCGGCCAGCGTCCTGGCCAAGATCGAGCGGGACGCCATCATGACTGATCTTGCAGCGCAGTTTCCCGAGTACGGATGGGCGGGGAACAAGGGATACGCCTCGCCGGAGCACATTGACGCACTGTCGCGGCTGGGGCCCACGAGCCTGCACCGCCGAAGCTGGCGCCTGCCCGGAGTGACGACTGACGATCAACCCTGATCCTTGTCGCGTTGTCCACACCCCTGACCATCGAGGGGTGGTCATCCACAGGCGCGCAGGGCCCTCTCGCCGCTGACGCGAAGCCGTCGCACGATTCACGTGGAGGTGCTGCGGATGCGCGCGAAGGACGCCCTGGGGCGATACGGAGAAGACCTTGCGGTCGACCTGCTGAGACGAGAGGGACTGATCATTCTCGACCGCAACTGGCGGTGCGATGCAGGCGAGTTGGACGTGCTCGCTCGAGACGGGGAGAGTCTCGTTGTCTGCGAGGTCAAGACGCGTCGGAGTCTCGCGCACGGGTCGCCGGCTGAAGCGGTGGGGCCGCGAAAGATGCGACGCCTTCGCGAACTGGCGCTGAAGTGGCTTGATGAGCAGGAGGTCTACGTACCGGTCATCCGGTTCGATGTGGTGGGCGTTCTCGTCCCTGCGTCTGGACCGCCGATCATCAACTACCTGCGCGGGGTGGAGTGACATGCCCTTGGCATGCGTGCAGGGGGTCGTGATCGTGGGCGTTCAGGGAATCGTGGTGCGCGTGGAAGTCGCCGTCTCAGATGGGCTTCCCAGTGTCGGTGTCGTGGGTCTTCCGGACGCCTCGGTGGCCGAGTCACGCTGGCGTGCCAGGTGTGCCGTCGAAGCATCCGGCCGGAAGTGGCCGAATCGCAGAATCACCGTGAGCCTGTCGCCGGCCGAGGTGCGAAAGCACGGCGCAGGACTCGATCTTCCGATGGCGATAGGCATCCTGGCGGCCGACGGAGCCTTCCCTCCCGCCGCGATCGCATCTACGGCACTGATCGGAGAGCTCGGCCTCGACGGTCGGGTCCGGCCATCACGCGGGATGCTGGCGGCCGTTCTTGCGGCACGACAGGCCGGTCTGGAACGAGTCATCGTGGCGTCCCGCGGGACGGCTGAGCTCGAAGCGGTCAGTGGAATCTCCATCGTCCGCGCGCACACGCTTCATCACGTCTGCGCCGTCCTCGAGGGCGGGGTCGTCGACGAGGAACCGGTTCCCGATGATGGCGACGACACCATGGGTGGTGCGGACGCGACCCCCCATGACGATGATCGGGAGGCTGTCGGCTCCTCCGCCGCACTGGATCTTGCGGACGTGCGTGGTCACCTGCTTCCCCGATGGGCGGTTGAAGTGGCAGCTGCGGGTGAACATCACCTGGCGATGGTGGGTCCTCCTGGCGTGGGAAAGACGTTGCTGGTCGAGCGTCTGCCGGGCCTGCTGCCGCCACTGTCGGACGATGACTCCCTTGAGGTGGCGGCCATCCACTCGGTCGCCGGACTCCCGCGGAGCATGCGCGAGATCCCCGTTCCTCCGCTGAGCGCCCCGCATCACAGCGCGTCGGCATCGTCACTACTCGGATCGGTTCACGGCGGGCGCGTGCTTCCGGGTGCGGTCACCATGGCTCACCGAGGTGTGCTGCTCTTGGACGAGGCGCCGGAGTTCGCGCGTCCAGTACTGGAAGGACTGCGGCAGCCCTTGGAGTCGGGGGTGGTGTCGGTGAATCGCACAAGCTGGTCCGGACTCCTGCCGGCCCGCTTCCAGCTCGCCATCACAGCGAACCCCTGTCCATGCGGCAAGCGCATCGGAACCGGAGCCGGGTGTTCCTGCAGTCCGTCCGCAGTTCGTCGCTACGCGGCGCGACTCTCGGGGCCCCTGATGGACCGCATTGACATCAGGTTGGCCGTTAACCGCCCCAGCGCCGGCGAACTGGACTCCGCGGAGCCGTCAGAGTCGAGTGCGACGGTTCGCGCGAGAGTCCAATCGGCGCGCGAGCGGATGAGTCATCGCCTCGCATCGACGCCGTGGCGGGTCAATGCGCAGGTGCCCGCGGGTGAGCTCCGTCGGCGCTGGCCATTGAGATCCGACGGCGCTGATCTGCTGGCCGAGATCGAGCGCGGATCCGAGAATCTGCGAGGCGTCGACCGTGTCCTGCGGGTGTCGTGGACCCTTGCCGACCTACGGAAGATTGATGCGCCAGGACGCGATGAGGTAGCGGGCGCGCTGGCCCTTCGGGGCGCGCATGCAGGGCTGGCCTCATGACGGAGACCGAGGATGCATGGATCGCTCTGGCGCACATGGTCGAACCGGCCGACCCCGCAGCATGTGCTCGCATCGAGAGGTGGGGACCAACGGAATTCCTGAGTCGCCTTCAGGCCCGCCGTACCGGACTCCGCCACGAGGAGGGCATGGTCGCGCGCTGGTCGGGGTACAGCGCCGAGCGGTCACGGGAGCGCGCCGATCGCATCGGGGCTCGCATCATCGCCCGCGGCAGTCCTGAGTGGCCGAGGCAGGTGGATGCGCTGGGGTCGACGGCTCCCTTCGCGATGTGGGTCAGCGGGGCCGCGGATCTGCGGCTGATCGCTTTGCGATCGGTGTCGATCGTCGGAGCTCGGGCGAGTACGCCCTATGGAGACGAGACAGCTCGATCCTGGGCCGCCGAACTCGCTTCCGAGCACTGGACGGTGATCTCGGGCGCGGCCTTCGGCATTGACGCAGCGGCTCATCGTGGTGCGTTGGCGGCCGGCGGAGTCACCATTGCGGTGGTGGCCGGGGGAGTCGACGTGCCCTACCCACGCGCTCACGCGCCCCTGCTGGATGCCATCGTGGATCAGGGCTTGGTCATCAGCGAGGTTCCTCCGGGAGAGTCCGTGCGACGTCAGCGGTTCCTCTCCCGCAAGCGCACTATGGCATAGTGCCCTTATGAGAGTTGCCGCCTACGCCCGCGTGAGCGTGGCTAGTGAGGACAGCGTATCGACGGCTGCCCAGATCGAGATCATTCAGAAGTGGGCCGTCATGCGTGGCGGCGAGGTTGTTGCGGAGTATGTCGATGAGGGCTTATCTGGGTCGAAAGACATTGAACGTCCGGCGTATGACCGCATGGTGGCCGACATGGAGGCTGGCCTGTTTGACGCGATCGCCGTCAAGAGCTTGGACCGGCTTGGGCGCCGCTTAGTTGCGTTCGTCGCTCTCGCGGCTGACGCGAAACGGAATGACTGTCAGATATCGGTGATCGAGGCTGGCCTAGATACCTCCACCTCAACGGGCAAGATGATGCTGTCAATGTTGTCGGTGTTTGCGGAGTTTGAGGCTGACCAGATCTCGGCTCGACAGACGGTGAGTCAGGCGTACCGTCGTAACGCTGGCCGTCAGACCACTGCGCCGAGCCTGGGCTTCAAGAACGTGAAGACCGCTGACGGCACGGTGAAGGTGTTGGAGCCTTCCGAGGTTGAGACCGTGCGCGGCATGTACGCGGATCTCGTCGGCGGTATGTCCATGCGCGCTCTCGCTATGAAACTCAATGACGCGGGTGTTCGCAGCAAGAAGGGCGCGCGCTGGACAGCTAGCCAGGTGTCTCAGGTGATGCGGAACCCGTCCCTGAACGGTCAGACGACGGTCAAGGGTGACGTCCTTAGGGATGACGCGGGTATGCCGGTGATTAACCCTGAATGGCAGATCTTGAGTAACGCCGAGTGGCAGCGACTCCACGCAGTCCTTGACGCCCGGTCGAACTTGCGTATTCGTTCCAGTGACGGGCCGCCGCTGCTGCTTCAGGGCATCGCCCGGTGTGGCTCGTGCGGGAAGTTCTTGGGGAAGGGGCACGCGACCCGTGACGGTGGGCAGGTTCCGATCTACCGCTGCTTGGGCCGCGTCCGTGGTGAGTGTGACGCTCCCGTGTCGATTACTGCGTCCGCGCTGGATGGTGCTGTTGCTGACTTCTTTGAGGGAATGCGGTCAATGCCGGTGAGTGAGCAGCGCCTTGAACCGGATGCTGACGCGGTTGCCCGTAAGGCGGCCTACGCTCGTGAGATTGATCTTCTCGTGCAGTCAATGTCGAGCCTGCCGGTGGAAGAGATCGCTGCCGCCGCTGAGCGCCTCACTGGTCTGCGTCAAACCAACGATGCGATCGTTGTCGAGCACCGCCCCGTGCTCATGCCGACTGGTGCGACGGTTCAAGAGCTTTGGGATGAGAACCCGCGCCGCGTAATCGACGCTTGGCTTGATGAGGTTCGCGTGAACCCTGGCCGTGGTCGTGAGCGTATTCGGTTCATTGTCGAGGACACGGATGTCACTGACTTGGAGTACCAGACTCTCTAGCGGCCACTCGCCCCACGCGCTGCATTAGCGGTCGCGGTAGCGCCGGCTGGGTGTTGGCGCACGAGGCAGTCCAGCGCGCCGCCTCGAGTAGAGCGCGCAGTTCGTCATCGGAGACGTTGTGGATTCGATCGAACCCCCGCGGGGTCCAGCGGTTCGCTAGGTGGGGGTGGATCGGGACGGCCGTCTTGGCTGTCTTATTGGCCACGTCGGACACGTGCGAGGGCTGGGAGAGGGACGGGTTCTGGGGTAGGTACCCCGATTGATCGGTATCCATCCGTGGAAAGTAGATGATCTTCCCGACAACGCGAATCGGGCCCCTCAGGGGTTACGACTAATGCGTGTCCATGTGCGTAGGAACCGCTCCGCCTCCTAGACTCACCATCTTGACATCTAATCAACCCAGGAGCACACGTGAGCCAACGCAAGAAGATCCTTTCGACAGCCGCCGCCGTGGCACTCGGACTCGGCTGGCTGGTCTCCGTTGCTGCCCCCGCGCACGCCGTCGCGTACTCCTTAGGTGTTGACTGTGCTAGCGGTCAGGCCCTGCAATCCGTGACGGCTGCTACAGGTGACACGATCACCCTGACTGTCACCGCAGGGACTTGCCAGTACCTAAGTGTTGGGAAGGACATCATCGCTTCGTCTTCTGATGTGAGTATTACCGGCGGAGGTTCGCCTTCTGCAACCGATCAGACGACTTATTGGGACTGGACCGGGTCCAGCGCGATCACGCGAGTAGACATCACACTGACAATCACCGGTTCCGGGCAGATCAACTTCACTTCCACCAGCGGAGGCACAGGCGGAGCGTTCGCCGTCAGCTCGGGTGGTGGCGGTAGCTCGGGTGGTGGCGGTGGATCTTCGTCATCCACATCCAGCAGTTCCGCACCGGCGCCCGTCATCCAGTCCCTCGGCAAACCGGCCACCGGCACTTGCGATGAAGCCCAGCCCGAGGGGCTCGACTGGGCTGGTGTTGCCTCCGGTGGGTGGGGGGTGTCGTGGGCGCAGTGGATGAACGGCGGCAACGGCGGAGCCGTGTGCACGCGTGAATTGGTCTACAGCACTGCGCAATCCAAATGGATAATCGGCTGACCTAGCGCGAAAAACAAGTCCCACAGCGACGCAGAAGGCTCCCCCTCACTGAAATGTGAGACGGGAGCCTTCTCGTTCGGTGCGCGAGGGGGGGGAGTTGAACCCCCATGCCCTTTCGGGCACACGGACCTGAACCGTGCGCGTCTGCCTACTCCGTCGACACAGGTATCACCCCGTATTTCAACCTTCTGTAGCTCCGCTAAATGGCTTTTTGCCACCCCGCTGCCCGTCGCGCTAGTTAGTTACAGTCCTCGTTGCTTCAAGTACCCCCGCAGTCTTCGCAGCCCCCCGTAGTGTTTGGGAGGGCGGTCTTGGACACACCGGGGCACTATGTAATAACGCGTAATCGCATCATCGCCGCGCTCGGCCGCGCAACCGTTGTGGTGGAGGCAGCAGTGCGATCGGGGACGATGGCCACGGCTCACGCCGCCTCCACACTCATGCGGCCCGTGCTTGCGGTGCCCGGTCCCGTCACCTCGCCGATGTCCGCCGGATGCCACCGAATGATGCAGGAGGGGATGGCCATCGTGGTCGGGGAATGCGCTGACGTCACCGCGGCCCTGGATCTGAGCTCGATCACGCAGGCGCCCCTGACGCCCGCCCCTGGCTCGCCGGCCCAGACGGAGCGCGACACTCTTCGTCCTGGTCAGACGCGCGTGCTGGACTCCATGCCCTCGCGTGGCTGGAGCGACGCAGATGCCCTGATTCGAGCGAGCGCCCTCGCGCCGGCGGATGTCCTGGCCGGACTCACCGAGCTGGTGATGCTGGGATGGGTGGAGGAGGGCCCACGCGGCTGGCGGCGTCTCCGCGTGCCTCCCGCGGAGAGTGGCACCGAGTTGCCACGATGAGGGTGTGGCAGACCAGGAAGCACCCCTTCCCCCTCCTCTGGCGGAGGCTCTCGATGGGTTCACCGCCCATCTGACGAGCGAGCGCCGCCGAAGCAGCCACACCGTGCGGGCCTATGTCGGCGACGTCCGCTCACTTCTGAATCACTGCTCGGGGGCCGGCATCACCACTCCGAGCGGGATCACGCTGGCCCACCTGCGCACGTGGCTGGCTCAGCAGAGCGGGGAGGGGCTGGCGCGCGCAACCATCGCACGACGTGCGGCCTCCGCTCGTTCCTTCACGATGTGGTGCTATCGGCGAGGGATCACGACGTCAGATGTCGGCGAGCGCCTGGCGAGTCCGCAGGTGGCGGCTGTGCTGCCCACGGTGCTCGATCACGAGGAGGCCAGTGCCCTCATGGAGCACGCTGCCGTTGCGGCAGATGACGGTTCGGCCATCGGCGCGCGTGATCGCGCCATAGTCGAACTGCTCTATGCGACAGGCATTCGCGTGTCGGAGCTCTGCGGACTTGAGGTGGCCAGCGTGGACAGGCGAGAGCGCACGATCCGCGTTCGAGGCAAGGGTGACCGGGAGCGCACGGTCCCTTACGGCGGTCCTGCCGCCGCAGCACTCGACTCATGGTGGGAGCGCCGAGGCGAGGTGGTGAGTCCGGCATCTGGCAGTGCGCTCTTCCTCGGCGTCCGAGGTGGTCGCATCGATCCCCGTTGCGTGCGGACAGTGGTCCACCGACTGGCTCTGGAGTCGGGGGGCCCCGATATCGCTCCCCATGCGCTCCGGCACACGGCCGCAACCCATGTGCTCGAGGGCGGCGCTGACCTGCGGTCGGTGCAGGAGCTGCTCGGGCACGCGACGCTCTCCACTACTCAGCGATATACGCACGTGTCCGTTGAGCGCCTGCGGGCCACCTACGTTCAGGCGCACCCACGAGCGGTCGCTGACTCGGAGGCAGGCGCAGACTGACCCGAGGGTGGGCATGGGCGTAGGCGTACGTCGAGACGTGGAAGGGGCTTGAGGACAGCGGGTCCTCTCAGCAGCACCAGCGGATCTCGGTATCCGTCCCTCGTCCGAAGGCCCACATGGATGCAGCGCGTGGCCCGGCCCGTGGTGTCACCCCCGCAGTGACCCCCGGACGCGGCCACATGGCCGAGCACATCGCCCGGTTGCACCGACTGGCCAGGTTTCATGCTCGCGATCACCGGTTCGTAGGTCACCCGACGCTGACCGGTGAGCGAGACCACGACCACCGGCTTGCCGGCGACGCGGCCGGCGAAGGCAACGGTGCCCGAGGTCCAGGAGAGTACCTGCTGCCCTCGTCGCGCTGCGAGGTCCAGCCCTCTGTGCCCTGGCCCCCATGGAGACGAGGGCGCCTGAAAGGGGGACAGGACGGCGTTCGGGTCCACGGGGCCGAGGACGGGGCCGAGGACGGGGATGGGGACGGGGACGGGGCTGGGGATGGGAAGGAGGACGGGGGTAGGAAGGGGGACGGGAGCAGAGTCCGATACCGCGGGCAGGGCGAGAGTGAGAGAGATGAGCAGCAGAGCGTGGGACATGACCATGTGATCAGGCTCACTGGCCGTGAATCGGCCGGCCATCGCGACCGCCGGGATGTGGACCCCTGACCCGTGAGGGCGCCCCTGTGGACGGAGCACACCCGGCCAGGCCCTAGGATGAGGGCACCTGCTTGGGTCATCCTGGGCGGGAATTCATGTGGCCCATGCCTTGCTCAGGTGAGGACGGTCGCCGGTCGGTCCCACCATGGTGGTTCTCGGTGCCGGGGTCACGAGGGGCACGACCAACCGGTCGAGCCGCAACCGACACGGCCGTCCCAGGGCGGCCATGACAGAAGGCCGTCGTCAGACGGCCGCAAGGAGCGTGCACTCATGGCCGTTGTGACCATGCGCCAGCTGCTCGAGAGCGGAGTCCACTTCGGGCATCAGACCCGTCGCTGGAACCCGAAGATGAAGAGATTCATCTTCACCGAGCGCAATGGCATCTACATCATCGACCTTCAGCAGTCGCTGTCCTACATCGATCGCGCCTACGAGTACGTCAAGGAGACGGTCGCTCACGGCGGCTCGGTGATGTTCGTCGGAACCAAGAAGCAGGGCCAGGAGGCCATTGCGGAGCAGGCCACCCGTGTGGGAATGCCGTATGTCAACCAGCGTTGGCTCGGCGGCATGCTCACGAACTTCCAGACGGTCCACAAGCGTCTGCAGCGCCTCAAGGAGCTTGAGGAGATCGATTTCGACGACGTGGCCGGCTCGGGGATGACCAAGAAGGAGCTGCTCGTTCTGCGTCGCGAGCGCGACAAGCTTGCTCGGACCCTCGGTGGCATCCGCGAGATGTCGAAGATCCCCAGCGCCGTCTGGATCATCGACACCAAGAAGGAGCACATCGCCGTGGGCGAGGCTCGCAAGCTCCATATCCCGGTGATCGCGATCCTCGACACCAACTGCGATCCGGACGAGGTCGACTTCCCCATCCCCGGCAACGATGACGCCATCCGCTCGGTGGCCCTGCTGACCCGGGTGATCGCCGATGCTGTCGCGGAGGGCCTGATCGCGCGTGCTGGTGGCGCCGAGCCCACTGAGGCGGAGCCGCTGGCCGAGTGGGAGCGGGAGCTCCTGGCCGGTTCCGAGGTGCCCGCCGAGGCTGTTGCAGTCGAGGCCGTCGTGGCAGAGGTCGCCGCGACCGACGGTGCCGTCGAGACCGTCGTCGAGACAGTCGCCGAGTCGGCGGAGCCGACCGCCGAATAGCCGTGTCGCTGATCCGGCGTGCGCGACCCGCGCGCCGGATCACCGAACGGCGTGCATTCACCCACAACCTGGAGGACAACACCACCATGGCGACGATTACCGCCGCAGACGTCAAGAAGCTTCGTGAGCTCACCGCCGCGGGGATGATGGAGTGCAAGAAGGCGCTCGAGGAGACCGGCGGCGACTTCGACAAGGCTGTCGAGGCGCTGCGCATCTCGGGAGCGGCGAAGGCCGCGAAGCGTGGAGCCGAGCGCGAGACCTCGAATGGTCTGGTCGCAGCCGAGGGAACTGCCCTCGTCGAGGTTCTCTGCGAGACCGACTTCGTTGCGAAGAATGCGGACTTCCTTGCGCTGGCATCACAGATCGCTGCCGCTGCAAACGCCGGCTCACTGGGTGGTCGCGATGCCGTGCTGGCCGCGACTCTGCCGGACGGTCGCACCGTCGAGGCCGCCACCACGGAGATGGCTGGTGTCATCGGCGAGAAGATCGAACTCGGTCGCGTCGCCGTCTTCGAGGGCACGGTTGCCTCCTACCTGCACCACCGCGCGTCTGACCTTCCCCCGCAGGTTGGTGTCATGGTCGCCTATTCCGGCAGCGAGGAGGCGGCAAAGGGCGCAGCCATGCAGATCGCTGCGATGCGTCCGCAGTACCTGACTCGCGATGAGGTGCCGGCCGACGTGGTGGCCAATGAGCGCCACATCGCAGAGGAGACGGCCAAGGAGGAGGGCAAGCCTGAGGCGGCAATGCCCAAGATCATCGAGGGCCGGGTCAACGCCTTTTTCAAGGACAACGTTCTGCTGGAGCAGCCCAGCGTGGTGGACAACAAGAAGACGGTCGCCCAGGTTCTTCAGGACGCGGGAACGACCGTGACCGGCTTCGCCCGATTCGAGCCCGGTCAGGCCTGATCAGCAATACTGGGTTCGACAGTGCATCGGATGGAGGTCACCCCATGACGGATCGATCCGGTGCGGTTCAGCCATCGTTGGAGGGCACGATCGAGACGTGGCCCCAGGCGCCGGAAGGCGGCTGGGACCGTGTTCTCCTCAAGCTCTCTGGGGAGGCGTTCGCCGGAGGCCAGGGTCTGGGAGTCGACCCGGACGTCGTGGCATCCATCTCGGCACAGATCGCTGACGTCGTGCGCACGGGCACGCAGGTGGCGGTGGTGATCGGCGGCGGCAACTACTTCCGCGGCGCGATGCTGTCCGAGCGGGGGATGGACCGTGCTCGGGCGGACTACATCGGCATGCTCGGCACCGTCATGAACTGTCTGGCACTGCAGGATTTCTGCGAGAAGGCCGGCGTCGAGACCCGTGTGCAGACGGCCATCACGATGGGTCAGGTCGCCGAGCCGTATGTCCCTCGCCGAGCGGTGCGGCACCTCGAGAAGGGCCGCGTGGTGATCTTCGGCGCGGGCATGGGTCTTCCCTACTTCTCGACCGACACCACGGCAGCGCAGCGAGCGCTTGAGATCGGGGCGGAAGTGGTCCTGATGGCCAAGGGCGTCGATGGCGTGTACGACTCCGATCCGCGCACCAACCCTGATGCCGTGCGGTTCGACCACTTGACCCCGGCTGAGGTGCTTGCTCGAAACCTCAAGGTGGCGGACGCAACGGCGATCAGCCTGTGCCAGGACAATGACCTGCCGATCGTGGTCTTCAATCTTCTGGTTGAGGGCAACATTGCCCGTGCGGTCAGGGGAGAGACCATCGGAACGCTAGTCTCGACCGACAACGGATAGGAAGCAGGAGCCCAGGTGAGCGAGCAGATCGACATCATCCTTCTCGATGCCGAGGAGAAGATGGACAAGGCAATCTCGGTGGCACGTGACGACTTCGGCACCATCCGAACCGGTCGCGCCACGTCAGCGATGTTCAACAAGGTCATGGTCGACTACTACGGAGCCATGACTCCTGTGAACCAGCTCGCGTCCATCACCATCCCTGAGGCCCGTTCGATCATCATCTCGCCGTACGACAAGGGATCGATGGTGGCCATCGAGAAGGCGCTCCGGGAGAGCGATCTAGGAGTCAACCCGAACAACGATGGCGACATCATCAGGATCAACCTGCCCCAGCTCACCGAGGAGCGGCGCAAGGAGTACATCAAGGTCGCCAAGCACAAGGCGGAGGAAGCTCGAGTCTCCGTGCGCAACATCCGTCGCCACGCCAAGGATGCGCTCGACAAGATGCAGAAGGACGGCGAGGCCGGTGAGGACGACGTCCGCCGCGGGGAGAAGCACCTTGACGACGTGACGCACAAGCACGTCGAGCACATCGACGAGATCCTCAAGCACAAAGAAGCCGAACTTCTCGAGATCTGAGGTCACCTGATGGGTGACTCACCGCCCGACACCGGCTCCAAGGCTGGCCGCAACCTGCCCGCGGCGGTCGCGTCTGGAGTCGTGCTGGGCATCGTGGTGATCGTCAGCCTCGTGACTCTTCCCTGGCTCTTCGTCGTCGTGGTGATCGCCACGATGCTCGTGGCGGTGCGCGAGGTGGTGGCAGCGTTCGCGGGAATCGGCGTACGGGTTGCTCGGACTCCTGCCTATGGCGCGACTCTGATCGTCCCTGCGGTGGCCTACGTGTGGGGTCCGGTGGCGCTCCTCGCGGCCACGGGCATCGCCATCCTCGGGGCGCTCATCTGGCGCCTGCGTGGCGGCTACGAGAGTTACGTCCGAGATGTCACCGCGAGTGTCTTCACGATCGCGTACCTGCCGTTCATGGCGGGATTCCTGAGCCTGACGCTGGCGGCCGACAACGGAGCCGTCCGAGTCGTCGCGTTCATTCTGCTGACGATCAGCAATGACATCGGCGGCTACGTGGCCGGTGTGCTCTTCGGCCGCCATCCCATCGCTCCTGAGATCAGCCCCAAGAAGTCGTGGGAGGGATTCGCCGGATCGGTGATCCTGCAGGGGATCGTGGGGGCGCTGTGCTTTGTGTTCCTCTTCGACGCACCGTGGTGGCAGGGTGTGATCGCCGGCCTGGTCATGACGGTCACAGCGACAGCCGGCGACTTCGCCGAGAGCGCGATCAAGAGGGATCTGGGAGTAAAGGACATGGGCTCGTTCCTCCCGGGGCATGGCGGCATGATGGATCGCTTCGACTCCCTGGTTCCGAACGCCTTCACGTCATGGGCGCTCTTCACGCTCTTCCTCGGCAGCGGAACGGCCTTCTGACGACCATGCCCAAGCCCGGTGAACTGATCTTCGAGTCCCCTCGCAGGGGCAAGCCGCCTGTCCACCTCATGGACCTCGATCCAGCGGAGCGCAAGAAGGCCGTGACCGATCTGGGCCTTCCCGGCTTTCGTGCCGATCAGGTGTCCAGACACTGGCTGAGCCGGCTCAGTGACGACCCGCAGGAATGGTCGGATCTGCCCGAGGGTGCACGCGAGACCATCCGCGCGGCCCTGCTGCCCCCGCTCCTGACTCCTGTGCGCACCATCGCCTGCGATGAGGGAACCACCGTCAAGTCCCTCTGGCGACTCCATGACGGCGCACTGGTGGAGAGCGTGCTCATGCGCTACCCCGAGCGGGTCACGATGTGCATCTCCTCGCAGGCGGGGTGTGGCATGAACTGTCCGTTCTGTGCCACGGGGCAGGCGGGACTCACCCGAAATCTCTCGACGGCGGAGATCGTCGAGCAGGTCATCGCGGGCGCGCGCGCACTTCAGCGTGGTGAGGTGGACGGTGGCCCTGGCCGGGTGACGAATGTCGTGTTCATGGGCATGGGCGAGCCCCTGGCGAACTACCGCGCGGTCGTGGCAGCCGTGCGACGGCTCGTGGAACCCTCACCTGCGGGGCTGGGAATCAGCGCTCGCGGCATCACGGTGTCCACGGTGGGGCTGGTGCCTCGCATCCGCGAACTCGCCCACGAGGGCCTGCCGGTGACACTGGCCGTCTCGCTGCACGCGCCGGACGATGCACTGCGCGACACCCTCGTGCCTGTCAACACGCGCTGGAAGGTGCGCGAGGTCCTCGATGCGGCATGGGAATACGCGAGAAGCACCCACCGTCGAGTGAGCATCGAGTACGCGCTGATCAAGGATGTCAATGACCAGCGGTGGCGGGCAGAGCTTCTCGGAGATCTGCTCGCGGGCCATCTGGTCCACGTGAACCTGATCCCCCTCAACCCGACACCCGGGTCGAAGTGGACGGCATCGCGCCCGGAGGATGAGCGTGCCTTCGTGAGGGCGCTGAAGGGCAAGGGCGTGGCCGTCACCGTTCGAGACACCCGAGGCCGCGAGATCGACGGCGCATGCGGGCAGCTGGCGGCAGCGAATCCCTAGGGTCGGGGTGACCGATTCCGACCCTGCCGACCTCGGTCGTGGCAGACTCCTGCCATGTCTCTTCCCGGTATCGTCGACGTGCCAGCGGCGGTCAAGCCCACTCGTCGGGAGCTGATCATTGCTGTTGCGGGCACCGTCGTCCGCCTAATTCTGGGGTTCGTGCTGATTGCCTTTGCGCTGACGCTTGTTCCCGATACCCCTGATGGCCGCATGGTGGCGCCGATCGGTGTTGCCCTGCTGGGAGCCGTCGTCTATCTGCTGATCTCCCGACGGCAGCTCAAGCGGATCACGCACTCGCGCTTCCCGACCCTGATGGCCGCCGAAGCCCTGGTGCTGTTGGCTGCCCTGTTTCTGGCGGTCTTCGCGATGATCTACGTGGCCATCTCGCTTTTCGACGCGAAGGCATTCACGGAGCCCCTGAACGCATTCACGTCGTACTACTTCGCGCTCACCGTGCTGGCGACGGTGGGATTCGGTGACATCACGCCCGTTACTACCGTCGCGCGGGCCGTGACCATGGTGCAGATGGCCCTGGACTTGGTGTTCATCGCCGTGCTCATCCGGGTGGTCAGCACTGCCGCTCGCAAGGGACTGGCGCATCGGGGAGTCACGACGGAGGACTCCACCGCGAGTTGACGGGAGGCCGAAATGCAGAGCTATCGGCGCGAGCGGGAGCGTGCCGCGCAGGATCCCTCGGGGTTCTGGCTGGAGCAGGCTCAGCGCATCGAGTGGGTGGACCGACCGACGCAGGGGCTCGACGACTCAGGCGCCCCCCTTTATCGCTGGTTCCCCGACGGGACACTCAACACGTGCGTCAATGCGCTTGATCGTCATGTTGCGGCCGGGCAGGGGGGAAGGGTCGCCCTCATCCATGACAGCGCAGTGACCGGGACGGTGCGTCGAATCACGTACGCCGAGCTGCTTGATTCGGTGTCACGATTTGCTGGAGTGCTGGCGGGTCAGGGCGTGGTGCGCGGAGATCGGGTGCTGATCTACATGCCTATGGTGCCTGAGGCAGTGATCGCCATGCTGGCATGCGCTCGGCTCGGTGCGGTGCACTCCGTCGTGTTCGGTGGTTTTGCGCCAGGGGAGTTGGCGGTACGCATTGATGACGCCCGGCCGAAGGTGATGGTGGCCAGCAGCTGCGGGATTGAGGGCGCCAAGGTAGTCGAGTACAAGCCGATGGTCGATGCAGCGCTCGAGCGGGCAGAGCATGCTCCCGATGTGTGCATCATCCTGCAGCGGCCACAGGCCCTGGCGTCGATGGGTGCCCGGGATCGAGACTGGCATGAACTGCTCGCCGACGCGCAGCCGCACGCTGCGGTAGAGGTGTCGGCTCTGGACCCTCTCTACATCCTGTACACATCAGGAACCACGGGAAGGCCGAAGGGTGTGGTGCGGGACAACGGTGGGCATGCGGTTGCCATGGCATGGTCCTTCGAGAACATCTTCGGGATGACGGCTGAAGATGTGTGGTGGGCGGCGTCGGATGTGGGTTGGGTGGTCGGCCACTCGTACATCGTCTACGCCCCACTGATCTGCGGGGCCACGAGCGTGCTGTTCGAGGGCAAGCCGGTGGGCACTCCGGACGCAGGTGCCTTCTGGCGGGTTGTGGCCGAGCACGGCGTGGCGGGGCTGTTCACCGCACCGACCGCTATCCGGGCCATCAAGCGCGAGGACCCGGACGGCCTGCTGCTTGCCGACCACGACACCTCCAGTCTGCGTTCGCTCTTCCTCGCGGGCGAGCGACTCGATCCGGACACCTATGAGTGGGCCGGCGCCAAGCTGGGGGTTCCGATCATTGACAACTGGTGGCAGACGGAGACGGGCTGGCCGATCGCTGCGAATCCGCGCGGCCTTGAGCCCCTCCCGATCAAGGCCGGCTCTCCTTCGGTTCCGGTGCCGGGCTTCGATGTGCGCGTGGTTGACCCGACGGGGGAGCCCGTTGAAGCCGGTGAGCAGGGGGCCATCGTGATCGGGCTGCCGCTTCCCCCGGGTTGCCTGCCGACGCTGTGGGGCGATGATCAGCGCTTCGTCGACTCCTACCTCTCTGCGGTGCCGGGGTGCTTCTCCACGGGGGACGGGGGGTTCCTCGACCCGGACGGCTACCTGTACGTCATGGGGCGGACGGACGACGTCATCAATGTCGCAGGTCACCGCCTGTCGACCGGATCCATGGAAGCGGTCGTGGCCGCTCATCCCGACGTTGCCGAGTGCGCAGTGATCGGAGTTCGCGACGATCTCAAGGGACAGGTCCCGCGCGCCTTCGTCGTCCTCAAGGCGGGAAGCCACATCGATCCGGAGATCCTCCAGCAGCAGGTGGTCGAGGCCGTACGGGATCAGGTCGGACCAGTGGCGGCGCTCAAGAGGGTGGTGGTCGTCCCGGGCCTGCCCAAGACCCGATCGGGGAAGATCCTCCGCCGGACGATGAGAGGGATCGCTGATGGCCGGCCCGAACCGGCCCCCAGCACGATCGACGATCCCGCGGTTCTCGAGGCGATCGCACCGCTACTTCAGGAGTGACCGGCACTGACCTCACGCGATTGTATACATTTTCGTAATTATTGGATACAATCTGGAGGTGTCTTCGGCTCTCGACGGTGTGATCATCGCGGACTTCTCGCGTGTGCTCGCAGGTCCCTACGCCACGATGCTCATGGCGGATCTGGGTGCCACCGTGATCAAGGTCGAGCGCCCTGGAAGCGGGGACGACACCCGTGGCTGGGGCCCGCCCTTCGCCGCCGATGGTCAGGCGACGTACTTCCAGTCCGTGAACCGAAGCAAGCTGTCCATTGCCCTCGACCTGACGGACGCGGACGATCTGAAGGTCGCGCAGCGCCTGGCGAAGACCAGCGACGTCCTGATCGAGAACTACCGGCCGGGTGCACTGGCCCGATTCGCACTGGACTATCCGGCTGTCGCGGCAGTGAATCCGGGAGTCGTCTACTGCTCCATCAGCGGCTTCGGCTCCGGAGCCGGGCGTGACCTTCCCGGATACGACCTGCTCGTGCAGGCCATGGGCGGGCTGATGAGCATCACAGGAACGGATCAGCCGACCAAGGTCGGAGTGGCGCTCGTGGACGTCCTCACGGGACTCCACGCGACGGTCGGAATCCTCGCTGCCCTTCGGCACCGGGACGTCACGGGTGTCGGGCAGTCCCTAGAGGTGTCCCTCATCCAGAGCCTGCAGTCCTCGCTGGTCAACCAGATGTCCTCTGTCCTCGGTGCAGGCGTGATTCCTGGATTCATGGGCAATGCCCATCCGTCCATCTCGCCTTATGAGGTCTTCTCAGCCTTGGACCGGCCCCTCATTCTGGCCGTCGGCAACGATGCGCAGTTCGCGCGGCTGATGGCAGCCCTAGGCCGCCCGGAGATGGCAGTCGATCCCGCCTTCGCGGCGAACGCCGATCGTGTCACCCATCGATCGGAGCTGGTGCGCATGCTGAACGACCTGCTCGCCGAGCGCACAGCCGACGAATGGCAGCGGATCATCACCGAGGCCGGAGTGCCCTGCGGTCCGATCAATGACATCGCCACCGGGCTTGAGCTCTCGGAGTCGTTGGGGCTGTCACCGGTGGTGACCATCGAGGATCCTCGCCGCGAGTCCGCCCAGCGTCACGTTGCCAACCCCGTGATCTACTCGGCTACCCCGGCGAGCTACCGCAGCGCGCCTCCGGAGGTGGATGAGGATCGCGATGAGGTCCTGGCCCTCATCGCCGAGCGTGACTCGAGAGTGGGGGAGGAGAGTCGATGAATCGCAAGGCCACGGCCCAGAGCGTTGTGCTGTCAGCACTTCGCGAGGACATCGTGTCGGGCGTTCTCGGTCCAGGTGACCAGCTGGTCCAGGAGACCTTGGCGGAGCGCTACGGCGTGTCGCGGGTGCCCCTGCGGGAGGCGCTGAAGATGCTCGAGTCCGAAGGCCAGGTGATCAACCATCCCAATCGCGGGTACTTCGTCGCCGAGTTGAGTGTCGATGACCTCAGGGAGGTCTACTACCTGCGTTCGCTGCTGGAGGATGCCGCCCTGAGGCGGGCGATTCCCACACTGGACGATGCGGACATCGAGGACATCGCCGCCCTCTGCGATGAGATCGACGACGCAGCGCTCGCCGAGGATGTCGTGCTGATGGCCGCCGCGAATCGCCGCTTTCACTTCGCCATCTACGACGCGGCGGGCATGCCTCGCCTCTCCCGGCTACTGCGGCAGTTGTGGGACGCCACAGATGCCTTTCGGGCTCTCTACTACCAGCGCTCCACCAATCGCGAGCGCGTCTCGGCCGAGCACGCACAGATGATGGTGGCCCTCCGAGCCCGCGACTCCGATGCCGTGGTGCAGCTGCACGACGCCCATCGCGCGCATTCAGTGGCTGCCGTTGAAGACATGCTCATGCGCCACCAGAACCGTGTGACAGAGAACGACACCACCTTCCGCACTCCCGCCCGATCCTCACTACAGGAGAACCCATGAACCAGCAGACGCTCGCCGAGCTCTTCTCGATCGATCACCTCTTGAATGAGGAGGAGCGAGCGATTCGAGACGTCGTTCGGGACTACGTCGACACTCGCATCCGCCCCGAGATCGCCGATTGGTTCGAGGTCGGAGAGATCCCGGCGCGCGAGCTGGCTCGCGAGCTCGGCTCGCTGGGTGTCCTGGGCATGCATCTGGAGGGATACGGGTGCCAGGGGACGTCGGCAGTCGCCTATGGGCTGGCCTGTCTGGAACTGGAGGCTGGCGACTCGGGCATCCGATCGCTGGTGAGCGTTCAAGGATCCCTCGCCATGTTCGCCATTCACGAGTTCGGCTCGGAGGGGCAGAAGCAGGAATGGCTGCCCCGCATGGCGGCTGGAGACGCCATCGGCTGCTTTGGGCTCACCGAGGCGGACTTCGGCTCGAACCCCTCGGGCATGCGCACCAGCGCCCGTCGAGACGGCAGTGACTGGATACTTGACGGCTCGAAGATGTGGATCACGAATGGCAACGTGGCCGATGTTGCCGTGGTGTGGGCACGCACGGACGAGGGCATCCGCGGATTCGTCGTGCCGACGGACACTCCCGGATTCACGGCGAACCTGATCCACAAGAAGATGTCTCTGCGCGCCTCGGTGACCAGTGAGCTGGTCCTCGAGGGCGTGCGCCTGCCTGCCGATGCCGTGCTGCCGGAGGTTGCCAGTCTGCGCGGTCCGCTGTCGTGCCTGAACGAGGCTCGCTACGGGATCGTCTTCGGCACGCTGGGGGCAGCGCGCGACAGTCTCCAGACGGCCATCGACTACTCGGTGGATCGCATCCAGTTCGACAAGCCCATCGCGGGATACCAGCTCACGCAGAAGAAGATCGCGGACATGGCGCTGGAGTGGGGCAAGGGGATGCTGCTCGCCCTGCATCTTGGCCGCCTCAAGGATGAGGGGCTTATCCGACCGGAGCAGGTGAGCGTGGGCAAGCTGAACAACGCCCGTGAGTCCCTTGCGATCGCACGCGAGTGCCGAAACATCTTGGGTGGAAACGGCATCACCCTGGAGTACCCCATCATTCGTCACATGAACAATCTGGAGTCCGTCTTCACCTATGAAGGAACCAACGAGATGCACACCCTCGTGGTCGGTGAGGCCCTGACGGGTCTGGCGGCCTACCGATGAGTGCTCGCCTGCTCACCTCGGTGATTGCCGGACGGGCGGTACCGGGGGTTGAGGAGAGGCCGAACATCAACCCGTCGGATGTGTCGGATGTGCTGGCCGAGACGAGCGCGGCTGATGCTGCGATGGCTCAGTGGGCGATCGATGCGGCGCGTGAGGCACTGCCCGTCTGGTCTCAGACCACTCCGTGGGAGCGCTCTGTCGTCCTCGATCGCGCCGGCAGCGAGGTGATGGCACGGGCCGACGAGCTCGGCGATCTCCTGGCCCGAGAGGAGGGCAAGACCCTTCCCGAGGCCCGGGGAGAGGTGATCCGGGCTGGCCAGATCCTCAAGTACTTCGCGGGCGCAGTCCTGCAGCCGCATGGCCTGGCACTGGACTCGGTTCGACCTGGCATCGAGATCACGGTCACGCGGGAGCCTGTCGGCGTCGTCAGCGTCATCACCCCGTGGAACTTTCCGATTGCCATTCCTGCGTGGAAGATTGCCCCGGCTCTGGCCTTCGGCAACACCGTCGTGTTCAAGCCGGCAGAACTCGTGCCCGCAAGCGCATGGGAGCTCGTCGACATCCTCAATCGCGCTGGCTTGCCTCCGGGCGCGTTGAACCTCGTGCTGGGCCGAGGTTCGGTTGTCGGTCCGGTGCTGACCACGGGAGTTGACGCCATCACGTTCACCGGGTCGGTCTCCACCGGTCGCGGCATCTTGCAGGCGACCCTTGATTCCGGGGCCAAGGTGCAGTTGGAGCTCGGTGGTAAGAACCCCCTCGTCGTCACCGATGACGCCGACCTCAGTGTGGCCGTCGAGTGCGCCATGCAGGGTGGCTTCGGCTCCACTGGTCAACGCTGCACGGCCTCCTCGATACTGGTGGCCACCGCGGGTATCCACGATGCATTCATTGAGGCGATGCAGGCGCGCATGTCGGCCTGGACGGTCGGCGATGCGCGCAGCGCGGGTGTCGACATGGGGCCGGTGGTCGATCCATCGCAGTTGGCTCAGGATGAGGACTACTTGGCTGTTGCTCGCGAGCAGGGGGCGCAGGTCGTAGGCGGTCACCGCGTGGAGTCGGCTGCAGCCGGACACTTCCTGGCGCCGGCCCTGGCCATCGGCACGGCGATCACCGACCGGATCAACGTCGAGGAGGTGTTCGGACCGGTGATGTCAGTGGTTCGGGTGGACTCTTACGACGAGGCACTGGCCGCGGCGAATGCCAGCACCATGAATCTCTCGGCTGGGATCTGCACCACTGACCTGGCTGAGGCCGCGCACTTCCGCCGCCACTCCAAGGCCGGCATGGTGATGGTGAATCTGCCAACGGCAGGAGTGGACTTCCATGTGCCCTTCGGCGGACGCGGTGAGAGCAGCCATGGGCCACGCGAGCAGGGCACGGCAGCCGTTGAGTTCTTCACCACGTCCAAGACCTCCTATACATACCCGGGACAGCCGTAGGCAGGAGATACAAAGCCGAGGCTGGTTTCGGCAACTGTCCTCGGGCCAGCGGTTGTCGGGCCAGCGATCAGTGGCCGAGCCGGCGGGCGAAGATCGCTGCTGCACGGGATCGTCGACCGGTGCGGTCTTCACTCTCATCGGCTCTGGTCATGACGCGCAGCCCCACGTTGGTTCCCAGCCAGCGGAACGGCTCCGGCTCCCAACGCCGTGACCGGTGACCGACCCAGGGAAGAGAGGTCAGTTCCGTGTCATGGCCGGTGATGAGGTCGGCAAGCGTTCGTCCGCCTAGGTTGGAGGTCGTGACTCCGTCGCCCACGTAGCCGCCTGACCAGGCGAGGCCCGTCTCCCGATCAAGGCCGCACGATGCCCACCAGTCGCGGGCGATGCCCAGGGGCCCTCCCCAGGTGTGCGTGACTGCTGCATCACTGACGGTGGGGAACATGTCGACCAGCACCTGCCAGAGAGCCGCGTGCACCCGAGGGTCTCGGTCCTGCTCGGGCGCAATCTTGGACCCGTAGGAATAGGGAGCCCCACGCCCTCCGAACGCCAGTCGTCCATCACTCGTGCGCTGGCCGTAGATGATGAGGTTGCGGCCGTCCGAGAACGTCTCCCGGTGACGCAGTCCGATCGAGTCCCAGATGTCATCGCTGAGTGGCTCCGTGGCAAGCATCATCGAGTAGACCGGTGCAAGCGTGCGTGTGTGAGAGTCCAGTGTCCGCGTGTAGCCCTCTGTCGCGCGCACGATGTACTCCGCTCGGACCGTTCCGCTGGTCGAACGCACGATGCCGGGTTCAATCGATGTCACCGGAGTCTGCTCATAGACCCGCACGCCCGAGCGTCGGACTGCCTGACCGAGTTGCCGCACAAGTCTGGCGGGGTTGAGCGCAGCGCAGTGGGGCGTAAAGGTCGCCCCGAGGGTGTCCGTTGCCAGCAGGCGTGCTTCCGCCTCGTCCCGGTCGAGAAGGCGAAGATCCTCCGCCCCGAAGCCCCACTGCCGGGAATGGCGCACCTCCTCCTCCGCGGCGGACCACTGCAGGGCGGTCCGGGCGGAGACGATCGTGCCACCCTTGCTCCAGCCGATATCCCAGCCCTCGGCATCCGCGACACGGCCGATCTCGGTGACGGAGTCGATCATCGCTCGCTTCATGCGAATCGCGTTGTCTCGTCCTGCTCGTCGAGCGAGAGCGTCCAGGGACACCGGAAAGAGCGCGGATGCCCATCCGCCGTTGCGCCCGCTGGCGCCAAAGCCGACCTCCTGCGCCTCGAGGACGGCGATTCTCAAGGACGGATCTCGTCGCGACAGGTAGTACGCCGTCCAGAGCCCGGTGTAGCCACCGCCGACGATCGCAACGTCCACGGAGGTGTCACCCGGCAGGGGCTCGCCAATCGGGCGAGTGAGGTCTGCCGGGAGGGTGTCCCACCACAGCGACAGGTGGCGCAGGTCTGAGGTCACCGTGCCCATCCGGCGACGTAGTCAGGAATGGGCACGTCATCGGGGCAGTCACCCGAGCGCACCGGAGTGCCGAATGACTCAGCAAGCGGAACCACGCCGGCCCAGATTCGCGAGTACGGCGGCGTGCTGATGTCGGCCTCGTCGTCCTCCGGATCTCCTGCTCCGACCTTCACCGACGCCTCGTTCAGATCCAGCGCCAGTGTCATGGTCCCCGCCAGCTCCTTGGTGCTGGGCGGTCGGCACTCGGACCACCGTCCGGGAAGAAGGTGCTCGGTGATCACGTGCAGCGCATCGAGTTCATCGTCACCCTCGAGTCGTCGAGCGATGCCGAGTGCCATCACCGAGCGGTAGTGCATGCTGGAGTGGAAGGCGCTTCTGGCGACGACGAGGCCATCGAGCAGCGTCACCGTGAAGCAGGTGGGCTGTCCCTCCGCGAGTGCGCGAAACAGACGCGATCCGGTGGATCCGTGGAACACGATGTCTGATCCTCGTCGGGCATATGCGACCGGAAGGACAAACGGCTGTCCGTCCGCCACGACGGCGACGTGGCCGACGAGGCCGGAGTCGAGGATCTGATGAAGCGCCTCGCGATCGTTGACCGCGTTCTCCGGAATGCGGCGCACCGTGGTGCGACTCGTGGACCCTGGTCGCGTCACAGAAGCGACCATGCCTGCGTCAGGGTCTTGCGCAGGATCTGCTCCATCTCGTCGAACTCGGCGGGGCCGATCGTGAGTGGGGGAGCGAGCTGGATCACCGGGTCACCCCGGTCGTCCGCGCGGCAGTACAGGCCCTCATCGAACAGGGCCGTGGACAGATAGCCCCGCAGCACACGCTCGGCCTGCTCGTCGTTGAGCGTCTCACGGGTGCCCTTGTCCTGAACCAGTTCAATTCCATAGAAGTAGCCGGCACCGCGCACGTCACCCACGATCGGCAGGTCGCTCAATCGGGCGAGGGTGCTCTTGAAGATCTCCTCGTTCTGGCGGACATGCTCATTGGTGCCCTCGCGATCGAAGATATCGAGCGTGGCGAGGGCGGCGGCTGCGCCGACAGGGTGACCGGACCAGGTGAAGCCGTGCAGGAACATCGCTGTGCCTGATCGGAAGGGCTCGAAGAGGCGGTCGCTGACGATCATGGCACCCATGGGCGCATAGCCGGAGGTCATGCCCTTGGCACACGTGATGATGTCCGGTGTGACGCCGAATCGGCTCATGGCGAAGGTGTCGCCAATGCGACCGAAGGCAGTGATGGTCTCGTCGGCGACGAGAAGCACATCGTGCTCATCGCAGATCTCTCGCACGCGCTCGAGGTAGCCGGGAGGAGGCGGGAAACAGCCTCCGGAGTTCTGCACTGGCTCTAGGAACACGGCGGCGACAGTGTCAGCCCCCTCGAACTCGATTGCCTCGGCGATCCGATCGGCAGCCCATCGGCCGAATGCCTTCTCATCATCGCGCAGGTGCTCGGGCGCTCGATAGTGGTTCGTGTTGGGCACTCGAATGCCACTGGGCACAAGGGGCTCGAAGGGCTCCTTGGCAGCGGGGATCCCCGTGATGGACAGAGCCCCCTGCGGCGTGCCGTGATAGGCCACGGCTCGCGAGATCACCTTGTGCTTGGTGGGACGGCCCGTGAGCTTGAAGTACTGCTTGGCAAGCTTCCAGGCGGATTCGACGGCCTCACCGCCGCCGCTCGTGAAGAACACGCGGTTCAGGTCCCCAGGCGCGAGGGCCGCCAGACGTTCGGCGAGTTCGATCGCCCGCGGATGCGCATAGGACCAGATGGGGAAGTAGGCCAGCTCGGAGGCCTGTCGAGCCATGGCCTCGCCGATCTCTGATCGGCCGTGACCCAGCTGCACCGTGAAGAGGCCAGACAGGCCGTCCAGATAGCGGCGGCCCTGCTCGTCCCAGATGTAGGCGCCTTCGCCTCTGACGATCACCGGAACGCTGGTGCCGTTGTCGTAGGCAGAATGCCGGGTAAAGGGCATCCACAGGTGATCTCGAGCGCGTTCAGCCAGAGAGTCGGTGCTCTGGTCGGTCACATCTTGCGGGGTGCTGGTCACGGTTCCGCCTCCTAGCGGGTTCCCCACGTGTAGATCTGCTTGCGCAACTTGAGGTAGACGAACGTCTCCGTTGCCCGCACGCGGGGAAGGGCACGGATCTTGCGGTTGATTACCTCAAGTAGGTGGTCGTCGTCCTCAGCCACGATCTCCGCGAGGATGTCGAAACTGCCAGCGCAGACGACGAGGTAGTCGACTTCCGGCATCTTCTCGATCTCGCTGGCGACCTCTTCGGCATCTCCGTCGACGGTGATGCCGATCATCGCCGAGCGGGAGAAGCCCACCTGGACGGGATCAGTGACGGCGACGATCTGCATGACGCCGGTGTCCTGAAGCCGTTGGACTCGCTGGCGCACGGCTGCCTCGGAGAGGCCCACCGCTCGGCCGATGGTTGCGTAGGGTCGACGCCCGTCCTGCTGGAGCTGCTCGATGATGGCCTTGGAGGTGTCATCCAGCGTGGGGGTGGGTCGCTCGCCGGAGGCCATGCCCCATGGTGCCGCAGACCAGAGTCGAATATCAAGCGAATTTCGCGGATTGGAGAGACATATCCAACGAATTCCGCATAGAATATGGAAATTGTATCCAATAATCGCAGGTGGGCTTAGCCTCCCATCTGTACCTGTCGACGTTACTGGAGGCTCGAATGGGCAAGCGGATCATCACCAATGTCATCGGTGGCGAGCGAGTGGAATCCTCGAGTGGAGAGACCACGGACCTCGTTAATCCGTCCACCGGCGAGGTCTTCGCGGCTGCGGCACTGTCCTCGGAACAGGATGTCGACCGCGCCTACACCGTGGCACAGGAGGCCTTCGGGACGTGGCGTGACAGCACTCCCTCGGAGAGGCAGGCCGCCCTTCTGGCCATTGCGGACACCCTCGAGGCTCATGCCGAGGAACTCGTGGCGCTGGAGAGCGAGAACACGGGCAAGCCGATCGCCGTGACCATGGCGGAGGAGATCCCGCCGATGATTGACCAGATCCGCTTCTTCGCTGGGGCCGCGCGAGTTCTTGAAGGACGTGCCGCTGGCGAGTACATGAAGGGCTTCACTTCCATCATCCGTCGCGAACCCGTGGGTGTCATCGGGCAGGTCACCCCGTGGAACTACCCGATGATGATGGCCGTATGGAAGTTTGCTCCCGCCATCGCCGCGGGCAACGCGGTCGTGCTCAAGCCCAGTGACACCACCCCTGTTTCGACCGTGCGCATGGCCGAATTGATCACCGAGTCGGGCGCCCTCCCGTCGGGAGTGATGAATGTGGTCTGCGGTGATCGCGACACCGGTCGTGCACTGGTGGAGCACGCGGTTCCACAGATGGTCTCGATCACCGGTTCGGTGCGTGCGGGCATGCAGGTGGCGGAGTCGGCGGCGAAGGACGTCAAGCGAGTGCACCTGGAACTGGGTGGCAAGGCCCCGGTGGTGATCTTCGACGACGCTGATCTGGAGGCGGCGGCGGAGTGGCTGGCGGTAGCGGGCTACTTCAATGCCGGGCAGGACTGCACGGCGGCCACGCGGATGATCGTTGGCGAAGGCATCTACGACGACTTCGTGGCTGCCATGGCCGAGCAGGCGAAGGGCACGGGCACCACCTTCGAGGACGGACCGGGCGGCGAGGCGATGGTGCCTCCGGTCAACAACGCCAATCAGCTCGAGCGAGTGCTGGGCTTCCTGGAACGCGCTCCCAAGCACGCGGAGATCGTTGCTGGCGGTGTTCGGCAGGGGGATCGTGGATTCTTCATCGAGCCCACCGTCGTCGCCGGACTCCAGCAGGACGACGAGATGATCCAGAACGAGATCTTCGGTCCGGTCATCACCGTCCAGCGCTTCTCGGACGAGGCTCAGGCGCTGCAATGGGCCAACGGGGTCAACTACGGTCTGGCGTCCTCGGTCTGGACACGCGACTTCGGCCGTGCGATGCGCATGGCGAAGGGCCTCGACTTCGGCACGGTCTGGATCAACACGCACATCCCGCTGGTGGCCGAGATGCCGCATGGTGGCTTCAAGCACTCCGGGTACGGCAAGGACCTGTCGATGTATGGATTCGAGGATTACACGCGGATCAAGCATGTGATGGCGAACATCGATTCCTGATTTCACCTATGTGACCTAGCCAACAAAAGGCCCCTCGGACAGCTGTCCGAGGGGCCTTTTGTGTCGCTGTTGTGTCGCAACTCCTTCGTACCTGCATGGGCTGGCCCCCAAGGATGGTCAGGGCTCCTCACTCATCGTGGCTAGCCTCCAACCTCAGGGATAAACCCGCACGAAAGCGATGAGGAGCATTTTAATGGGTAGGAAAGTTGCAAAGTTCGCGACGCTCGTGGGTGCAGCAGCACTGACGCTCGCGGCCTGCGGTGGAAGCTCGGACGAGGCTTCGACCGAGACAGAGGCCGGCGGCACCGAGGCGATCGCAAGCCAGTTCGATTTGTCTGGCATCCCCGTATCGGTCGGGTCCAAGGACTTCGACGAGCAGTTGATTCTCGGCCAGATGATGGTCCAGGCGCTGCAGGCGGCGGGCGCAGACGTCACTGACAAGGTGAATCTCGGCGGTACGGCAGTCGCACGTGAGGCGCTGCTGGCGGGCGAGATCGACGTCTACATGGAGTACAACGGCACTGGGTGGACCGTGCACCTGGGCCAGGAGGATCCCTCCTTCAACAGCGATGAGCTGACCACCGGAGTCCGCGAGAAGGATCTTGCTGACAACAACATCGTGTGGGTCGGCCAGTCGCCGTTCAACAACACCTATGGCTTCGCTGCGAGTCCGCAGGCGGCCGAGGCCAACGGCGGACCGTTCACACTCCAGACGATGATGGAGTACGTGCGCGACAACCCGGATGCGGTCGTCTGCATGGAGTCGGAGTTCCCGACCCGTCCCGACGGTCTGATCCTCACCGAGGAGGCAACTGGCATCACGCTTCCCGAGGGCCAGAGCAGCATTCTGGACACTGGCGTCATCTACACCGAGACGGCTGCAGGCAACTGCACGTTCGGCGAGGTGTTCACCACCGATGGTCGGATCCCCGCGCTCCAGTTGAGCCTCGTGGAGGATCCGGGCGTCAACATCCTCTACAACGTCTCTGCGACCTTCACGAAGGATACGTACGAGAAGGCACCTGAGGCATTCGACGGCATCGTCAATGCCATCCTGGCGCCGCTCGACAACGCGACGATGGCTGAGCTGAATGCGAAGGTCTCTGCTGAGGGCGAAGAGCCCGCGGCAGTGGCCAAGGCCTTCCTCGTCGAGCAGGGCATTATCGCCGGTTAGTCACCAGTCGGGCCACAGGGAGATCCTCCCTGTGGCCCGACTTTGGCTACAGGGAGATACATGTCTGGAATACAAGCCTGGCTTGATTACCTGTCCTCGCGTTGGGACCTCGTCGCGACAACGCTCATGGAGACGCTGTTCTACGTCGTCACCGTGACGATCGCCGCATCTGTCGTCTCGATCGCGATCGGAGTGCTGACGCGCCGTCATGCCTTCCCCCGTGAGTTCTCGCTGGCGATCGCCAGCGTCTTCCTCACGGTTCCGTCGCTAGCGCTGTTCACGATCTTCATTCCCGTGGTGGGCCTGGGCTTCTGGCCCTCCTTCATCGCGCTGTTCCTCTACGCGATCCTGCCGATTCTCCGAAACACCGTCACCGGCTTGCAGTCGGTAGACGCCAGTGTGGTCGAGTCGGCCCGCGGGATGGGCATGACGCGTCCGCAGATCCTGCTCAAGGTCGAGCTTCCGCTCGCCTGGCCAGTGATTCTCGCCGGCATCCGTGTTTCAGCAATGCTCACGGTGGGCATCTCCGCGATCGCGACGCTCGTCGCGGGCGGCGGGCTGGGCGACTTCATCAAGTCCGGTCTCGCTCGGCTGCCGTTGCCCAATTCACTCGAGGCGATCTGGACGGGCGTCATCCTGTCGCTCCTTCTCGCGCTCGCGATCGACTCAACGATGCGCGGCCTTGGCCGCCTCACCACTTCATCTGGAGTTCGCTCATGACATCAACCTCCCTTGATCCGCTGAACGAGCCTCGTGCACTCATCGAGCTCGTCAACGTCGGCAAGACTTACGCAGGCTCGGAGGAGCCCGCAGTGCGTGACCTCAACCTCGCGGTGCGTGAGGGGGAGATCCTCGTGCTTGTCGGACCATCAGGGTGTGGCAAGAGCACCACACTGCGACTGATCAACCGCATGATCGAGCCCACGTCCGGATCGATCATCTTCGAGGGCACCGACGTCACCAAGTCCGATCCGAATGAGCTCCGCCGACACATCGGCTACGTGATTCAGCAGGTCGGCTTGTTTCCGCATCGGACGATCGCCGATAACATCGGCACCGTTCCTCGCCTGCTCAAGTGGGACAAGAAGCGCACCGCGGCACGCGTGGAGGAGATGCTGGAGCTGGTGGGCATGGACCCCAAGCTCTATGCCTCGCGGTACCCGCGGGAGCTGTCGGGCGGACAGGCTCAGCGTGTCGGCGTGGCCAGGGCCTTGGCGGCAGACCCGGATGTCCTGCTGATGGATGAGCCCTTTGGCGCGATCGATCCGATCACCCGCGATCGACTCCAGAATGAGTTTCTGCGCCTGCAGGCCGAGTTGAAGAAGACCATCGTCTTCGTCACCCATGACATCGACGAGGCCGTGAAGATGGGCGATCGAATCGCGATCCTGGGGGAGCAGTCGATCATCGCCCAACTGGATCGTCCCGAGGTGATCCTCACGGATCCCGCAGACGATTTCGTCGAGAACTTCCTGGGATCAGGAGCGATCTTGAAGACCTTGACTCTCAGTCGCGTGCGCGATCTGGAGCTCTCCCAGATCCCCGAGGTGGTGCCCGGTGCGACGAGATCGCAGGCGCTCGCCGCTGTCGAGGAGTCGCCCGCAGGTTTCGCGGTCCTCCTTGATGCCCAGCAGAATCCCATTCGCTGGGTGGACCGCCGATCGCTGGACAACGTGTCCAAGCCGATCGAGCAGTCCGGCCGGGGCATCACCGTCATGCTTCAGCCGGAGGACACCCTGCAGGATGCGCTCTCGTCCATGCTGCAGACGTCCACCGGCATGTCAGTGGTGGTCGACGGCCGTGGGCGCTACCTGGGCTGCGTGACCATCGAGGCCCTTGCCCAGCTGCTCGTGCAGACACAGTCGGGTGCGGCATGAGCGAAGGCCGCGCCAGCCGTTTGGACCTGTTCGTCACTCCGGCCATCGGCTTGGTGCTGGCGGTCATGCTCTTCGTCGTCTGGAACTACTCGGACATGGATCCGACGACGGAGCGAATCCTCCAGCCCAGTGATCTGTGGCGCCAATTGCAGCAGCAGCTGGTGCTTGCCTTCTGGTCCACGCTTCTCGTCATCGTGGTGGCGATTCCCCTCGGCATCATGGTGACGAGAGGTGGTGCGCGCGGGCTCAAGAACAGCACCATTGGGCTTCTCGGCCTGGCTCAGGCCGTGCCCGCCTACGGACTCATCGTCCTGTTCTTCGTGTGGCTTGGGCAGGGTGCCTTCACGGTCATTCTCGCGCTCGCGACGTTCTCGCTGCTGCCCGTGCTGCGAAACACGATCGTGGGCATTGAGCAGGTCGACCCGGCGATCATCGAGTCAGGCAAGGGAATGGGCTTGACGCCTGTGCAACGCCTGCTCCGGATTGAACTGCCGCTGTCGGTGCCGGTCATCATCTCCGGTGTGCGCACGGCCACGGTTATCACCGTTGGCATGGGTGCGCTGGCGTTCCTGATCGGTGGTGGCGGCCTGGGTGAGACGATCAACGCGGGACTGAAGCTCAACCGCCCCACGGCGATCTTCGTGGGTGCTGCCCTCGTCGCTCTCGTCGCGCTTGCCTTCGACTGGGCGGGAGCGCTTGCGCAGAGGTACCTGCATCCCAAGGGGCTGTGAGCGTTCGATCCATGACGAGGTGATCGTCGAGGATGCTGGTCGGTCACACCACTGACATAAGAGGAGGGGGGTGGGATCCAATGGATCCCACCCCCCTCCTCTCGTGGTGCTAGTTGCCGCCCTCGTTGAGGGTGACGTCGATCGGGGTGAAGTCATCCCCGGTGACGTTGAGGCCCTCGGCCGACAGTGCTGCGTCGGCTGCCTCAGCGAACTGGTTGGTGAAGGCCGCGGCCCCTGGGTCGGCCGTGAGGATGGTGGCGCCCTCGAGGTTCTTGGTGTTGAGGGACACGCTCACGGTCTGATCCCAGAGCGCCTGGTCGATGACACCGACGCCGGCCGGGCTCGGCCAGATCAGCTTGTTGACCTCGTTCATCATCCACAGCTGGTGGCTGGCGCCGAGCTTGGAGCCATTGGCCGTGATGATGTCAGCGCACTCCTGTGCGTTGTCGCGGCAGTGGATCCAGCCCTTCAGCGACGCGGTCACGAAGCGCTGCGTCGTGTCCTGGTACGCAGGATCGGCGAGACGCTCCTCTGAGGCCCACACGGCGTCCTGGTACATGGCGACACCCTCATCGTTGTAGTTCACGACGTTGAAGTCAGAGGGCTGATAGAGCTCGCCGGTATCGGGATTGATCGCCTCGAGCACCATTGCGTACTCGTTGTAGGTCATGGCCTCCGCGGCATCGATCTCGCCGTTGAGAAGCGCGACCATGTCGAACTGCTGCTGGACATGCTCGACGTCAGCCGCGGGATCCAGACCGGCCTTGGTGATGGCGGCGAAGACCTCGTACTCATTGCCGAATCCCCAGTTGCCGATCTTCTTGCCCTTGAAGTCCGCAGCCGTGGTGATGCCACTGTCGGCGAACGAGACCTGCAGGGTTCCGGAGCGCTGGAAGACCTGAGCGACATCGACGATGCCAGCTCCCTGCTCGCGGGAAGACAGCGCCTTGGGCACCCACGAGATCGCGAAGTCGGCACCGCCCTGGGCCAGAACTGTCTGCGGAACGATGTCGACGCCACCCTCGAGGATGGTCACGTCGAGGCACTGCTCCTCGTAGTAGCCCTTGTCCTTGGCTGCGTAGTAGCCGCCAAACTGGGCCTGCACGAACCACTGAAGCTGCAGGCTGACCGGCGTGAGCTCCGTGCACTCGCCGGCCACCGCTTCCTCTGCTGCGGGCTCCTCTTCAGGCGCGGGCGCCTCCTCTTCAACCGCGGCAGCTTCCTCTGCCGCGGGCTCCTCGGTGCTGTCGCTGCTGCTGCAGGCCGTGAGAGCCAGTGCTCCTACTGTCGCCAGGGTCGCCAGGCGCACCCAGGGACTGCGTGCGATTGCTCGCATTCTTCCTCCTTGTGGGGTTCTTCTGTGGGTCCTGGTTCCCGGTGGCTAGGTGTTCCGCCGGTGACCGATCCAGGGGGTTGACCATCGCTCTATCGCCAGGACCACCAGGTAGAACAGGAGGCCTAGAACGATGGAAGCGACGACATAGGCCCAGGCCCGGCCGTAGGCAGTGTTCGCGGCGGATGACGCGATTCGACTGCCCAGACCTTCCTGGGGGCCACCGAAGTACTCGGCGACGAGGGCGGTGATGACGGCAAGGGGTGCGGCGATCTTCAGACCGGTGAAGAAGAAGGGAATCGCATTGGGGACGCGCAAGATCCGCAGAGTGGTTCGTGGTGAGGCGTTCATCGAGCGCATCAACTCCAGTTGCACGGGCTGCACCTGCAGCAACCCCCGTGTGACGTTCACGAACATCGGAAAGAAGACGATGATCATCGTGACCAGTACCCGAGGGGTCCTGCTCGTGATGTTGAACATGTTGTTGAGGATGGGTGTCAGGGCAATGATGGGCACGGTTGCCAGTCCTGCCGCAAGCGGCGTGACCAGATTGTTAACGACGGAGAACCGAGTTGCCAGCAGGGCCGAGGCCACGCCGACGATGATGCCGAAGGCAAGCCCCAGGAGGGCTGTGGTGCCGGTGTACACGGCGGTCGACCACATCAAGGGCAGGTTGCCGAAGAAGTTCTCTCCGATGAGCGATGGGGCCGGGAGCAGGTAGGGCTTGATGTCCTGGACGACCACGATGAGCTGCCACAGTGCCAGGAAGAGCACGCCAACCAGGATCGGCGGCCAGATCATGCGGAGGCGATCGTTCATCACACTTCTCCGACCCGCGCGGAGACAGCGCCTCCGCCCCTGCCTCTCAAGGCCTCGCGCACGGCGGTGACGGAGTCGTAGAAGCCCTCATCCTCGCGGGTGTCCTCATTCCGCTCTCCCAGGTCGACCGGAATGATGTCGGTGATCCGGCCGGGACGGGGAGACATCACCACGACCCGATCCGACAGGTAGACGGCCTCCGGAATCGAGTGGGTCACGAAGATGATGCTCTTGCCGGTCTCCTGACGAATGCGGAGCAGCTCATTCTGCATGCGCTCGCGCGTCATCTCGTCGAGCGCGCCGAACGGCTCGTCCATCAGCAGCAGGGGGGGATCGACGGCCAGGCTGCGGGCAATGGCAACGCGCTGCTGCATGCCTCCGGACAACTCCCACGGACGATGAGTGGCGAAGTCGGCCAGCTGCACCATCTCCAACAGCTCCATGGCCCGGGCGGAGCGACGCTCCTTGGACCACCCCTGAAGCTCCATGGGGAGTTCGACGTTGCGACGCACCGTCCGCCAGTCGAAGAGCGCCGCCTGCTGGAAGGCCATTCCGTAGCGCTGCTCCTTGCGTGCGTCGGCGGCGCTCATGCCGGCAACATCGATGTCCCCGCGCGTGGGATGGGTGAGGTCGGCGATGACCCGCAGGAGGGTGCTCTTGCCGCAGCCTGAGGGTCCGATCAGCGAGATGAACTCACCCTGATCGACGCGAAGGTCGATGTCCTGCAGAGCCGTGACCTCATTGGGCTGGCCTTCGTTGAAGATCTTCCAGACACCGCTGGCCTGGACTGCGACCTGAGTCGTCGTCGGCGTGCTCATGCGTTGTTCTCCTTGGGCAGGTTGCGGGTCAGGAACACATCGAGTGCTGTCACGAGGGCGGCCGCCACGAGGCCGAGCAGGATTGCCCCGAAGACGGCCACGTAGACCTTGGCAGGCTGCGAGGTGGTCTCCCGGGCGTACTCGATGATGAGCCGGCCGATGCCGCCTCGGACACCGGTGGAGATCTCAGCAACGACGGTGCCGACCACAGCAGCCGCGGCAGACACCTTCATCGCAGGGATGAGGTACGGCAGCGAGGACGGGAAGCGCAGCTTCCAGAGCATCTGCCGTGGAGTCGCTGCGTAGGAGCGCATCAGTTCCAGGGAGGTGGCGGTGGGCGCCTGAAGGCCGCGAAGGGCTCCGACGCTCATGGGGAAGAAAGCGAGATACGACGCGATGAACATGACTGAGTAGGTCGAGGACCACTGCACGGGGCCGATACTGATGCGATTCCCGATGCCGGTGATGAGCGGGGCGAGGGCGATCAGGGGCACAGTCTGCGACGCGATGACGAAGGGGAGGAGTCCTCGCTCCATGAAGGCGAACCGCTGCATGACCACAGCGAGGATCAAGCCCACCCCGACGCCGATGACGAAGCCGCCCAGAGCCACGAGGAGTGAGTAGAAGGCCGCCGCGGCGACAGCCTGAGCCACGGTGGTCTCGGACCCTCGGACCTCTGGCTCGGTGAACCCGGCCACCATGGTCCAGACGTGTGGCATCGACGTGTCGTTGGTGTTGAAGGGCAGCTCGACGATGGTGCCCACGAGCTTGACGAGCTCCCACATGATGATGACAAGGGCGACGCCAGCCAGCGCCCAGAGCACGCCCGCGACGCCGCCGCGGAACCGTCGGGAGACGGACCCCTGCCGCTTCACGGGAGTAGAGGACTCGGCTGCAGTCTGGGACACCTGTATTTCGCTCCTGTTACCTCGGTGTGGGTCGTCAGTCAGGGCTCTTGGCTCAGGACTTCGCCTTGAGGTGCTCCTGGATTGCTGGGATCACCTTCTCGCCATACTGCGCGAGCGTGTGGTCCTTGTCGTCGTGCTGGAGGTACAGGGCGAACTGGTCGACGCCGAGGGCCTTGAGCTCCTCAAGCCGCTGGATGTGCTGCTCGGGGGAGCCGATGATGCAGAAGCGATCGACGATCTCGTCGGGGACGAAGTCGGTGTGGGTGTTTCCCGCCTGACCATGCTCGTTGTAGTCGTAGCCCTTGCGGTTCTTGATGTAGTCGGTGAGAGCGCTGGGCACGGCTGCGCCCTGCTCACCGTAGCGCTCCACGATGTCCGCCACGTGGTTGCCGACCATGCCCCCGAACCAGCGGAGCTGGTCGCGGGCGTGGGCGTTCGCCTCGTCGGATCCGTCGGTGATGTACGCGGGAGCCGCTACGCAGATGTACACGTCGTCCGGGTTGCGCCCGGCCGCCTCGGCCGCAGCACGCACCGCCGTGATGGTCCATTCGGCGATGGACGGGTCCGACAGCTGGAGGATGAAGCCGTCGCCAACCTCGCCGGTGAGTGCGAGGACCTTGGGTCCGTACGCGGCCACCCATACGCCGGATCGGGAGGCGGATGCCCACGGCAGCCGGAGCTGATTGCCCTTGTAGTCGACGGCCTCACCGTTGACCAGGCCCTTGATGTCGACGACGGCCTGACGCAGCTCCGCGACCGTCACGGGCTTGCCGTTTGTCACTCGAACGGCACTGTCTCCGCGGCCGATGCCGATGACCGTGCGGTTGCCGTACATCTCATTGAGAGTCGCGAAGACGGAGGCCGTCACGGTGATGTCTCGCGTCGCGGGGTTGGTCACCATGGGGCCGACGATCACCTTGCGGGTCTCGTCGAGGATCTTGCTGTAGATGACGTAGGGCTCCTCCCACAGGATGTGCGAGTCGAACGTCCACACGTATGAGAATCCATAGGTCTCAGCTCTCTTGGCCAGGTCCACCACCCGTGCTGCGGGAGGAGTGCACTGGAGTACGACGCCGATATCCATGTTTTGCCCTTCGGTCGGTGGTGCGGTCGACTGGTGGTGAGTGCTGGCGGATTCTCCGCCGGTGGTCAGCGAGTCTGGGGGAAGCCCAGGTCGACGGAGGATGTCGATGGGTCTGGCCAGCGGGAGGTGATCGTCTTGGAGCGTGTGTAGAACTCGATGCCGGCTGGGCCGTACATGTTGCTGTCACCGAAGAGTGAGGCCTTCCAGCCGCCGAAGCTGTAGTACGCCACCGGGACGGGGATCGGCACGTTGATGCCGACCATGCCGACCTGGATGTCGAACTGGAACTGACGGGCTGCACCGCCATCCCTGGTGAAGATGGCCGTGCCATTGCCGTACTGGTGGTCGTTGATCAGCGTGACGGCGTCGTCGTACGTATCCACCCGCATGACCGTGAGGACAGGACCGAAGATCTCCTCGTCGTAGGCCTTCATTCCCGGCTTGACATTGTCGATCAGGCTGGGGGCCAGGAAGTAGCCGTCCACGGGGAGATCGTTCTCGCGCCCGTCGACCACGACGCGAGCGCCTTCGTCCGGCGCGCCCGCGATGTAGGAGGCCACCTTGTCTCGGTGCTCGCGCGTGATCAGCGGCCCCATCTCCGCCTCGGGGTCGGTGCCTGGGCCGACCTTGAGGGCAGGCAGTCGCTTGGAGATGGCCTCGACCAGCTTGTCGCCGATTCCGCCGACAGCCACGACCACCGAGATGGCCATGCAGCGCTCGCCTGCGGAGCCGTAGCCGGCGCTGACGGCAGCATCTGCTGCCATGTCGATATCGGCGTCGGGAAGCACGACCATGTGGTTCTTCGCGCCGCCGAGCGCCTGGACCCGCTTGCCGTTGGCGGTGCCTGTGGAGTAGATGTACTTGGCGATGGGGGTGGAGCCGACGAAGCTGACCGCCTGGATGTCGGGATGCTCAAGGATGCGGTCAACGGCCACCTTGTCACCCATGACGACGTTGAAGACGCCGTCGGGAAGGCCGGCCTGCTTCAGCAGGTCCGCGAGGAAGAGGGCCACCGACGGGTCCTTCTCGCTGGGCTTCAGAATGAAGGTGTTGCCGGTGGCGATGGCGTTGGCGAACATCCACATCGGCACCATGGCCGGGAAGTTGAAGGGCGTGATGCCGGCGACGACGCCCAGGGGCTGCTTGATGCTGTACACATCGACGCCGGTCGAGACCTGCTCGCTGAAGCCGCCCTTCATGAGCTGGGGGATTCCGCAGGCAAACTCGATGTTCTCGATGCCGCGGGCGAGCTCTCCCGCCGCGTCGCTGGGAACCTTGCCATGCTCGATGGACACCAGGCGGGCAATCTCGTCTCGGTTGTCGAGCACAAGGCGATGGAAGTTGAACATCACCTGAGCGCGCTTGGACAGCGAGGACTTCCGCCAGGTCAGGAATGCCTCAGCGGCTGTCGCGACGGCCTTGTCGACATCGTCGACTGAGGCGAAGCCGACCTCGGCCTGCTGCTCGCCGGTGGCGGGATTGAAGACTGGCCCGCTGCGGCCGGAGGTGGCCGGGGTGAGGGTTCCGTTGATCCAGTGGTCGATGGTGCGCATGGCTTCCTTCGTGGGTTCAGGCCGTAGTGCGGGCCACTCGGTTCTTCGTGTCGACCGGGGTATCGGTCTTGTGGAGCGTGATCCGGGTGTGGATCGGTGTGGTGACGTGGGCGGTCAGCCGGTGGTGATCAGATCAGGTACTGGGAGAGACCGCGCTTGAGGAACACGCCGTCTCCCTTTGCACCGTGGTACTCGTTGTCGTCGATGACGACCTTGCCGCGGGAAAGCACGGTATCGACGTGCCCGTCGATCACCACGCCCTCCCAGGCGGAGTGGTCCATGTTCATGTGGTGTGTCTTGTGGTACCCGATCTCCGTCCGGCCAGCCGGATCGTAGATGACGATGTCGGCATCGAAGCCCGGGCGAATGTCGCCCTTGCGGCCGTAGAGGCCGAACATGCGGGCCGGTGTGGTCGAGCACAGTTCCACCCAGCGCTGCAGGCTAATCCTCCCGTCGACCACGCCTTGGTAGATCAGATCCATTCGGTGCTCGACCGAGCCGATGCCGTTGGGGATCTTGGAGAAGTCGCCCACACCCATCTCCTTCTGCTCCTTGAAGCAGAAGGGGCAGTGGTCGGTACTGATGACGGACAGGTCGTTGGTGCGCAGGTAGCGCCAGAGCTCCTCCTGATGCTCCTCGGCCTTGGATCGCAGGGGAGTGGAGCAGACCCACTTGGCTCCCTCGAATCCAGGTTGCGACAGCTGGTCCTCAAGGGAGAGGTACAGGTACTGAGGGCAGGTCTCGCCGAAGACGTTCCAGCCCTCGTCCTTGTGTGCCTGGAGCACGTTGACTGCCTGCTTGGCCGACATGTGCACGATGTACAGCGGCGCTCCCGTCATGCGCGCCAGCATGATGGCCCGGTTGGTGGCCTCCGCCTCCGTCTCCCAGGGTCGAGTGAGCGAGTGGTACTTCGGGTCCGTCTTGCCCTCCGCGAGCGCCTGGGCCACGAGCACGTCAATGGCGCTGCCGTTCTCGGCATGCATCATGATCATCGCCCCGTTGCCCGACGCCTGCTGCATGGCCTGCAGGATCTGACCGTCCGAGCTCAAGAAGACGCCCGGGTAGGCCATGAACAACTTGAAGGTCGTGACTCCCTCGTCGACCAATTCGTCCATGGCCTTGAGGGAGTCGGCATCAACACCGCCGACCACCTGGTGGAACCCGTAGTCGATCGCGCAGTTGCCGTCGGCCTTGCGGTGCCATTCCGCCAGACAGTCCTGAACTCGCTCACCCTGCTTCTGAACGGCGAAGTCGATGATGGTGGTGGTGCCGCCCCAGGCCGCAGCCCTCGTCCCCGTCTCGAAGCTGTCCGACGCCACGGTTCCGCCGAACGGCATCTCCATGTGGGTGTGTCCGTCGATGCCGCCCGGAACCACGTACTTGCCCGTGGCATCGATCACCCGATCCACCGACGCCGCGAGGTCGACACCCAGGGTCCGCTCACCCGGAGCGAGGATCGCCGCGATGGTCTCGCCGTCGACGAGGACATCCGCCTGGCTGCTGCCCTGGGCGGTGACGATGGTTCCGTTCTTGATCAGGATGGTCATGGCCGGTGGTCCCTTCTTCGCCTGGAGTGTGCTTCGTTCAGGTCGTCGTCACGCTACTTCTGCCGGATACAGTCTGCCGCCTCAGGGGCGCACAAGATCGTCGTATGCGTCGGGACGACGATCCCGGTAGAACTGCCAGCGATTGCGCACCTCGGTGATCAGGTCCAGGTCGAGGTCCCTGATGATCAGCTCGGGCTTGTGGGGGTCGCCCTTCTCGCCGACGTAGTTGCCCTCAGGATCGACGAAGTAGGACTGGCCGTAGAAGTCGTCATCGCCTAGGGGCTCGATCCCCACTCGGTTGATCGCTCCCACGTAGTACTCATTGGCCACGGCCGCCGCAGGCTGCTCGATGCTCCAGAGGTACTGCGAGAGTCCACGGGAGGTGGCGCTGGGGTTGAAGACGATCTGTGCACCATTGAGACCCAGCGCACGCCAGCCCTCGGGGAAGTGGCGGTCGTAGCAGATGTAGACGCCGATCCGGCCGACGGCGGTTTCGAACACGGGGTAGCCGCCATTCCCGGGACGGAAGTAGAACTTCTCCCAGAAGCCATTGACGTGGGGGATGTGCTGCTTGCGGTACTTGCCGAGGTAGCTGCCGTCCGCGTCGAGGACCGCGGCCGTGTTGTAGAGGAACCCCGGGCCGGCGTCCTCGTACATCGGCAGCACCATGACCAAGTTGAGCTCGCGGGCGAGGGCCTGAAAGCGCTCCACGATGGGGCCGGGAATCTGCTCGGCGTACTCGTAGAACTGGGCATCCTGCACCTGGCAGAAGTACGGACCGTAGAACAGCTCCTGGAAGCACACGACCTTGGCGCCCTCCGCCGCTGCCTGTCGTGCGTACTCCTCGTGCTTGACGATCATCGATTCCTTGTCGCCGGTCCAGTCGGTCTGCACCAAGGCTGCTCGAACGATGGTCATGCGCTCCTCCTCGTGGGTGGCCCTTGTCGACCCGTGTCAACATCTGTAATTCTGGACAGTAGACATAAACAGTTGTGTTACAAAAGGGTTTCTACAAAGTTCTTTCGGACTTTTTCGCGTACTGAACATTTGGCGTGTGAAGCGAGGTCCGCGGGGGCGTGCAACCGAGCGGGAGGCGAGCGGATGTCAATGGTGGACGGGCTCGCGTCGACAGACCTCCTTGCTCAGGGACAGGTTGCCGAAGGGCAGGTTGCCGAGCGGGATGCTCCCGCTGACATCGCCGACCCGCTGACCCTGATCGTGTCGTCGCTGGAGGATCGGTCTCCCAAGGGCATCGCGGCCGCTGTTCATCGGCTCATCCGGTCCGAGCGCCTTCAGACCGGCGATCGACTGCCCACGGTTCGGGTGCTCGCCGCCGCCCTGTCCGTGAGCCCGGCCACCGTCAGTGAGGCGTGGCAGGCGCTCGGGGCCGTTGGCGCCATTCAGGCGCGCGGCCGGGCGGGCACCTTCGTGACGCAGACCGCTGAACCCAGCCGGCCGATCCGCTACCTGGGCATCGGCGGCCCATCCGAGGGCGAGGGAGTGAATCTATCCACGGGCACCCCCGATCCTGCCCTTTTGCCCCCGCTACGCGATGCAGTCGACCGAGTGGTGGCCCGGTCCACATCGTGGACGACGAGCTACCTCGACGAACCGGTGCTGCCGGAGCTCGAGGAACTGCTGCGATCGGACTGGCCGTTCGCGCCCGAGCGACTCACCGTGGTCGACGGTGCACTTGACGCCCTGTCCCGCATCGTCGACCAGGTGGTCCGGCTGGGGGACCGCGTCGCCATGGAGAACCCCGGCTTCCCGCCGCTCATCGATCTCCTGGAGCGTGCCGGCGCCGACATCCTTCCGCTGGAGCTCGACGATTCCGGGGTGACCCCGCGGTCGATGGCGGTGGCACTGGCGAGGAAGCCGGTGGCGGTCTTCCTTCAGCCCCGGGCCCAGAATCCGACCGGGGTGAGCATGACGGTCGAGCGAGCGGCGATGCTCGCGGCGGTGCTTGCAGACGCACGGCTGGGTTCGCGGGCCGTGGCCGTGGAGGATGATCATTCGGGCGATATCGCGACGGGCGAGGACGTGAGCCTTGGCCGGCACCTCCCCGAGCGCACCGTGCATATCCGCAGCTACAGCAAGTCGCACGGCCCCGACCTGCGGATCGCGGCGGTCGGTGGGTCAGCTGAGATCATCGATCCCCTTGTCTCTCGCCGCATGCTCGGGCCTGGCTGGACGAGTCGGCTGCTGCAGTCCGTCCTCGTTGAGCTCCTGACCGATCCGGGTGCGGTCGCGGCTGTCGAGCGAGCTCGATCCATGTACGCGGTTCGCAGTCTCGCGCTCCGATCGGGGCTGGCGCGCCGAGGCGTGAAGAGTACCGCCGGTGACGGAATCAACGCGTGGGTCGAGGTGGCCGATGAGCGGGCCGCGCTCGTGGCGCTGGCTGCCCATGGGATTCGAGTATCACCTGGCGGGCCGTTCATGGTGACCGAGGAGCCGAGCCGGCACGTGCGCGTCACGACGAGCATGCTGGACGAGGAGGATCCTGATGAGGTGGCGGCCGTGGTGCAGGCGCTGTCGGCTGCCGCGGGAGCCGAGGGGATTCTGCGCGGGGTGTGATCCCATCCGGCCCATGACGACGATTCCCGTCATCTCGGACGACGATTTCCATCGTTACGATCGTGTTTCGATTCGCTAAACCACTCCCGATTCCTTGTATCAGCATGCTTTTCGTGCTTCGATGCCGTGAGAGCCACGGATCCCGTTTTCCAAGGCCGCCTTCGGGCCGGTGCAGGGAGCGATCGATCCGACGGTCTTGGATGAAACTGTGATGGAGAGGATGACCGAATGACCGAGGCGGTGTTCGCTGGCGGGAGGTCCCGCACGGGGCGATCATCGACCGTAGGGCAGGTCATCAACCCGGCTGATGGCTCGGTGGTCGATTCCTTCGCGTACGCGGACGCTGACGATGTCGGTCACGCTGTTTCGGCTGCTCGAGAGGCGTATGCCGACTGGTCTGGCCAGCCGCCGGTGGAGCGATCCGCCGCCCTGCACCGTCTGGCTGCTCGCCTGGAGGAGCGGTCGGACGAGTACGCCATCGTCGAGACCCGGCAGACCGGCAAGCCGATCCGGCTGAGCACAGGTTTCGATATCCCCGGCTCGATCGACAACGTGTCGTTCTTTGCTGGAGCCGCGCGAAATCTCGAGGGCAAGGCGGCCGCTGAGTGGGACGGTGACCACACGTCGCTGATCAGGCGTGAGCCCATCGGGGTCGTGGGCTCGATCGCGCCGTGGAACTACCCCCTCCAGATGGCCATGTGGAAGATGCTGCCGGCAGTCGCCGCTGGCAACACGATCGTGCTCAAGCCGGCAGAGATCACGCCGCTGACCACCCTGATGCTCGCTGAGGACTGTCGAGCGGCGGGCATCCCTGACGGCGTGGTCAACGTCGTGGTGGGCACCGGACCGGTGGCCGGTGAGGCGCTGGTGGGGCATCCCGGTGTCGACATGGTCTCGTTCACGGGCTCGACGCCCGTCGGCAAGCGGGTCATGGAGATCGCGACCGCATCGGTTAAGCGCGTCCACCTTGAGCTCGGCGGCAAGGCGCCTTTCGTGGTGTTCGATGACGCCGACCTTGAAGCTGCGGTGCATGGAGCCGTGGCCGGCTCGCTGATCAACACCGGGCAGGACTGCACGGCCGCGACGCGCGCCTACGTGCAGCGCCCTCTGTACGACGCCTTCGTCGCCGGCGTGGCCGATCTGTTCGGCGCCATCCGACTCGGCCCCACGGAGGATCCCGGTACCGACCTCGGTCCGCTGGTCTCGGCTCGGCAGGCCGAGCGAGTCGGCGGTTTCGTCGACCGTGCCCGCTCGGGCGGTGCGACCGTGGTCGTCGGCGGTGCTGCCCCCGGCGGGGATCTGGCATCAGGAGCCTTCTACCTCCCCACCCTGGTGGTGGGGGCGGCTCAGGACTCGGAGATCGTTCGGGACGAGATCTTCGGGCCGGTACTCGTGGTGCTGCCCTTCGACACCGATGACGAGGGCCTTGCGCTGGCCAACGACACCGTCTACGGGCTCGCCGCCTCGGCCTGGACCAAGGACATCTACCGAGCCCTGCGGGCACAGCGCGAAATCCGGGCGGGATGCGTCTGGGTCAACGACCACATTCCGATCGTGAGCGAGATGCCGCACGGGGGCTACAAGCAGTCCGGATTCGGCAAGGACATGTCCACCTACTCGTTTGACGAGTACACCCAGATCAAGCACGTGTCCATGGACATCACGGGTGTGGCGCAAAAGCCGTGGCACCGCACAATCTTCACCGGACCGGCGTAACCTGCCCTACTAGCCAGCATCAGCACCCGGCACGACGCACGAGCAGAACTACTCAACTGAACAGCCAGCGAACCGAACAGCACCACTCAACCGATCAGCACCACTCAACCGAACAGAACTCGACCGGAGGACGACATGACCACCAAGCGACCCGAAGCTATTGCCGCCATTGCAGGGACCATGCGGTCCTCCGTCTCCCGCCGTCGGCTGCTCCAGGCCGCAGGCATCGGTAGTGCGGCCATGGTGGCTGCCGCCTGCGGCACCGGTGGTGATTCCGAGGCGTCCGGCGAGGCGGCATCGGCCGAGGACATGAGCGACACCGACAAGACCCTCAACTGGTCAAACTGGCCGCTGTACATCGACGTTGACGAGGACTCCGGTGTTCGCCCGACGCTTGAGGCCTTCCAGTCCGAGACAGGCGTCGCTGTGACCTACACGGAAGACATCAACGACAACAACGAGTTCTACGCCAAGGTGCGCACGCAGCTCGAGCAGGGCCAGGACATCGGCCGCGATCTCGTTGTCCTCACGGACTGGATGGCCGCCCTGTGGATCCAGAACGGATTCGCGCAGAAGCTCGACAAGTCGATCATGCCGAACGCGGGCAACATCATTCCGCGGCTCAAGAGCGTGAGCTTCGATCCCAACCGCGAGTACACGCTGCCCTGGCAGTCCGGTATCGCCGGATTCGGCTTCAACAAGTCCGCGTACGCCGACGCGACCGGCAACGACAAGCTGGTCACGCTCGATCAGCTCTTCGATCCCGCGATCAAGGGTCGCGTGACCCTTCTGACGGAGATGCGCGACACCATGGGCGTCATGCTTGCCTCACTTGGCTACGACCCCGCCAACTTCACCGACGATGAGTTCAGTTCGGCCATTGAGCTGCTGACCAAGCAGGTCGACAGCGGCCAGGTCCGGCAGGTCACGGGCAACGACTACATCGCGGCACTGGAGTCGGGCGACGTCATCGGCGTCATCGGCTGGTCCGGCGACATCCTGGCCCTCGGCGAGGACTTCGGATTCGAGATCCCGGAGTCCGGCGGAACGCTGTGGACCGACAACATGGAGATCCCGGCACTTGCCCAGCACAAGAAGAACGCCGAGCTGGCGATGAACTACTACTACGACCCCGAGGTTGCGGCCGAGGTGGCGGCCTACGTGAACTACATCTGCCCGGTAGAGGGCGCTCAGGAGGCGATGGAGGCTCTCGATCCGGAGCTGGCGACCGATGAGTTCATCTTCCCAACCCAGGCGCTGCTGGACCAGACCTTCATCTTCATGGAGCTCACCGTTGAGCAGAACGACAAGTACGAGCGCGAGTTCCAGAAGGCGATCGGCAACTAGTCGCACGCGGGTCTCGCACACCACGGATCTTCAACGAGGAAGAGGTCATCGTGACTGACGCTGCACGTGCTGTGGAGGACCTGCACCTGCAGAACCTCACCAAGAGGTTCGGTGACTTCGTCGCTGTCGACGATCTCACGCTCACCATTCCGGCAGGGTCGTTCTTCGCCCTTCTAGGTGCGTCAGGCTGCGGCAAGACGACGACCCTGCGGATGGTGGCGGGACTCGAGGATCCCACCGAGGGCAGTATTCGCATCGGCGAGAAGGACATCACCGGTCTGCGGGCGTTCGAGCGGCCGGTCAACACCGTCTTTCAGTCCTACGCGCTGTTCCCGCATCTGGACATCTTCGAGAACGTTGCCTTCGGCCTTCGTCGTCGCGGCATCAAGGAAGTCAAGCCAGCCGTCGAGCAGATGCTTGATCTGGTCGAGCTCGGCAGCCTGGCTCGACGGAAGCCGTCGCAGCTTTCCGGCGGTCAGCAGCAGAGAGTCGCCGTCGCTCGAGCCTTGATCAACAGGCCGGATGTCCTGCTGCTCGATGAGCCGCTGGGTGCATTGGACCTGAAGCTGCGCCGGCAGATGCAGATCGAGCTCAAGCGCATCCAGATGGACGTGGGCACGACCTTCGTGCATGTCACGCACGATCAGGAGGAGGCCATGACCATGGCCGACACCGTGGCCGTGATGAATGCAGGTCGAATCGAGCAGATGGGCCATCCGGCTGACATCTACGAGACTCCGCAGACGGTGTTCGTCGCCAACTTCCTCGGTCAGTCGAACCTGATTGAAGGGCGACGCACCGGTGCGTCGGGGGAGTTCGGTGTCATCGAGGCGCACGGCCTGTCCTTCATGGTTCCCTCCGACCGCTGCTTCTGCTCCGGCTCCGACGTGACGTTGGGTGTTCGGCCCGAGAAGATCACTGTTCTCGACGCCGTCGACGCGGAGCAGGTTCCCGATGGCCACAACCGGCTGGAGGGGCGGGTCACCGACGTCTCCTACACGGGCGTCTCGACGCAGTACCTGATCGACGCCCCTTGGGGCCAGGAGCTCATCGTCTTCGAGCAGAACGTCGTCGTCGGGGACCGCTGCAGTGTCGGTGACCCCGTCATCCTGCATTGGGCGCCGAGCCACACGTTCGGACTCGATCCCGCGCCTGGCCGAGGTGCCGGTATCGATCCAGAGGTGATCGAGGCTGAGCGCGTGAACGCCCACCTGCGGGTTCGCGGCGCGGAGGACTGACGATGGTCGCGGTTGTTCCCACAGCGGCGCGCTCAGGTGCGTCGGCACCGGTCGCCCAGCGGTCATCCAAGACGGGCTACCTGCTGCTGTTCCCCGGCATGGCATGGCTGGGTGTCTTCTTCGCGATCCCGTTCGTGACGTTGTTCATGACGAGCCTGCAGCAGCCAGTGGTGGGGTCCCCGGGCAAGTACCAGTTGGGCCTTGAGTTCGGCAACTACGCGTCTGCCATGGCCGAGTACTGGCCGCTGTTCCTGAGATCGTTCCTGTACGCGGGTATCGCCACCCTGCTGGCGCTGGCCATCGCCTACCCGCTGGCCTACTTCATCGCCTTTCGGGCGGGGCAATGGCGCAGCCTCATGCTGGTGCTCGTCATAGCCCCTTCCTTCGCATCGTTCCTGCTCCGCACATACGCGTGGAAGACGATCCTGGCGGACGAGGGCATCATCACGAGCACGCTCAACTCCCTGCACCTGCTTCCGGAAGGGCGCATCCTCAACACGGGCATCGCCGTGGTGGCAGGTCTGACCTACAACTTCCTGCCCTTTATGATCCTTCCGCTGTATGCCGCGCTTGAGAAGATCGATCCGCGACTCATGGAGGCTGCTGGCGATCTGTACGCGTCGCCGCAGACCGCCTTCCGCAAGGTCACGTGGCCGCTCTCCATGCCGGGCATCGTCGCCGGAACGCTGCTCACGTTTATTCCTGCCTCGGGTGACTACATCAATGCGGCTCTTCTGGGCTCTACCGGAAACCGAATGATCGGCAATGCCATCCAGATCAACTTCATCCAGTTCCGTGACTATCCGACTGCGAGTGCGCTGTCCTTCGTGCTGATGGCGGCCATTCTCGTGCTGGTGTTCACGTACATCCGTCGAGCCGGGACGGAGGACCTCGTGTGATGCGCTGGCTGAGGCACCATCTCATCGGCATCGTGGCGGTTGCCGTTCTCGTGTACCTGTTCATTCCGATCGCCGTGATCATGGTGCTGTCGTTCAACAAGCCGGCAGGCAAGTACAACCTCAGCTGGAATGAATTCTCCCTTGACGGCTGGACGAATCTGTGTGGCGTTCCGGGTGTGTGCTCATCCTTTGCCACCAGCATTCAGATCGGCATCATCTCCACCATCGTCGCGACGATCCTGGGAACCATGATCGCCTTCGCGCTGGTGAGATATCGCTTCCGCGGGCGCAGCACGACGAACCTGCTGATCTTTCTGCCGATGGCCACACCCGAGGTCGTCATGGGCGCAAGCCTGCTGGCCCTCTTCCTGAATCTGAGGTTCCCGCTCGGCCAGGCGACGGTCACGATCGCCCACATCATGTTCATCATCTCGTTCGTCGTTGTCACCGTGAAGGCGCGTCTGCAGGGAATGGACCCAAGGCTGGAAGAGGCAGCTCGCGACCTCTATGCCGGTCCTCGACAGGTGTTCCGCTACGTGACCTTCCCCTTGGTGCTCCCTGGCATTCTCGGCGCAGCACTGCTGGGCTTCTCGCTGTCATTCGATGACTTCATCATCAGCTTCTTCAATGCCGGCACGCTGGTCACCTTCCCGATCTATATCTGGGGTGCCGCTCAGCGTGGAATCCCGGTTCAGGTGAACGCCCTGGCGACCATCGTCTTCCTCGTCGCACTGGCCATCGTGCTGACCGCGCAGTTCGTCAACCATCGGCGCAGGCAGGCTCTCGAGCGAAGCGCTGTGGATATGGACACTCTCTCAAGGTCATAGTCGTGGCACGACCGTCAGGCCACGTGAGGATTACCATGTGGGTCTAGGCGAGCGACCACGCGATCGTCTGCATTCTGATCGATCGAAGGGACTGGTGGGACGGCAGGGCGATCGGCCCTGCTCCGCGCTGATCGTCTTTGGCAAGGAGTCCCATGCACTTCTCATCTGAGTCCACCGCGCGCTCGCAGGCCGCTCTCGCGGGCCTACGAGTACAGCCATACTGGCTCGATACCCCTGATCGACCCGACCCGACGCCGCCGTTGATCGATGACGTCGAGGCGGATCTCGTCGTTGTTGGCGCAGGCTTCACGGGCCTGTGGACAGCACTGCTCGCCAAGCGGGAAGACCCGTCGAGCACCGTGGTCGTCCTGGAGGGCGGTCGGGTGGCGGAAGGAGCCACGGGTCGCAATGGGGGGTTCGTCGCCGCCTCCCTCACCCATGGACTGGCCAACGGCGCCGAGCGATTCGAAGATGAACTGCCGGATCTGCTTCGCATGGGTCAGGAGAATCTGGACGCGATTGAGCAGACGATCGAGGAATTCGGCATCGAGTGCGATTTCGTGCGGACCGGTGAGATGGACGTGGCGGTTTCCGAGCATCAGGTGGAGGAGCTCAAGGCCATGGCCGAGCTCGCGCAGAGCTATGGTCAGGAGGTCGAACTCCTGGACGCTGCCGGTGCGCGAGCGCTGGTGGACTCGAGCAGCTACCTCGCGGGACTGGTTGACCGAAGGAGCGTCGCCCTCGTCGATCCAGCGCGATTGGCCTGGGGTCTTGCTGGGGCATGCCGGTCCGTCGGAGTCCACCTGTATGAGGGTTCACCGGTTAAGGATCTGCTGGACGAGGACGACCACGTCGTGGTCGTCACGCGCTCGGGCTCGGTGCGCGCGGCACGAGTGGCATTGGCCACGAACGCCTACCCGCCGCTGCTGAAGCGGCTCAAGCACTACATCGTTCCGGTCTATGACTACGTGCTGGTGACGGAGCCCTTGACCGCAGACCACTGGGCTGCAATCGGGTGGGACGGGCGCGAGGGAGTGTCAGACGCGGGAAACCAGTTCCACTACTACCGGGTCACTCCCGATGGGCGCATCCTTTGGGGCGGCTATGACGCGGTGCATCATTACGGGAGCACCTTCGCACGCGAGCATGAGCACGACACGAGCTACTTCGGGCATCTGGCCGAGCACTTCCTGCAGACGTTCCCGGCTCTTGAGGGCATCTCCTTCACGCACGGCTGGGGCGGTGCGATCGACACGTGCTCTCGGTTCTCTGCCTTCTGGGGAACCGCCATGGGCGGCAAAGTCGGGTACGTCCTCGGATTCACGGGACTTGGGGTGGGTGCCTCGCGCTTCGGCGCCCAGACGATGCTTGATCTGCTGAACGGGCGCGATACAGAGCGCACCCGTCTGGAGATGGTCCGGTCCAAGCCCATTCCCTTTCCGCCCGAGCCACTGCGATCTGCAGGCATAGCTGTCACCACGAAGTCGCTGGCTCATGCTGACCGTCATGGCGGCCGTCGGAATCTGTGGCTGAGGACACTGGATTCACTTGGTATGGGATTTGACTCGTGAGTCACGCCGACGTGCGCGCAGCTGGAGAAGGGAAGGCAATGTGATGAAGGTCTTGGCGATTGGCTGCGGGGGTGTCGGCACGTCTGCCGCCCTGATTGCGAAGCGTCGCGCGTACTTCGAGTCGTGGACGGTGGCTGACTACGACGAGTCCCGCGCACGTCCGCTGGCGGAGCGTGTCGATGATCCGCGCTTCGACGGTGTGCGCCTCGACGCGAGCGACAAGGACGCCATCGTGCGCCTGTGCCGTGAACGTGGGATCACGCACGTGGCGAATCTCGTGGACCCGCGTTTTGTGATGCCGATCTTCGACGCGGCCCTAGAGGCCGGAGCGAACTACCTCGACACGGCCATGAGCCTGAGCCGACCACATCCGGCGTCGCCGCATGAGCAGGTGGGGCTCAAACTCGGCGACGAGCAATTCGCCCGAGACCCCGACTGGGTGGACAGGGGGCTGCTCGCCCTGTGCGGCATGGGTGTCGAGCCTGGTCTCGCGGATGTCTTCGCCCGCTATGCGGCCGACCATCTCTTCGAGGAGATCGACGAGATCGGCATTCGGGACGGCGCGAACCTGGTGGTCGAGGGCTATGACTTCGCCCCCTCGTTCTCCATCTGGACGACAATCGAGGAGTGCTTGAACCCCCCGATCATCTGGGAGCGGGATCGTGGATGGTTCACGACCGCACCCTTCTCCGAGCCGGAGGTGTTCGACTTCCCCGAGGGCATCGGGCCGATCGAGGTCATCAACGTCGAGCATGAGGAGGTCCTGCTCGTTCCTCGGTGGATCGACTGCAAGCGGGTCACCTTCAAGTACGGCCTGGGGGATGAGTTCATCGAGGTGCTGAAGACGCTGCACAAATTGGGACTCGACAGCACCGAGCCCGTCGACGTGAAGGGGCAAAGGGTGAGTCCGCGCGACGTCGTGGCTGCGGCGCTGCCAGATCCGGCGACGCTAGGGGACCGCATGTCGGGCAAGACTTGTGCGGGCACGTGGGTGACGGGTCGAGGAAAGGACGGGCAGCCGCGAGAGGTGTACCTCTATCACGTCGCAGACAACAAGTGGACGATGCGCGAGTACGGAGTGCAGGCGGTTGTATGGCAGACGGCCATGAACCCGGTGATTGCGCTGGAGCTGTTGGCCACCGGAATCTGGAGCGGAGCGGGCGTGCTGGGGCCGGAGGCCTTCGACGCCGTGCCCTACCTGGAGTTGATGGCGGGTGCCTATGGGCAGCCCCATGGAATGCAGGAGCTCAGTCTGCCGGGCTGAACCGGACCGTGAAAGTCGCCGTCTGGGATGCAACGCGGATGCGATACGTCGACGTCTCGTTGCACCATGCGCCGTCGGCACAGTAGGGGTTGAGGCTTACGTGCGCCCGACCGGTGCGGTCCGTGACACCGGAGTCCTCGACGCTCCAGCGCCCGCGGTGGCGTACCTCGAGAGTGACGAGGCGCCCTGGCTGGCCAGGACTGCTGGCGACGCGCAGGCGTGGAAGCGCGGACCACGTCCGGTGCTGGTCCTCTGAGATCGTGCGCGACCGCGCTCGCGAGCCATCCGACCACTCCCAGAACCAGCCCGTCGCCGCTTCAAGGGTCACCGCCTGATCGTCGGCGCGAGCGGGTGCAGCCTGACCGACGGCAATGGCGGCAGCGAGGATCATCGCCAGCATCGTCGGTCGCACACCGGCACGCTAGGCGGTGTCGTCACCCGCTGCCATGGTCATCTTCGGACCTGTGGATAACCGCTCCTAGGCGCCGACTGCCATCAGGAACCGGTGGGTGTACTGCTCTCGGAGTTCTGGGCCGAGGCACATGAACTCCTGTGCCTGGACCAGAAGTTCCGGGGTCGGGAAGATCCACGGGTCATCGACGAGGTCTGGATCGACGTCTGCCATGGCCTCCTGGGCGCCCTGAACTGGACACACGTACTGCACCCATGCGGCCAGCCGGGCGGCGACGAGCGGGTCGTAGTAGTAGTTCATGAGGCGTTCAGCGTCGGCCTTGTGTGTCGCCACTGAGGGAATCAGCATGTTGTCCGCCCAGATCATCCCGCCAGACTCCGGGATGGAGAAGCCAAACTTCCTGCCGAGTGCCAGGACGTCACCAGACCAGCCGATGGAGGCGATGGCATCACCGCTGTCCAGGGCCGCGATGTAGTCGTTTCCGGTGACCTGGCGGATGTAGCCCACGTCGATCTTCTGCTGCAGAACCGCAAGGGCGTCGAACTGTGCCTCAGTGAAGTCATCCATGTCGTAGCCCTGCGTCGTGCAGGAAGCTCGGTACGCAGCGGCGTTGCGACCCCATTGCCACCTGGATGGGTCAGGAGGCGGATGCCTCGAAGGCCTGCTCGAGGATCCCGAGCGCCTCTTCCAGGAGTGCGTGCGGCATGGTCAGAGGGGGCAGGAACCGGAAGATGTTCCCGTGTGTGCCCGTCGTGAGAGTCACGACGCCGTGCTGGTGGCAGAACCGACTGAGTGCACCCGCGAGCTCGGCGTCAGGGTCCATGGTCCCTGGCTTGATCAGTTCGATGGCGATCATGGCACCTCGTCCACGCACATCGCCGATGGCCGGGAACTGAACGGCCATCTCCTTGAGTCGGGGAATCATGAGCGACTCGATCTCGCGCGCCAGCGCGGGAGCATCGTTGCGCTCCATCCACCCGATGGCGGCGAGCGCTGCCGCGCATGCGACGGGATTGCCGCCGTAGGTGCCACCGAGTCCACCAGCGTGCACCGCGTCCATGATCTCGGCTCGACCCGTGACGGCGGCAAGGGGCATGCCGTCGGCGATCCCCTTGGCGGTGGTGATCAGATCGGGCACGACATCCTCGTACTCGGAGGCGAACCAGTCGCCGGTGCGGCAGAAGCCCGACTGGATCTCATCGGCCACGAACACGATTCCGTGCGCCTGGGCGAAGTCAGCCATCGCCTTGAAGTAGCCGGGATCAGGGACGATAAAGCCACCCTCGCCCTGGATGGGCTCGACGATGATGGCTGCGACATTCTCCGCACCGATCTCGCGATCGATGCGCGTCGTCGCGATCTCCGCCATCTCTGGACCCTTGAGACCGCGATCGCGGAACGGATAGGAGGCGGGCACCCGGTAGATCTCCGGCGCGAACGGGCCGAAGGAGTGCTTGTACGGCATGTTCTTCGCCGTCATGCCCATGGTGAGATTCGTGCGGCCGTGATAGCCGTGCTCGAGAACGACGACGGCCTGGCGCTTGGTGTACGCGCGAGCGATCTTGACAGCGTTCTCGACAGCCTCAGCGCCGGAGTTGAAGAGCGCCGACCGCTTCTCATGGTCGCCAGGCGTGAGTCGATTGAGCGCCTCGCAGACCTCGACGTATCCGGAATAGGGCGTGACCATGAAGCAGGTGTGGGTGAAGGCTGCCACCTGGGTCTGAACCGCAGACACGACATCCGGGTTGGCGTTGCCGACGGTGGTGACGGCAATGCCGGAGGCGAGGTCGATGAGGGAATTGCCATCGGCATCGATGAGCACGCCTCCTCCGGCGCGCACGACATAGACGGGCAGCATGACGCCGACGCCGGCTGAGACGGCGGACTGCTTGCGTGCTTGCAGTGCGGTGGACACCGGTCCGGGTATTTCGGTGACCAGTCGACGCTCCTGCGGAAGCGCGCTCTGCAGGGATGGGGCGGCGGTGTCAGTCATGGCGCTCCTCGTCGGTCTGGGCGGGAGGCGAGGGCTCGCAAGGAAAGGAGAGCATCCCGCACGAGACCGAGGATAGGGCGAGGACCAGCGACTGATCTCGTCCGAAATGGAGCGTGCGTGGCCCTACAGTTGTCCACAACGTCGGAGGTGCTCATGACCGTCACGGTCGAACAGGTGGTTCTGCTGGCCGAACTGGACCTTCGGCTGGCAACCCACACGCCATCCTTGGATCGACCTCTGCGGTGGGTGGCCGTGTCAGAGCAGCAGGACCCCACGCCCTGGATCGAGTCCGGCGATCTCGTCCTGACCACCGGCATGGCCATGTCCAGCGACGCATCTGAGTGTCGGGCATATGTCGAAAGGCTCGTGCGGGCGGATGCGGCAGGCCTCGGCTTCGGAGTCGGACTCCATCATGTTCAGGTACCCGCCGCCTTGGTGGCCGCTGGGGAGGAACTGGGCCTGCCCGTCATCATCGTGCCCGAGCCGCTCCCGTTCGTGGCGGTGAGCAGGGCAGTCTCGCGGCTGCTGTCGGCTGAGGAATACGCGGAGTCGGGGGCATCCTTCGACAGCCAGCGCAAGATGATTCGTGCGGTGCTCGCCGCCAGCGCGTCGGGTGACTCGGACTCGACCTGGGCGGAAGCAGTCGTGGCCACCTTGGCCAAGCATGTCGGAGGCTTTGCCCTGCACCTGTCCCCGACCGGCGCCGTGGTCAATGCGGCACCAGCCTCGGCCGTGGATCAGGCTGCAGACCTTCAAGGTGAGGTCGATCGCCTGCGTCCCCGCGGATTGTTGGCATCAGCCTCGGTTGTCACGGGTGGGCAGCACACCGTGCTCGTCCCGGTCGGCATCCGCGAGACCGTCCGCGGCTTCCTGGTGATCGGCAGCCCTCGGCACCTGACATCGGCCGATCAGGCCGTGGTGAACCTCGGTGTCTCACTGCTGTCTTGGGGAACCAACTCGGCGGCGGCACGTGATGGGGCAGGCGGCCGGTGGCACGCGCTGCTCATCGAGCATGCGAGCGTCGACGGACTCTCGTCCGCGCGACTCAATGATCTCGGGTTCGGCCGATTCGACCCGAGGCGTGCGGTGGCAGTGGTGGCGCGAGCTCTGGATCCGAAGGTCTCCGTGCCGGAGCACGCGGGTGACGGGGACGTCGTTCTCGCCGCCGATGGCAGTGGTGTTCTCGTCGGGCTGGTCGCCGTGGACGAGCACGGGCGACTTCCGGACAGCATCCGCACCTGGGGGTCGACCTCAGCCTTTCGCGCTGTGGGCGTGTCTGAGGTGACCGATCTGACGGATCCGATCAACGTCCGCCAGGCCTTAGCCCAGGCCCGTGAGGCATCGACATCGGGCACGGGCTGGTGCATGTTCGGTGATCTGCGGACCCGGAGCATCGATTCGCTGATCGATGGATCACTCTCCCGTGCGTGGGCCGAGTCCTATCTGCGGCCGTTCTCGGCGGTCGACGAGGGCGCCGAGTTGAAGACGACGCTGAGAGCGTGGCTCGCGCATCACGGCCAGGTCGACGCCACCGCGCAGGACCTCGGCATACATCGGCACACCGTGCGCCATCGACTCCGTCGTGCGGAGGCCGCTCTCGGGGCGTCCCTCGACGATCCGTCCGTTCGAGCTGACCTCTGGTTCGCCCTCCGATCTCTGGGCTGACCGGTCCCCGGGCAGTCGCGGTGAAGGTCTCCGACGCTGGCCGAGAGTGGTCTGCGAGGTAGCCTCACTTCATGTCCGATCCCCGCCGTGTCGTCATCCTGGGAAGCACCGGCTCGATCGGCACGCAAGCGCTCGAGGTGGCCGCGCGCAACACGGAGGCGTTCCGCATCGTCGGACTCACGGCGGGTCGATCACGGCTGCCTGTTCTCGCAGAGCAGGCCCACCGCTTCGCCGTCGACATCGTAGGAGTGCCCGATGAGGCGGCGGCCGAGGAGATCAGGGAACGCCTGGGCGCTCTGGACGGTGGACGACCGCTGCCGGTCATCGTGTCGGGGTCGGATGCGAACGTGAAGGTGGCGGCCTGGGAGTGCGACACCGTGCTCAACGGACTTGCGGGAGCGTCAGGACTCGAGCCCACCCTGGCGGCTCTCGAGGCAGGGCGAACCCTGGCCCTGGCCAACAAGGAGTCGCTGATCATCGGCGGGCCGCTCGTCAAGGCCGCTGCTCGTCCCGGCCAGATCGTCCCGGTTGACTCGGAGCATTCGGCGCTGGCGCAGTGTCTGCTGGCGGGCACCCGTCCGGAAGTGCGCAAGCTCGTTCTGACAGCCAGCGGTGGGCCGTTCCGAGGCTGGACGAGCTCCCAGCTCGACGACGTCACGCTTGATCAGGCCCTGGCCCACCCCACGTGGAGCATGGGTCCGCTCGTCACGATCAATTCGGCGACCCTCATGAACAAGGGGCTTGAGCTCATCGAGGCCCACCTGCTGTTCGACATGCCCTTCGCTTCCATTGACGTGGTCGTGCATCCGCAGTCGGTGGTGCACTCGATGGTCGAGTTCGTCGATGGCTCGACCATTCTTCAGGCGAGTCCGCCTGACATGCGGATTCCGATCGCCTGGGGCATGGCGTGGCCTGATCGCGTACCGGACGCGGCCCCGGCGTGTGACTGGACCCATGCAGCGACGTGGGAGTTCGAGCCGTTGGACGCCTCGGCCTTTCCTGCCGTGACTCTCGCACGAGCGGCCGGCGAGGCTGGCGGCACTGCTCCCGCCGTCTTCAATGGAGCCGATGAGGCTTGCGTGGCCGCATTCATCGAGGGGCGACTGCCGTTCGCGGCCATCGTGCCGATGGTGGCGCGGGTGGTTGACGAGCATGTGCAGGGAGGCACCGGGGAGGTGGGCTCTGCCTGGGTCGCTGGGAACGCAACGACCTTGGCGGACGTCTTCTCTGCAGATGCATGGGCCCGCGCTCGGGCAGGGACGCTGGTCGACGAATACCGCAGGGAAGGAGGCCGCTGACATGCTTGAGCTTCTGGGCATCGTCATCTTCGCCCTTCTCATCGGTTTGTCCATTGCTCTGCATGAGCTGGGGCATCTGGTTCCGGCGAAGAGATTCGGGGTCAAGGTCACCGACTACATGATCGGCTTCGGCCCGACGGTGTGGTCACGGCTTCGTGGAGAGACTCGATATGGGGTCAAGGCGATCCCGGTCGGCGGATACATCCGCATGATCGGGATGCTCCCGCCCGCGCCAGGGGCGCCCGCCGGAACGGCGCGCACCATGACGACCGGGCGATTCGCGACGATGGTCGCTCAGGCGCGCGAGCAGTCCAGCGAGGAGATCGGACCAGGGGACGAGAACCGAGTCTTCTATCGGCTCCCGGTGCACCGACGCATCGTGATCATGCTCGGCGGGCCGTTGATGAACCTGCTGTTCGCCTTCGTGCTCTTCGCGTTGCTGCTGCTTGGTGTGGGACTGCCCACCCCCTCGTTGGAGGTCAGCTCCGTTGGTGTGTGCACGCCCACGCCTGCTCAGCCGGCTGGGACGCCCCTGCCATCGGGCGAGTGCCCGACGGGGAGCGTGCCGGCACCCGCTGCAGCTGCGGGCTTCGAGCAAGGCGATGTCATTCTTGCGATCGACGGCCAGCAGATGACTGATTGGACACAGGCGACGGACTGGATCCGCGCCCATCCCGGTGTCACGACCGACGTCCTCGTCGATCGTCAGGGTGTTCAGACTCCATTGATCGTGACGATCGGTGAGGCGACGCGGCCCGTCTATGACGAGTCCGGCGACATGACCGATGACGTGATGACCTCGGGTTACATCGGCTTGGCCCCGGGCTTCACGTGGGAGCCCCAGCCGTGGGGATCCGTTCCCGCGTACATGTGGGACATCACCGTGCGGTCGGTACAGGCGCTGGTCTCGCTGCCCGTCCGCCTCTACGAGCTGGTCACCGAGACGCTGCTTGGTGGCGGCGACCGCCAGATGGACAGTCCGGTGAGCGTGGTGGGAGTCAGCCGCCTGGGTGGAGACATCGCGGCCCTGGATCAGCCGTTCCGGGCCAAGCTCGCGACCTTCCTTGGCCTGGCCGCCTCCTTGAACCTCTTCCTCTTCCTGTTCAATCTGCTGCCGATCCTGCCGCTGGACGGGGGGCACGTGGCGGGAGCCGCCTATGAGGCGGTCAGGAGGTTCCTGGCCAGGCTTCGCGGTCGGCCGGATCCCGGTCCGGTCGATGTGGCTCGCCTCCTGCCGGTGGCCTACGTGGTGGCAGGCCTCCTCCTCGCGATGGCCGTTGTCGTCATCTGGGCCGACCTGGTCAAGCCCATCACGCTCGGGTAAGGGTGGCGCGGGCATCGATATCGCGCCCGGGCACCGACCTCCTCGGGCGAGGGATCTGCAGCAGCGCTGTCGGTCGCGAGTGCCGGGAGGCATAATGCGGGTGTGTCCATCAGTCTCGGAATGCCCTCTGCGCCAGCACCCGTCGTGACTCCCCGGCGGGTCTCGCGCCAGCTCCTCCTGAGGCACCCCACGCATCCCGTGGCGGTCGGCGGCGACGCACCCGTCAGCGTCCAGTCCATGTGCACGACTCTCACCTCCGATGTCAACGCCACCTTGCAGCAGATTGCGGAACTGACCGCTTCGGGGTGTCAGGTGGTGCGCGTGGCGGTCCCGAGCCAGGACGATGCAGACGCCCTGCCGGCTATTGCCCGCAAGAGTGGCATTCCGGTGATCGCCGATATTCACTTCCAGCCCAAGTACGTCTTCGCGGCCATCGAGGCGGGCTGCGCAGGGGTGCGCGTCAACCCGGGGAACATCAAGCAATTCGACGACAAGGTCGGTGAAATCGCCCGGGCCGCAAAGGACATGGGCACGCCCATTCGGATCGGCGTCAACGCGGGCTCCTTGGACAAGCGACTCATGGAGAAGTACGGAAAGGCGACGCCCGAGGCGCTGGTCGAGTCCGCACTCTGGGAGGCCTCGCTGTTTGAGGAGCACGATTTTCGCGACATCAAGATCTCGGTGAAGCACCACGATCCGGTCGTGATGATGCAGGCGTACATGCTGCTCGCCGAGCAGTGCGACTACCCCCTGCACCTTGGAGTGACGGAGGCCGGGCCGACGTTCCAGGGAACGATCAAGTCGGCCGTTGCTTTCGGTGGGCTGCTCAGTCGCGGAATCGGCGACACGATTCGCGTCTCCCTGTCCGCGCCTCCGGTCGAGGAGGTCAAGGTGGGACTGGCGATCCTGGAGTCCTTGAACCTGCGCCAGCGCGGCCTCGAGATCGTCTCCTGCCCATCCTGCGGGCGCGCTCAGGTCGATGTCTACACGCTGGCCGAGCAGGTCACCGCGGGTCTGCAGGGTCTTGAGGTGCCGCTGCGGGTGGCCGTCATGGGCTGCGTGGTGAACGGCCCCGGTGAGGCGCGCGAGGCCGACCTGGGGGTCGCTTCCGGCAATGGCAAGGGGCAGATCTTCGTTCGCGGCGAGGTGATCAAGACGGTCCCGGAGTCGAAGATCGTCGAGACGCTGATCGAGGAGGCGATGGTCCTCGCGGAGCAGATGTCGGGGGAGACCGGTCAGCCCGTGGTGTCGGTCGACTGACGGTGAGCGTCACGGCTGAGGTGGGAGCTGTCCGCGGCCTCACGGCCGTGGATCTTCCTGCCGTGGAGAGACTCCTTGGCCTCGATCCGGTGGCTCATTGCCTGGTCATCTCGCGAGTCCGGCTCGGTGGCCTGGACCCGTGGCGTGCGGGAGGCGAGTTCCTCGGGTTCTTCGTAGACGACGAGCTCCGCTCGCTCCTGTACTGCGGGGCGAACCTCGTTCCGGTCGAGACCAGCGCCGCCGCTCGAGAGGCATTCGCCCAGCGCCTTCGTAGCACGGGGCGACGATCCTCCTCCATCGTCGGACCCAGCGAGGAGGTGCTCGACCTGTGGGATCGGCTGGCGCGGACGTGGGGGGTCGCCCGGGAGGTTCGCGAGAGTCAGCCCCTCCTCGCCATCGATGGTCCTCCGCGGGTGCGCGCTGATGCACGAGTGCGCCCGGCGGAGGCGCGGGATCTGGAGATCCTCGTCCCCGCGTGCATCGACATGTTCACGGCCGAAGTGGGTGTCTCGCCGGTGACCGGGGGCATGGAGTCGGCCTACCGCGCACGCATCGCGGAGCTGGTGGCGCTGGGGCGCTCCTTCGTGAGGGTCGATGGCGACGTGGTGGTCTTCAAGGCCGAGGTAGGAGCGGCGCATGCAGGGGTGTGCCAGGTGCAGGGCGTCTGGGTGGATCCCTCCCTGCGCGGAACCGGTGTGAGCGAGGCCGGGATGGCTGCCGTCGTCGAGCACGCCCAGTCGTCGATCTCCTCGACCGTCTCTCTCTACGTCAATGACTTCAACGTCCCGGCCCGACGCTGCTACGAGGCTGTGGGATTCGAGCAGGTGGGTGAGTTCGCCACGGTCCTGTTCTGACGTGCGCGGCCGGATCGGACGCTCCGCCACGCACTAGGGTGGCGACGTGATTCTGCGGATGTCGACGCTGTTCCTGCGCACCCTTCGAGACGACCCGGCCGATGCCGAGGTGCCGAGCCATCGACTGCTTGTGCGCGGAGGCTATGTACGTCGGGTCGCCCCCGGGGTATTCACGTGGCTTCCCCTCGGTTTCCTCGTCTATCGCAACGTCGAGCGCATCGTGCGTGAGGAGATGGACGCCGCCGGCTTCCAGGAGGTGCATTTTCCCGCCCTGCTGCCGCGCGAGCCCTACGAGACCACGAACCGCTGGACCGAGTACGGCGACACGCTCTTCCGCCTGCAGGATCGCAAGGGGGCCGACTATCTGCTCGGCCCGACGCATGAGGAGATGTTCACGCTGCTCGTCAAGGGGGAGTACTCCTCCTACAAGGACCTGCCTCTGGTGATCTACCAGATTCAGACCAAGTACCGCGACGAGGCGCGTCCGCGCGCGGGCATCCTTCGAGGTCGCGAGTTCGTCATGAAGGACTCCTACTCCTTCGATGTCGACGATGCAGGCCTCGAGCGCTCCTACCAGCGACACCGCGATGCCTACATCTCCACCTTCGACCGTCTCCGCCTCCAGTTCGTCATCGTGTCAGCCATGTCGGGTGCGATGGGCGGATCGGCCAGCGAGGAGTTCCTTGCACCCACGGAGGTCGGTGAGGACTCATTCGTCCGCTGCACCTCATGCGACTACGCCGCGAACGTGGAGGCCGTCGTCACGCCTGCGCCCGCCGTGGCAGACGCGTCCGATGTACCTGTTGCACATGCGGAGGACACCCCGGACACCCCCACGATCGAGACGCTGGTCGACATCTCGAACAGCCGTGCGGATCTGGCGCGCGGTGACCGCCCGTGGACGGGTGCAGACACGCTGAAGAACGTCGTGTTCATGGTCACCGACCCCGAGGGCAGTCGGACTCCGCTCGCCATCGGCCTTCCCGGCGACCGCGAGGTCGACCTGAAGCGGCTTGAGGCGGCTCTGTCACCGAGCGTCGCCGAGCCCTTCGAGGAGGCGGACTTCGCCAAGCATCCGTCGTTGGTCAAGGGCTACATCGGTCCGGGGGCATTGGGTGAGGAGTCCGCCTCGGGGATCCGCTACCTGCTGGACCCACGCGTGGTCACCGGCACTCGATGGATCACGGGTGCGAACGAGGCTGGACGTCACGTGTTCGATCTGGTTGCGGGCCGCGACTTCTCCGGCGACGGCACCATCGATGTGGCCGAGGTGCGCGAGGGGGACGCCTGCCCGGATTGCGGTGGCACGCTGACGCTGGCGCGCGGGATCGAGATCGGGCACATCTTCCAGCTCGGTCGCAAGTACGCCGAGGCACTCGATCTGAAGGTGCTGGACGAGAACGGCAAGCTCGTGACCGTCACCATGGGCTCCTACGGGATCGGTGTCTCGCGGGCAGTCGCGGCGATAGCGGAGCAGTCTCATGACGACCGCGGGCTGATCTGGCCGCGCGAGGTCGCCCCGGCCGACATCCACCTGATCGCGACGGGCAAGGCCGACGAGGTCTTCGAGGCTGCGGCTGACCTCGCGGAGCAACTCGAGGCCGCTGGCATCCGCGTCCTGTACGACGATCGCAAGGGCGTCTCACCCGGCGTCAAGTTCAATGACTCCGAGTTGCTCGGCATCCCCACGATCGTCGTCGTGGGCAAGCGACTCGCCGAGGGCTTCATCGAGGTCAAGGATCGGCGCACGGGTGATCGCGTTGAGGTTCCCGTTGACGGGGCGGCGGAGACGCTGAAAGGCCTCGTCCGAGAAGGGTGAGTGGGGGTCAGGGCAGATGGTGAAGGCGGTCATCTTCGACTGGGGCGGCACGCTGACGCCATGGCATGACATCGACCTGGTGTCCCAGTGGTACGCCTACGCTGAGGTCTACGATCCCGAGCACGCAAGTGCCTTGGCCCATCGACTGGCCGAGGCCGAGATTGCGCGGTGGCGAGTGCAGCGTGAGTCTCGTGGGGCGCAGTCTGCAGGCGCCCTGGAGCAGATCTTCCTCGATGAGGGGATCGAGATCACCGGTGTTCGACACCTCCGTGCGCTGGGGTGCTACTTGGATTTCTGGGCCCCGCACACACTGGCCGATCCGCAGGCACGTCCGCTGCTGACTGCACTCAGGGCGATGGGGCTGAGGGTCGGCGTCCTGAGCAACACGATGTGGCCGTCGGCGCATCACCAGGAGGTGTTCGCTCGCGATGACCTAGATGACCTCATCGATGCCGCTCTCTACACGAGCGAGATGCCCGTGGCGAAGCCGCACGTTGAGGCGTTCACCGCGGTCGCCGATCGACTGGGGGTTCGACCACAGGACTCCGTCTATGTCGGCGATCGCCTGTGGGATGACATCGCGGGTGCGTCGGGGGCAGGCATGCGCACCATCCACATTCCGCACTCCGTCATCCCGAGCGATCAGGTCCCCGACGACTCGGCCGTGCCCGATGCCGTCGCGCATGAGCTGGGTGACGTGCTGGCGATTGTCGAGTCCTGGCACACGTGAGCAAGTCACCTGAGGGAGTGACCTGATGGAATCGATGGGCCTGCCAGACACCGGCACCTTGATTCTGCTGTGCGCCGTGGCCTTCACCGCGGGCTGGGTCGATGCCGTCGCTGGCGGCGGTGGCCTTCTGCAGCTCCCCGCGCTCCTTATTGCCGTTCCTGAGGCTTCTCCGGTGCAGGCGCTGGCAACCAACAAGGTGTCCAGCATCGCCGGTACGGCGGCGGCGACCGCTGCGTACACCCGTCGCGTGCGCCCGGACGTTCTCACCGCCCTTCCGATGGTGGTCACCGCCATCGTCGGGAGCGCGGTGGGAGCCTTCACCGCAAGTCGCGTGCCCAGCGAGATCTTTCGGCCGGTCGTTGTGGTCCTGCTGGTCATCGTCTGGCTGTGGACGCTGCTCCGTCCCGCGATGGGAATGGAGCAGAACCTGCGATGGCAGGGGAGTCGGCGGCACTACGTTGTCGCATCTCTGGGCGGACTGCTGATCGGCTTCTACGACGGCCTGCTTGGACCCGGCACGGGTTCCTTCCTGCTCATTTTGCTTGTCGGGGTGCTCGGATACTCGTTCCTGCGTGCCTCGGCCACGGCGAAGGTCGTCAATCTGGGCACCAATGCGGCGGCGATCGTGGTGTTCGCATCGGCCGGATCCGTGCTCTGGGTTCTGGGGCCGATCATGGCGACCTTCAACGTGCTGGGTGCTGTCCTGGGAGTGCGAACGGCGATCAAGCGCGGCAGCGGATTCGTCCGCCTCGTCTTCCTTGCGGTCGTCGGTGTGCTCATTCTGCGGTTGGCCTGGGACCTGATCGGGTGACGCGCGGGCCGTCATCCCCGTGCTGCCCCAAGGGCCGTCACGTCGTCCCCTTGCCGTCATCCCCCTGCCGTCTCGACGGATCCTCAGCCGGACGTTGCGGGCACAGTCGGAAAGGCCTGCGATTCGGCCCCCCATGAGACAGAGCTGACCGCGCAGTCCGCGGCCGCCCTCGCCGCCCACCTGCGATCCTCTCCCTCTGTTGCAGCGGCAGCATCGGCATAGACGGCGACGAGTCCGAGATCGACGTCGGCGAGCAACCCGGCGGCGATGCGGGGGCGACGGACGTTGTCTGGCAGCGTGTATGCGCCCGCCCCACCCGGAGGCGTGCCGCCGAGTGCCGAGAGGTGAACCAAGGCGCGAGCTCGGCGACTGCGATGGGCGTCGAGGCCGGCACGTGCGCGACGACGATCGGCGCTCGCGACTCGAGCGCCAGCAATGGAGTAGGCGTAGATGGCGGCGTCCTCGGCAGCGACGACAGCGGCCCATGCCTCGACAGGAGTCATGTCAGGCCCCTCAGGACGGGCACATGCGAGGCCTCAGACGCGGCGATGAAGGCCAGTATTCGGGCCACCTCCGGGTCGCTGCACTCTTCGCACGAGGCGATGCGGCTCTTGGCTGCCTCGCGCTCGGCCGTGACCAGAGTGTCGATGTTCGGCGAATTCGGGACGGAGCCCAGAGGAGGGCTCGCATCGTCTGCCGCCATCGCCGCGCGATGCTCGACATGCTGCTGGCGCAGGGCAGACAGGGCATCCCGCAGCTGCTGCTGGTTCTCAGGAACAGAGTTCAGGACAGCGTCATAGTGGGCGATGAGCGCAGCTTCGGCTTCGCCCACCACCATGGTCAAGGCGGGGGTATCGGGGGTCTCGTCGACGAGGTTCGCCTCGACCGGATCATCGCTGCATCCGACGAGAACTACGGCTGGCGCGATCGCCCCGAGGGCGAGGAGTCGCCGCCTTCCTAGGCGGGCAGGTGCACCGTCGCGGATGGCTGACGATCGGGCGGGCATGTGCCAAGAATGGCATGCAGTGGGTACAGTTGCGGTGCGTCCCGAGCGACTGATGGCCTCCTGTGGAGTCCGGTGAGCTGTTCGGGTCGGTCGTGAGGTCAGTGTCATCTCGACGCGAGGCCCGCGCGACCACACAAGCGGACGACCACAACAGGATGCTGGAGGGCCGATGTCGGCACGTGCCATGTTGCTAGACGCCCTAGCTCCAGCCCTACAGGACCTCGGTGTCGACCTTGAGGACGTGGAAGTCGTCAAGGCAGGGCGTCGGCATGTCGTCCGAGTCGTGGTCGATCGCGACGGGGGAGTCGACCTCGATCTGGTTGCCACCGTCAGCAGGTGCGTGTCGGACCTTATGGAGACTCCGGAACTTGATGCGGCGGTCCCCGGTGCGTACGTCCTGGAGGTGACCTCCCCAGGCGTCGACCGGCCGCTGACGCAGCCGGCCCACTGGCGCCGGGCGACTGATCGACTGGTGAGCGTCACGACCGAGTCGGGAGACGAGTTCGTGGGGCGTATCGAGAGTGTTCCCGATGAGGACACCGTCGTGATGAGTGTGGATGGCGACTCGCGCACGCTGAAGCGAGCCGACGTGGCTCATGCGATCGTGCAGGTGGAGTTCAACCGCGACAGTGCGCGTGCTGAAGAAGAGCCAGCGAGTGCTGATTCGGATGACGACGAGGCACCGGACGACGAGAAAGGGGAGATGTGATGGATATCGATGTCAGCGCGCTCAAGGCGCTGGTGCGGGAGAAGGATCTCTCCTTGGACCTGGTGGTCGAGAGCATCGAGCAGGCTTTGCTCGTCGCCTACCACCGCACAGAGGGTGCAGCGGCAACGGCGCGCGCCACGCTGGACCGCAAGTCCGGGCACGTGACCGTCTGGGCCGCGGAGACGGATGAGGACGGTGCCGTCCTCCGAGAGTTCGACGACACCCCTGAGGGCTTCGGTCGCATTGCGGCCATGACCGCCAAGCAGGTGCTGCTGTCCCGGCTGCGTGAGGCCGAGGGTGACGTGACCATGAGCGAGTTCACCGGGCGGGAGGGTGACCTGGTGTCCGGAGTGGTTCAACAGTCGAGCAACCCCCGCATGGTGCGCGTGGACATTGGCAAGGTCGAGGCGAACTTGCCTCCCGAGGAGCAGGCACCCGGGGAGTCCTACCCGCACGGAACGCGGATTAAATGCGTCGTGACCGGTGTTCGCAAGGGGTTCAAGGGTCCCCAGGTGACGGTCTCGCGAACTCATCCGAGTCTGGTGAAGCAGTTGTTCAAGCTCGAGGTGCCGGAGATCGCCGACGGCACGGTCGAGGTGACGGCCATTGCCCGGGAGGCCGGCCACCGCACCAAGATCGCCGTGCGCTCGCACGTGCCGGGCGTCAATGCCAAGGGTGCCTGCATCGGCCCGCTGGGGCAGCGAGTGCGGCAGGTCATGGCCGAGCTGAACGGGGAGAAGATCGACATCGTCGACAGCAGCGAGGATCCCGCCGAGATGATCGCGCACGCGCTGTCACCTGCTCGGGTGACGGGTGTTCAGATCGTGGACCCGGTGGCGAGGGCCGCACGGGTGATCGTTCCGGACTATCAGCTGTCGCTCGCGATCGGCCGGGAGGGCCAGAACGCCCGTCTGGCCGCTCGATTGACCGGATGGCGCATCGACATTCGTGGGGACACCGCTGTGCAGGAGTCGAAGCCGGATTTGGCTGATCCCGACACGGCCGCACCTGTGGTGGACTGACCTCTATGGTCGGAGGGGTACACTCGTCCCCTGTCAGGGTGTCTGCCCCCCAGCGCATGTGTGTGGGGTGCCGTGGGCGCGCTGATGTGACGGACCTGATCAGGGTCGTTGCGGTGGCCGGGTCAGCACGTCCCGATCCATCTCGCCGACTGCCTGGGCGAGGGGCGCATCTGCACCTGAACCCCCAGTGCCTCAGCCGCGCTCAGCGGTCCAGGGGCCTGGAACGGGCGCTGCGAGTGGAGGGATCTTTGGATCTGGCCCTCCTGCAGCAGCTGATCGGTGAGCGGTGACAGGTCGCGATTGCGACCTGGGAGCCGTGTGTCGAGATGAAGGACAGCAGCACCACGTCAGGCGTCCGCCTGACGTGCACGTGACCGGCGACCAACGCCGGACGAGCGGACCGGGAGTTCGAGGATGAACACCCCATGAGCACGCGAGCATGAACGTGTATCGCTTGCACTGACGGTCCGGCGCACCCTGCCCGGACCAAGACAGGAGAGTTGTGTCGAAGGTTCGGGTCCATGAGCTCGCGAAGGAGCTCGGGGTAACCAGCAAGGAAGTACTCGCCAAACTGCAGGATCTCGGCGAGTTCGTGAAGTCCGCCTCTTCCACGGTCGAGGCCCCAGTCGCTCGGCGACTTCGGGAGGCCATGCCGCCGCCGGCTGACAAGCCTGCGGCCAAGAAGACGGCTGCGAAGAAGACGGCTGCCAAGAAGACAACCGCAACGAAGGAGCCTGACGCGCCCTCCGGCGCCACGGCTGAGGCTGCTCCTGTGCCCGCTGCCTCGACCCCGACCGCAGCGACCCCGACCGCAGCGACCCCGACTGCGCCGACGCCCGCTGCTCCAGCGCCGGTCCCGGCATCGGACCCCGCTCCGGTCGAGCCCGTCGTCGACTCGCCGGCGGCCGCAGCGGGGGAGGCGCAGTCGCCTCCCGAGCCGGCAGCCCCTGTCGCGCCTGCGGCGCAGGCGCCTGATCAGGCAGCACCGAGGCCGGCAGCTCGTCCGTCCGGGCCGCGCCCGGGGAACAATCCCTTCGGCACAGGAACGGGCATGGGTCGACCTGCGACCCCGCGCCCGGGCAACAACCCCTTCAGTGCCGGAGGCGGCACCGGCATGGGTCGCCCCGCGCCTGCAGTGCCGGGCGCCCCGAGGCCGAACCCGGGAACCATGCCCCCCCGCCCGGCGCGTCCGAGTGGTCCGGGTGGTCGTGGTCCGGGTGGTCCCGGTGGTCGTCCTGGCGGTCCGGGTGGTCCCGGTGGCCGTCCCGGCGGTCCGGGTGGTCCCGGTGGCCGTCCCGGTGGTGCCGGTGGTCCAGGCGGTCGTGGTCCGGGTGGTCCCGGTGGATTCCCCGGCGGCGGTGCCCCCGGTGGTCCCGGTGGCCCACCTGGTCGGGGCGGCTTCGGTGGTCGTCCGGGAGGTCCGGGTGGTCGCGGAACAACCGCTGGGGCATTCGGCAAGCCCGGAGGCCGTCCGTCACGTGGCCGCAAGTCCAAGCGCGCCAAGCGCCAGGAGTTCGACAACATGCAGGCGCCGGCCATGGACGGTGTCCGGATCAGGCGTGGCAGCGGTGAGATCGTGCGGCTCCCACGCGGTGCGAGCCTCACCGACTTCGCCGACAAGATCGACGCGATGCCAGCGGATCTGGTCAAGGTCCTCATCGGTCTCGGGGAGATGGTCACGGCGACTCAGTCGATCGATGACGACACGCTGCGACTGCTCGGGGGTGAGCTGAACTACGACGTTCAGGTCGTCTCGCCTGAGGACGAGGACCGTGAGCTGCTGGAGTCCTTCGACCTGGAGTTCGGCGAGCACGAGGGTGAGGACGAGGACAGAGAGATCCGTCCTCCGGTGGTCACCGTCATGGGTCACGTGGACCACGGCAAGACCAAGCTGCTCGATGCCATTCGCTCGACGAACGTGGTCAACGACGAGGCCGGTGGCATCACCCAGCACATCGGCGCGTACCAGGTGGCGACCACGACCGCGGGCGGCGAGGAGCGCAGAATTACGTTCATCGACACCCCCGGTCACGAGGCGTTCACCGCCATGCGCGCCCGCGGTGCACAGGTGACCGACATCTCGATCCTCGTGGTCGCGGCCGACGATGGCGTCAAGCCGCAGACGATTGAAGCGCTGAACCATGCGCAGGCGGCCGGCGTGCCGATCGTCGTGGCCGTGAACAAGGTCGACAAGGAGGGCGCTGATCCTGCCAAGGTGCGCGGTCAGCTGACCGAGTACGGCCTCGTGGCCGAGGAATACGGCGGCGACACCATGTTCGTCGACGTGTCAGCCAAGCAGGGCACCGGAATCGAGGGTCTGCTCGAGGCCGTGCTCCTGACCGCGGACGCCGCGCTCGACCTGCGCGCCAATCCCGATCAGGACGCCCAAGGCGTTGCCATCGAGGCTCATCTGGACCGCGGTCGCGGTCCCGTGGCCACGGTGCTCGTGCAGCGAGGCACGCTGCGTCCGGGTGACTCCATCGTTGCCGGGGACGCATTCGGTCGTGTGCGCGCCATGCTCGACGACGAGGGCAATGCCATCGATGAGGCCGGGCCTTCCATGCCGGTCCAGGTGCTCGGCCTGACCTCGGTGCCTGGTGCTGGTGACTCCTTCATGGTCGTCGCCGAGGACAGGGTCGCGCGGCAGATCGCTCAGACGCGCCAGGCACGGGAGCGTAACGCGCTTCTTGCTCGCAATCGTGTCAAGCGCTCCCTGGAGGACTTCCTGGAGTCGCTGGAGAAGGGTGAGGTCGCTGAGCTCACGCTCATCATCAAGGGCGATGTGTCCGGATCCGTCGAGGCTCTGGAGGACGCGCTTCTCAAGATCGACATGGGCGACGAGGTGAACCTGCGCGTCATTCACCGCGGCGTCGGTGCCATCAACAAGAACGATGTCACCCTGGCCAGTGCGTCGAAGGCCGTCATCATCGGCTTCAACGTGCGACCCGAGGGCAAGGTGGCCGAGTTCGCCGCCGAAGAGGGCGTTGACGTGCGGTACTACAGCGTCATCTACCAGGCGATCGAAGAGGTCGAGGCGGCACTGCGCGGCATGCTCAAGCCGGAGTACGAGGAGGTGCAGCTCGGTACCGCCGAGGTGCGCGAGGTGTTCAAGTCCTCGAAGTTCGGCACCATCGCCGGCTGCCTGGTGCAGTCCGGAGAGGTGCGTCGCAACGCCAAGGCCCGTCTCATTCGCGACGGTGCTGTGGTCGCCGAGAACCTGACCCTGTCAGGTCTTCGCCGATTCAAGGACGACGTCACGGAGGTCCGTGAGGGCTTCGAGTGCGGCATCAACCTGGGCAACTATCAGGACGTCAAGGTGGACGATGTCATCGAGACGTTCGAGATGCGTGAGAAGCCCAGGAAGGCCTGACCATGGCGAGTGAAGCGCGCCAGCGGAAGCTGGCCGATCGGATCAAGGTGATCGTCGCGGAGACGCTCGAGAAGCGGATCAAGGACCCGCGTCTGGGTTTCGTGACGATCACCGATGTCCGGGTGACTCCTGACCTGCGCGAGGGATCGGTGTTCTACACGGTCTACGGCGATGAGGAGGCGCAGATCGGCACGGCAACGGCACTCGAGTCAGCCAAGGGCGTGCTGCGCTCGGAGGTAGGCAAGCAGACCGGCATCAAGTTCACGCCGACGCTGGCGTTCTACCCCGATGCCGTTCCGGACAATGCCCGGCACGTCGAGGAGCTGCTTCGGCAGGCGGCCGAGGCGGATGCCGCCGTGCATGCGCAGGCGTCCCACGCCAGGTTCGCGGGTGAGGCGGATCCCTATCGGCATCCGCAGGATGAGCAGGAGCCCTCGGAGGAGCAGGCGGACGAGTGACCCCGGCTGCCCTCACGGGACTTCTGGTTCTGGACAAGCCCGCTGGCATCACCTCTCATGGCTGCGTCGCGGGCGTCCGACGAGCGTTGGGCACCCGCAAGGTGGGGCATGCGGGCACCCTGGATCCCATGGCCACCGGCGTCCTTCTGGTCGGTGTGGGTCGGGCGACGCGGTTGCTGGGCTATCTCGCCGGACACGACAAGGACTACGAGGCCACCATCCGACTGGGCCTCTCGACGGTGACAGATGACCGCGAGGGGGAGGTCGTCTCCACGGCCGAACCTCGAAGTGTCGAAGCGATCACGGCCGAGGCGATCGAGGGGTCCGTCGCTGCGCTCCGCGGGGAGATCGAACAGATCCCGTCGTCGGTCAGTGCGATCAAGGTGGACGGCAAACGTGCCCATGCTCTCGTCCGGGCGGGCGAGGACGTCAGGCTCACGGCCCGCCGCGTGCGGATCGATCGATTCGATGTGCTGCAGATCAGGCGCGGTGACGGGTGGATTGATGTGGACGTGGCCGTCACCTGCACCTCAGGGACCTACGTGCGTGCTCTGGCCCGAGACCTCGGTGACGAGCTCGGCGTTGGTGGGCACCTGACCTCTCTGCGCCGAACCCGGGTCGGTGGGTGGGGAGTGACCGACGCGATCGCCTGGACTTCATTGACGACCTCGGAGCATCCGGCAGAGTTCCTTATCCCGACGTCGGAGATCGCCCGGCGGGCCTTTCCGACGCTCGAGGTGGTCGATCCTCTGGCGGTGGAGAATGGCCGACCCGTGTCGTCATACCTGCACTCTGATGTGACGGAACCGACTGCCCTGCTGTCGCAGGATGGTCGCCTGCTCGCCCTCGTGGGGCCCAAGCCGCCACCGTCGACAGGTGTGGGCTATCTCGCGGTGTTCGTCCCGTGAGGATGGGTCTGTTCGCCTGCTCGCTTGCTCACACTGCGGTGGTCCGCGCCGCACGAGCAGTGAGCGGCGTTCTAGGGTGAGCGCGTGAATCTCGACAGCGGCGCCGTTCTCTCGATAGGCGTCTTCGACGGGGTGCATCGAGGGCATCAGGCCCTTCTTGCACATGCGCGCCGGGCAGCCTCGACTCGCGCACTGCCGCTCGTCGCGGTCACGTTCGATCCGCACCCGATGGCTGTCGTTCCCGGGCGCGAGGCACCTGAGTCGCTGGCCTCCCTGGAGCAGCGCAAGGAACTGCTGCTGGCGGCCGGTGCGGACGCTGTCGATGTGCTGGATTTCGATGCCTCGATGGCGGCCATGGCTCCGGAGGAATTCGTGTCGCGAGAGCTCGTGCAGCGCCTCGGTGCCCGTGAGGTGGTGGTGGGTGAAGACTTTCGCTTCGGGCACCGCGCGACGGGGACCGTGGACACGCTCCGTGACACCGGGCGACGATGGGGATTCGATGTGTCCGCGGTGCCGCTCCTCGGTGATGGCGCCGAGAGGTGGTCGTCCACGGGGATTCGCAGATCGGTGGCCGAGGGTCGTGTGGTCGATGCGCGGGATGATCTGGGGCGGCCGTATGCCCTGGACGGCGTCGTCGTACATGGAGACCACCGCGGACGGGAGCTCGGATACCCGACCGCGAACCTGCAGTGGGCACAGCGCCCCGCAATCCCGGCAGACGGTGTATACGCAGGATGGCTGACCGCTCATGGATCGCGACTCCCGTGCGCGATTTCGGTCGGGACCAACCCGCAGTTCGACGGCCGGGAACGACGGGTGGAGGCGTACGTCCTCGATCGCGACGATCTTGATCTGTACGGGCAGGGAATCCGACTCGAGTTCGTCAGGCGCCTTCGCGGGCAGATGACGTTCGCCACGGTCGACGACCTCGTCCGGCAGATGGATGCTGATGTGGATCTCAGCCGCCAGCTCCTGGCCGGGGAGTGAGGCGCCGCGGGGAAGGGGGCGTGGGGCTGCTAGCCTTGCCCCAATAGACGGTCGTGGGGCCTCGGCGCTGCGATTCGTGTCATCTCTACCGCCCCTTGGGGCGAGTGAAAGGTCATGCATGTCGCTCGATAGCGCAACCAAGAAGCAGATCATTGCCGACTACGGCACCAACCCCAACGACACCGGCAGTCCCGAGGTGCAGATCGCACTCCTGACGGCTCGCATCACCGAGCTCACGGAGCACCTCAAGGAGCACAAGCACGACCACCACAGCCGGCGTGGCCTGCTGATCCTGGTCGGTCAGCGTCGCCGTCTCCTCTCCTACCTCACCAAGACCGATATCGCTCGATACCGAGCCATCATCGAGAAGCTCGGCCTGCGCCGCTAGCCCTCGGGCTCGGCCTGCGTCGATCCATCGCGGGGGAGGGCCGGCACACGGCCGGTCCTCATCCGCTGCCACGGCGCCCCGACATGGGGCGCACCCGACCGCACGATTACAACTGAACATCACACGAACCGGATCCGGGGCGCCGCTTGTGCGCCAGTCGTCGGTCCTCGGTAGTGACCTACGGGAGCAGGGGCAATGGCTCAGGCCCGTGGGCCTCGATCGATGACCGCCACCGGTCGCCCAGCGAGCGCCTCTGAGACATCTATGAAACAGGAGGCACCCGTGGAGGGTACCCAGATCTCAACCGCCGAGGCAGTCATCGACAATGGCTCCTTCGGAACCCGAACCATCCGCTTCGAGACGGGCCGACTGGCCCGCCAGGCCGCCGGCGCTGTCGCGGTCTTCCTCGATGACGACACGATGCTCCTCTCCGCAACGACGGCGGGCAAGAGCCCGAAGGAGCAGTTCGACTTCTTCCCCCTGACGGTGGACGTCGAGGAGCGCATGTACTCCGTCGGACGCATCCCAGGATCGTTCTTCCGCCGTGAGGGTCGCCCATCCGAGGACGCCATCCTCACCTGCCGTCTGATCGACCGCCCCCTGCGACCGACCTTCACCAAGGGCCTGCGCAACGAGGTCCAGGTCGTCATCACCGTCATGGCGCTGGACCCGAAGGACCTGTACGACGTCGTCGCCATCAACGCTGCATCGGCATCCACTCAGATCGCCGGACTGCCGTTCAGCGGACCCATCGGTGGCGTTCGCGTCGCCCTCATCCGCGGTCAGTGGGTGGCCTTCCCCACGCACGATCAGCTGGCCGAGGCCGTATTCGACATGGTCGTGGCAGGCCGCATCGCCGGTGACGACGTCGCCATCATGATGGTTGAGGCCGAGGCGACCGATCGCACCATCGAGCTCATCGCCGGTGGAGCCACCGCCCCGACCGAGGATGTGGTTGCCGCGGGTCTGGATGCGTCGAAGCCCTTCATCCGCGCCCTGTGCGAGGCGCAGATGGCCATGGCCGCATCGGCTGCCAAGCCCACGGCCGACTTCCCGCTGTTCCCCGAGTACCAGCCGGATGTCTACGACGCCGTGGAGCGCCTGTCCGTCGCTGATATCCGCGAGGCCATGCAGATCGTCAGCAAGGCTGAGCGAGAGGCGCGCCTCGATGACATCAAGAGGGTTGTGCAGGCCGAGCTTGCGGTCGAGTTCGAGGGCCGCGAGAAGGAGGTCTCCGCAGCCATTCGGGCGGTGACCAAGAAGGTGGTCCGTGATCGGGTGCTGCGCGACAAGGTGCGCATCGATGGCCGTGGCGTCTCCGACATCCGCACGCTCAGTGCCGAGGTCGACGTTCTGCCGCGCGTCCATGGTTCTGCCCTGTTCGAGCGCGGTGAGACGCAGATTCTCGGCGTCACGACGCTGAACATGCTCCGCATGGAGCAGCAGCTGGACACGCTGAACCCGGACAACCGCAAGCGCTACATGCACAACTACAACTTCCCGCCGTACTCGACCGGTGAGACCGGACGCGTGGGCTCACCGAAGCGTCGCGAGATCGGCCACGGCGCACTTGCTGAGCGCGCACTGCTGCCGGTGCTTCCGTCACGCGAGGAGTTCCCCTACGCCATTCGCCAGGTCTCAGAGGCGCTCGGCTCGAACGGCTCGACCTCCATGGGGTCGGTCTGCGCGTCGACCATGTCGCTTCTCAATGCGGGTGTGCCGCTGCGGGCACCTGTGGCCGGAATCGCCATGGGTCTGATCTCCGGCGACGTCGATGGGGCCACGGAGTATGTCGCGATCACCGACATCCTCGGCGCCGAGGATGCGTTTGGTGACATGGACTTCAAGGTGGCGGGCACACGTGAGTTCGTCACGGCGCTGCAGCTGGACACGAAGCTGGATGGCATTCCCGCGGAGGTTCTGGGCAAGGCGCTTCAGCAGGCCCGTGATGCCCGCATGACCATCCTGGATGTCATGAACGAGGCCATCGATGCTCCTGACGAGATGGCCGCCACGGCGCCGCGCGTCATCAGCATCACGGTTCCGGTGGACAAGATCGGTGAGGTGATCGGTCCGAAGGGCAAGATCATCAACCAGATCCAGGAGGAGACCGGGGCCGACATCACGATCGAGGATGACGGCACCATCTACATCGGCGCTGTCGACGGCCCCTCAGCGGAGGCGGCCCGTTCGGCGATCAACGCGATCGCCAACCCGACCATGCCCGAGGTGGGCGAGCGCTACCTGGGGACGGTCGTCAAGACGACCACCTTCGGTGCCTTCGTCTCGCTCATGCCCGGCAAGGACGGCCTGCTGCACATCACCGAGATCAAGAAGCTCAATGGCGGCAAGCGCGTCGAGAACGTCGACGATGTGGCTCCCGTCGGCACCAAGGTCGAGGTCGAGATCAAGGAGATCGACTCCCGCGGCAAGCTCTCGCTGGCCCCGGTCGTCGAGGAAGCTGCCGCCGGCGGCGATGCCTAGGACGCAGACCCGAACGCTGCTGCGGGAGGGGGACGGCGGAGTTGTCCGCCGGACCACCCTCCCCAGCGGCCTCCGGGTGATCACCGAGCACGTGCCGGGCGTTCGTTCGGTCGCGTTCGGCGTCTGGGTTGCCGTGGGCTCACGCGATGAGACACGGACGCAGATGGGTTCGGCGCACTACCTCGAGCATCTGCTCTTCAAGGGAACACCTCGCCGATCGGCGATGGACATCTCCTCGTCGATCGAGGCCGTGGGTGGCGATCTGAACGCCTTCACGACCAAGGAGTACACCTGCTACTACGCACGGGTGCTGGATCAGGATCTGCCCTTGGCCATTGACGTGGTGTGCGACGTCGTCACCGGGGCGCTGCTCCACACGGAGGACGTCGAGGCAGAGCGCGGGGTGATCCTCGAGGAGATCGCCATGCACGAGGATGATCCTGGCGACGCGGTGCACGACCTCCTGGCGCACGCGATGTACGGCGACACACCGCTGGGTCGGCCGATCCTCGGCACCGTGGAGTCCATCTCGAATCTGACTCGGGGTGTCATCAACGGCTTCTACCAGCGCCGCTACCGACCCGAGAACATCGTGGTCTCGGCGGCCGGCAACGTCGACCATGATCAGGTGGTGCGGGAGGTGCGGCGGGCCTTCGCGGACTCCCTTGGTGAGGAGCGCGCCCCGGCAGACGCACGAAGCGGCAAGGCCGCCAAGCCTCGGACTCCTGGAGCAGCCGTCTCCACGCGTGCTACAGAACAGGCCCACGTGGTGCTGGGCACTCCCGGGCTGTCGAGGTCTGATCCGCGGCGCTACGCCTTGTCGGTCCTGTCCACGGCCTTGGGCGGCGGCATGAGCAGCCGCCTCTTCCAAGAGGTTCGTGAGAAGCGTGGTCTGGCGTATTCGGTCTATTCCTACGCGCAGGGATTCTCCGAGGAGGGCATCTTCGGCGTGTACGCAGGGTGCATGCCATCGAAGGTCGATGTCGTGCTCGACGTGTGCCTGAGTGAGCTCGACCACGTCGCACGTCACGGCCTCACCGATGACGAGATTCGTCGGGGCAAGGGCCAGATGCGGGGGGCAACGGTGCTCGGTCAGGAGGACACCGGTGCCCGCATGAGTCGCATCGCCAAGAGCGAGCTTCATCATGAGCCCCTGCTGTCGATCGACGGGGTTCTCGGTCGAGTGGATGCCGTGACGGGAGAGGACGTTCAATCGATCGCGTCCGACCTCCTCTCGGCGCCCATGACCCTTGCCGTGATCGGTCCCTTCGACGAGACCACCGCCTTCGCCGCTGTCGGCTGACCTTCATCCGTCGGTAGGGCGGACCTGCATCCGTCGGTAGGGTGGTGCCGTGATCAAGGTCGCGGTGGCGGGCGCCGAGGGGCGAATGGGACAGGCGTGTGTCGAGGCGATCACGTCAGCCCCTGACCTCAGCCTTGTCGCTGCGATCGATATCGGCGTACCTCCCACTGCGGTGGTCGAGGCAGGCGCAGAGGTCGTGGTGGACTTCACCACTCCGGATGCGGTTATGCGCACCCTCGAGGTGTGCATCAGCAGGGGAGTGCACTGTGTCGTGGGGACCACGGGTTTTACGGCCGAACGCCTTGACCGAGTGCGCGACTGGTGCCGTCAGGCCCCGGACGTGGGTGTCCTCATCGCACCGAACTTCGGCATTGGTGCGGTTCTGATGATGCGCTTCGCGGAGATCGCTGCGCCGTACTTCGAATCCGTCGAGGTGATCGAGATGCATCACCCCGACAAGGTCGACGCTCCTTCCGGTACCGCGACACATACGGCCCAGGCGATCGCCAAGGCACGGATGGGCATGCCGGCCTCGCCGGACGCCACGGAGCACGAGGTACCGGGTGCCCGTGGCGCATCGATCGACGGAGTTCGGGTGCACTCCGTGCGCTCGCGCGGACTCGTGGCGCACCAGGAGGTGCTGCTCGGCGGCGTCGGAGAGACGCTGACCATCCGGCACGACTCCCTCGATCGCACCTCTTTCATGCCCGGCGTGCTCCTGAGCGTCAGGCAGGTGGCCCATCACCCGGGACTGACGGTGGGACTCGACCACTTCCTCACGCTCTCGTGAGCGCCCGCACGATCGCCTTGATCCTGGCCGGAGCGGTCGGAATCTACCTCGTCTTCACCGCCGGCCGCGCGTGGGTGCTGATCCTCTCGGGGGACCCGGTGCCCGTGGCTCTGGGTCTGAGCATCATGGTGATCCCGCTGATCGGGGCGTGGATGGTAGGACGCGAGCTCATCTTCGGACTGCGTTCGCAGGAGGTCGGGCGCGCCCTCGCTCGGATCGGTGGGCTGCCGCAGGACGACCTGCCGCGCACTCCTTCCGGTCGAGTCGAGCGGGATGCTGCAGATGAGCGTTTCCTTGAGCGGCAGGCTGAGGTGGAGGCCAACCCTCGAGATTGGGGGGCGTGGTACCGACTCGCGATGGCGTACGACGATGCTCGAGATCGGCGCCGGGCCCGAGCGGCCATGCGCACTGCCATCCGAGTGTTTCGCGAATCTGGCGATGCCGTGGATCCGGTCGGGGGCATCGACTGATCGTCGTCAGGCCCGATCGGCCCAGTTCTCCAGCCGAATGCGAGCGATATCAAACGCGTCGGAGCGACAGCAGATGTCCGGAGACCGCGAGCTGATGTGCGTGGCTATAGCCGGCCCGTTCTTCACGTGAACGAAGACGCGCTCACCGGTGATGCGCATGGGGAGTCCGAGGAAGGGCACGCGGGCCGGAATGGCTTCGATGGACGTCACCTCTGACCACGGGGTGAATGTTCGGCGCCACATCGAGTCGACCGTGACGCCGGCATCGGTGACGTAGGTGCCGACCACCCACCCACGTAGGAGCAGGGCCACGGCCGTGGCGGCGATAGCTGCACCCAGAAGACTGGCGACGGACAGTGGCGCTGAGAGTGCCGTCATGACGGCAGTGGCGGCGAGCATGACCGCGGCGAGGCTTACGAGGGTGAGGAAGAGGATTCTGATGGGGCCGCGCGAGATCACGCGAATGAGTCGCTCCTGGACGAACGCGGCGTCCACGGGCGCGTCGGGATCGGGCCGACGCCAGAGGAAGCCGAAGATGGGCCGGGGCTGCTTCCTCATACCGCCACGCTCCACGCGCGCAGGAGGGCTGCCGTGACTCCGGCCACGAGGACGACGACGATGAAGGGAGCTCTCAGAAGGAGGGCGATGACGGCGGCAGCGAGCCCGGCGGCACGGGCATCGAGGGTCAGCGCGGCTCCGGAGGCGAAAGTCTGCACTGCGACGAGGCCCGCCAGCAATGAGACTGGAAGGAGTCCGGCGATCCTGCGGGTGGCGGGGTGATCCAGCACTGAGGCGGGGAGAAGGTACCCGAGGATCTTCTCGAGGTAGCAGCCCAAGGATCCGGCGATCACCGCGATCCACATCAGCGTCCACCCCCTCGTCCGGAGAGCGCTGCCGCTCCGATGGCGACGACAGCCGCCGCGAGAACGGGAAGACCAGGACGCAGGACGGGCGTGAGCACGATGGCGATGCCGGCCGATGCGATCGCAATGGCCCAGACCTGACGATCCACGAGTCGAGGCCACAGGAGAGCAAGCAGGGCGGCGGCGGTGGCGGCATCGAGTCCCAATGTGCTGGGATCGCCGATGAACTGGGCACCCAGTGCCCCCATGAGCGTGCCGGCATTCCACAGGAGGTAGATCCACAGGGCCGTGGTCCAGAAGGCATATCGGGCGTGCTGGGGGTGGGCCAGCGCCATGGCCGTCGTCTCGTCGATAGTGACGTGGGCGCCGACGAGGCGACGACCGCCCTTCAGGCGGAGCAGCGGGGCCATGCTGACGGCGTACATGCCGTTGCGGGCGCCGAGGAGCAGTGCGGTCAGGACGGCGGCGACCATGCCACCTCCGGCGCCGATGATCCCGACGAAGGCGAATTGTGATGCACCGGTGAACATGAACAGCGACAGCATCTGCGTCTGCCAGACGTCAAGACCCGTTGCGACCGAGATGGCGCCGAAGGAAAGGGCGTACGCGCCGGTGGCGATCCCGATGGAGATGGCCTTGCCCTGAATCCTGCGCCGTGAGGCGTCCACCGGCTGCCCTTCCACGGCAGGACGCTATCGGGCGCGCTTGTGCCACAGTTGTCCGGTGGTGACCACGGCGACTGTCGGCCCGGACGAGGGGTCCATCACTGGTGCCCGCTCTCGGGTCCGCTGGCGTCCTGCCAGCAGGGCTGGGGGATCGTGGCCGCGAGGGGCCACCGATGCGGTGCGGCGCGGGCTGGTCTCCGCGGCCATCTTGTGGGAACTGCTCTGGTTCGGCTCGCAGTCGTTCCTGTGGCCAACGGAGCAGAGCACTCCCTTGGCGAGCCTGAGCATCGTTCTCGTACTGGTGTCGGTCCTGGTGCTGCTCGGATCACATCTCGTAGGGTCCGGTCGCTTGGTCCCGAGAGCCTCGCTGCTGAATGTGGTCGTCCTCGTTCTCGCCACCGTCGCGGTGGGCGTCAGTCAGTTCTCGCTGACCACCCCAGACTGGCAACCGGTCACGGAGATCGCAGCTCTGACTGCTGGCATTGCGGGTCTGCTGCTCGCCTTCCGATGGGCCGCTATCTTCGCCCCGATGCTGACCCTGCTGGTCGCATGGGCCGTTCTGACACCGCACGACGGCGGCGAGGCACCCACGGCGACAGAGGTAATCCTCGACCCGATCTACGTGGGCGTGATCGGACTCTCGACGATCTTCGCTGCGCGGGCATTGATGAGGAACGCCGTCACGGCCGACACGACGGCCCGGGGCCTGCTGGACGCAGAGCAGTCGCGGCTCACTGCAGAGTCCGTCGAGCACAGCCTCCAGCAGACGGAGAGCCTCCTGCATGAGCGAGTGCTCAACACGCTCATCGCGATTGGCCGAGGCGGCCTGGATCTGTCGGGTGAGTGGGGAGAGCGTTTGCGGGCTCGCTGCGCCGACAGTGCGAGCCTGCTGGGATCTCTGTACTCCCTGCCAGAACGCGGGCCCGTCGATGACGGCGCCGACTTGGGGGCAGCCCTGGCAGACATCACCGAGGATCTGCGAGCCGAGGGCGTCGTCGTCACGTTGCACTGTGACGACATGGGCGCCTTGCCTGCGCACGTTCGCTCTGCGGTCCGGTCGGCCGCTGTGGAGGCCCTCACGAATGTCGCTCGCCATGCACAGGCATCGAACGTGCACGTCACGTGTTCGGTTCGCGAGGGGTCGACAGGGCCTGCACTGGACTTGAGCATCACCGATGACGGCCAAGGATTCGACTCGGCGGTCCCCTCGTCGCGCATGGGCATCACGACCGGAATCATGCGGCCGATTGCTGATGTCGGTGGCGAGGCGCAGGTCTCCAGTTCGGTTGGAAGCGGTGCCACAGTGCGGGTGACGTGGCGTGAACCGGAGGCGACCACGGCACGTCCGGTCAGCAGCCTCACGCCGGCGGCGTTGACCGTGCCGATTCTCTCCGCACTGACCGTTCTCGTGGTGATGGACGTGGGCGTCAATTGGGTGGGTATCGAACGTCCGATCATCAATGCGCTCGCCCTGGCCGTCTGGATCCTCCTGGTCGCCGCCGTGGTCCTCTGGTCTCGTCACGGTCGACTCAGCTGGCTTCTCGTCGTGTCGACGGCGCTGGGAGGGTGGCTTGTCTACGCGCTGCAGGGAGCCGCCTCCGGCGAGACGACCGGCTGGTCATCCCAGGCCGTGTCCGGGATGTTCCTCGTCGTCGCTGCTGCCGGACCTCGGTGGGGGTGGCTTGTTCTGGTGGCCGTGTGGCTGGTCTTCCAGGGTGATCCCCTGCACGAGCTCACCCAGCCGGGCACCGCCATGATCCTGGTGGGGGCGCTTCTCGGCAGGAGCCTTCGCCGCAACGCCGAGCAGGCATGGCGCAATCAGCAGGCGGCATCGCGGGAGTTGACGAGCGCTGAGGCCACGCGGGCTCGCGTTGGCCGCCATCAGCGGCGCTTTCGCGCGCTGCGCCTGTCGCAGGCGCAGGCTCTGTTCACGGAGATCTCGCGGGATGTCAGTCGTGCAGTACGGATGGATGCACGTGACGTCGCGATTCGGGAGGAGCGCTTCATCCGGAACGTGATGGTGTGCGATCCCGATCGGTCACAGGTCGAGGCGCTGGCCAGTCGGATGGCAGAGTGGGCGCACCAGCACGGAATCCTTCTCGACCTCGACCTTCGTCAGGACGCCGCGATCGAGATCAGTGCCGACGTGGCGGAAGACCTGATGGCCGCGCTCGCCCAGGCATCGCCTACCGTGATGGTGGATGGCGTCGTGGTGGGAACCACGCCTCGACTGTCTGTGCGCACCGAGGGAGGGGAGGTCGCGATGCGCTTGCTCGTGCCCATTCACGAGGTGGACGCGCGTCCGAGTCGCCCGTTGCTATCCCGAGATGCTGCGTCGCCGCACGACGTCGTCTGCGCGGCGGTTCTCGACGAGTCGGATGCCGGGGGCGTGCTATGGCTGTACGAGGTGCTGGTGGCGAAGCAGTCCGCGGAGCGGGGACAGGCGGTGCAGACGTGAGTGCGCGCCTGAGCATCATCGACGACCATGAACTCGTGCGCGAGGGACTGCGCGTGCTGATCGAGTCACAGGAGACCGACCGCTACCGCATCGTCTACGCGGGTGGCTCGGTCGAGCAGGCCATCGCCTCGGGCCCCGAGATCGCTCTTCTCGACGTGGAACTGGCGCCGGGAGAGAAGGACGTAGCCGGCAACTGCGCCGATCTCGTGCAGGCGGGCGTGGGAGTGCTGCTGATCAGCGCGCATGATGACGCGGTGGCCATCCGGGCCGGACTCAACGCGGGAGCCCTGGGCTTCGTGCCCAAGCGCGTGACCTACGCCGAGCTGCAGGAGGGCCTGGGAGCCGTCGGGGAGGGCCAGATGTATCTGTCGATGGATCTGGCGGCGATTCTGGCGGCCGGCCCGGACGTCCCGGACCTCAGTCCGCGCGAGCGCGATGCGCTGCGCCTGTACGCATCTGGCCTCAAGCTCGCCGCGGTGGCGAGACGGATGGATATCTCGCCGCACACGGTGAAGGAGTATCTGGATCGGGTGCGCGGCAAATACCAGCAGGTCGGCCGGCCCGCACGCACGCGCACGGAGCTGTACGTCGAGGCCAGCAGGGACGGCCTGCTTGAGGGTGATTCCTGACGGGTCTGGACCGGACATACCCCACTTTGTCCCCCAGAAGGGGGACGCGTGCTCCTCGCGCTTCGCTATGACTCTGGTTCAGCATGGTTATGGCCGGCGAGAGCGGGGGACTCGCCGGCTTCGTCTTGCCCACCGGCTGAGCCTCGTCCCCCAGTTGTGTATCGCCGACCGGGGGGAGCGTCAGTCTGTGCTGAGGCTGACCACGAGTCGGACCTCGCGGAGCACCTGCTCGGGCTCGAGCTCGTCCGGTGCGCCGGGATCGACCTGAAGGTCCCGCCAGGCTGAGTCGGGAACCCAGCCGGCGGACTGAAGGAAGCCGCGCCGGACCTCGTCGTCCACGGGGCACCACACTGCGAGCACCTCGAACCCATCAGCGCGTGCGTGGTCGACTGCCGCGGCCAGCAACCGAGAGCCGTGGCCCTCCCGTTGATCGTCGGGGTGGACCTCCAGGGCGATCAGCTCGCCGGTCGCGGCGTCGGCGTCCGCATCCGCGCAGGGACCGACTGCCGCATATCCGCGTGCGCTCTCGGCGTGGGTGGCGACCAGCAGGCGGTGCTGGCTGGTGGGCGGATTGAGGATGGCTCCGGCCCACACGAGTGCAAGATCATCCGGTCGCAGCTGATCGAGCACCTCGGCCTGGAGAATGTCACCGAGCCGATCCCGCCAGGCCGCCACATTGATGGCGCCGAGTTCGTCAGTATCGGTCATGCGAGCCAGCCGAACTCCAGAGGCGGTCATCTGGCCATTGTGCCCCGTGACGGTGCAGGCAGCAGAACTCGCCCTCACCAGCGGGGACGACTCGGTGCAGGCGCATGGATAGGCTTCCCGCGTGAGCGAAGAAATAGTCTTCCGGAGCGACGTCACCGTTGAACTCGTTCGGGCGAGCGCCTCGGACGCCGACGTGATCTTCGCGGCCCGGGTGTCCACCGTGGGGGAGCAGTCACTCGAGGATGTCGGTGCGGATGCCGGTCGGTCCCAGGGCCTCATCAACTACCTGATGCGCGAGCGTCACGGCAGCCCCTTCGAGCACAACTCGATGACCTTCTTCGTCCAGGCGCCGATCTTCGTCTGGCGTGAGCACATGCGTCACCGCATCGCGAGCTACAACGAGGAGTCGGGACGCTACCGGGAGCTCCGGCCGGTGTTCTACGTGCCGAATCGCGATCGCGCCGTGATCCAGGTGGGCAAGACCGGGGCGTATGAGTTCCTTCCCGGTGACGAGGCGCAGTACGGCCTCATCGAGAAGGACATGCGGGCGGCGTGCACGCAGGCATACGAGGCCTACCAGCGGATGCTGGATGCCGGCATCGCCCGCGAAGTGGCCCGAATGGTGCTTCCGGTGTCCATCTACTCGAGCGCCTACGTCACGGTGAATGCTCGATCCCTCATGAACTTCCTCTCGCTGCGGCGCAAGGCCGACGACTCGCATTTCCCGTCCTATCCTCAGCGGGAGATCGAGATGGTGGCTGAGCGCTACGAGGAGGAGTTCGAGCGGCTCATGCCCCTGACCCATACGGCCTTCGTCGCGAACGGCCGCGTTGCCCCCTGAGCACTACCGCTAGCCTTGGATCCATGCCCGGCTTCACGAGTGATGCGCATCCGTTCGGAACGATGCTGACCGCCATGGTCACCCCGTTCCTGCCTGACGGCTCTCTGGATCTTCCCGGAGCCCAGGTCCTCGCAAGCCACCTCGTCGACGAGCTTCACCATGACGGGCTGGTCATCAATGGCACCACGGGCGAGTCGGCCACCAAGTCCGATGCCGAGGACCTCGCGGTCCTGCGGGCAGTGATCGAGGCGGTGGGGGATCGCGCGACGATCATCGCGGGAGTCGGCACCAATGACACCCGACACTCCGTGGAAGCCGCGCGTGCGGCGGCAGGGGCTGGTGCGCATGGCGTGATGGCCGTGACTCCGTACTACAACCGGCCACCGCAGGAGGGGCTGGTTCAGCACTTCCTGGCCATCGCCGACGCCACGGACCTGCCGATGATCACCTACGACATTCCCAAGCGCACCGGCACGGCCATCGAGCTCGCCACCCTTCAGCGCATCGCAGATCACCCGCGGATCGTGGCGAACAAGGACGCGAAGGGCGATCTGGATTTCGCGCAGTGGGGCATGGCCACAACCGACCTGGCCTGGTACTCCGGCGACGACATCCTCAATCTTCCCCTGCTTAGTGTCGGAGCTGCGGGGATGATCTCGGTCGTCGGTCATCTGGTGGGCGACCGCCTCAAGGCGATGGCAGAGGCGCTGGCGCAGGGCGAGTCGCAGAAGGCAGCGGAGATCAATGCGTCCCTCCTGCCCGTGTACACGGGGTGCTTCCGGACGCAGGGCGTCATTCTCACGAAGGCCGCTCTCGCCATGCAGGGGCTGCCGTCGGGACCCGTCCGACTGCCGCTCATTGATGCCACAGACGAGCAGAAGGCCGTTCTTCGCGATGATCTTGCGCGCGGCGGTGTTCGGGGCTTTGCCGACTGACTCCAGCCGCATGGAACGGCACCCGCGCGAGACACGTTCAATCCACCGACAGGCAACCTGAAGAGATGACGCCATGAGCCATGTGAAGCTTCCGCCGCCCCCCGCCCTGACGAAGGGGCATCTGCGCATCGTGGCGCTCGGCGGTCTCGGCGAGATCGGCCGCAACATGACGGTGTTCGAGTTCGGCGGCCGCCTCCTGATCGTGGACTGTGGGGTGCTCTTTCCCGAGGAGAACCAGCCGGGGGTCGATCTGATCCTTCCGGACTTCGGGCCCATCAAGGACCGCCTCGATGACATCGAGGCAGTCGTGCTCACGCACGGGCACGAGGACCACATCGGTGCCCTTCCGTACCTGCTGCGCCTTCGCGCGGACATCCCGATCCTGGGGTCGCAGCTGACCTTGGCGCTGGTGGAGGCGAAACTCCGCGAGCACCGCATCACCCCCAACGTGGTGGTGGTCGAGGACGGCGCCCGTCGCGCTCTCGGACCCTTCGACGTCGAGTTCCTCGCCGTGAATCACTCGATTCCCGACGCCATGGCCCTGGCGATTCGCACGTCCGCGGGTCTGGTCCTGCACACCGGCGACTTCAAGATGGACCAGCTGCCGCTGGACGGCCGCATCACCGACCTGAACGGGTTTGCCCGACTCGGGGACGAGGGAGTCGACCTGCTCATGGTCGACAGCACCAACGCCGAGGTGCCTGGATTCGTCAGCAGTGAGCGTGACATCGTTCCCGTACTCGATGCGGTCTTCCTTCGGGCTGAGGGGCGCATCATCGTGGCGTCCTTCGCATCCCACGTGCACCGCATCCAGCAGATCATTGACATGGCTGCCCTGCACGGGCGCAAGATCGCTTTCGTCGGACGCTCCATGGTGCGCAACATGGGCATCGCGCGCGACCTCGGCTACCTGACCATCCCCGGTGGCATGCTCGTCGCCTCGGATGACCTGCCGAATCTGCCGGACGACGAGACGGTGCTGATCTGCACCGGATCCCAGGGGGAGCCGATGGCAGTGCTGTCGCGGATCGCCAATCGCGATCATCCGATCAGCGTGGGTCCCAGCGACACCATCGTGCTCGCGTCCTCGCTGATTCCGGGAAATGAGAATGCGGTCTTCCGCGTCATCAATGGGCTGGCCAAGCTCGGGGCTCACGTGGTGCACAAGGGCAATGCGCTTGTGCACGTCTCCGGGCATGCGGCAGCAGGAGAGCTCACCTACGTCTACAACGTAGTCAAGCCCAAGAACGTGCTGCCCATTCATGGAGAGTGGCGGCATATGCGGGCGAATTCGCAGGTGGCGCAGAGTGTGGGAATCCCGGAGGAACGCATCACGATCGCCGAGGACGGCACCGTGATGGACTTGGCCGACGGTGTGCTGAGCGTCGTCGGTTACGTGCCGGTGGGCTTCGTGTACGTCGACGGATCGGGTGTCGGGGATGTCACCGAGACCTCTTTGAAGGATCGGCGGGTGCTGGGCGAGGAGGGCTTCATCTCGGTCTTCGTCGCCGTCGACATCGTCGACGGGGCGATCGTGGCCGGCCCGGAGATCCACGCTCGAGGGTTCGGAGCCGACGACAAGCTCGCGGCCGACCTGATCGATCAGGTGACGTCTGCGGTGCAGAAGGCGCTCGACGACGGCGCGGACGAGACGCACGAGCTCCAGCAGCGGATCCGTCGGGTCGTGGGCAAGTGGGCCAACTCGACCCATCGGCGGCGCCCCATGATCATCCCCGTCGTCGTCGAGGCCTAATCCCGCGAACGGCGGATCTGCGCTCGAACGGCGGATCTGCGCTCGAACGGCGGATCTGCGCTCGAACGGCGGATCTGCGCGTGGCGCGTGTGACTACCGTGACAGATGGGATTTCCCCGCTAGTCTCCGAGCATGGCTTCCCGCACGTCTTCCCCCGCGCGGCCCAAGCGGCCTGCCCCCCGTCGCTCTGCAGCGCGCCCTACGGGGCGAAATGCCTCCCGTCCAGCTGGGCGGTCATCGACTTCGTCCGCGCGATCGGGCTCCCGGTCAGCCCCCAAGAGCGCCTCACGATCCTCGACTCGACGGTCGTCCGGATCAGGGCCCGTGGTGCGGGCCTTCCTGGGGCTCGGTCGCCTCGTGCGAGGGGCTTGGCTTGGTCTGGCGCACCTAATCGGCGCCGCCTCGCGTGCGTTTGGCAAGAGCGCCAAGGATCTGGACCCCAGCCATCGACGAGACGGGCTGGGGCTCGCCCTGATCGCCGGAGCCGGCGTGCTGATGGCTGCGACCTGGTTCGGAGTCGACGGCTGGTTCGTCTCTTGGGCGGACATGGTGGTTACCGCCGTGATCGGGGCCGTGGCGTGGCTCGCCCCGGTGATCTGTCTCGCGCTGGCCTGGCGCTTTCTTCGGCACCCCGACGACAATGCGACCACAGGTCGTCTGGCCATCGGATCATTCGCATTTCTCGCCGGCGGTATTGGCATGTGGCACCTGATCACAGGTGCAGCCACCCCGAGTGATGGGGCCGAGGCGATGGCATCCGGTGGTGGAGTCCTCGGCTGGATGGTGACCGCCCCGATCGTGGCGGCTGTCGGGCAGGTCGTCACGGGACTTGTCCTCGTTCTCCTCATGGCTTTCGGCTTCATGGTCCTGACCGCCACTCCGCTTGAGGCAGTGCGCTCGCGCATCGCCGCGTCCCTCCGGTGGGTTGGTCGTCTCCTGAGGGGTGCCAAGCGCGGCGCTTCACAGGAGATGACCGCCTCGGACGACGAGAGCGCGACCCCAGCCGGGTTTGCAGACCCGGATGGTCTGGATCCAGACGACGCGGACGAGCCAGAGTTGAGTGCCTGGGGTGAGGATCCGTCGGAGGTGGAGGTCGCCTCCCATACCGTCATCCTTGAGGACGAGGAGCGACCCGCGGCCTTCCTGATGTCTGGCGTGACTCCCACGGTGGAGAGCGCTGCAGCAGAGGTCGTAGGCCACCCTGCCCGTCATGACACGGTGGTCGTTGCGCCGGAGCCCCGCCAGCTGACAATCCCCAAGCGGTCGGCGTACCGACTTCCCAAGAAGGACGCGCTCAAGTCCGGGCCCGCCCACAAGAAGGCCACCCGGTCCAACGACCAGGTGGTGGAAGCGCTGACGGAGGTGCTCGATCAGTTCGGGATCGATGCCGAGGTGACGGGCTTCATGCGGGGACCGACGGTCACTCGCTACGAGATCGAACTCGGCCCCAGTGTGAAGGTCGAGCGAGTCACGGCGCTGTCCAAGAACATCGCCTACGCCGTCGCCAGTGCCGATGTCCGCATTCTCAGCCCGATTCCGGGCAGGAAGGCGATCGGCGTAGAGATTCCGAACACCGATCGCGAATTGGTGGCTCTTGGGGACGTCCTCCGCAGCAGCGCAGCCACAAGTGATCATCACCCGATGGCCGTGGCGCTGGGCAAGGACGTCGAGGGTGGCTTCGTCGTGGCGAACCTTGCGCGCATGCCACACCTTCTCGTGGCAGGAGCCACGGGTGCAGGCAAGTCCAGTTGCATCAACACGCTGATCACCTCCGTCCTCATGCGATCGACACCGGAGGAGGTGCGCATGATCCTGGTGGATCCCAAGCGGGTTGAGCTGTCGGCCTACGAAGGTGTTCCGCACCTGATCACGCCGATCATCACGAACCCGAAGAAGGCGGCGGACGCACTCCAGTGGGTTGTCAAGGAGATGGATCGTCGATACGACGATCTGGCTCACTTCGGCTACCGGCACATCGACGAGTTCAACAAGGCGGTGCGCTCAGGCAAGGTGAAGCCCCTGCCCGGCAGCGAACGCGCCATTGAGCCGTATCCCTACCTGCTCGTCATCGTCGATGAGCTGGCAGACCTGATGATGGTTGCACCGCGTGACGTCGAGGATGCCATCGTTCGTATCACGCAGCTCGCACGTGCGGCTGGAATCCACCTCGTCCTTGCGACTCAGCGGCCGAGCGTTGACGTGGTCACGGGCCTGATCAAGGCGAACGTGCCCAGCAGGCTGGCCTTCGCCACCTCGAGTCTCGCGGACAGTCGCGTGATCTTGGATCAGCCCGGTGCGGAGAAGCTGGTGGGTCAGGGTGACGGCCTGTTCCTGCCGATGGGCGCGAACAAGGCCATTCGCATTCAGGGCGCGTACATCTCCGAGGCGGAGATTGCTGGTGTGGTGAATCACTGCAAGGCTCAGGCTGACACGGACTACCGTGAGGACGTCACGGCGGCCCCGTCAGCGGGCAAGGAGATCGATGAGGAGATCGGCGACGATCTCGATGTACTCCTGCAGGCCGTTGAACTGGTGGTTTCCACCCAGTTCGGCTCGACGTCCATGCTGCAGCGCAAGCTGCGGGTGGGATTCGCCAAGGCCGGTCGCATCATGGATCTGATGGAGAGTCGGGGTGTAGTGGGGCCGAGTGAGGGCAGCAAGGCCCGCGAAGTGCTCGTGAAGCCGGACGAACTGCCTGGTCTAATCCTCTCCATCCGTGGTGGTTGAGACCTCTTAAGGGCCTAGCTGAGTCATTCCGCTCACGCGCTGATCTCCACCTGCCTACACTCGGCGGGTAACCGCAGCGCCGGGACGGAGGGCCATGTCAGTCGGTGAGATGCTCCTTGTTGCTCGAGAGCGCGCGGGCAAGTCCCTGGACGACGTGGCGGCCGTGACGAAGATCCGCCCCTCGATTCTGGCTGCCATGGAGGAAGACGATTTCTCCCACTGCGGGGGCAGCGTGTATGCACGGGGCCAGCTCCGATCCATCGCCAGCGTCATCGGGATCGACCCTGACGAGTTGATCCGCGCCTACGACGCACAGGAGTGATGTCGGAAGGCTGAGCCCTCTTTGGCGCAGACGATTGCAGTGCGGACAGCGGCGGTGCGCGGATGGTGGGTGCTGCTTCCGTAGGCTGGGCTCGTGAGCACTCTTCCAACCTCCTCAGACACCCCTGACGTGCGCGGTCGGCGCGTGGCCATGGTGACTCTCGGGTGCGCCCGCAACGAGGTTGACTCAGAGGAGCTTGCTGGGCGACTCAGCGTCGCAGGGTGGGAACTGGTGGACGAGCCCAGCGAGGCCGACGCGGTACTCGTCAACACCTGTGGATTCGTCGATGTGGCCAAGAAGGACTCGATCGACGCGATTCTTGCGGCCTCGGACATGAAGTCCGACGGGGCTGGGCCGACGGCCGTAGTGGCGGTCGGATGCCTCGCTGAGCGCTACGGCGCGGATCTGGCGTCCAGCCTCCCGGAGGCCGATGCCGTTCTGGGATTCGATGACTACCCGCAGATCTCCGAGTCGTTGCGGCGCATCGTGGAGGGGGAGCGGCCCGCCGCGCATGAGCCACGCGATCGTCGTCACCTGCTTCCAATTTCCCCGGTGGATCGACCATCAGGCACGGCGCATGTGCCCGGCCATGGGTCTTCCTCGGGTGTTGATGCCCACATCGGTGAGGAGCCGACGTGGACTCCGCCCATGCTGCGCTCGCGACTCAGCGGGAGTCCGGTAGCGCCCGTGAAACTCGCCTCGGGATGCGACCGCCGCTGCACGTTCTGTGCGATTCCCAGTTTCCGAGGAGCCTTCGTCTCCCGCCCGCCGTTGGATGTCATCGCCGAGACCACCTGGCTGGTGTCGGAGGGTGTGCGTGAGGTTGTGCTGGTCAGTGAGAACTCGACCTCCTATGGCAAGGATCTGGGGGATCTGCGCCTACTCGAATCCCTTCTGGGTCAGTTCGCCGAGACCGGGGTCGACCGGGTGCGCGTCGCCTATCTGCAGCCGGCGGAGGTGCGACCTGACCTGCTGCGAGTGATGGCGCAGACACCGGAGATCGCTTCATACTTCGATCTGTCCTTCCAGCATGCCAGCCCGGACGTGCTTCGTCGCATGCGCCGATTTGGGGGAAGGGACGCTTTCATTGATCTGGTCACCCACATACGTCAGCTTGCGCCGGAGGCGGGCATTCGCAGCAACGTGATTGTGGGCTTCCCGGGCGAGACGAGGGAGGAGTTCGAGGAGCTGCTGGGCTTCCTGGAGGAGGCCAGACTGGATGCGGTCGGTGTCTTCGGCTACAGCGATGAGGACGGCACGGAGGCGATGACGCTGCCCGACAAGGTTCCGGTCGATGAGATCAGTCGGCGCGTCGACGAGGCATTGACCCTGGTCGAGGAGTTGATGGCCCAGCGTGCGGAAGACCGCATTGGTGAGCAGGTGCGAGTCATCGTGGAAAGCCTCGAGACCGACGATTCCGGCGACCTCATGGCGATCGGACGAGCCGAGCATCAAGGGCCCGACGATGGGTCGACGAGTGTGCGCCTCGCCGGTGGAGTCGCTGAGGTCGGCCAGGTGCTGCATGCAGTAGTCGTGGACTCCGAGGGTGTGGACCTGGTTGCCGAGCCGACCTCCGCAGTATGAAGCCTGCCCGTCCTGATCCGGCAGGAACGCCCGCGACGTCGGTGCGGGTGCTGAACCTGCCCAATGTCCTGACGGTCATTCGAGTGCTGTGCGTACCGCTGATGGCAGGACTCCTGTGGATCGATGGGGGTGCCACCGGTGCCACACGCGATCTGGCCGCGGCTGTCTTCGTGTTCGCCTCCGTCACTGATGTGGCTGATGGGCTGATAGCCCGCAGATATGGACTCATCACGACATTCGGCAAGGTCGCGGATCCGATTGCTGACAAGGCGCTCATCGGAGTAGCGCTGGTGAGCCTGTCCCTTCTCGGTGATCTCGCGTGGTGGGTCACGGCGGTGATCCTGGTGCGCGAACTGGGGGTGACCGCCCTTCGCTTCTGGGTGATCGAGCATGGGGTGATTCCCGCTAGCCGTGGGGGCAAGGCGAAGACGCTCGCCCAGACGATCGCCATCACCATGTACCTCGTGGACGCGCCCTGGCCATGGTGGGCCGCCGCGAGCGCCGCCGTTATGGGCGCCGCCGTGATCCTGACGGTCGCAACCGGAGTGGATTACGTCGTGCGCGCTCTCGGCCTGCGCGCAGCGGCCAAGGCAGCCGAGTCAGCATGAGCACCTCCACGCCTGAGGCAGGCATCGAGCGACTGCGAAGGCGAGGGTGGACGCTGTGCACCGCCGAGTCGCTGACCGCAGGTCTCGTGGCCGCATCCGCGGCGAATGTTGCGGGCTGCTCTGACGTTCTCCGCGGCGGGGTGGTGGCTTACCACGAGGCGATCAAGGCCACCGTCCTTGAACTCGACTCGACGATTCTTTCCCAAGGCGTCGTGAGCCGGGCGGTCGCCGAGGCCATGGCGGTGTCGGCACGTCGACTCCTGCAGGCCGATGTCGCCATTTCCACGACCGGCGTGGCCGGCCCGGAGCCGCATGGTGGCGAGCCTGTGGGTTCGGTGTGGATCGCGGTCGCGACCCCCGAGCGGATCGAGGGCGAGCATCTGAGCCTGCACGGGGACCGTGGGGACATTCGCCGGCAGACGGTGAACGCCTGCTGGGAACTGCTGGAACGGGTCTTGGGGTGAGCCCTGCCAGAGGCGGGGAATAGGGGGTCGCTACCGGGTGTTGGTTCCAGTAGTGCGCGCGAGTCCCAACCCCGAGGTACCCTTGGGAGGCACGAGTGGAGAAGGGAGGCATCATGATCGTCCTGCGACAGGTCATCGGCGACGAACTTCGTCGTCGTCGTCAGGATCAGGGTCGGACCTTGCGCGATGTCTCCGGCGCGGCAGCGGTGTCGCTGGGGTACCTCTCAGAGGTGGAGCGTGGTCAGAAGGAGGCGTCCAGCGAGCTGCTGGCCGCTATCTGCGACGCTCTGGAGGTCTCGCTCGCTGACGTGCTTGCCTCGGTCAGTTCGCAGGTGGCGGTGGCTGAGTCGGAATTCCCGCCCGTCCTGACGATGGTCTGATCCTTTCCCGCCCATTCCTCCGCCCGTGGTTGCGCCGCCTCGCACAGGGCAGTTGACCTCCTGATCCCACAGGTCCGCTCGGTGTGCGGCAGACTGCACCCGTGCGGCTGACAGACTTCTGGGAGCGAATGGAAGAGGTATTCGGCGCCCAGTACGCGCATTCGTGGGCCCATGACATGGTTCTGCCTCCACTCGGCTGCACGGTAGATCAGGCGATTGCCGCTGGTGTCGACACCAAGGATGTATGGCGCGCCGTGTGCGCCACCACCGACGTACCGGGGACGCTGACATGAGGGGTGCGCCTGCATGAGACGAGCCGCCCCGGACCTGCACTATCTGACCGTCGTGACCTACGGACGGACGGGTAGCACCGCCCTGCAATCGGCGCTCAACGCCTTGCCGGGAGTACTGGTGCGTGGCGAGAACTATGGCGCGGTCCGCGGCCTTCATGACTATGTTCAGGCGCTTGCGGAGACGGCCGATCGGCATCATTCCGGACGTCCGGGGCACCCGTGGTTCGGATCGGCGCGCCTGGAGCTGGGAGATGTCCTGACGAGTCTGCGCGCGCACGTGCTGCAGACCGTCCTGCGGCCGCCCCCGGGGACTGCCTGGGTGGGATTCAAGGAAGTGCGTTACGAGCCTGGCCACTTTCCCGAGTACGACGGGCTTCTGCAGTATCTGCTCTTCCTCGATCTGCTCTTTCCCGGAATGCGATTCATCGTCAACGTTCGCGAGCCGGAGTCCGCAGCGCAGAGCGGCTGGTGGCCCGAGCACGGCGATGCCGAAGGCGTTCTCAGCGTCACGCGCGACCGGCTCGTGCGGGCGGTTGAGGACCTTTCTGCCGTGCTGGGGCGCGATCGTGTCGTCCTGCTGGACTACGACACGTGGACCGCCGATCCCTCCGTCGTCTTGCAGGCATGCGAGCATCTGGGACTGCCCAGAGATGACACGGCCTTGCTGGACGCGCTCGCTACCCGCCGTGACCACGGGAACCACGGGCAGCCATGACCGTGGTGGTGTTGACGGCCGAGAGCACCGAGGTTCGATCGATCCAGAAGCGATCAGTCGCGGTCTTGTCGGCTGGCTCGGTGCTCGGCGGTGTCGCGGTCGCGGGGTCGGTCGCGGCAGGTGCCCTGATTGCCGAGTCGGTCTCAGGATCGGAGGCGGCCGCGGGCCTGGCGCAGACCATGGGGGTGCTGGGTGCCGCGGTGCTGGCGCTTCCGCTGGCCCGGATCGCCCTCGGACGTGGTCGGCGGGCCGCGCTGGCCACGGGCTACGGACTCGGGGCGCTGGGCTCGGTTGTCGTCGTCGCGGCCGCGGTGACCAGGAGCCTGCCGCTGGTACTGGTCGGGTGCTTCCTGGTGGGCGTGGCGTCGGCATCGACCTACCAGGCTCGCTATGCCGCGACCGATCTGGCGACCGAGGAGCACCGTGCCGTCTCGCTGTCGTGGGTCGTGTGGGCTGGCACGATCGGCGCGGTCGTCGGGCCGAACTTGCTCAATGCCTCAGGCCAGCTGGGCATGTGGTTGGGGCTTCCGCAGTTGGCCGGGCCGTATGTGGTGGCCGGAGTGTGCCTCGCGCTGGCCGCGCTGGTGCTCGTGGTGTTCCTCCGACCTGACCCCTACCGAGTCTCGCTGCGGCTACGTGAGCACACCGGCGAGGTGGTACGCCGGCCGAAGCTGCGAGAAGGGCTCACACACCTGAGGGGCCGGCCCCGGGCGGTACTGGGAATAGCGGCGATCGCGGTGGGCCACGTGGTGATGGTGATGGTCATGGTGATGACCCCCGTGCACATGGCGCACGTGGACGTCACCTTGCAGTTGATCGGGTTTGTCATCAGCGTGCACGTCGCAGGCATGTACGCCCTGTCACCGGTGGTCGGCTGGGCTGTGGACCGATTCGGTCGGCTACAGGTCATCAGTGCGGGAGTGGTGATCCTAGCCCTCGCCTGTGGCATCTCCGGAGTTGCAGCGGGGGACAACGTTCCGTTGCTGGCGGTGGGGCTCTTCCTTCTCGGGCTCGGATGGTCCTGCACGCTGATCGCCGGCTCGACGCTGGTCACCGATCAGGTGGAGACCACGGAGCGGCCTGCGGTCCAAGGGCTCTCGGACCTGGTCATGAACGCTGCGGGCGCGGTGGGGGGAGCGGCGGCGGGCATCATCGTCCTGGTCAGCTCCTATGGCTGGCTGTGCGCCGCTGGGCTGGTTCCGTTGATCGGGCTGGTGGCGCTGATGGCCTCACCGGCGTGTCGCACGCATTCGAACATGCGTTCGATGTAGGTTCCCGAGTGTCGAACCACGTGGTCGGTGCTCCACCGGCCAGCCACGGGGAGCGGCGATGTCAGGCCCGTCACCTAGCGTGCCACGTGCATGACCCGCGAACTGCCCACCACACGTGAGGAGAAACCCATGGCAAGCGCCGCCCACGACCGCGAGAAGGCCCTCGACGCCGCCCTGTCCCAGATTGAGCGCCAGTTCGGCAAGGGCTCGGTGATGCGGCTCGGCGAGGAGGGACGCGCGCCGATCGACGTCATCCCCACCGGATCGATCGCCTTGGATATCGCCCTGGGAATTGGCGGCCTGCCCCGTGGCCGCATCGTGGAGATCTACGGACCTGAGTCATCGGGCAAGACGACCGTCGCCCTGCACGCCATCGCCAACGTGCAGGCCGCGGGGGGGCTCGCTGCCTTCATCGACGCCGAGCACGCTCTCGACCCCGATTACGCGCAGCGGCTCGGGGTCGACCTCGACAACCTGTATGTGTCCCAGCCAGACACGGGGGAGCAGGCACTCGAGATCACCGACACGCTCGTGCGCTCCGGTGCCCTCGACCTGATCGTCATCGACTCGGTCGCTGCGCTTGTTCCGCGGGCGGAGATCGAAGGGGAGATGGGTGACTCCCATGTGGGCCTGCAGGCTCGGCTGATGAGTCAGGCGCTCCGCAAGATGGCGGGTGCCCTGAGCAATACGGGCACGACCTGCATCTTCATCAACCAGCTCCGCGAGAAGATCGGCGTGATGTTCGGTTCCCCCGAGACCACGACCGGCGGCAAGGCGCTGAAGTTCTACTCCTCGGTTCGGTTGGATGTGCGCCGCATCGAGACCCTGAAGGGCGGAACCGAGGCGGTGGGTAACCGGACCCGGATCAAGGTGGTCAAGAACAAGGTTGCCCCGCCGTTCAAGCAGGCTGAGTTCGACATCCTCTACGGCGAGGGCATCTCTCGAGAGGGTTCGCTCATAGACATCGGGGTGGACACGGGCCTGGTACGCAAGTCCGGCGCCTGGTTCACCTACGAGGGAGACCAGCTTGGGCAGGGCAAGGAGAATGCGCGCACGTTCTTGAAGGACAACCCTGATCTGGCCAATGAACTCGAGAAGCGGATCAAGGAGTCCTTGGGGATCGGCCCGCGCGTTGATGCTCCTGCTGAAGCCGCCGATGCTCCAGCGGCCACGCCTGCCGAGCCCGCTGCCATCGACTAGGCATGCGTTCTCGACCGTGGGGGCCGCCTGTGACGGCGGAACTTGAGCCCGACGCTGACCCTGAGCAGGTGGCCCGCACGGTCCTGCTCAGGAAGCTGACCGCGGCTCCTCGAACACGAGCGCAGTTGCGCGATGACCTGGTCGGACGAGGGATCCCGGAGGATGTGGCGGATCGAGTACTCGATCGTTTCACTGATGTCGGACTGATCGACGATGGGGCGTACGCGCGGCTGTGGGTGGAGTCCCGGCACAGGTCTCGGGGCAGCGCTCGCAGCGTGCTGCGGCAAGAGCTCCGGCACAAGGGAGTGGATGCGGCACTCGTCGAGGATGCCCTGGCTGATCTGGATGCTGACTCCGAGCGAGCGCGAGCTGCGGAACTCGTGCGTGTGAAGGCTCGCTCGCTGAGTCGATTGGAGCCGCAGGCTCGGGTGCGCCGGCTCGTGGGAATGCTGCAAAGGCGCGGCTATTCGTCCTCGGTCGCGTACAGCGTCGTCCGAGAGGTGCTTCCCGGTGTCACGGAACAGTGGGAGGGGGACTCGATGAGTCGACCTGATGAGTCGACCTGATGAGTCGACCTGATGAGTCGACCTGATGAGTCGACCTGATCAGGCGTGCGCAGGCGCCTTGAGTAGGGGGAGGACGATCGCGTCGATGACATGGGCGATCTCGTCCTCTGTTGGCGCTCGGCCGCCGAGGAGGAGCTGATGGATCGTGATTGCCGCGGGCAGTTGGAGCACGTACGGGTCAATCGACTGAACCGGAATCTCCCCGCGGGCCATCGCCTGCTGCACGACAACGATCGTTTCGCGTTCCTTGCCCTGTCCGAAGCGTGACTGGAATTCCTGGGCGAGAGCAGGATCATGCAGGCTCTCACTGATGAGTTCCCGCACGACCAGCCCCAGGCTGCCGTTCAACTGCTGAATGAAGATCCGCAGGCCAACGAGCAGGTCCTCGCGCAGTGAGCCGGTGTCGGGAGGATCGGCGGGGAGGCTCTCCTCCAAAGTGGTGACGAAGACGTCGAGTGCCAATGCCCGCACATTGGGCCATCTGCGGTAGAGCGCGGACTTGCCCGTGCTGGCTCGGCGCGCAATCCTGTCCATGGATGAACCGCGCAGTCCGTTTTCCGCTATCTCTGCCAAGGCGGCCGCGAAGACCGCTTCGCGGAGGATTTCCCCACGGCGGCGAATGGGACTGCAGGTCGGCATCCGCCTACGGTAACAGCAGTAGGAACGGAGTCGTTCCCTGATTTGACAATTAGGGGACGGTAGCGTTCGCTAACGAAGTGAACCTCTCCCGCGTGGGGAGTTGGTCCAGAGTGCAGAAGAGGTCTCATGCCTGTCTTGTCCGCCTGGGCGGTTCGTCGTCCTGTGATCGCCCTGATCTCCTGGTTCATCGCCCTCGTGGCGGTCATCGGACTCGGAACCCAACTGGGCGGTGAGCTGAACGATTCCTTCGACCTGCCAGATACCGAGTCCAAGGTGGCGACCGATCTGCTGATCGCGAGCGGCACCGATATGAGTCGGGTCGACGGTGGCGCGACGATCGTCTGGTCGCCAGCGACCGGCAGTGCAGTCGACCCCGCGGTGGCGGCGCGTGTGGTTCCGGTGCTGGAGGAGATCGCTGGCCTCGGTTCGGTCACCTGCGTCACGAACCCGCTCGACCCGCGCGGTGGATCCCTGGGCTCGGACTGCCCAGCACCTGGCCTCGACCCAGGCGCCATGGCCTCGCTTACGCCCGAGGAGCAGCAGATTCTGGCGTCGCAGTTCTCGACCGTCAGCCCTGACGGAACAGTGGCCTATGCCCAGGTCAGTTTCACGACCGGGCCCGACGGCGAGATGAATGTTGCCGGTGACGATGCCAAGGCGATCCTCACCGCGGTGGCGACCTTGAACACGGATGGAATTCAGGCCGGAGCGCAGGGTCAGGTGCTGGAGTTTGCAGGCCAGGAGCCGCCGAGCAGTGAGGCCATTGGCCTGCTGGTTGCGATCGTCATCCTCTTGATCGCCTTCGGTTCGATTGTCGCTGCCGGCATGCCGATCATCGTGGCCCTCATCGGACTGACGATGGGTCAGATGGGTGTCCTGCTGGTCGCGAACTTCCTTGACGTGGCCACCTTTGCCCCGACCCTCGCCGCCATGATCGGCCTCGGTGTCGGAATCGACTATGCGCTGTTCGTCATGAACCGCTACCGCCAGGCCTTGCTGCACGGTCGTGACGCGAAGACGGCCGCCATGGAGGCAGTCGAGACAGCGGGACGTGCGGTGCTCTTCGCGGGCAGCACGGTCATCATCGCCCTGCTGGGCCTGTTCGTTCTGCGCATCAACTTCTTCAACGGTCTCGCGGTGGGCGCTGCTGTCACCGTGCTCGCCGTGATGCTGTCGGCATTGTGGATGCTGCCGGCGCTGCTCAGCCTGCTGGGCACCAAGGCGCTTTCGCTCCGACTGCCGTGGGGCAAGAAGCCCGGAGCCATGATCGGACACCCGGAGGGTCGCGCATGGGCACACTACGGCCGGATGCTGCAGCGCCGTCCCATCATTCCGGCCCTGCTGGCGCTGGCTGTGGTCGTTGTTCTGGCCCTACCGCTGTTCGGACTGCGCCAGGGTTTCGCCGACGATTCCGGCAAGCCTGATGGCTCTGCTGCGCGCATCGCCTACGACCTGCGTGCCGAGGGCTTCGGGCCTGGGGTGAACGGGCCGTTCCTGGTGGTTGCCGATCTCTCTGAAGCCACCTCACCCGAGGCATATGGCCAGGTCATCGCCGGGCTGTCGCAGACCGAGGGCGTGGCAGGCACATCGCCGAGCCTCGAGGCCCTGCCGATCTTCGGCAAGCTCGCCGCGGCGAGCGCGGGCGCCCAGGGTGGCGATGGGGCGCAGGCAGTTCAGGCGATTGCGGTCTATCCCACGTCCGCCCCTCAGGACGAGGCGACGATGGAGCTGCTCGATCGCCTGCGGACCGAGACCAACCCGGCGCTGGAGGAGCAGACAGGCGCCAAGCTCTACGTGGGCGGCACTCAGGCGATCACGAGCGACTTCACGACGGTGCTGGGTGATTCCCTACCGCTGTTCTTGAGCATCGTGATCGGGCTGGGCTTCCTGGCGCTGGTGCTGCTGTTCCACTCACTCGTGGTTCCGCTCACGGCAGCGCTCACGAGCCTGCTGTCCTTCGGTGCTGCGATGGGCATCACGGTCGCCGTGTTCCAGTGGGGCTGGTTCAGTGAGTTCCTTGGCGTCGCGAGCACCGGTCCGATCTTCCCGTTCCTGCCGATCATGGTGTTCTCGATCCTGTTCGGCCTGTCGATGGACTACCAGGTGTTCTTGGTGTCGCGCATGCAGGAGGAGTGGAACAAGACGGGCGACAACCTCGCGGCCGTTCGCCGAGGATTGGCTGGCTCAGGCCGCGTGGTCGTCATCGCCGCTGCGATCATGGCGAGTGTGTTCCTGGCCTTCGTGCCGAGCACCAACAGCACCATCAAGCTCTTCGGCCTCGCGTTGGCGTCAGCGGTCATCATCGACGCGTTCATCGTTCGACTCGTGCTGGTGCCCTCCCTCATGTCCCTTCTGGGTCGGGCCAACTGGTGGCTTCCGGGCTGGCTGGATCGTGCCCTTCCCAAGGTTCATATCGAACCGGCGGATGACGAGATCGGTGACGACGTCACCGACGATGAGCCTGTTCCGGTCTCCTGAACGCAATCTGACCGAGCTGCCCGGCGAGAGGGCCGGGCAGCCGGTAGGTTGCTGTGGTGATGTCAGCCGCGACGGGCGCCGGAGTGGCCGTCCCCGATAGACCTCCACGCAGTGCCTTGGTCCTGGTGGCGTTGGTCACCGGCGCGATCGTCGCGAACATCAATCTTGCCGTGGCCAACGTGGCGCTGCCCACGATCGGCGATGACCTCGGGGCATCGCAGGACCAGCTCACGCTCGTCGCGAACTCCTTTGCGCTCGGGCTGGCGAGCACGGTGCTGTACCTCGGCACCATCGGTGATCGATACGGCCGCAAGCTCCTCTTCGTCATCGGGGCCGTCGCTACTGTCCCGACCTCCATGCTGGCCGCATGGGCGCCCACGGTGGAAGTGCTGATTGCGGCTCGATTCCTCGGTGGTGTGGCCGCGGCTCTCGTCTTTCCCACGACCTTGTCCATCATCGGTGCCTTGTATCGAGGCCGACCTCGGATCACCGCGATCGCACTGTGGTCTGGACTCGGAGGCGGATTCGCGGCCGTGGGCCCCGTGATCGGCGGGTGGATGCTCGAGCACTTCTGGTGGGGATCGGTCTTCCTGATCAGCCTGCCCCTTGTCGTGGTGGCCTTGGTGATCGGACTCATCGTGCTGCCGTGGCACTCTCAGGAGGAGCGGTTCCCGGTCGATCACGTCGGTGGCGTGCTGTCGGTGATGGGCGTCGGTGGTCTTGTGCTGTGGATCGAGCATCTGGACGATGGATGGACGCTCAGTCGCTGGGTCAATCTGGGGATCATCGCGGCTTTGCTGGGCGTCTTCTTCTGGCGACAGACACGCGCGAGGCGTCCGCTGGTCTCCTTGCCCCTTGCGAAGGCGCGCACCTTCTGGGTGGCCTTCGTCGCGGGGGCGATCACCTTCGGTTCGCTCATTGGTGCGATGTTCGTGGGCCAGCAGTTCATGCAGAACGTTCTGGGCTATGACCCCTTCATCTCCGCGGCCGTCGTCCTGCCATCCGCCATCTGCACAGCGGTCTTCGGTCAGGTCGCGGGCCGACTGATTGCTGCCAGGGGTTCGCAGTTCACCTTCATGCTGGGGCTGGGCTCGGTGGCCTTTGCCTTCACGCTGATGCTCATCACGTGGCGCACGGGAGCATCCATCTGGTGGGTGCTGATCGCCTTCGCGTTCGTGGGAACGGGTGTGGGTCTCTCGGCGACACCTGCGTCACGGTCGCTGATGAACTCTGTTCCCGCCAATCGAGGCGGCATGGGTTCGGCGTTCCTGGACCTGACGAGAGACCTGGGCGGCGCCATCATTCAGGCGTTCATGGGCGCTGTGCTGGCCGGCGCATATGCCGCGCGCGTGAGCAAGGAGCTGGCATCACTTCCGGCCGATCAGGCATCGAAGGTGAGCGACACGGTGGCTGACCAGCTGACGTCCTCTTTCGAGAGCGCGGCGTCCGTCGCCGGTCAGTACTCCGGCTCGACCGCCCAGGAGATCCTCGCCGGAGCCTCTGCGGCCTTCACCGAGGGGAAGTCTGCAGCGATGGCCATTGCCCTGGTCTTCACGCTCATCGGGCTGGCGCTGGTGTTCCTCCGCTACCCCGGCCACAAGGAGGAGGAGGCGTACTTCGAGAAGGTGCAGTCTGGAGGCGTCACCGAGCAGGGCGCCCCGAGCACTTAGACTCGCCGGGTGTCTGCTGACGAGATCACCCGGCCTGTGAGCCTTGGTCGGACGTATCAGGTGCGCACCTACGGCTGCCAGATGAACGTCCACGACTCTGAGCGTCTGACTGGCCTGCTCGAGGATGCGGGCTATGTGGCGGCGCCCGAGGGCGAGCAGGCTGATGTGGTGGTCTTCAACACCTGTGCCGTTCGCGAGAACGCCGACAATCGGCTCTACGGAAACCTCAGTCACCTGGTTCCGGTCAAGGAGGCGCACCCGGGGATGCAGATCGCCGTCGGGGGCTGTCTGGCGCAGAAGGATCAGGGCGAGATCGTCAAGAAGGCTCCCTGGGTGGATGTGGTGTTCGGAACGCACAACATCGGCTCGCTGCCGGTCCTGCTCGAGCGTGCGCGCATCGAGCAGGAGGCTCAGGTGGAGATCGCCGAGTCCTTGGAGGTGTTCCCCTCCTCGCTGCCGACCAAGCGCGACAGCGCCTACTCGGCTTGGGTGTCCGTCAGCGTCGGCTGCAACAACACGTGCACGTTCTGCATCGTCCCGGCTCTGCGCGGCAAGGAGAAGGATCGTCGGCCCGGTGACATCCTCAAGGAGATCCACGCTTTGGTCGATGAGGGTGTCCTCGAGATCACGCTCCTGGGCCAGAATGTGAATGCCTATGGTTCGGAGTTCGGTGACCGAGAGGCGTTCTCCGCACTGCTGCGTGCCTGTGGCGACGTGGACGGGCTGGAGCGGGTGAGGTTCACGAGTCCGCACCCGCGCGATTTCACCGACGACGTCATCGCTGCCATGGCTGAGACGTCCAACGTCATGCCCCAATTGCACATGCCCCTGCAGTCAGGGTCGGACTCCGTGCTGCAGAGGATGCGCAGGTCGTATCGACAGGAGCGCTACCTCGGGATCATCGATCGAGTCAGGTCTGCCATGCCGGAGGCCGCGATCACGACGGACATCATCGTGGGCTTTCCTGGCGAGACGGACGAGGAGTTCGAGGACACACTGCGCGTGGTGCGCGAGGCACGCTTCGCGAGTGCCTACACCTTCCAGTACTCGAAGCGTCCGGGTACACCGGCGGCCGACATGCCCGATCAGGTACCCAAGGCCGTCGTGCAGGAGAGGTACGAGCGACTGATCGCCGAGGTCAACGACATCGCCTGGCAGGAGAACCAGCGGCTCGAGGGTCGAGTGCTCGACATCCTTGTTGCGGAGGGCGAGGGCCGCAAGGACGAGCGCACGCTGAGGCTGTCGGGAAGGGCACCGGACAATCGACTGGTGCATGTGGCGGTCGATGAGAACGTCGGTGTCCCGCGTCCGGGGGATGTCGTGACCGCTGAAGTGACGTATGCCGCTCCGCACCACCTGGTTGCCGATCACATTCTGTCCGTGCGGCGGACGCGCGCAGGAGACGCAGGGGAGCGAGTCAAGCAGGAGGCCACACCGGGTGTCCTGCTCGGGATGCCCTCGCTGCCATCGTGACCCTCCCTGCAGCCGTGACCCTGCCGGCCGCTGTGCCTCTCCTCGCCATCGTCGGACCAACCGCGTCTGGCAAGTCGGCCCTGGCCGTGGCAGTCGCCGAGCAGCGAGACGGCGAGATCGTCGGCACGGACTCCATGCAGGTGTACCGCGGCATGACGATCGGCACCGCCGCACCGACGGCCGAGGATCGCAGCCGTGCGCCTCACCACATGGTGGAAGTCTGGGATCCCGATCACCTGGTGACCGTGGCGGAGTTTCAAGCCCACGCGCGGGAGGCCATTGATGAGATCCACGAGCGTGGGCGACTGCCCGTCCTTGTCGGTGGCAGCGGCCTGTACGTATCCGCCGTGCTCGATGACCTGAGATTCCCGGGGACCGATCCCGCTATTCGTGCGGATCTGGAGGCTGAGCTGGCTGAGCTGGGATCGGACGCGATGCACCGGCGTCTGGCAGACGTGGACCCGGCCGCGGCCAAGGAGATCCTCCCGTCGAATGGTCGCAGGATCGTCCGCGCTCTTGAGGTGATAGCGATGACGGGTCAGCCGTTCGCGGCACGTCTTCCGGCTCCGGTCGAGGTCTACCCGTCAATACGCGTGGGTCTGGACATTGAACGCTCTCGGCTGGATGAGCGCATCGCCGAACGCGTGGAGCGAATGTGGCAGGAAGGTTTCGTCGACGAGGTGAGAGGGCTGGCCTCCCGAGGCCTGAGTGAGACCCCCACGGCCTCCCGAGCGCTCGGGTATCAGCAGGTGCTGGCGTGTCTCGCGGGTGATCTCACCGAGGCGCAGGCGCGGGAGGAGACGATCGCGGCCACGCGGAAGTTCGCTCGCCGTCAGCAGCGGTGGTTTCGCCGCGATGAGCGAATAACGTGGCTGCCCTACGACTCGTCGTCGCTCTTGGACGACGTCCGTGCGCTGCTTGACGGGTCCACCGAGACGTAGTACTCCGTGCCGAGGAGCAGGGTCCGAACGGGACCAGGCAGCCGGGTGAGCACGGCGAGCGTTCGAGTGGTGCCGTCGGCAGTGGCCTGCGATGCGTGGGCGCGCAGGGCGGCCACCTTCGCCGAGAGCTGAGGTCGGACGTTCACCCGGTGGGTGATCTCCTGAGCCGGCGTCCACGCCTCGGTGAAGGTGGCGGGGTCGAACTCCGTCGGTGTCAGGCCCGAGTGCGCGGCCCACCTCGTCGCCCTGGCAATCGGTTCGCGCGGCAACGTTGCCTCGAACAGTCGTGTGGGCCGAGCTGTCAGGGCGTGCGCGCTGCGCACCGCACGATGCACCTGGACGTGATCGGGATGTCCGTAGCCGCCTGCGGCGTCGTAGCCCACCAGAATGTCGGCGCTCTCCTCGTCGCAGATCTCGGCGATCCGTCGACCCACCTGAAAGCGCCCGTGATGGCATAGGCCGTCGGGATTCTCCCCATGGAGTCCGGAGTCTGGATAGCCGAGCAGGACGGTGCGGGAGACGCCCAAGGCATCCGCAGAGACTGCCAGTTCCTCACGTCTGAGCCCGCCCAGATCCGCCGTGAGCGTCGAGGCAGCCAATCCGGCCTCCCCATCAGTGGCGACGATGAGGATGACACGGTGACCCTCCTGGGCTGCCTTGGCCATGGTGCCCGCGGTCAGCAGGGCCTCATCGTCAGGATGGGCATGCACGAAGACCAGGGTTCGGGCGGACATGCAGGCATTCTGGCGCAGTGTCGCTCCATGCCGGCCAGTGGCGTACCGTCCTGACGCGTGAGGATCGCCCACGTCAGTGACTGCTATGCCCCGCGTACCGGCGGAATCGAGTCTCAGGTGCGTTCACTTGCTCTGCAGCAGCAGGCGGGGGGACATGACCTGCGGATCATCACAGCGACGCCCGGCCATGAGGGCGTCTTCGCCGGTATCGACGAGGTCGACGGCCTGCGCGTGCATCGAGTGGCGGCGCGAGTGCCCTTCGAGCTGCCGGTGCACCCCCGCACGCGCCTGGAGGTTGGGAGGGTCCTCGACGATGAGCCGGTCGATGTGGTCCATGTGCATGCCGGCGTGGTGTCGCCCTTCGCATGGGGAGCCGTCAGAGCAGCGCGGGAGCGCCGGGTGCCCGTGGTTGTCACGGTGCACAGCGTGTGGGGTCCGGTGGCTGGTCCGGCTTTCAGCCTGTCGAACGCTCTGGCCCACTGGTCTCGGTGGGGCGTCACCTTCAGTGCCGTCAGCCGGCTTGCTGCGGAGCAGATAGCACGCGCCGTGCCTGATGTCGGGGAGGTGCTTGTCATCCCGAATGGCATCGACGCTAGCCAGTGGCAGGTGGCGCACGCGGGCGCTGGCAGGGATCGGCTGCGCGTGGTCACGGTCATGCGCCTGGCACCACGCAAGCGGACGATGCCCTTGCTGCGGATCATCGCCCAGGCGCGGCGCGAACTCGACGGCAGAGTCGACGTGTCGGCGACGATCGTGGGGGATGGGCCTGTTCTTGAACGAGCACGCAGCTACGTCAGACGGAACGGTCTTGAGGAAGCGGTCAGACTCACGGGGCGGTTGAACCGAGAGGGCGTGCGGCAGGTGCTGGGCTCATCCGATGTCTACGTGCAGCCGTCCGTTCGTGAATCCTTCGGCTTGGCCGCACTGGAGGCACGCACGGCCGGGCTTCCTGTGATCGTTCGGTCCCAATCCGGCAGCACCCAGTTCATCCATGATCAGGTGGAGGGTCTCGTGGTCGATGACGATGCAGGCGTGGTGCGTGCGCTCGTACGGCTGGGGCACGACCGCGACCTCCTTGACTCCATCACCCGGCACAACCAGATGACACCACCTGCAGAGGTATGGCCGCAGGTGCTGGAGTCGGTCACGAGTGCCTACCGGCGCGCTGGCGCCTGAGGGTCGGCTCGCGGCTAAGCACCGTTTTGCGCCTGAGCACTGAATTGGGCCTGAGCACTGAATTGCCCTTGAGCACTAGGGTGACGGCGTGACGCGACTCAATGAGATCCCCTTCGTCAAGGGGCATGGCACGGGCAATGACTTCGTGCTCATCCCTGATCTTGACGGACGCCACGGCCTGTCTGCCGACCAGGTGAGATGGCTGTGTGATCGACGTCGTGGCATCGGTGGTGACGGGGTCCTTCGTGTGGTCCGCACGGAGCACATGCCGGAGTTCGCCGAGTGGTCTGGGATCGCCGAGTTCTTCATGGACTACCGCAATTCCGATGGCACGGTCGCCGAGATGTGCGGGAACGGGGCGCGGGTCTTCGTGCGTTACCTCCGCGCCACCGGCTTGATCACCGATGACGAGATCGTGATCGGCACTCGAGGCGGACTCCGCACCGCGATCCTGCGAGGTGACGGCATCATCACGATCGACATGGGTGCCGCGCACACGGCGGAGGCGGACGTGACGGTGAGGGCAAACGGCCACGAGTGGTCGGCCGTACCGGTGTTCGCGCCCAATCCGCACGCGGTCGCCTTCATCGAGGCCCTCTCGGAGGCGGGCGATCTGTGCCAGCCCCCCGAGGTGCGTTCCGGCGACCTGTTCCCCAGCGGAACCAACGTTGAATTCGTCGTGCCCGAGGGTGAGCGGCATGTGAGCATGCGTGTGCATGAGCGAGGAGTGGGCGAGACCCACTCGTGCGGAACAGGTGCGTGCGCCGTGGCGTGGGCGGCTCGTCGCCGAGACGGGGTCGAGGGCGGCGACACGACCTACCGCGTGGATGTCCCGGGCGGAACACTGGAAGTCACCGAGACGGCGGCCGGGGCCCTGCTGCTCACTGGGCCCGCGGATCTGGTTGCCAAGGGCAACGTGCTACTGCCGTTCTAGTCCCGCGGCGGCGTCTCACCGTAGGCGTGCGGTCGCGCATACCGGTCACCCTGGAAGCCCTGCATCAGATCAGCGATCTCGTCGACCTCATCGCGCGCCAGGACCATCTGGGCTGCCTCGGCATTCGCTGCCAGATGGTCGGGGCTTCTGGTGCCTGGGATGGGAACCACGTCCTCGCCCTGGGCCAGTAGCCAGGCCAGTGCCAGCTGAGCTGCCGTGCAGCCTCGGGCGGATGCCGCCGCCTTCAGGCGCTCCACGATGCTGCGGTTGTGATCGAAGTTCTCGGCCGAGAATCGAGGTCCGGACCGTCGATGGTCATTGGCGGACAAGTCGGCTGTCGAGCTCAGCCCACCTGTGAGCATGCCGCGACCGAGCGGGCTGTAGGGCACGATGCCGATTCCCAAGGCGCGAGCAACGGGAGCCACCTCCGTCTCCAGGTCGCGGGACCACAGTGACCATTCACTCTGAACGGCGGCGATGGGGTGAGTGGCGTGGGCGCGACGCAGGGTGGTCGAACTGGCCTCGCACAATCCCAGGTGACGTACCTTGCCCGTCGCGACGATCTCGGCCATCGCCCCGATGGTCTCCTCGATCGGCAGGGTCGGGTCGACTCGGTGCACGTACCAGAGGTCGACGTAGTCGACACCCAGCCGACGAAGACTTCCGTCGATGGCACGTCGGGCCTGATCGGGTCCGGCCGAAACGGAGCCGTCGGGCTCGAATCCGAACTTGGTGGCGATGGTGATGTCGTCGCGGTGGGCCGCGAGCATCGGGGCGATGAGCTCCTCGTTGGCGCCGTTGCCGTAGATCTCTGCGGTATCCCAGAACGTGATGCCCAGATCCAAGGCGCGGGTCAGGGTCGCGCGAGCCTGGTCTGGATCGGCCGGGCCGTAGACAGAGGACATCACCATGCATCCGAGTCCGATCGAGCTGACGGTCAGGCCGGATGTGCCGAGAGCGCGCTGGTTCATGCCGTGAGCCTAGGCGTGCGACCGATGCTGTCCTGCAGGTGATCGCATGACACCCTTGGGCCTGATGAGCACCCTCGGTCACGACCCAACCTCACTGCAGGCGGATTCAGCCTCGCGGCAAGACGACCCAGCCTCGCGGCAAGACGACGCAGCCTCGCGGCCAGACGATCCAGCCTCGCGGCAAGAGGCCTGGGCCGAGGACGATCCCGCGACACGCGAGCGTGACTCCACGGTGGGGGAGTACGAGCTTCAGGAACGCGCGGCCCTCCGCCGTGTGGCCGGACTGTCGACCGAGCTGGAGGACGTCAGTGAGGTCGAGTACCGCCAGGTCCGTCTTGAGCGGGTAGTCCTTGCCGGCGTATGGACCGACGGCACGGTGGCACATGCAGAGCGGAGCATGCGCGAACTGGCACTCCTCGCGGAGACCGCAGGGTCGGCCGTGCTTGAGGGCGTGATCCAGCGGCGGGAGTCGCCCGACCCGGCTACCTACCTTGGATCAGGCAAGGCCCGTGAGCTCCGCGACATCGTGGTCGCAACCGGAGCAGACACCGTGATCTGCGACGGCGAGCTGACTCCGGGCCAGCTGCGCAAGCTCGAGGAGGTGCTCAAGGTCAAGGTGGTCGACCGCACGTGGCTGATCCTCGACATCTTCGCCCAGCATGCTCGCAGTCGAGAGGGCAAGGCGCAGGTGAGCCTGGCCCAGATGCAGTACCTGCTGCCACGCCTGCGCGGCTGGGGTGAGTCCCTGTCCCGTCAGGGTGGTGGTGCTGGCGGTGGTGGATCCGGCGGCGGCGGTGTTGGCACCCGCGGGCCGGGTGAGACGAAGATCGAGACGGATCGGCGGCGCATCCGCGCGCAGATGTCCAAGTTGCGCAAGCAGATCGCCGAGATGGAGAAGGCGCGATCCACGCAACGAGCATCGCGTCGCAAATCGGGTGTCCCCAGGGTCGCGATCGCCGGATACACCAACGCCGGGAAGTCCAGCCTGCTCAATCGGATCACGGGTGCGGGAGTGCTCGTTGAGAACGCACTCTTCGCGACATTGGATCCGACGGTCCGCAAGGCGAGGACTCCGAGCGGACGGGAGTTCACGATCGCCGACACGGTGGGATTCGTCCGCCATCTGCCGCATCAGCTCGTGGAGGCCTTTCGCTCGACGCTGGAGGAGGTGTCTGACGCCGACCTGATCCTGCATGTGGTCGATGGTTCGGACGAGGCTCCGGAGGAGCAGATCGCCGCCGTTCGCGAAGTCCTCGCCGAGGTGGGGGCTACGGGAATTCCCGAACTCATCGTGATCAACAAGGCGGACATCGCCGATCCGGATGCTCTGGCGAGCTTGGCGCGACGTGAGCCGCACTCGCTCGTGGTGTCGGCGCGTACCGGAGCAGGGTTCGAGGAGTTGCTCTCAGCGATCGAGCTCGACCTGCCGACCGGTCTGGTGGAAGTCGAGGTCCTCGTGCCGTACTCGCGTGGTGATCTGATGAGTCGAGCGCATCGAACCGGCGAGGTGCTGAGTGAGACGCATGACGAGCACGGGACCTGGCTGAAGGCGCGAGTCCCGGAGTCCCTGGCAGCGGAACTGCACGAGGTCGGCTCGGAGGTCGGCTCAGATTGCGGCTCGGACGGCGGCCCGGATGGTGGGTAGCGAGTCCGAAGAGGCGTCCGCTGACGTCGATTCGGGGTCCGTCGAGTCAGCGCTCGACGCGGTGGTGGAGGCCATCGGAGGTCAGCGACGCACCGGACAGCAGCAGATGGCCGATCTGGTGGCTGACGCACTGAGCCACCGATCGCATGCCGTCGTGCAGGCCGGCACCGGCACCGGAAAGTCGGTGGCCTACCTCGTGCCTGCCGCCCTGCATGCGACTCAGCCGGACAACGGTGCCGTCATCATCGCCACTGCCACGCTCGCCTTGCAGCGGCAATTGATCGAACGGGATCTGCCCAAGGTGGCCGCCGCACTGTCCCCGATTCTCGAGCGACCAGTCACGTTTGCTGTGCTCAAGGGTCGCAACAACTACGTCTGCCTGCAGAAGCTTCATGGCGCAGCGAGCGATGACGATGGATCAGCGGCGCTGTTCGAAGCGCCAGCAAGCGAGCTCGGTCGACAGGCCAAGGCACTGCGAGAGTGGGCTGAGTCCACGACCACGGGAGATCGCGATGACTATCTCGATGACGTCGATCCACGCGTGTGGCGCGCATTCTCGGTAGGACGTCGGGAATGTGTCGGCGAGAGCCGCTGTGCGTTCGGCGAGGAGTGCTTCACGGCGCTTCGTCGACAGGAGGCGATGGAGGCGGACATCGTCGTGACGAACCACGCGATGCTGGCCATCGATGCGATCGAAGGCATCCCGGTGCTGCCGGAGCATGACGGAGTCGTCGTCGATGAGGCGCATGAGCTCGTGGATCGTGCCACCGCAGCGGTGACGGGCGAGCTCACGGTTGCGGCGGCCGAGCGCGCCGCGTCCAGCGCGCGTCGCCTGGTGGATCCAGAGACCGACGAGCGGCTCACGGTGGCCGTGGAGAATCTCGAGGATGCCCTTCGATCAGCGGCCTCGTCGATGCAGGGCCCCACGAGGATCGACGCGTGGAGCCGGGACGCGCTGCTGGCGCTGACGATGCTTCGGGACGTCTTCCACCAGGCCGTGGCAGAGGTAACGGCCAGCAGGGACGCCACGGACCCGGACGCGCAAGCGGCTCGCCAGCGGATCGTTGGGGGGCTGGAGGAGATCCACGACATCGCAGGGCTGCTGATCACCTTCGACCGACATGACGTCGTCTGGGTGGATCCAGGTGAGGGTCGCGCCCCGGTGGTGCGCATTGCTCCGCTGTCGGTGGCCGGCCTGCTGCGCAGTGCCCTGTTCGACTCCGGCCCGGTGGTGCTCACGAGTGCCACGTTGACCGTCGGCGGCGGCTTCGATGCCCTTCTCGGGTCCGTCGGTCTGGACAGCAGTGCCGTGGCCGTGGACGTGGGATCGCCGTTCGACCATGGCCGCCAGGGCATCCTCTATGTCGCCCGCCACCTCCCGGCTCCTGGCAGGGACGGCGTGCCGATGGAGGCTCTGGACGAGCTTGCCGATCTCATCGAGGCCGCGGGCGGGCGCACCCTGGCATTGTTCAGTAGTTGGCGTGGGGTGGAGCGGGCAGCGGAGTACCTGCGGGTGCGGCTGGGAGGGCGCGAGGACCTGCCTCTGCTCGTGCAGCAGCGCGGTGATGCGGTCGGCGGATTGGTTGACCGGTTCGCGGCGGATCCCGCATCGACCCTCCTCGGCACGGTCTCCCTGTGGCAGGGAGTGGATGTCCCGGGGGAGTCGTGCTCGCTCGTGGTCATCGACCGGATTCCGTTCCCTCGGCCGGATGATCCGCTGATGGCGGCGCGGCAGCGGGCAGTGGACGAGGCTGGCGGATCAGGCTTCGCCAGCGTGTCCGTCCCCAAGGCTGGCCTGCTGCTCGCCCAGGGAGCCGGGCGACTCATCCGAAGCTCGGATGACCGTGGAGTGGTGGCCGTACTGGACTCCCGACTCGCGACGGCTGGCTATGGCCGGGCGCTGCGCGCCAGCCTGCCCCCGTTCTGGTTCACGACTGATCGGGACGTGGTCGTCGGATCGCTGAACCGCTTGCGTGAGGCGACCGATGAGCGGGGAGCCAAGGAGTCCTCATGACGGCGGGCGGCTGATTCACCCGTTGCTGAACTCTGTTCCGGACGCGTCTGCCGGCACTGTGGGTGCATCCCCGACCGGCGGCTGAGCGGTTTCGTCTCCTGCGGAGGCGGTGTCTGCTGGGCCGGACGGATCCGCGGCCCCATCTGACTCCACTGCGAACTGGTCCGTCTCCACCGCGAACTCTTCCCCGTCTTCGGTCGACACTGACTTCGAGGGCTTGGGCGTCGGGATGGGAATGACGGTGACGCGCGCGGGGCTGCTCGCCGGTGGTGCGTCAACTCCGGCGATGAGGTCGATCAGCACCTGCTGGCCGTCGAGATCGGGATGCAGGCGCCCGCCGTCCTGTTCGAACCATTGCGGGTTCACCGCCGCCTGGCTGGCGAAGTCGAGGACGTGCAGCCACCGGAACTCGGCGGCTGCCGCGACGAGCTCGGCATTGACCTCGTCGAGAGTGTGCGTGCTCATACCCCCGGTATACGCATCTGGTCGATGCGGCAGAACCCAGTACACATGCTGGCGCGGCTTCCCCGAACGCAGTTGCCGGATCGTGGTGAGCCATTCCTCGACGCGCATCACGTCGGTCTCATCGCCGCGGTTGTTCGTGCCCAGCACGATGACCCAGGCCGGCGCCTGTTGCGCGATATCGGACGTCAGATGGGTGCGCAGAAAGTCTGTTGAGGCCGTCTGACCCACCTTGCCTGTGACCGGATAGCCCAGTCGGGACAGGGTCGGGGCGATCGACAGGCCGATGGAGTCGCTCAGCACGAAGGCACCCACAGGTGCCGGGCCGGATGCGGGCGAGGTGGCGAGCGGAGTGCCGTCCAAAGTGACCGGCGCCGAGTCGGTGGGAGAAACAAGGACGGTGGTGCTCGGCTGTACCGATTCAAGGGTCGATTCGAGGGTCGACCCTTGAATCGACTCGGGGACGGTCGAGGGCGACGTCGAGGCGGCCATTCCCGCTGTCGGAGTCGCCGACGTCGAGTTCGCGGCCTCAGGTGGGGCCTGGGCCGTGGCGGTCGAGCATCCCGCGATGAGCGCGACAGCGGCGGCCATCGGCCACAGGCGTGCGCGAGAGGGGAGCATCCACCCATACTGCGTCACCGGGGTGTCCTGCCCCAACTCGACTCTCCGATACTCGACGCCCGAGTACGCGTTCGCGTGAACTAGACCCGACGCAGAACGGTCACGACCTTGCCCATAATCGTCGCGTCGTCGCCCAGGATCGGCGCGTAGGCCGGATTGTGCGGCATGAGCCACACGTGGCCATCGCGTCGCTTGAACGTCTTGACGGTCGCCTCGTCGTCCAGCAGTGCCGCAACGATGTCCCCATTGTCAGCAGTGCTCTGCTGCCGGACGACGACCCAGTCCCCGTCGCAGATGGCCGCATCGATCATGGAGTCGCCGACGACCTTGAGCATGAACAGCTCCCCGGAGCCGACCAGATCTCGGGGGAGGGGGAACACCGCCTCGACCTCCTGCTCGGCGAGGATCGGGCCGCCCGCCGCGATCCGCCCGACGAGCGGCACGTAGGCGGCCTCAACGGTGGCCGAGGGCTGATCCGCGACGATCGCCAGTTCAGGCCTCGTCGATGCAGGCACCGAACCCGGTACCTCGGTGGGATCGGCGACCGTGAGTGCCCGTGGCCGATTGGGATCGCGGCGCAGGTACCCGAGCCGCTCCAGGGTGGTGAGCTGGTGGGCAACCGAACTCGGGCTGGTGAGCCCTACTCCCTCGCCGATCTCGCGCACGCTCGGTGGGTAGCCGCGGGCCTCGACGCTCTCGCGGATCACTCGCAGGATCGCGAGCTGGCGGGGTGTCAGCCCCGTGGTGTCGTCCTGCGGCCCGTCCGGCAGTTCGGTGATCCGTGCGGTCATGTCGTGGCCCTCCGTCAGCGGTGCGTGTGTCGTGCGGCTCGCATTGCTCTGTGCCCCATCAATCCGGAGAGACCCGGACGGACCCGGAGCCACCTCGCGCATGAGTCAGTGTCAGAAGCAGTGTCAGAAGGAGTGTCAGACCCCTGCGCAACGGTGTGGCCCACACGTTAGCCGCCGCGACACGCCAAATCAAACATATGTTCGAATGTCGTGGACTCGGCGAGTCGTGGGTGATACAAATCGTACAGACGTTCGATCGAACACCTGTTCGGGTGCCAGCAAGCACCCTCGGAGTTCGGCTGGACGACCCGACAACGAGAGGCACGATCATGAGCACTGCGGTCACCTTCCCCACCGCACGCCTGTCACCCGTCCCCACTGCACGCCGGTCAGCGACTGGCCAGAACGCATCGTCCCGAGGCTGGCGCCTGACCCGGCGCGGGCGCGCTGTCCTCGGCGTTCTGGTCTCGGTTCCCTTTGCCGCCCTGCTCGTCGTGAATGGCTCCGTGACGGCTGATGCCGGCACGTCGGCATCCGAGCAGGGGGCAGCTACCGCGGTTGTCGTCGTGCAGCCGGGTGAGAGCCTGTGGAAGATCGCACAGGCGGTCGCCCCGCAGGCCGATCCCCGGGCGACCATCACGGCTATTCGTGACCTGAACGGCCTCGGCGGCAACGCCGTGGTGCCCGGCCAGGCTCTCATCGTCCCGGCTGCCTGATCCCTGGAGCGCTGCGCTGGTGAGTGCCGCATACTGGCGTAGTGAGATCGGCACGACGAGGGGCCGCGAGCGCGGCCGTGCTGGGCCTCGTGGTCCTGGCATTGGTCGCGGGCATCGCGCTGCTGGCCGGCCCCGGTGCCATAAGTCAGGCTACGTCGAGGGTCGGATCGGAGCCCACGTCGGCGAAGAGCCCGGAAGGCGTCGGCATGACGCCCGAGGTGAGCGGCGGTGCTCGGCCGAGCGTGATCGCCCCCTCGACCGGTTCACCCACCGCCGGTGTGCCCACCATCAGTACGCCCGCGTCCGATGCACTCGTGAGGCAGCCCGACCGTGTCGACCGTGCCTGGCCCCGAAAGCCCCCGTGGGACGCGTGTCCGGCACCTGTGTGGCCGGGCGAACTGAACGACAAGGCTCCCGCGGAGGGGCGTCGCATTCTTATCGTCGGAGATTCCCTCACCCGAGATTCGCGCCAAGCGACGCAGAAGGCGTTGCGCGCCAGCGGGTGGACTCCGACGTTTCGGTGCTGGGGATCCAAGCGGTTGGACTGGGGCCTGGATCAATTGGCCCGAGCGCGCTCGCTCAAGCAGCTGCCCGAGTACGTGGTGATGGCCTTGGGCACCAACGACGTCTCCTGGGTCGACCTGTCGACCACGGAGCAGCGAGTACGTACCGTGCTCAAGCGTCTTGGCCCCGATCGGCAGGTCCTCTGGGTGGATCTGGACGTCGACTACAGCGCCTACTCAGCGGAACGGGCGCTGTGGTTCAACCGCATGATTCGCTCGGTGGCGCAGGGCCGCGACAACGTCACGGTCATCCCCTGGCGCAAGCACGCACGGGGGGAGGGGCTCGGCAGGTTCGATGGGATTCACTACGGGCAGCAGGGGTATCGCGCCCGGGGGGAGTTCATCGCCGCCAACGTGGACGCCCGACTGCGCAAGGTCCAGGGCGTGCAGGCGACACCCGCGCCCACGCCGACTCCCACTCCAACGCCCACGCCCACACCGACGGCCACACCGACCGGATCGCCTGCGTCGTCAACGCCAGCAGCGCCGTCCGTTCGATCGTCCTGACCCCGTCGGCACGAGGGGCAGGGGAGGGCGCGACGCGCCGAACACGCTCATCGGTGAGTTGCTCTTGCCAAAGCTGTGGGGAGGGTCTACCTTATGACCCCTAGATGTAGTAGTCACAACGGTGTAGTTCATCAACAGGTTGTGGTACTTCATCAACAGGTCCTCCACAGGGATTCCCCAGAGTCATCCCCAGCAGGGACCGAAGAAGGCGCAAGGCTGTGACAGATGTGACTGAAGTGAATGACCGTGAAAGGGGGTGCACCTGATGAGATGCCCGTTCTGCCGGAGCGAGGAGTCCCGAGTGGTGGACTCCCGTGCCTTCGATGACGGCCTGGGCATTCGACGTCGCCGGGAATGCACGGAGTGCGGGCGACGGTTCACCACGTCCGAGACCTCGGTGCTGTACGTGGTGAAGCGATCGGGCGCCTCGGAGCTCTTCAGTCGCGGCAAGGTGCTCAGCGGTGTTCGCAAGGCCTGTCAGGGGCGTCCGGTAAGCGAGGACGACCTGGCGCGAATGGCTCAGCAGGTCGAGGACATCCTTCGGGCAAATGGGCAGGCGGAGATCCCCGCCATGGAGGTGGGGCTCGCGATTCTGGGGCCCCTGCGCGAGCTCGACGAGGTCGCCTACCTGCGCTTCGCCTCCGTCTATCGCTCGTTCGACACGCTCGAGGACTTCGAGGCAGAAATCGCCCTGCTCCGCGCCGAGGGTGAACCGGTCGGGCAAGAGCCGACCCGCGTAACCGGCACTACCAGCACGACTCCCGGATCTCGCTGATCCGGACCCACACTTCCCATCCCTATCCGCTCGAGGACGAAAGGCACCACGCATGACCATCACCAGCAATGATCGCGGCACCGACACCATTGCCACCAGCGATCGCGAGACCTTCGTGCACAACACCCTGCGCAACGATGGTCTGACCATCGAGCGGCTCTACACCACCGAGGGACTGCACCCGTATGACGGTGTGACGTGGGAGCGTCGCGACGTCGTCCAGACGAACTGGAAGACCGGTGAGATCGTCTTCGAGCAGAAGGGTGCGGAGTTCCCCGACTTCTGGAGCGTCAACGCCTCCACCATCGTCACCACCAAGTACTTCCGCGGAGCCGTCGGGTCCGAGCAGCGGGAGTGGAGCCTCAAGCAGCTCATCGACCGGGTCGTCCTGACCTACGTCAAGGCCGGTCGCGAGCACGGCTACTTCAAGACCGAGGACGACGCGGTCATCTTCGAGCATGAGCTCACCCACATGTTGCTGCACCAGGTGTTCAGCTTTAACTCGCCAGTGTGGTTCAACGTCGGTACCAACGCGCCGCAGCAGGTGAGCGCCTGCTTCATCCTGAGCGTCGACGACACCATGGACTCCATCCTCAACTGGTACAAGGAGGAGGGGCTGATCTTCAAGGGCGGCTCGGGAGCTGGCCTGAACCTCTCGCGCATCCGTTCCAGCAAGGAACTGCTCAAGTCCTCTGGTGGCACCGCCTCCGGTCCGGTCTCGTTCATGCGTGGCGCTGATGCGTCGGCAGGCACCATCAAGTCCGGAGGTGCCACCCGTCGCGCGGCCAAGATGGTCGTCCTCGACATCGACCACCCCGACATCGAGGAGTTCGTCGAGACCAAGGTGCGCGAGGAGGACAAGATCCGAGTCCTGCGTGATGCCGGCTACGACATGGACCTCGGCGGTCGCGACATCACGAGCGTGCAGTACCAGAACGCCAACAACTCCGTGCGCGTCTCCGACCTGTTCATGAACGCAGTTGCTAACGGCGAACCGTTCGGCCTGACGGCCCGTACCGATGGCTCGGTCGTCGAGACGATCGATGCCAAGGGTCTGTTCCGCACGGTCGCCGAGGCAGCATGGGCATGTGCTGACCCGGGCATCCAGTACGACGACACGATCAATGACTGGCACACCAACCCTGAGACCGGTCGGATCAATGCGTCCAATCCGTGCTCGGAGTACATGAGCCTGGACAACTCGTCCTGCAACCTCGCGTCGCTCAATCTGCTCACCTTCCTCAAGGAGGACGACACTTTCGATTCCGAGCGGTTCGCGAAGGCGGTCGAGTTCGTCATCACCGCGATGGATATCTCCATCTGCTTCGCTGACTTCCCCACCGTCCCGATCGGGGAGACCACGCGGCGCTACCGCCAGCTCGGCATCGGCTACGCGAACCTCGGCGCACTGCTCATGGCCACGGGCCTGGCCTACGACTCCGATGCTGGTCGTGCCTTTGCCGCGTCAATCACGAGCCTCATGACGGGCACGGCCTACAAGCGCAGCGCAGAGCTGGCCGGCATCGTCGGCCCGTACGAGGGCTACGCGCGCAATGAGTCGGCGCACAAGCGGGTCATGCGCAAGCATGCGGCCGCCAATGACAACGTGCGCGGTTCCTCAAGCCTTGATGGCGATGTCCTCCGACTGGCCGAGAAGCAATGGGAGGCTTGTTTGAAGATTGGTGAGGAGAACGGCTGGCGCAACGCGCAGGCCTCCGTCCTCGCACCGACCGGCACCATCGGGTTCATGATGGACTGCGACACCACGGGCATCGAGCCGGACTTCTCGCTCGTGAAGTTCAAGAAGCTCGTCGGTGGCGGTTCGATGCAGATCGTCAACCAGACGATCCCGCGAGCCCTGCGTCGCCTCGGCTACACCGAGGAGACCGTCGAGGCCATCATCGAGTACATCGGTGAGAACGGCCACGTGGTCGATGCGCCAGGTCTGAAGACCGAGCACTACAGCATCTTCGACACCGCGATGGGCCAGCGAGCGATCACGCCCATGGGTCACGTCCGAATGATGGCGGCGGTTCAGCCGTTCATCTCGGGGGCGATCTCCAAGACGGTCAACATGCCGGAGACAGCCACGGTCGAAGAGGTCGAGGAGATCTACTTCGAGGCCTGGAAGATGGGTGTCAAGGCACTGGCGATCTACCGGGACAACTGCAAGGTGGGTCAGCCGCTGAGCGATGCCAAGGCGAAGAAGGCCGACGAACTGGTGGACGTCACGGCGGAAGCGCTGCAGGCAGCCATGGCTGGTCAGCCCGTGCGCAAGCGCCTGCCCAAGACGCGGCCGAGTCGCACGACGAGCTTCTCGGTGGCAGGTGCCGAGGGCTACATGACCGCCGGTTCCTACCCCGACGACGGTCTGGGTGAGGTCTTCTTGAAGCTCGGCAAGCAGGGATCAACCCTGGCCGGGGTGATGGATGCCTTCTCGATCGCCATCAGCATCGCGCTGCAGTACGGCGTCCCGCTGGAGGCCTTCGTCAGCAAGTTCGTCAACATGCGCTTCGAGCCAGCAGGCATGACGGACGATCCCGACATCCGGATGTCGCAGTCGATCATGGACTACATCTTCCGTCGGCTCGCGCTGGACTACCTGCCGTATGACAAGCGAGAGGCACTGGGCATCTTCACCGCCGATGAGCGCTCGGCGACGGTGGCTCAGTCTTACGGAGCACCGGCTCCCGCGGCTGATCTGGCAGTCGAGGATGGCGTTGACGAGCCGGTCGCCGAGGTCGCCGAGGTCGCCGATACGACCATGGAGCCGCGAGTCAGCACGGCGCATTCCAGCGCGGAGCTGCTCGAGGAGATCACCGGCACCGCCTCTGATGCGCCGCTGTGCATGACCTGCGGCATCAAGATGCGGCCGTCGGGCTCGTGCTACGTCTGCGAGGGATGCGGTAGCACGTCCGGCTGCAGCTGATGTAGGCGGACATCAATGAGGCCCCGGCATTTCACGATGCCGGGGCCTCATTGTGTTTGCCCTGCAGGGGGAGACACGCCACCTTGGTCGCACCGCGCTGGGGGGTGGGTGTCCTAGAGAGGGTCAAGCTCCAGGGCGTCTCGGGTCCGCACGGGTCGGCGGGTATTCGGTTATTGACACGTGGTGCGCACTGAGCGGAGCACTCATGGCGGGGGTTTCAACTACGATGCGTGAATGACAACTATTGTGTCTGTCCACTCCTTCCGCGGGGGCACCGGCAAGAGCAACACGACGTCCAACGTCGCCGCCAATCTTGCTGCACTGGGCCACCGTGTCGGTGTCATCGACTGCGATATTCAGAGTCCTGGGATCCACGTCCTCTTCGGCTTCGACGAGAATCTGGATCGCACGCTCAACGACTATCTGTGGGGCACGCGCGCCATCCGGGACGTGGCTCACGACATCACCGACCGGGTATCCATGACGACGCCGGTGTCTCCCGGCGGGTCCTTGCATCTCGTCCCCTCCAGCATGAAGCCGGGAGACATCGCTCGAATCCTGCGGGATGGATATGACGTGGAGTCCCTGAGCGAGGGGATGCGCCAGCTGGCACGAGATCTGGACCTCGACTTCCTGTTTGTCGACACTCACCCCGGCCTCAATGAGGAGACCCTGCTGTCCATCACGCTGAGCGACGTCCTGCTGCTCATTCTCAGACCAGACCGACAGGACTATCAGGGCACGGCCGTCACGGTGGACATCGCCCGCAGGCTTGAGGTGCCGGCCCTGTTCCTGATCGCCAACAAGGTTCCCGCTGGACTGACCGACATTCGCGCGCAGCTCGATTCGGCCTACGGTGCGGAGACCATCGCCGTCCTGCCCCTGTCCGAAGAGGTCGTCGTCAATGCCTCGGGGGGGCTCTTCTCGCTTCTTCAGCCGGAGCATCCGTGGTCTGAACAGGTGCGCGGCGTCGCGGAGCGACTTCATGCCGGGGTTTCGTCATGAGTACCACGGTGATGAGTCTGTCCCTGTCCCATTCGGCAACCCTCGAGGTCGCCGCCCGCGCGGTCGGCGATGCCGCCGGACGGCTGGGTCTCGAGCCGATCGAGTGCACGCAGCTGGCATCACTTCTGAGTGAGGCCCTGTCGACGGTCATCGCCGACTCTTTCGAAGGATCGGACGAGATCGACGTTGACGTATCTGTGAGCTACGAGCCCGGTCGAGTGCACGTCCTCCTCAAGCAGCTGGGTGCCCCGTCCACGTATCTCAACGGTGAGTTGCCCGTGAGATTGGAGACGCTACTCGCTCTGGGATACGCCGAGTCGATGGAGTTCGCCAGTGATGGTGTGAGGGGTAGCGAGCTGAGGATCAGCCGCACGGTGAACACGGGCAGTCTCGTGGAGGATCCGGACTTCGTTGCAGGAGTCGAAGCCGAGGGCGCCGACGATGAAGGGGTGGAAGACGACAGTATCGCCATCCGTCCGATAGTGGCCGAGGACGCGGTTGAAGTCGCTCGACTCTACTTTCGCACCTACGGCTACACGAAGATCGGCATGTCGTGGCTCTATGAGCCCGACGTCTTCCGGCACAAGATCGAGACTGGGATACACGAGGGAATGGTTGCGGTGCTCCCCTCCGGGCGCATCGTAGGTCACACTGGGCTTCTGCGTCCCACCTCGGATTCATTCACGGCCTCGGGTGGCCCGGCGGCCGTGGACCCTGCCTTCCGTCAGCGCAGCATCGTCACGCGCCTCGACGAAGCCTTCATGCCGAGAATCCTCGAATTGGGGCTGCGAGGCATCTATGTCGAGGGAGTCACTGCGCATCCAGCCAGCCAGGCGGGTGCTCGCAGGGTTGGACTGCGGGAAACCGGGCTCGTACTCGCTCGGCAGCCAGCAGACGTGGAGTTTCTCGGGTTCGATGGTCCGAGGGGATTTCGACGCGCCATGGTGATCCTCTACCGGTCGTTCGGTGAGCCGGTCGTGGAGACGGCATACGTTCCGGCTCGGTACGCCGAAGTGATGGAACGTATCTACGGTGAAGTCGGCTTGAGCCGGACCATCGAGTCGGACGCCGGTCGCTCACCGACCGATCCAGCCTCAGAGTCTCGATTCACCACTGAACTGCTGGCCGCTACCAAGCACGCCCAGATCCGCGTAGTGGAATACGGACAGGACTTCGTTGCGGCCCTGCAGCGCCTGATCGTTCGCTTCGAGAGTGAGCGCTTCGAGGCCATCACGGTGCATCTGCCGTTGATGAACCCGCTGACCGCCTACTTCGGCGCGGGCCTGGGTGAACTCGGACTGTCCTTCAACGCCGTCTTCCCCGAGCAGGAACTTGGCGACGAACTTGTCCTGGGAGTCAATCTTTCTGAGCAGGATCCGGAGACCATCCAAGTGGCTTCCGATTATGGCAAGGAGCTTCTTGACTACGTCATCAATGATCGCGATCGCGTGACAGGTGCACTCCAGTCACGGGCCAGGTCGAGAGCATCCATGGCGCGCATCCTCGATGGTCTGTGACGGCGGAGCGCGGTAGGGGACCAGAGCGCAGTCACGCGTGGTCCTGCGGCAGGAACGTGTAGAGGTGGTCCACGAGCGAGCGTGCCCGATCGGCATGTGGCCGCAGATCGCGGCTGCCGGGGTCGAATCGCGACGAACTCATCGACATGTAAGCCGGGCCAAGGCCGTGAGCGAGAAGAGACGTCTCGTCAAGGTCAGCGAACTCGGCTATGAGGCTCAGCGTCACTCGGGGTTCGCTCACGAGACGCTCATAGGTCGTGACCAGGGCCCGGCCTTGCTCGATCAGCGGAATACCGTGCTCGACGATGGGCGTGATCGCAGCGCGCCATTGCCCGGTGACCACGTCCTCGAGCGGTGAGTTGATGAGCTCCTCCCAGCCGGGGAAGAGGTTGAAGTTCCACCAGCGATTTCCCCAGGGTGCGATGTCGCTGTAGCCGGCGATGCTCAGTGGCACATCCGTGCGGTAGGTGAAGAACCAGGTGGGGTGTCTCCAGCCAGCCATGAGGCTGCGAAGGGCATCCTCCGGGTCACGCACGATGAAGATGAACTTCGCGTCAGGGAAGCCAGCCGACAGCTCTGGCAGTCGCCAGCAGTGACCGGTGTCCTTGTCCACCAGGCGCACTGGGCCGCCCGAATCCGAGGCCCACACGGGATCGAGGGGCGGGCAAGTGAAGGGTGCGGTCTCGCTCTGCTCTGAGCCAGCGAACGGCCCCGTCGTATGAGTGCCAAGTTCCTCAGCGAGGTCATGGGGCAGGTCGAGGTACTGGGCGGGGACCCCCTGGCTGGCGCAGCGCTGTGCCCATCGGCGCTGATCTTCCTCGCGCCATGGTCGCTCTCCCCGATACGCCTCGGCGAGGTACTCGGTCGCGATGGCGTCCGCGCCGGGGAACGAGCCGGTCACCTCCTGCCCACCGAGGCGGTGCCACAGGAAGCGGCTTTCGCGCCCGAGTTTGAAGACGCTGGGTTCGCGACACAGCAGGTTCTGCAGCAGGGTCGTGCCCGAGCGCGGCGATCCGACGACGAAGACGGGGCGCTGCAGGCGCTCGAGTGCGTCAGTCATCTCGGTCCCGTAGCTC